>ERZ827450.3225-NODE-3225-length-11481-cov-2.498600_pt1 | contig 11481 bp, 8 predicted proteins | sample MGYA00519773_ERZ827450 | MGnify/ENA primary metagenome ERZ827450 (study PRJEB31778, sample SAMEA3449306) | human gut metagenome | biome: human gut; feature: human-associated habitat; material: faeces | place: United Kingdom | collected 2010/2012 ...
GAGCTGTCGGTAGGCGGCCAGGGTTGTTCCGAGCATGAAACGGATAAAGGGTACTTCGGTGTTTTGATTTTCATTCCATCCAGTGGAGCTTGCAGCGAGAGCGTTGTAGTAAAGCGCTTTGTTGTCTTCAATAAGTCGTTCGATGCTGATGTAACGCGCAACGTCGTATCCAGTCTTTTCGAGCAGCAGCGTTGTAAGGAGCCGGCTCATCCTGCCATTGCCATCGTTGAAGGGATGAATGCTAACAAAATCGAAGATAAAGCGGAGCGATATAAGGAGGGGATCGCAAACTTGGCGAGATAAAGCATCGTTGAGGGACTGGCAGGCTTCTTTAATAAGTCCCGGGGTTGCTAGGGCCGAAGGGGGCCTAAAGCGCACAAATCGATTTCCTTGATCGTCAATGGAGACGATTTCGTTATCGCTATCTTTCCAATGGCCTCCATACGAGATTGCCGTGTGCGCCATGAGGTCACGATGCAACTGCAGAATGACCGATGGCGTTACGGGAATGGAATCGTGTTGCTCGTGAATAAGCGACAGCACATCTCGGTATCCAGCAATTTCTTCCTCTGCGCGGGAGCTTGGCTTGGCGGAATACGCCATGATCGCTTTGAGTCTTTTTTGGGTGGTAACAATTCCTTCAAGTCCGTTGGAGGACCGGGTGCTTTGGATCTTAGCCTCCTCCATTAGGGACGATAGAAGCTCGGGTTTGACTTGACTCAGAGCAAGCTGACGGCCTTTATGCTCGCGTATCGAGAGGAGGAGGTTGGTGATTGGAGTTGCTTCGAGTTCCGCTGGGACTGTGGTGTAATCGAACTGGCGCATGCGGCTCCTTTCGGTATCACGAACATACTTTCGATATCATAATATCATTAAATGATACCGAAAGTATGTTCGTGATACCGAAAACTAGAAACCATGCTTTATAACTGCTTGGAAAGTTCGGATTTGACTATCTTATTGTCTCGATCTGTAACAGTTAGACGGTTAAAAGCGGGCTACGTGTTACAGATTGAGATATTTCTGCCCGGGCGTTCTGTTTGTCTTGATCTGTAACAGCTAGGGCCGAAAATCCCTGCTAGATGTTACAGATCGAGATAAACGGCCTGCTCGGGCTCACCAAAAACAAAAAAGGCCGCATGCGAACCCGTGGGGGATTCGCATGCGGCCGACAGGGGGTATGCGGCAAAAGTTAGGCCATAAGCAGGCCGGTCTCCGAGACGTTCTTGTACCAGTACGCGCTCGCCTTGGGATAGCGCTTCTGGGTCTCAAAGTCGATGTAGAACAGGCCATAGCGCTTGTTATAGCCGTTGGTCCAGGAGAACTGATCCTGCAGCGACCACACAAAGTAGCCGTCGACGTTCACGCCGCCGTCGATTGCCTTGAGGATCCACGCGAGATGCTGACGCATGTAGTCGATGCGAGGGGCGTCGTCGATAAAGCCGTCCTCAAAGTCGTCCTTATAGCCCATGCCGTTCTCAGTGATGTAGATCTTCTTGTAGTTGGGGTAATCGTTCTTAATGCGGAGCAGCAGGTCGTACAGGCCCTCGGGATAGATGATCCAGTCCCAATCGGTGGTGGGTACGCCTTCGCGCACGCATGACTCGCCCACGCCCTTGAGGAACCAGCGAGAGGAGCCCTTGTCGCCGGTGCCATTGTGGTTGATGTCGTTTTCGCCCTCGGCGGCACGCAGGAACTGGCACTTGTAGGTGTTGACGCCCAGGCAATCGTTGTAGGGGAGCGCGGCGGTCAGCGCGGCGATGTCCTCGTCGCGGACGTCAAGCTCGCCGCCGGCGATATGGGCCAGCTTGGTCGCAGCCTCCATGGTGTCGGCTGCATAGTGGCCGCGGAAGGTGGCGTCGAGTACCCAGCGGTTGTTGATGACGTCGGCCATGCGGGCGGCCTCGCAGTCGGCAGCGCTGTTGGGATCGAGGGGATACTTGGGCTCCAGGTTCTGGACAATGCCGATCTCGCCCTCAAAGCCGCCCTCATGGAAGGCGACGACAGCCTTGGCGTGGGCCACCATCATGTTGTGCATGAGCTGGAAGGCCTTGTCCAGGCGATACTTCTCGCCGTGCGGCCAGTTGCCGACGATAAAGCTGCCCTCGGCGGTCGCGGGAATCTCGTTAAAGGTAAACCAGTGCTTGACCTCGGTGAACTCGGCAAAGCAGAACTTGGCGTACTCGACAAAGGCGTCGATCGTCGTGCGCGTCAGGAAGCCCTCGCCGCCGTTCTGGTAAAAGGCCTCGGGCGTATCGAAGTGATCGAGCGTGACATAGGGGATAACGCCGGCTTTATTGCAGGTGGCAAAGAGCTCGTGATAGAAGGCAACACCCTCGGGGTTAATCTCACCAGTGCCGCTGGGGAAGATGCGGCTCCAAGCGATGGAGACACGGATACCGTTGATGCCGAAGCGCTGGCACAGGTCGATATCGACCGGGTACTTGTTGTAGAAATCGCTTGCGGGGTCGGGGGAGAAGCGACCCTGAGCTGCCAGGAAATCGTCCCAGGGTACTTTGCCCTTGCCGTGCGTGCGGGTCTCGCCCTCAACCTGGTAAGCGGCGGTGGCGCCGCCAAACACAAAGCCGTCGGGGAACTGCATGGGGTTGGTCATGAGTCATCCTTTCTGTGGGATTCGAATAGGGAGGGTGCCCGAATTGGGGATCCGGGCACCAACAGAGGGAGGAACTAGTCGAGGTTCTCGCGGAGCCACTTGATGGCGCCTGCGGGGTCGCGGGTAAGGTCGATATATTCCTTACCGCGCGGAGCGAGCAGCTTAATGCCCAGGCGATCGGTGTCGGCCTTCATGTCGTTGTAGTAGCTACGAACCTGCGGGGCGAGCACGATAACGTCGTACTGATCCATGATGGCAGTGTGCTGGCCATAGGCGCCTGCGGAGGAAGCGATGTTCTCTCCGGTCTGCGCAGCACCTTCCTTGATGGCGTTGGCGAGCATGGCAGAGGTGCCGGCGCCGGCGCACAGGACGAGGACCTTCAGGCCATCGACATCCTTCTTGGCGGATGCGTCGGAGGCGGGCTCGGGCTGATCGGCGACAGGCTTGCTGTCGGCGGCAGCGGCGGTCGGCTCGACGGAAGCGGCGGTCTGCTCGACAGCGGGCGCAGAGGTGCTGGCGGCGATGGTGGCAGCACCATCGGACTCGAGACCCAGCTCGGCGGCGCGCTCGGCCTCCTGGTCGCAGAGCAGCTTATCGTATGCCTTCAAGAACGGCAGGTAGATGATGGCGTCCAGCAAGATGATGATTGCAACAAATACCAGGGCAATAAGCTGGAAGTTCGTGGTGATGAAAATGCCGATGGGGGCGGGGGTGGCCCAAGGCACCACGAAGGAGAAGCCGTTCATGCCCACGTTGTCGATAAAGAACTTGGCAACACTCACGTTGACGCAGCCGGCGGCAACAAAGGGGATGAGCATGTAGGGGTTAAGGATCATCGGCGCGCCAAAGAGCAGCGGTTCGTTGACGGCGAAGGCAACAGGAACAATCGAGGCCTTACCGACGGCCTTGAGCTGCTTGGACTTCATAAAGAGAATCAGCAGAAGCGGCACGATGAACGTGGCGCCGGTGCCGCCGAACTCACCCACGAGCGACATGTTAAAGGTGAGGGAGTGGGCGGGGTGGCCACCGGCCAGCAGAACCTGCAGGTTCTCGGCCTGGTTGGCAAGACGGATGGGGTCGATGCCCGGCTGGACGATCGAGGGGCCGTGGACGCCGATAAACCAGAAGAACGCGGTGGCTGCCTGGATAAGGATAAGGCCAGGATAGGTTTCTGCAGCGGTGAAGAGCGGGGAGAGCAGCTTGATGAGCAGCTCGGAGAACGGAACGCCCATGAGGTTGCGCACGACGACATCGATGATGCCGCAGATAATGACGGCGCCGCCAAAGGGGATGATGTCGCGGAAGTTCTGAGCGATGGCGCCCGGGACCTCCTTAGGCAGCTTAATGGTCAGATCGCGCGAGACGCAGAACTTATAGACCCACACGGTAATGAACGCGGCGATATAGGCCGAGAACAGACCGCGCGTACCCATGCTGGTGCAATCGAAGACCGAAAGCTCGGAGCCGTCGAACTTGGTGGTGAACTGCGTGACTGCGAGCAGCAGCATGCTGCACTGGGCGGCCACCATGGTGGAACCGTCGTTGAGCACTTTGCCGGCGGGCATGCGACGGTTCATGGAAGCCGTGAAGTTCTTGGCAGTGGTGCCGGCAACCATGATGCCCATGACGCCCATGGTGAAGTTGTAGAGCTTGTTGCACCAGTCGATGAGCGGCTGGGGCAGCGTGACGCCGACTACGCCGGGAAGGGTGGCAATGAGCAGAAAGATCGAAGAGGTGAGGACAATGGGCATGCACCCAAGGAATCCGTCCTTAATAGCCTGGAGGTAGATGTTCCTCGAGATCTTCTCAAAGAACGGCTGATGCTTTTCGAGCATCTTTACGATGGCGTCCATAGAGCTCCTTTGCTACTTGATGCGCGATGCATGTGGATGGAACTGGTCGTCGATGGATGGTCAGGACTGCCCGGAAACCTTCCTGCTTAAGGAAGGCATTGCGAAATGACAACGTTGTCATTTCGTTAATGACAACGTAAGACATTTTTGGAAGAGCAACAAGGATATACGGGTGAGCGGTCGATATTGTCCGGTAAACGGTTGATTTATCAGTCAGGCAGGTAGTGTATGCTAGAACGCAAAAAACAAGCGATGCAAAACCGACTGGAGAAGTAGTGGCAACGATGGACAAGAAAAATGTCTCAATGAACGATGTGGCGATTGCCGCGGGTGTTTCTCTCAAGACGGTTTCGCGTGTGATTAACGAGCCCGTTAGCGTGCGAGAGTCGACACGCGATAAGGTCCATTCCGCAATGGAAGCGCTCGGGTTCCGGGCGAACTTTGCCGCGCGTTCACTCAAGTTGGGCCGTTACGGGTGCATCGGCGTGGTGCTGTTCCACTTGTCGGGCGGTGCCGTGGACATGATTGACGGTATCGCAGATGCCGCCGAAGAACGCGGCTTTGCGCTCACGATGATCAAAAAGCGGGCGGGGGAGAAGATGACCCTTGCCGAAGCGGCACGTAGGATGTCGCAGCTTCCCGTTGACGGCATGATTTTCAACCTGCGCCAGATGGTCGATGACTTTGATACCTTTGAGGCGCCGAAAGACCTCAAGACGGTGATTATCACGTCGATGGAACATCCTACCTGCTCTACTGTCAGTGACGACCAAGAGGGCGGCGCGCGCATGGCATGCGAGTACTTCTTGAATCGCGGACACAAGAATGTGTACTTCGTCTCTGGTAAGAAAGAGTCGCTGTCGAGCCAGTGCCGTATGAAAGGTTGGCGTGCGGCACTCGAGACGCGTGGCATTGAGCCGCCCGAGCCTCTGCAAGGCGATTGGAATGCGGATAGTGGCTATGCTGCGGGCCTTGTGCTTGCCGATAAACCCGATTGCACGGCGGTCCTCGCGGCTAACGACTGCATGGCAAACGGCGTGATGATGGCTTTACGTGACAAAGGGCTCAGTGTGCCCGATGATGTGTCCGTGATCGGCTTTGATGACGAGCTTTACAAGACGATTCCCAACTCGATTCTGACGTCGGTGAAGTTCCGCCATCGCGAGCTGGGCGTCCGTGCGCTTAATGAGGTCGTCGCAGGTCTGGAAGCCCCGAGCTCCAGAAGCCGTACGCTCGTCTCGGGCGTGTTGGTCGAGCGTTCCAGCGTAAAGGACTTGCGGGCGTAGACGTGCTCGGCCTATTCCGTTTGTCTCGATCTGTAACAACTAGACGGTCAAAAGTGGTCTACATGTTACAGATTGAGATTTTCGGCTTGGCCTGTGCGTTCATCTCGATCTGTAACAGCTAGGACTGAAAAACTCGGCTAGATGTTACAGATTGAGATGAACAGGAGGACGGGTGCGGTCTAAACAAAATGGCCCGCGCATCACACATCGATGCACGGGCCATTTATTGTCTGCAAGCGGCAGGTGGTGTCAGCGTCTTATGCCTCGAGGTTTTCCTCGATCCAGGCGACGGCACCCTTGGGATCCTTAGTGAGGTCGATGTACTGTTTGCCCTTGGGCGACAGCAGCGTGATGCCCAGGCGGTCGGTGTCGGCCTTCATCTCGTTGTAATAGGTGCGAACCTGCGGAGCCAGGACGATGACGTTGTACTGGTCCATGATGGCGTAGTGGCTGCCGTAGGCACCGGCGTTGGCGGTAATGTCGATGCCCAGCTCGTCGGCGCCTTCCTTAAGCGCGTTGGCGAGCAGTGCAGAGGTGCCGGCGCCAGCGCACAGAACCAGAACCCTCAGATCCTTGCCCTTAAGGGCGGACGGAGCTGCGGAGGCCTCAGTGGCAGAAGCGGTCTCGACAACAGGAGCCTCAACGGCGGGGGCGGCAGCGGTCTTGACGGCCTTGGTCTCCTCGGCCTCTTCTTCGGCCAGGGTCTCGGCCTCCTGCTTGCACAGGACGTTGTCGTAGGCCTTGCAGAACGGGTAGTAGATCAAGAAGTCAACGACCAGCAGGACGACAACCAGGACCAGAGAGATCGGCTGGAAGTTGGTGTCGATGAAGGTGCCGATCGGTCCGGGGAGTGCCCACGGCATGGCATAGATAAAGCCGTTCATGCCCAAAAAGTCGATGAAGAACTTACCAATGAGGACGTTGGCCACGGGGGCAAACAGGAACGGGATCAGGAAGTACGGGTTGAGGATGATGGGCGCGGCGAACAGCAGCGGCTCGTTGACGGCGAACATCACGGGCACGACAGAGGCTTTGCCGACGGCCTTGAGCTGCTTGGAGCGCATAAAGAGCAGGAAGATGATCGGGACAATGAACGTGGCGCCGGTGCTGCGGCCGCTCAGGCGCTCACGGATAAACTGGCGCGACTGCTCGTCGGGGGCAAACTGCTCCAGATCGGGCAGGTCGCGGGTGGAGCGCAGACCGAATTTCTCCAAAAAGGCGTTGGTCGTGCCGTAAATGATGGCCTGACCGCGCTGGGGGTCACGGCCGAGCTCGCGCACCAGACCCTTGTCCACGAGCGACGCGATGACGCCGTCTGAGTTGACGCCGCGGATGCCCTTGACCACCTCGCGCGTTACGGGCTGGTGGTATGCGATGACGGCCAGGGTTTCGAGCGCCGCCTGGGACAGTTTTTGCGTGTCCCAGCTCAACACATAGGCCTCGACCACGTCGTGGTAGGCGGGGTGCGTGAACAGGCGCCAGCCGCCGGCGACCTCGCGCAGCTGAAAGCCGCGGTTGGCCTCCTCGTACTCAACCTTGAGCTCGGCGAGCAGCGACGCGCATTCGCCGGGGGCGATATCGAGCGCACCGGCCAGCGCGGGCGCACTCACCGGGTCGCTCGACACCAGCAGCAGCGCCTCGAGGGCGCCTTTGAGGCTGTTTGCCTCCAGCGTGGAAAGGGTTGACATGGTTGCGGCTCCTATTCGGTGAGCTCGGGGCCCTCGCCGGGTACGTAGGCCTCGGCGCCCTCGACGCGGTTGATGCGGATGGTTCCAAAGATCTCGTCCTGGCTCAGCGTGAGCGAGCCGCGCTTGGCGAGCTCAAGCATAGCTAGGAAGGTGACGACGAGCTGCTCGGTAGTGGCATCGCCGTCCAGTAGCTCGCGGAAGGTGCAGGTTTGGTGCGCCATGGTAAAGCGGTCGACCGAGGCCACCGTCAGGTCGAGCGGCACGCGATGCGGTGCCACGTGCTCGGCCTCCAGCAGGAAGGTCTGGCGCTTGCCGTCCAGGTCGGCGCAGATGACAGCCAGGCCGCGCAGGGTGATGCCGGCCAGGTAGTCGGGCATGAGGCCCAAGAACTCGGGGTCGGGGCCGGCCACACGCGGGTGCATGCGGCTTTCGGCCTGCATGCGGGCACCGAGGGCCGCCGCCGCGCCCTTAAACTGCTTGTATGCAATCAGGCGCTGGATCAGGACCTCGCGCAGGGCGTCCCCGTCGAGCGCGCTAAGTTCTTCGAGGTCATCGTCGATCTCGTCATCGTCATCGGCTTTGAGCGGGGCCTCCTGCGGCACCAGCGAGGCGGCCTTGATGTCCAAAAGGGTTGCCGCGACCAGCAAAAAGTCGCTCGCCACGTCCAAGTCCAACGCCTCGATGCGCTCGGCCTCGGCCAGGTATTGCTCGGCCACCTCGCTAATGGAGATGGCGCCGATATCTACTTTTTGGCGGGTTACCAGCTGCAGGAGCAGGTCGAACGGTCCGCTGTAGACCTGCGTCGACACGCGATACGACATCTTCGACCTCCTTTGACGGCGCCTTCGCGGCGCGGTTTGGGTGCATGTTGCGACCGTTTTGCACGGTCGACCTGTAAGTTTACCTTAGATGCCGGCGATTGCGAAGTTGAGCAGCCACTCGGCTAGCGGATACACGGTAACGTCGAAATAGCGGCCGATTACATCGATGCCGGTCCACATGGGCAGCAGGTACAGCACGCAGATGAGGATGGGCATAGCGTATTGCTGCAGATGGTAGTAGTTGTTGAGCGCCTTGCCCTTGAGGAAGGGCACGATGATCGACGAGCCATCGAGCGGCGGGATCGGGATGAGGTTGAAGAACGCGAGTGACAGGTTGACCACGATAAAGGTGGCGCCGAAGTTCATGATCTGTGACGCCAGGGCAAAGGACATGCTGGTGTAGAGGCTGCCATATGCCAGGCGCATGAGGACCGCGGCAAGACACGCGAGCGCGATGTTCGATGCGGGGCCGGCAACGCTCACCAGGACCTCGTCGCGCTTGGGGTGCTTGAGGTTGTTGAGGTAGACGGGCACGGGCTTGGCGAAGGCGAACACCGGGCCGCCGGCGGCAAGCATGAGCAGCGGCAAGATGATGGTGCCAAACGGGTCGATATGGTTGAGCGGGTTAAGCGACACGCGGCCGCGTGATCGGGCCGTCTTATCGCCGAGTGCCCACGCCGCAGCGGCGTGCGCACTCTCGTGGATCACGATGCCGACGATGACGGCGACGGCGCTCGCGAGCAGGTTCATGATGTAGCTGCTGGACATGGTGCTCCCCTAGCGGACGCGGCGCGAGGCGCGCGTGAGCAGGTAGTCGGCCACAAACAGGATGACGGCCACGATGGCGTAATCCAAGCGGAACACGCCGCCAAAGGGCGAGGTGATGACGCCGTAGCCGGCGATGGCGCTCGGCAGCGCGCGCGAAAGCTCAACGACAAAGCCCACGATCTGCAGCTTGGCGGTGAGGCCGCTAAAGCACAACAACACAGTCATCGCACTCATAAAAATGCCGCAGATGCGACAGGCGATGGCGATGATGCTCATCGCCACGGCAGCGGCCTTACGAGAGTTCACGCGCGGTCTCCTCTTCGATCTGGGTGGAAAGCTCGAGCCATTCGTCCTCGAGCTTGGGCAGCTCTTGCTTAAGGCCGTTATATTCCCCCAGCGCGGCATTGAACTTGTCCTGATCGGCATAAAGCTCTTCGCTGGCCATCAATTCCATAAGCTCGTCATAGCGGGCGCGCTTTTTGTCGAGCTCCGCCTCGATCTTCTTGAGCTGGTTGCGCACGCCCTTGAGCTTTTTGTTGAGTGCGGCGCGGGCCTGGGCCTCGGCGCGCTTTTGCTCCTTGGTCTTTTTGCCCTCGGCCGGCTTGGGGGCGGCGACGCTGGGCTGGGTGGAACTGGTCGACTTGGCTGCCTTGGTCGCGGCCGGTGTGCTCTCCCCAGCTGCCTCGGCGGCGGCGCGGGCTGCGAGGTCCTCGCGTTTGTAGAGGTAGTAGTCGTAGTCGCCGTCGTAGACCGTGACCTTGCCATCGCGGATGTCAATGATGCGGTTGGCAACGGCGCGCACCAGGTGCTCGTCGTGGCTGATCAGCACGATGGTACCGGGGAAGTTTTGCAGGGCGTTCTCAAGCATATCCACCGAGTCGATGTCCAGGTGGTTGGTGGGCTCGTCCAGGCACAGGAGTGCCTCGGGGGCCACGAGCATCTTGGCCAGGGCCAGACGCGCCTTTTCACCGCCGGAAAGGACGCGTACTTGCTTTTCGATTGCGTCGTTGTCGCTAAACAGGAAGGCACCCAGCAGGCTGCGCTGCTGCGGCACGGTCCACTTGGGCGTGACAGTGTCGATCTCTTGCAGGACGGTGTTGGACTCGGTCATGCCTTCGAGCGCGTGCTGGGCATAGTAGGCGACGCCGACGTTGGTGCCCAGGTCGCGCGTGCCGGTAGTGGGCGGCTCCAGGCCGGCGAGGATCTTCATGAGCGTAGACTTGCCGGCACCGTTGGGACCGACGAGCGCAACGTGCTCACCGCGGTAGAGCTTGAGGTCGATGTCGCTGTAGATGTGCTTGTCGCCGTAGGACTTGGAGACACCCTCCAGGCCCACGACCATATCGCCGGAGCGTGGCGGATCGGGGAACTTAAAGTCGATATGCTTGTGGCCCTCGGGCAGGATGACGAGCTCCTTTTTGATCTGCTCGATCTTGCGGATGCGCTCCTGCGCCTGTGCGGCCTTGGTGGGCTTGTAGCGGAACTTGTCGACGAAGACCTGCATGTGGGCGATGTCGCGCTCCTGGGCAGCACGCTTGGCGCGCATCTGCTCCAGGTTGTCCTCGCGCTGCTTAAGGTAGCTGCTGTAGTTGCCGGTGTAGGTGGTCACGCGGCGGTTCTCGAGCGCGGCGACGTGGTCGACGCAGGCGTCCATGAAGGCGCGGTCGTGGCTGACGATGAGGACGGCGCCGTCGTAGTTGGCAATAAAGCCGCGCAGCCACTGGACGCTCTCGAGGTCCAGGTGGTTGGTGGGCTCGTCAAGGAGGAGCAGGTCGGGATGGCGCAGGAAGAGCTTCGCAAGGGCGATACGCATCTGCCAGCCGCCGGAGAACTCGGAGCAAGGGCGCTCGAAGTCGGTGACCTTAAAGCCCAGGCCGGACAGGATCTTGCGGGCGTTGCTCTCGAGCTCGTAGCCGCCCAGATGCTCAAAGCGGTCCTGGACCTGGCCGTACTCGTTGAGGAGGGCGTCGACGTCCTTGCCCTGCTCGGAGAGCTCGGTGATCTGGGCCTGCAGCTCGTTGGCGCGCTCGCCCATGCGGCGGATTTCCTTGGCAGCGGCCATGACCTCGGCAAGGATGGTGGTGTCCTTTTGCTCCAGGTTGGTTTCCTGCTCTAGATAGCCTACCTGGCAGTCCTTGGCGTACTGGACCTGGCCGGCGTCTGGGCTGTCGATGCCCATGATAATCTTGAGCATGGTGGTTTTGCCGGCGCCGTTGGGTCCCACGAGCGCAAAGCGCTCGCCGGGGTTGATCTGGAAGGACGCGCCGCTAAAGAGGACGCGCGCGCCGAAGCTTTTTTCGATCTTGTCGACCAGGAGGATCATGGTGCCGCCTTTGACCTTGTGTGCCTATATGAAAAAAGGCCCCAACTTGCGTTGGAGCCTCATTCAATGCTCGGGTGGAGACGAGGGGGATCGAACCCCTGACCTCTTGACTGCCAGTCAAGCGCTCT
>ERZ827450.3227-NODE-3227-length-11477-cov-2.752233_pt1 | contig 11477 bp, 10 predicted proteins | sample MGYA00519773_ERZ827450 | MGnify/ENA primary metagenome ERZ827450 (study PRJEB31778, sample SAMEA3449306) | human gut metagenome | biome: human gut; feature: human-associated habitat; material: faeces | place: United Kingdom | collected 2010/2012 ...
ATGAGCAGTGCTCCAAGGATGGTTGCTCCTGAACGTGAAGTACCCGGGATCAGTGCCAGGACCTGGAAGCCTCCGATGATCAGTGCCATCTGATAGGTAAGCTCTGTCAGCTTTGTAACCTGCGGTCTGGTGTGTTCATTCCTTTTCTCGATCAGAATGAAGAAGACACCATAAATGATCAGCATCAGTGCAACAACTACATAATTGTAAAGATACTTGTCAAGGATATCATCAAATAACAGCCCGATCACAGCTGCCGGCAGACAAGCCACAACGATTTTGCACCACAGGTTGATTGTATTTCTCTTCTGCTTCGCTGATTTTCTCTTTGAAAACGGATTCAGCTTATTGAAATACAGAACAACGACCGCCATAATTGCACCGAGCTGGATCACAACACGGAACATACTGTTGAATTCATGACTTGTACTCATATGTAAGAACTGCTCTACCAGAATCATATGCCCTGTACTACTGATTGGAAGCCATTCTGTGATTCCTTCCACAATTCCAAGCAGGATTACTTTTAACATTTCAATTAACATTTATTTGTTCCTCCTGTAATATTTATCGCTTCATTCTACCATAAGTTACCGTATTTGTCCCCCTATTGCCGTAGAAGATTTTTGCTATTTTCTAAAAATTATATAACTTTATAGAAAGATAGTGCACTGCTACTCTAATTCTAAAAGTCCCTGTTCCATCAGATATTTGATAGAAAACAGCCTCGGTTTCTTACTGTTATCAAATCTTATTTTTATCTTATCGTCTTTTAACTCAAGAATCGTGCCTTTTCCAATATTTTTATGAACCACTCTTCTTCCCTTTTTGAACTCCTTTTTATCATAACGAAGTTCGCCGATATAGCGGGATATCTGTGCGTCCTTCTGATAAAGTTCCTTTAAAGAATATAGGAAAAGATAGGTTTTAGCTCTTGTAACAGCAACATAAAAGAGCCTTCTCTCTTCCTCTAAATCTGCATCTTTTACTGCTTTTTTATGCGGAGTTGTCCCCTCATTAATATCCATAACAAAGACGACCTCATATTCCAGTCCCTTTGAGCTGTGCATTGTCGTGAGTGTCACCCCGCTTTTTTGCTGCTGCCGTCCTGCCTCCATCTGCTTTTCTAATTCCTCCCCATAAGAGTCTATGTAGGAAAACCATTCTTCAAAACTATGATATTCTTTCGCACTTTCCTGAATCTGATTCAATACTTCCTCTAAATCATCTGGATTCATCCTTCGAAACTGTGCATATTCGTTCATATAGTCCTCATAACCAATCCCGTTACGAATATACTGTATGGCAGCATATGGTTCCATTTTTCGGAGCAGGCACAAATCCATCTCCAGCTTATCAATCTTTTCATAGAGCCATTTTTTGCCGAAGGTTTCCTGCTTTAACTTTTTCAAATCTACCTGGGGGTCAGTAAGCATACTTCTTGAAATATAACGTTTTGGGCGATTCATTATTTGTAAAAATAACTTTCTGTCCTTGTTTCCCATCGCAATCTTTATATACGTTAATATATTTCTTGCAATCCAGTGATCAAATATATTTGGAATCACATCTCGCATCTGAAATGGGATATTATACTCCATCAGGCGGCCGACAAGAAGTCTTGGCTGTGTATTTGTTCTGAAAATGACTGCCATTTCTTCTAGTGGAATTCCCTTTTTATGATAAAAACGTATTCCTTTTAAAATATCAGTGCATTCTTCTCCAGCATCTTTTAAATATCGGAATGTAATCGGTACCTTTTTGCCGCGGGCTGCCTGCATATTTTTCGGAAAACGCTTTGTGTTATGGCTAATGAGATGTTCCGCACTGTCCACAATCTCTGCACTACACCGGTAATTCGTATTTAAAATTACTTTTTTCGCATCGGGATAATCTTTTTCAAATCCAAGCATGATTTCCGGCCTGGCCCCACGGAAACGATAGATGGACTGATCATCATCTCCTACAATAAACAGATGATCTCCTTTTCCTGCTAACATCCGCACAATCTCATATTGTACTTTATTAATATCCTGAAATTCATCAATTAATATATACTGAAACTTTTGCTGCCACATGGCGAGGATATCTTTCCTCTCTTTTAAAAGTTCATAGCAAAAGACCAGCATGTCATCAAAATCTATGAGATTCTCCTCTCGAAGTCTTCTCTCATACCCCTCATAAATCTGAGCAAATAGCTCATCAGAGCAATTACTGCTGTGATAGTAGGAAAGGGACATCATCTCTCCTTTTACATAACTGATTTCGTTAATGATGCCGGAAAGGAATTCCTTCTCATCTTCGATTTCCAGTTCCATATTCTCTGTCATCTCTTTGATATAACGCCGCTTTACATCTTCACGGATAATATTTCCTGCCGTATATCGGTATGCATAGCGAAGAATCATAAAGAAAATTGAGTGAAAAGTACCAAATGTTACCGGTGCATTCTCCATCCCATCAAAGGCAAAAAAACGCTTTCTCATTTCTTCTGCCGCTGCCCTTGTAAATGTAATAACTAATATATTCGATGGATGTACCCCCGCATTTTCAATAAGCCATTTTACGCGATAAGTAATTACAAGTGTCTTTCCTGAACCCGGACCGGCAAGAACCATTAACGGACCTTCTTTATGTGTGATCGCTTCTTCCTGTTCTTTGTTAAAAATTGCTGGCACTTCTCCTCCTCCTTTCTTTCTATATGTACTCTCGGAATCTTTTTATATTATAAGGATTCTAAAAGTAATCCGAGATAACTCATCTATTTTTTAGAGTTTCTCCTACTTTAAATGTATCTCTCTGCAGGAGTACATTATCATTAATGATAAAATAAATGTTTGCAAAATAAAAGGGTGTCTCTCAACACCCTTTTATCTTTAATGCAGTTAAGTTAAAATACTCTTCTGCCATTCTTTGCTATTAATGTTTTGCAACGCTCTTAAGATATGCTTCAACTTCAGCTTCTGTTGTCAAAGACATTGCCTTAGCTGCAACAGCATCTGCTTCTTCTTTTGTCCAGAGAGAGATTCCCTTTCTGGTTGCTAAGATAGAAGTCGCACTTACACTAAATTCATTCATTCCAAAGGAAATTAATAATGGAGCAAGTAATGGGTCTGCTGCTGCTTCACCACACATACCAACCATGATTCCCTCTGCTCTTCCGGCTTTGATAACACGTTCGATAGAACGAAGTACTGCCGGATTGTAAGCGGAATAGAGATATGCAACCTCTGCATTACCTCTGTCTACTGCCATAGTATATCCTGTAAGATCGTTTGTTCCGATACTAAAGAAGTCTGCTTCTTTTGCAAAAACATCTGCCATTAAGCTTGCTGCAGGTGTCTCGATCATAATACCAACTTTGATATTCTCATCGTATGCAACACCTTCTGCCTTCAGCTCCTCTTTCAGTTCTGCAATCATGTTCTTCACTGCACGAAGCTCATCTAAACATGTAACCATAGGAACCATGATACGGATATCTCCATATGCGCTTGCTCTAAGCAATGCTTTTAACTGAGGACGATATAAATCTTCTCTCTTTAAGCATAAACGAATTGCACGGAAACCGAGGAATGGATTCTCTTCTTTCTCAAGAGCAAGATAAGGAATCTCTTTATCTCCACCCACATCCAAAGTACGGATAATAACTGGTTTGCCCTCTAAAGTCTCAGCTACCTTCTTATATGCTGCAAACTGCTCTTCTTCTGTAGGAATCTGAGGACGATCCATGAAAAGGAATTCTGTACGGAATAAACCAATTCCCTCGCCATCACACTCTACTACTTTAAGGGCATCTTCTGGCTTACCAATGTTTGCACAAAGTTCAACCTTAACACCATCTGCAGTTTTTGTCTCCTTGCCAACAAACTGAGCAAGGGCAGCTTTTTCTTCTAAATATGCTACTCGTTTCTGTTCATACTCTGCCTGAAGTTTCTCATCAGGATTAATATATGTCTGACCTTCTGAGCCATCTAAAACGACCTTATCTCCGTTGGAAATCTTTTCTGTGATTCCCGGTATACTGAGTACAGCCGGAATTTCAAGAGCCCGCGCAAGAATTGCTGAGTGGGAAGTCTTACCACCAACCTCCGTAAGAATACCTGTAACATTCTTAGGGTTGATTCCTGCAGTCATAGATGGCGTTAAGTCTTCTGCTACGAGAACAGTTCCCTCTGGTACATTCGCCAGATCTACATCTTCTACATCCAGAAGTATCTTCAATAATCTTGTCTTTATATCACATACGTCTGTTGCTCTCTGCTGGAACATCTCATCATCAATAGAAGAAAACATCTGCATATAATAATCACAGATTTTCTCTACTGCTGCTTCTGCACACATCTTATCATCTGCAATGCTTGTCTCCATCTGCCCAGTCATCTCTGGGTCCATAAGGAGAAGGACATGTCCTTCCAGAATCTCTGCTTCTTTCTCCCCTACTCTTTCTTTCATATCATCTGCCATTGCCTGTGTCTTTGCGATACATTTGTCAAGGGCATCTGTTAATCTTTGCTTTTCAGCATCAACATCACTGACTGCTTTATTATCGTATGCAAGGGAAGGCTCTTTTACAATAACAGCGGAACCAATACCGATTCCTGCTGATGCACCAATACCAGTATACATTATCTTCACCTCAAATTTTGATTTACAATTATTCTCCTAAACCGGATTCAATCATTTCGATAGCAGTCTTTAATGCTTCTTCTTCGTCAGCTCCATCACACTGGATCTCTACTTCAGAACCACACTTAATACAAGCACCGATAATGTTAAGAAGGCTCTTTCCGTTTGTTGCTTTACCGTTGAAGTTGATTGTTACGTCACTGTCAAACTTAGCCATTCCTTTAGCGAATACTCCTGCCGGTCTCATGTGAAGTCCCTGTGGGTTGTTGATTGTAACTTTCTGTGATACCATAGTTAATTTCTCCTTTTCTTAATAGGTTAATATAAATTAAATAATAGCTAAAGAAAACAGGATACTGTGCTGCTGGCTGATGCATTCGGTTAGTATTATACCCTGCATTCATACCTCCCCTTGTTCCTTTAGTACTCATTATTTTACCATTTTTTATATACACTGTCAATATAACAGCGCTTAGAGCGGTTTGAAAAATACTCTGGATTACCCGTAACTTTTTTCTTGTAATTCCATTTAAATCCTTGTAGATAAAAAGATATATTCTTTCTTTCCTGCCTCATCATCAGGATAAAGTTCTACATATTTTTTAGCTGCCTCATACGCCCTATCGTACTCCTGCGCCTTCTCATAAATAACAATCTTTCCGTACATAAAACCGGCCTTCGATTCGCCGCCCTGTTCGATTCCTTTTTGAATATATTTGAGAGCATTATCATAATCTTTCTGCTCTACATAAATCTCGCAGATTTTCTCTAAAAAATCTGTATCATTTGTGCTGTTCCATCCCTGTTCATATACTTTCACGGCAGCCTTCGCATCTCCAGATTTTGCAAGACATTCACCCTTTAATATATAATACTGTGCATTTTTGCTATCATTATTTATGAGTTTATCATATATTTTCTCTGCTTCATCATATTCTTTTAATTGATAATGACTCTCTGCTAAATAGCAGGTCATATCCAAATCAAGCTTACCTGCAAATACAGACTGAAGTTTTAACGCCTGTCCAAGATAAGAAATCGTTTTCGAATAATCTTCCTCTTTAAAATAAAGCAATGCCTCTTTACGGTATTCTACTTTCTGCTGATAGTTATGCCACTGAAAAACACCAATTCCGGCAAGTAAGATTACAGCAGCGATTACAACACGAATTATAATTTTACGCATAGAAAACCTCATTTCTCTTTCAACGAAAGAAAGGATGCCGCAGCATCCTTTCCAAAGAACTATTATTTTCTTAAACCTAACTGTTCGATTAAGGTTCTGTAACGTTCGATATCTTTACCTTTTAAGTATGCAAGAAGATTTCTTCTCTGACCAACCATCTTTAAAAGACCACGTCTTGAATGATGATCCTTAGGATTTGCTTTGAAGTGGTTCTGAAGGTCGTTGATTCTTGCTGTAAGAAGTGCTACCTGTACCTCAGGTGAACCTGTATCTCCTTCTGTTCTTGCATATTTTGTCATAATTTCCTGTTTCATTTCCTTTGTAATCATGTTACAATTCCTCCTATTATTATAATCACCTTTACGAAGATAAGGTCGGAGACTCCATACCCTGGCAAAGGTTCTAGCAAAAAGCATCTTTCATAGATTAGCATACTCTTGTTTTTTTGTAAAGTTTTTTTACGAATATTTTTCAAGAAGTTTTTGAAAATATTCCGGAAGCGGTGCTTCAAACTCTACATACTCACCTGTTCTTGGATGAATAAAGCCAAGTACTCTGGCGTGAAGGCACTGTCCGGTAAGCCCCATCGCATTCTTCGGCCCATAGGTTGTATCCCCCAAAAGAGGATGCCTTATACTTGCCATATGCACGCGGATTTGATGTGTTCTTCCCGTTTCCAACTGACATTCTATGTGATTAAACTGATGGTTCAGATGACTGAGCACTTTGTAATGTGTCACTGCACGCTTACCATTCTTCGGTTCCACCGCCATCTTCTTTCTATCTGCCGGACTTCTTCCAATCGGTGCATCCACTGTTCCCTCTTCCTGTGTAAAATTATTGTAGACAATCGCCTCATACTTTCTTGTAATGGAATGTTCTTTTAGCTGCTCTGCCAGACTTTTATGCGCCATATCATTCTTACATACAACAAGAACCCCTGTCGTATCTTTATCAATACGATGGACAATTCCCGGACGAAGTACCCCGTTAATTCCGGAAAGATTATCCCGGCAATGATATAACAGCCCATTAACTAATGTTCCCGTATAGCGTCCCGGACACGGATGGACAACCATATCTTTTGGCTTATTGATTAAAATAACATCCTCATCCTCATAAATGATATCTAAATCCATCTTTTCTGGAAGAACTTCTAATTCCTTTAACGGAGGCACACAGATAACAACACTGTCCTCCACTTTAAGACGGCAGCCTGGCTTTTCTTTTTTATCGCCAACAGTTACTCGGCCTTCTTTTATAAGTTTCTGAATATAAGAACGTGAATGCTCTTTTAACTCTCCGGCTAAAAACTGATCAAGGCGCATTCCCTCCTGTTCTTCCATAACGGTATAATAATATTTTTGTTCTATATTTTGTTTTTGATTCTGCTGCATCATTTCATTTCTTTCTGCCATTTTCCCGTCCTGCCCTATTCCTGCTCTTTCTTTTTAGAAAATACTCTGTTAAGATCTTCTTCCTGATAGAAAAACAGTATCAGCACAACTAGCATAAATGCGGCAACCGTTACATAAATATCTGCCACATTAAATACTGGAAAGTTAATCAGGCTAAAATAAATAAAGTCTACTACATATTTCCGAAACACTCTGTCTATCATGTTACCAACCGCTCCTGCCCCCACAAAATACAGGCAGGCTTTCAGTGGTATAAAATGTTTTTCTTCCGGAATCTTCCCTGAAATCCACAGGAGACCGACAAGTACTGCTAATGTGATAATCAAAAAGAACCACTGTTTATTCTGCATAATGCCAAAAGCCGCTCCCCTGTTCTCCACATAGTATATTTCTAATACATTATGGATAATCTTAATACTTCCTATCGGTTTTAATATTTTTACCGCCCACAACTTTGTAAGCTGGTCAATCAGTAGCAATACAAAAAAAATGACTACTGACTTTGCTTTTTTTTCCATGATAATTTTATTCCTCCTGTTATTCTAGAGCGTGCTGGTTGCTGGAATGATTTTTCAAACACGCTCTAAGACCGTAAGCATCTCTTCTGGTGTTACATCCTGATAAATTGCAGCTTCACCCACTTTGTCTAAAAGGATAAACTTAATCTTTCCATGTTCCATTTTCTTATCATGTCTTGTTTCTTTTACAATATCTTCTGCTTTAAGTTCTTCCGGTAATGCCGGAAAATCAAAATATGCATATAATTCTTTTATTTCTTTATTTTCTTCCTCACTAATATAACCTCTTTGGCAGGATATATCCGCTGCCAGTAAGGAACCTACTGCGACACACTCTCCATGTGCAAGAGAAAAATTCATTAACTTTTCGATAGAATGACCCAATGTATGACCAAAGTTAAGTAATGCACGCACACCATGTTCCTTCGGGTCTTCCTCAACAACTGCCCGCTTAATCTCACAGCTGCCCTCGATCATATAAGCTAGTGCCTCATCTTCCCTTTTTGCTACTGCCTCTTTATTGTCTTTCATCCATTCAAAATATGCTTTATCACGAATCAATCCATGCTTGATCACTTCTCCCAAGCCGCTGTGGTACTGTCGCTCAGAAAGTGTTTTTACCGTGTTTACATTAATATATACCAGCTTTGGCATATAAAATGCACCAACCATATTTTTATAGGCATGATAATCTACACCAGTTTTCCCTCCAATACTGCTGTCTACCTGTGCTAAAAGACTGGTCGGAATCTGCACGAAATCAATTCCTCTAAGATACGTTGCCGCTGCAAATCCTGTGAGATCTCCAGTAACACCTCCTCCAAGTGCAAGAAGCATATCTTTTCTGTCAAATTCATGCGTAATAAGAAAATGATATAGACTATCCACTGTAGATAAGTTCTTACTTTCCTCTCCTTCCTGAAAAATGTACACTTCTAACTTCGCACACTCTTTCTCTAAAAGACTGCACACTTCCTCAAGATAATAAGATGCAACCTGCCTTTCTGTTACGATGCAAAGTTTCCGTTCTTTTATTCCAAAAACAGAAAGTTCTTTTACTAATTGATTAAAATTATTCTCAATTACAATATCATATACCTTTTTACCCTCTGCAGTTACTTCTAATCTTTTTGTTTCCATTGTTCCCTCCAGAATAAATATTTACACAGAGAGGGGATATATAAACGGCCTCCACTCCGTCCATATATCCCCTCTGTCTTTTCTCGTTCAACTATTCTTTTATCATCTTTTATGTATTCGCTTTATGTATCTGACATCTATGTCAGCTTAAAACTTCGTAAGTTCCGGGGACAACATATCCTCGCTTACAATCTCGTCTCTTAGATCTCCAGATACTTCAATATTACCTGGTGCCACAATAAAGATATTATTAGAAATCGCTTTAAGAGAGCCATCTACTGCGAAACTTGCTCCACCGATAAAATCAATGATTCTCTGTGCCTGTCCGATTTCGATTCCCTCTAAGTTCACCACAATTGTCTTGCCTTCCTTTAAGAAATCTGCTACAATCTGTGCTTCATTAAATGTCTGAGGTCTGATTACTTTCACACTTTCACCTTCTTCTTCTTTTCCATGAAATGGGATTACTCTGCTCTGACTGTCCTCATCGTCTTCCTGTGATTCTGTAAGATCTTTCTTCTTACGTCTTAAGGAAAGAATCGGTTTATGAGGTTCTTCTTCCTCATCTTCCATCTCTTCTTCGTCATAACCTTCTTCTTCGGTTACTTCGTTATATTCCTCATCAAATGGTTCCGTCTCGTCATCAGCATCATTTAACTTCATCATGTTTAAGAACTTTTCTGCGAACTTCACCCCATGTACCTCCTGTTATTTATTATAATTCCGCGCCCCAAAGATTCCGGTACCAACTCGTACCATTGTTGCACCTTCTTCAATGGCCACTTCATAATCATTGGTCATACCCATAGACAAAATGTCCATAGATACATTATCAATGTTTTTCTCTCTAATGTCAACAAATAATTTGTGTAATTTCTTAAAATAACAGCGATTTTCTTCTGGATTTGCCACAAAAGGAGCACTTGTCATCAGTCCTCTGATGTGGACATGTGGAAATTTGCTGATTTCTTCTACAAGACTCATCACCTCTGGACCGTCGATACCAAACTTCGTATCTTCCTGCGCGATATTTACCTGTACAAGTATCTGTGCGTCCACACCTTTTTTTACCGCTTCTTTCTCAATCTGTTTTGCCAAATGAAGGGAATCTACAGAATGAATCAATTCTACTTTATCAATAATATATTTCACTTTATTTGTCTGTAAATGTCCAATCATATGCCAATGTACCGGTTTTGAAATATTCTCATATTTATCACACAGTTCCTGTACATAATTTTCTCCATATTCAAGCTGTCCTGCCTCTAAAAGTTCCTCAATATCAGAGAGAGGTTTCATCTTACTTACCGCAACAAGCGTAACTTCCTCCGGTTTTCTTCCTACACGTTCACATGCTTTTTTTATGTTGTTTTGTACATTTTTTAAATTTTCCTTCAGCATCAGTAAATCACCTGGCCTTCCTTCACTGTATCACTATTTAAAATAATTCTATCATAAAGTTCTATTTTACTGCCGGAAGTAGAAACAATGCAATAATCTCCATTCCTTTCAACCATATCCACCAGAGCAAAAACTGCATAACCCTTATTTACCATATATACCCCCAGAATCTCTACCTTATCGCTGTCTTTTATGGTATATATCTTTTGTTTATCCGTCTCAGATATAATAATTCCGGTCTTCAAATCTTTCGATACAACATAGGCATATTTATCATTTGTTTTATAGACAATGGCTGAAGTCTGTCTTAATACTTTTTCTCCCTTTTTGTTTGTTTCCATAATATTAAGCTGGTCTTTTTCAGCAGAATTGCCTCCGTGCACAAGAAAACTTTTCGGGATTCTGTAAACACTCTTTTTCACAAGAGAACTAGACGGAATTTTCAATCCATTCGTTTCTGATAATGTAAGTGATACAGACAGATACCGCTGATTTAAATAGCGCTGTATATAATTATCAAATGACAGTATCACATAATACTTTCCATTCTGTTTCAGGCAGCGGTAGGATGTTGTTGTCGTAAAATTATCTTTTTGAAACGTAACCTGTATGGATGAATTATCCTCTGCTCTTTTTTTGAGGCGGTTATAACCATTTTGTCCAACCGGCACCATCAGCTGCCAGTCCTGCCCTTTTATAAAACGATATACCGGAGAACCGGCTTTTTGCTTCTTATTCGTTCTAAGATCACTCATCTTCGCCTTACTAAGAAATGTTTCTTCTGACACCTGGCTCTGCTTTAAATTCTCCTGCCCATCAGACACAAAGGAAACCAGTCCCTCCTGTGCAGAGGTTACTTCAACGTAAGAATCTTTCCCATATTTTTCTTCCAATTCTGCTTTATGCTCTGTCAACATCGCATCCGTATAATCTAACAATGTATTGTTTATGTCATTCTGCGTTTCATAGGATAGGGAAAAATGATTATCCGTATATCCCTCACTAAAAATTTTTAACTTTTCTATGATCTGTTCTTTTTCATCAAGACTCATTGTATTCTTTTTTTCGAGTACTTTTTTTAAATAATCCTGAATCTCACCGGTAGTATCTATCATATATACTACACCGTTTTTATTTACCATCGCACCATCCTGGACATAGTAATTAATATATCCATCCTGCGCT
>ERZ827450.3237-NODE-3237-length-11452-cov-3.567342_pt1 | contig 11452 bp, 6 predicted proteins | sample MGYA00519773_ERZ827450 | MGnify/ENA primary metagenome ERZ827450 (study PRJEB31778, sample SAMEA3449306) | human gut metagenome | biome: human gut; feature: human-associated habitat; material: faeces | place: United Kingdom | collected 2010/2012 ...
TGATTTATCAAGCAAAGGTTTTAGGGGCTTCAGCAGTTCTTTTGATCGTCAGTCTACTTGATGAAGCAGAGTTGAAAAGTTATCGTCAACTTTCTGAAAGTTTGGGGATGGATGCTTTGGTCGAAACACATTCCAAAGCTGAAATCGATGTTGCATTAAAATCAGGAGCAAAAATTATTGGGGTCAACAATCGCAACTTGAAAAATTTTGACGTTGATCAGGCAAAAAGCACCGTATTGAGAAAGTTTGTACCTGCAGAGGTTATTTTTGTTTCAGAAAGCGGAATTAAAACGTCGGCAGATGTCAAGAAATTGAAAGATTATAACGTGGATGCCGTGCTTATCGGTGAAACGATGATGAAAAGCCGTGATAAAAAAGCCGCTTTGAAAGAATTAGGATTCGAGGCGAAAATATGAGCAAGTTGAAAATTTGCGGTCTGAAAACGAAAGCAGACGTTGAAATAATCAATGAAACGCAGCCCGATTATTGCGGATTTATTGTTGATTATCCAAAAAGCAGACGAAGTTTGGAACCAAACGAAGCTTGTCGATTGGCCGCAAATGTTTTGGAAACCGTCAAGAAGGTCGCCGTTTTTGTTGACGATACCCTTGTAGAGTTCGTTGCCGTTGAAGAGCTTGCGGGCCGAGTAGAGCAGCAGGCGGGCGCGGGCGGCCAGGGCGGCGCCTTTCGTGGCACGGCCGTAGTAGATGTCGGGCCAGCTGTCGGGCAGCCCCTTGGCGGCTTCCCAGAGCTCGTTCGCGACGTAGTTGACGCACTCGTCCCAGGTGTTGCGCTCGCGCTGGTCGAGTCCGCTCTGCGTGAAGTCCACCGGATCGTCGCCGATGAGGAAGATGGGACCGTAGACGGGCAGCATCATGGCGTAGAAATGCGCGCGCAGGAAGCGGGCCTCGTTGTAGTAGTAGCCCTTGTCGACATCGTTCAGTTCCTCCGGAGGGCACTTGTGGACGTTCTGCATGAAGTAGTTGGCTTCGCGGATGCCCTTATAGGGCGTGTTGTAGGTGTCGTCGCGGTAGATGGGCAGCGATGGGTTCCACGAGTTGTAGTTGATCTGGGTGTAGGACCGGTCCAGATAGGCGAACGAGGTCTCGTCCGAGCAGGCCTCCCAGGGGATGTCGTTGCTGTTCGACACGCAGGCGGGAGCTTCGTAATCCGGCTGGTAGGAGTAGATGTTGGTCAGGTATTGGAGCGTGGTCTTCTGCTTTTTGAATATGTTGTCCGAAGTCAGCGGCTCGTCGGGCTGGCGGTCGAGGTATGAGTCGCAGGAAGCGAGCATGGCTCCGGCTGTCAGGAACAGGGCGAATGTTTTAATCGTGTTTTTCATGGTTGTTGCCGGTTAGGGGTTAGAAACCGATCGTGAGACCGAGGTTGATGATCCGGTTGTTCGGGTAGTTGGTGGCTCCGGTTTGCAGGTCGGGGTCCCACAGCTTGAAGGGGCTGAACGTGAATAGGTTCACACCCGAGAGGTAGACGCGCAGGCTCTGCATGGCGATCTTGTTGGCGATGCGTTTGGGCAGCGTGTAGCCGAGCTCGAGGTTCTTCAGGCGCAGGTAACGTCCGTTGGCCATCCAGAAGGTCGACAGCTGGTTGTTGTTGTCGATGGCGCCGGTCGTCATGCGCGGGTATTTGGCGCCGGGGTTCTCCGGAGTCCAGGTGTTGCCGTAGAGGTCGGCGAATACGCTCGACTCCTTGAGGTTGCGGCCGACGAACGCCTGCGTCTGGTCGGTGAGGGTCGAGAAGCTGACATGCGCCACGCCCTGGAAGAATGCCGACAGGTCGAATGCCTTCCATTGCAGCGAGAAGCCGAATCCGTAAACGATCTCGGGGATGTCCGAGTAGCCGATGGGCTTCGTGTCGTAGTTGTCGACGATGCCGTCGCCGTTGAGGTCGAGGTATTTGATGTCGCCCGGTTTCACCTCGCCGAAACTCTGTTTGGCCCACGAGTCGATGTCTTCCTGATCCTGGAAGAGTCCGGCGGCCACCAGGCCGAATTTCTGCCACTGCATCTGGCCGCTGTGGTTCATGTAGGTATAGGCGTAATCAGGCTCGTCCTGGTCCATGATCCGGTTGCGTGCGTAGGTGAAATTGCCGCGCACGGTGAGGTGGAGGTCCTTGCCGAGCGGTTGGTGGTATTCGAGCGAGGCGTCGATGCCGCTGTTGCGCATCTTGCCGATGTTCACCCAGGGTTTGGTGCTCAGACCCACGTACATGGGGATGGATTTGCGCTGGAGGAAGATGCCCTCGCGGTTTTCCTTGAAATAATCCACCGATATGTTCAACTGGTTGAAGAACGAGAGGTCGGCGCCGAGATTGAGCTTCTTGGCCTTTTCCCAGCCTACGTTGGGGTTCGGGAATTCGCCGAGGCGGACCGAGGTGTACTGGCTGGGCGTCGTGCCGAAATAGTATTTGCCGCCGCCGATCACGGTTTCGTTGTAGATGAAACGGCGGTCGCCGCCGATCTGGTCGTTGCCCACCAGACCGTAGGAGGCTTTGAGTTTGACCATGCTGACCACGTCGCGGATCGGTGCGAAGAATTTTTCGTTCGAGACGACGTACCCCACGGCGATCGACGGGAAGAAACCGAAGCGGTGGTTGGGCGAGAAGTTCTCCGAGCCGTTGTAGCCGAAGTTACCCTCGACGAAGTAGCGGTTGTCGTAGTTGTAGGTGATACGGCCCGCAATGCCCTGATGGCGGTAGGGAAGCGCTTTTTCCGAGTTGTTGGCGCTTTCGCCCACGTAGTTCTTCTGCGACTGCTGGAAGAGGAACATGGCCGATAGGTCGTGCTTGCCGAAGGTGCGTGCCCAGTTGGCCACGGCTTCGAAGTAGACCGAACGGTAGCCCTTGTTGGTCTGCTTGTAGGTGAGGTTCTCCTCGCCGATCTTCGTCTGGTTGAATTCGAGTTCGCCCGCTTCGTTGCGGCCGGTGGCCAGCCATTGGGGCGAGGTTTTCGTGCGGCTCAGGTTGTTCTCGTTCTTGGCGTCGAACGAACCCTTGATCGAAACGGTAAGGCCCTTGGTCACCCAGTCGCCCAGGTCCTGCGTCAGCACGAACAGCGACTGCGCCGTGTTGTAGAAGATTTCGCGGTAACCGGTCTGCGTCAGCAGCGCATAGGGGTTCTCGCCCTGTCCCGACGCCGGGCCGGCCAGGTAGCCGTTCGAATAGACGTCCGGGAAGGCGTTGGCTGCGGTCTTGAGCGCATAGCCCCAGATGCCGTTGGCGCCGGTGGCGCTCGAACCCGGTTCGTTCTTGCGTTCGAACGTGGTGGCCAGATTGACGTTGAGCTTGGTGTATTTGTGGAGCTGGACCTCGACGTTCGACCGGAAGTTGAACCGACGGTAGAAGACCGACGTGTTGTACCCCTTCATGTTGTCGGCCTTGAACAGGCCGTCCTCGTTGTAGAAGCCGCCCGAGATGTAGTATTTGGCCGTCGAGCCGCCGCCCGAGATGTTGACGTTGATGCGCTGGTTGAACGAGTAGTCCTTGTAGAGCCGATCCACCCAGTCGATGTTGGGGTGCAGGTCGGGGTCCGAACCGTCGCGGAACATCTGGATGTCCTTCTTCGAGTAGAAGTCGTATCCGGCCGCCGCATTGTACATCTCGGCGAACTGGACGGCGTCGATCATGTCGGGAATCTTGGTTGGCTGCACCATGCCGGCCTCGAACTTGATGTTGATCTGCGGCTTGCCTACGATACCTCCGCGGGTGGTGACCAGCACGACGCCGTTGGCGCCGCGTACGCCGTAGACGGCGGTCGCCGCGGCGTCCTTGAGGATCGAGAACTCCTTGATGTCCTCGATGTCCACCAGGTCGAGGTCGCGCTCGATGCCGTCGACCAGCACCAGCGGCGACTTGTTCGAGCCGAAGGTGCTGATGCCGCGGATCCAGAAGGTCGACGAGGCGCCCGGTTCGCCCGAACGCTGTACGGAGATGACGCCCGCGAGCTGTCCGGCCAGGTTGTTCGAAATCTTGCCCGTGGGCATCTTGATGTCGTTGACCGGAACGGAGGCTATCGAGCCGATGATGCTGGCCTTTTTCTGGGTGCCGTAGCCGACGACGACGACCTCTTCGAGGTTGTTGTCCGGCGAAAGGGAGATCACTTTCGGAATGCGGCCGATCGGGAACTCCTGCGTCTGGTAACCGACGTAGGAGACGGTCACGAAGCCGAAGTTGCCGGAGAACGAATAGTCGAACGAACCGTCCGATGCGGTGCTCGTGCCGAGTGCCGAATCCTTGATCCAGATCGTGGCGCCGATGATCGGCTGCCGGGTCGCGGCATCGAGCACCTGGCCCGCGATGTGCTGTTTTCGCGGCGCGGCCGGGGCTGCGGATGCGGGGCTTTGTGCCTCCGCACGGGTCAGGATGATGTTGTTCTGACGGATGATGTAGGTGATGCCGGTTCCGCGCAGGGCTTCGTCGAGCAGCTGGGAAACCGATTTCGTCGATTTGGCGATTTTTACGGGGACGTTGTCCGCCAGGTTGCCCTGGTAGGAGATCCGGTAGGAGGTCTGCGATTCGATCTCCTGAATCAGCCCTTTCAGGCTGGTTACGTTTTCAACGCGGACCGAAGTCTGCTGGGGCGACGGCGCCGCCTGCATTCCCCCCCCCACGGAATAAGGAGTGTCAGGCATGCTGCCAGTAGATACCAGGCATGCCGCATACGGAGTAACTTTTGTTTCATAGAGGTTTGGTTAAGATTGGATTATTTGTGAATGGTGATTTTTTCGCCGTTGCGGTTGAAACGGGTGTTCGTCGAAAGCGTCAGCACTTCGAGGATATGGTCGATCGGCATGTTGAAGTCGAGCGTTCCGGTAAACTGGATGTTTTTGAGCGCCTCGCTGCGGAAGGCGACGCCGATGCCGTAGAAATCCTCGATCACCCCGGCGATTTGCGCCAGGTCGACGTGGCGGAACGTGCGCAGCCGCGCGGCCAGCTCCGCCTCCACGTTGACCGTTTGCAGCGTCAGGTCGTTGTCCGTGGGGTTGTAGGAGACTTTCTGCCCCGGGTGCAGAGCCACGACGTGGTCCGCGGCGCGGAAATCGACGGCTCCCTCGACCAGTACGGTTTCGACGTCGGAGCTGTCGTCGTAGGCTTTCAGGTTGAATTTGGTTCCGCGGACCACGACTTCGGCGTCGTGGACCGTGGTGACGGTGAACGGCGCGCCGTTGCGCTTGCTGACTTCGAAAAAGGCTTCGCCGGTGAGGTGCACCGTGCGGTTCCCGTCGTCGAACGAGGCCGGATAGTTGAGCTGCGAACTGCGGGTGAGCCGGATGACGGAGCCGTCGGGCAGCGTCACCGAGCAGTCGCTGCGCTCGGCGCTGACCGTGCAGATGCGGTCGTCCGGCCGGTTCTGGTAGAGATACATGCCTGCGACGATCACGCCCGCGACGAGGATGGCGGCGTAGCGCGCCGCGATCTGCCGCCATTGGGGCCTTGTTTTCGTGCGGCGCAGTTCGATGCGCCGCTGCAACGATCTGAAGGCCTGGTCGGTGTTGACCGATGCGGCGGCACGGAGCCGGTCTCCGGCGAAGAGCACGAAGTAGAGCGCTTCGAGCCGGCGGCGGTTCTCCTCCGAGGCGTCGTACCAGTTTTCGATCTCGCGGTTGGCGGGTTCGTCGAGTTTTCCTTCGAGAAATTCGGTCAGCAGGTTGTCGTCGATCTCTTTCATAAGTTCGGTTTCTAACAGTAATACGGTTTTGGGGAAATAGTTACTAAACGAAAACCCGATTTTTTTTCGGGCTTTCGTTTTTATTGCATATGGTCGGTTGCAGGGGGCAGGGGTTTCAGTTGTTCCCGGGCATTTCGAAAAACAGCGCGATCAGCGGCAGGTAGTCCTTCAGCGCGACGCCGAGGACTTTGAGCGCCTGGCCGATATGGTAGTTGACGGTCTGGGGCGACACCTCCATCTCGGCGGCGATCTGCTGGTGGGTCATGCCCTGGAAGCGGCTCATCTCGAAGATGCGCCGGGTCTGCTCGGGGAGTTGGGCGAGCGCCTCGCGGTAGAGCCGTGCGAGTTCCGTGCCGAGGTAGAAGTCCGGGGAGTCGAACTGGTCGGCGAATCTCTTTTCCAACTGCTGGTGGACGCGTGAATGGACCTTCTGGCTGGAGATGCGGTCCAGCGACTTGTTGCGGACGATCATAAACAGAAGTCCTTTCAGCGAAAGTTCCTCCATCAGGCGGTCCCGGTTTTCCCAAATGTACAGCATCGTGTCCTGTACGATGTCCTCCGCCACGGGGAGGGATACCCAGCGCGAAGCGAAGCTGCACAACCCCTTGTAATAGAATCGGTAGCATGCTTCGAAACACTGCCGGTCCCCGGCGTTGAGCCGTCGGATGACCAGTCGGTTGTCGAGGATGTCGTATTTGGTGTTCAGGGACATAAACCGTCGTATCTCGCGTAATTGAAAGGTTAAAATTACAATTTTTTCCGGAAAACGGGCCGGATTCCCGAAAAAAGGGCCACCTTTGCAGTAAAATGGAACCGAGCTGCCGGGAAGTCCGCGCCCCGGGATCGTCGTTTTACATCGCTTATGAATACCGTCTGGATCGTACTGCCTGTATTGATCGCGCTGATGTTTCAGCTCGGCATCGAACTCGACCGGCAGGCCTTCGCCGGTGTGGCCCGCCGTCCGGCGGCCGTTGTCGCGGGGCTGCTGGGCCAATTGGCGCTGCTGCCGCTCATCGCCTTCGGCGTGGGGCTGGCCTTCCGCCTGCCGCCCGTCTATTTTCTGGGACTGTTGCTCGTCGCCTGCTGTCCGGGAGGCAGTTCGTCGAACGTCTTTTCGATGCTGGCCAAGGGCGACGTGGCCCTTTCGGTGACGCTGACCGCTTTGAGCAGCCTCATCACGCTCTTCACGATTCCGCTGGTGATGGGTTTCGCCGCGCGTTTCGTCGCGGTGCATGCCGGTGCGGCCATCGAACTTCCGGTCGGGAAACTGCTGGTGCAGAACATCGTCCTGCTGTTCCTGCCGATGCTCTGCGGGGCGCTTTTCAGGCATTGGCGGCCCCGGGCGGCACGGCGTGTGCATGAGTTGCTGGGGCGTGTGGCCTTCCCGGCCCTGATGCTGCTGGCGGCGGTGTTCTTCGTGCAGTACGCCTCGACGATTCTGGAGAATCTCGGCGTGCTGGGGCTGGCCGCGGGTGCGCTGATCCTGCTGGCGATGGCGGGCGGATCGCTGCTGGCCCGCCTGTTCCGGCTCCGGCGGGCGGTGCGCCGCACGATCGTCATCGAGGTCGGGATGCAGAACGCTGCGCAGGCGATCGCCGTCGCCACCTCGCCGCTGATCTTCGACAGCGGTGAAATGGCCGTCCCGGCCATCGTCTACGCCCTCGTGATGAACGTGGTTCTGCTCTCGTACCTGAAACTGCTGCCGAAATGTACCGATGAAACGGCGTCGGACGGCGCCTGACCGAGTATCTTTGCCGTATGAAATTCCTGAAAGTCGCTGTTTTGTTTTTCGGCCTGGCCGCGGCGTTTGCCGTGCGGGCGCAGGGCGGGACCTATCCCGTCAGCGGGCGGGTGATCGACCGTTTGAGCCGCCGCCCCGTGGCCTATGCCGCCGTGGTGCTGGCCGGGCAGGAGCAGAAGGGAGCCTCGACCGACTCGCTGGGGAGGTTCCGCATCGAGCGCGTGAAGCCGGGCATCTGGCGGCTGGCGGTCTCGTCGGTGGGCTACAAGAGCCTCACGACGCCCGAATACATGGTCTCGGCCGCCACGCCCTTTATCGAAGTCGAGCTGGAGGAGGATGCCGCGCAGCTGGAGGCCGTGACGGTCCGTCCGTCGCCGTTCCGCGTCACGGCGGAGAGTCCCGTAAGTTTGAAGGTGATCGGCCTGCGGGAGATCGAGAAAAGCCCCGGCTCGAACCGCGACGTGTCGCGCATCGTGCGCTCGTATCCCGGCGTGGCCTTCTCGCCCGTGGGGTATCGCAACGATTTGATCGTGCGCGGTGGCGGGCCTGCGGAGAACAAGTTCTACATGGACGGGATCGAAATCCCGAACATCAACCATTTCGCCACGCAGGGGGCGACGGGCGGTCCGGTGAGCATCGTCAACGCCGACCTCGTGCGCGAAATCAGTTTTTATACGGGAGCCTTTCCCGCCGACCGGGCCGGGGCGTTGAGTTCCGTGCTGGACTTCAGGCTCCGCGACGGCAATGCCGAAAAGCAGACCTTCAAAGCGACGTTGGGCGCCTCGGAAGTGGGGTTGAGCGGCAGCGGGCACATCGGCGGCAAGACGACTTATCTGTTTTCCATCCGCCAGTCCTACCTGCAACTGCTGTTCAAACTGCTGGGGCTGCCCTTCCTGCCCAACTACATCGACGGGCAGGCGAAAGTCAAGACACGCCTTTCGGAGCGCGACGAGCTGACGGTGCTGGCCCTTGCGGGATTCGACAACATGCGTCTCAACGTCGACGAGAAGGGCGAGGACGCCGAATACCTGTTGAGCTACCTGCCCCGCATCCGGCAGGAGACCTTCACGGTGGGGGCTTCGTGGCGTCACTATGCGGGCCGCCACGTGCAGACCGTGACCTTGAGCCACAACTACCTGAACAACCGCAACCTGAAATACCTGCGCAACGATGATTCGTCGGAGGACAACCTGACGCTCCGGCTGCGCTCCGTGGAGCAGAAGACCACGCTCCGGGCCGAGAACCGCACCTATCTGGGCCGCTGGACCGTCCGCGAGGGCGTCGAGGTGAATTATTCCGACTACACGAACCGCACGCTGCAACGGCTCTATACCGACAGGACGCAGCTGTCGGACTACCGGACCCGGCTGGGAATCGTCGGCTGGGGGCTGTTCGCCGGGACCGAATACGCCTCGGCCGACAAGCGGTTCACCGCCTCGGCGGGCCTGCGCGCCGACGGGTGCGACTACTCGGGACGTATGGCGCGGGTGTGGCGCCAGCTGTCGCCCCGGGCTTCGGTCTCCTATGCGGTAGGTCCCGGCTGGTCGGTGAGCGGCAGCGCGGGACTTTACTGCCAGCTGCCGCCCTACACGGCGTTGGGATTCAAGGTGGACGACGCGCTGGTCAACCGATCGCTCGATTACATGCGCGTCGGGGTCTTCAGCGCGGGTGTCGACTGGCGGCTGCGCGACCGGCTGATCGTCTCGGTCGAGGGATTTTACAAACGCTACGGCGATGTGCCGCTGTCGGTGGCGGACGGGATTCCGCTCTCGTGCAAGGGCAACGATTACGGCGTGGTGGGCAACGAGAAGCTGGTCTCCTCGGCGCAGGGGCGCGCCTACGGCGTCGAGGCGATGGCCCGCTGGCAGATTCCGGGGCGAGTGAACGTCGTGGGATCGGTGACCGTGTTCCGCTCGGAGTACCGCAACGACCGGCAGGCCCCGTGGATCGCCTCGGCGTGGGACAACCGTTTCGTGGTCAACGTCAGCGGAACCTACGACCTGCCGCGCCACTGGAGCTTCGGTGCGAAGCTGAGCGCCGTGGGCGGTGCGCCCTACACGCCCTACGACGTGGAGCGTTCGTCGCTCGTCGAGGCGTGGGATGCGCAGGGACGGCCCTACTACGACTATTCGAAATACAACGCCGGGCGGCTCGACGCCTTCGCCCAGCTGGACGTGCGCGTCGACAAGGTGTTCTACTTCCGCCGTTGCATGCTGGGCGTCTACATCGACCTGCAAAACGTTGCGGGCGGTCGTTTGCGCCAGCCCGACGTGCTGATGTCCACGGGGGAGATCGAGAACCCCTCGGCTCCGGCTTCGGAGCGGCGTTACCGCATGAAATACCTCGAACAGGTGAGCGGTACGCTGCTCCCGACGCTGGGCCTGACGATCGAGTTTTAAGCCTCCGGCGTCCGCCGGGCCTTCCGTTTGTCCATTGCGAAACTGATGATGAAGGGGATCGCGAGGAAGACCGTCGTGCCGGTCACCACCAGCCACGTGTACGTCGCCGGACTGCCCACGGGCAGCTGCGAAGGCGGGAAGAAGGTGACGATGAACGAGAACAGCACGGCGAGGAACCCCACGCCTCCGATCAGCCACATGCCCGTGTTTCCGCCCGGCACGCGGTAGCTGCGGATGAGCTTGGGTTGCGTGTAGCGCAGGCGGATTCCCGCGGCGTACATCATCATGTACATGATCAGATACAGTCCCACGGTCAGGGCGCTCAACAGGAAGAACGCCACGCTGACGTCGTCCATCACGATGTAAAGCGACGAGAGGAGCGTCACGATGCAGCCCTGGATAATCAGTATGTTGAGCTGCACGCCGTTCTTGTTGGTCTTCTGGAGGAAGCAGGGCAGAGCACCGTCCCTGGCCGTCCACAGCAGGCCGCGGCTGGGGCCCGAAATCCACGACATCACGCCCGCCAGCGCACCGAAGGCCACGAGCAGTCCCATGACGTTCGAGAGCCATCCCACGTGGTAACGTTCGAAAGCGATCTGGAAGGTGGTGAACAGCCCCGACTGGAGGTTGATCTGGTCGTAGGGGGTGATGATGGCCACGGCCAGCGCGCCCAGCGTGAACAGTCCGAACGAGATCAGCGCCGCGAGGAACATCGCCCGCGGGAACTGCGTCTGGGGTTTGGCCAGTTCCGGAGCGTGCACGGCGTGCACCTCCACGCCGGCGAACAGCAGCAGGATGCCCGCGAGGAAGGCGATGTCGCTCATGCCCGTAATGTGGGGGAACAGCCGCGGATGGACGTGGTGCGCGGCGTCGATATTGACGACTTGGCTGACGGTGTCCGGAATATGCTCCAGCGCGACGGAGTTGCCGCCGATCATCCAGACGACCGCCATGACGATCACGACGATGCCGGGCAACACCGTGCCGATGAGGAATCCCTTGCTCGTGATGCCCGATATGGCCGAGGTGCCGCGCAGGGTGACAAGCGTGGCGCACCAGTACATGGCGATCGAAAACAGCCCGACGAAAAGTCCGTTCTGGGCGAGGTCGGGCATGCCGATCATGTAGGCGATCGACGCCGCGGCGAAGCCGAGTACGGTGGGATACCAGACGACGTTCTGTATCCATTGCAGGAAGATGGCCGTGAAGCCCATGTGTTTGTTGAAGGCCTCTTTGACCCATGTGTAGACGCCGCCGCCTTTCGAGGCGAAGGCGCTGCCCAGCTCGGCGCCTACCAGCGCCGCCGGGATCAGGAACAGGAAGGTGGCGAAGAAGATGTAGAAGAACATGGTAAGTTCCTCCTGCGCCATCATCGGAAGCCCGCGCAGACTGATGACAGCCGCCGCGGTCATCAGCGCGAGCTGCGTTGTTGTGATGTTTCTGTTTTTTGCCATAATGTGGAATTGTGGTTTACACCTGACGGCCAATCAGTTTCCGTGCCGTAACCAGACGGGCGGAATGTCGTTTCGGACGGGTGCGTGATTCGTGCGGGCGTTTTGCAGGCGAAAACACACAAAAACAGCAGGGAATCTCACGATTGCCTGCTGCCTTCCGGAGGATTGCCCTCCT
>ERZ827450.3251-NODE-3251-length-11402-cov-2.432361_pt1 | contig 11402 bp, 7 predicted proteins | sample MGYA00519773_ERZ827450 | MGnify/ENA primary metagenome ERZ827450 (study PRJEB31778, sample SAMEA3449306) | human gut metagenome | biome: human gut; feature: human-associated habitat; material: faeces | place: United Kingdom | collected 2010/2012 ...
ATCCCCGGAAGCACCGAAAGCCGTTCGATGAGCGCGTCTTTCTGTGGCAGCCCGTCTCCGTTAATCACCAGACATACCATCACTTCTTCGGTGGTAAATCCATAGCGGATCAAAACATGGCGCACCAGCCCGGTTCCGGTAGCCTCATCGTAAGCCGGAATCTGTGCCTGATACATCCACTCCTTTACTGCAGACAGCACATCTTTATTTTCCTTTACCCCAAGCAGACAATCCTCCACCGGAATGATCGCATGCGTGCGCGCTGCATAAAATCCAGTCACAAGATTTCCCTCTTTATCCTGTCCCACCGGAAACTGTGCCTTGTTACGATAACGGAATGGATGCTCCATCCCAACGATCGGCAGACACACCCGCTCTAACTCCTCTTTGGAAAATCCACCAATCCGCTGCAGATTACTGCGCACCTTGTTTTCCTTGAATGCAAGCTGTTCCTCGTAGGAAAGTGCCTGTATCTGACAGCCACCGCAGCGGCGGTGCAACGGACATTGCGGTTCTACACGGTATGGAGATGGTGTGATAATTTCCTCCACACGGGCATATCCATAATGTTTTTTCAGTTTTGTGGCACGGGCACGAATTTCATCTCCGATCAGCGCATCCTTGACGAAAAATGTCATCCCATCGTACTTTCCGATGCCTTCCCCGTCGACTCCCATATCTGTAATTTTCAAAGAAAATAAATCGTTTTTTTTCATCCTTTTAACCTGCGAAGTCGGAGTCAAAATATCTTTCGGCTCCGACTTTATCTCATCTTATTTGCTTGTCTTGCGTATATTTGTCTCCAGCAGACGGCTGTACCCCTGCCATTCAAGATTATTGTCCGGTACATTTGCCAGAATCTCCCGCATGGTTTCCATCTTTGCATCCACGTTGTCCGCGAAGCTCAAAGCCATCGCTTCAACCAGTGCCGGTTTCTTCGGAGATCCATACTCCAGTTCTCCGTGGTGCGCCAGAATGCAGTGCTTTAACTCATTTTCCAGAACCACCGGAAATCCCTCAATGGAACGGATTCCCTCGCCTACCCACTCGGCACCGATCATAATATGCCCAAGCAGCTGTCCTGCATCGGTATAATCATTTGCCGGAAACGACGACAACTCTTTTAATTTACCGATATCGTGGAAAATCGCCGCCGTAATCAGAAGATCCCGATTCAAAAACGGATAATTCTGCGCAAAATAATTACAGTTTCTTGTCACGCTGACGGTATGTTCCAACAGCCCCCCGACAAATCCATGATGTACACTCTTTGCTGCCGAATGAAATTTAAACCGGTCCGCAAATGTTTGATTGTCGAAAAATCTGTGCAGCAGCTGGTTCAGGTAAGGATTTTTCACAGAATCAATATATCCTGTCAATTCGGCATACATCTCCTCCACATCCTTGTCCGTACAAGGAAGATACTCCTTAGGATCAATGTCCTCCTCTGAAACACGGCGTGCACGCCGGATCGACATCTGCAGATTTCCCTGAAAGCTGGTGACATCTCCCGTAACCGCCACATAATCCAGCGCGTCAAACTCATCAATTCCCACAGAACCCGGATCCCAGATCTTGGCATCAATCGTTCCTGTTTTATCCTGCAGGATCACATTGTCGTATGCTTTTCCGGCTTTGGTCAGTGCCGCCTGTTTGAATTTACACAGATATACTTCATTTACTTTTTCTCCTTCTCGGAGAGATTCAATATATTTCATAATAACTCCTTATTTCCAATTTTACTGTAAAACCCCTGCTTTTAATTTACAGGTAATCTTTTTATACCCCCTAGTACCTTCCCGCATAACCGTAACCGAATAGGTTTCTTTCGGTGTCAGCTGCAACAGCACCTCCCGGAATTGCTCTGCACTTGCAACCTCCTGGCCTGCAACGGAACGGATCACATCCCCGCTCTGCAGTCCCGCATCCATGGCAGGCGAATCCATCTCAACTTTTTTGATATATATGCCCTTTGGAATATCGTATTTCTGCGCAATATGCTGGGTAACAGTAGAAATGTGCACACCAAAATACGGCACCTCTTTGTCCGCAAATAATAGATCAATCACTGGCATCAGTTCTGATATTTCCACTGCAGTGAGCGTATTTGCAGAAGCCGCACTATAGCTTTGCATCACAACACCAACAAGTTCCCCATCCGTGTTGATCAGCACACCGCTTCCATTTTCACTGGCAACAATATCTGTCGTGTATACACTGTAATTATTGTCCGGGGTGGAAATTTCATTGTTGGTCGCCGTAATGGTTCCGGTCAGGATCGAATAATTCGTTCCAAGCGGACTGCCGAGGGCAATCACAATACTTCCCTTATGTATGGTGTTTAAACCAGCTGTTTTCATCACGGTGATGGCATTCCTCGTGGAATCTTCCAGATCCTCCAGATCCACGGTAAGTGCCGCAAGACCGGTATTCCCATCGTATCCGACCAGCTTTGCCTCTGCCACCGCATCATTTACAAAGGTAACTTTGATCTTTGCAGCATCTTTAATCGTTTTTTTCTCCGTAAGAATCCAGAGTTTACCTCCACTTTCTCCAATGATCGTGCCACAGCCCTGACCTTCCCGTTCATAAGAGTTGTTAAACCAGTCCGTATCACTGACCACCCCTGTGATCGTAACGATGGACTTATTTGCCGTATTTCCAATGGCGTACAGCTCTGTCTGAATCTGTTGGTAATCGTCCAGCGTCATCGGCTGTCTCTCTTCCGGAGTCTGTGTCTCCTCCTTTTCCTCAGACCCCTGCTCCGTTTCTTCCACCGATGCCTGCTGTGAATCCTGTGCTCCGGTATCCGGCACACAACCTTCCTCCTGCCGCAGAACCGGAATCATAAAAAGCAGCACCAGACACACAGCCAGCGCAAATACACCCCCACAGGCAGCAGATTCCCCCAACCGGACCCACATACGTTTATAATTATTCTTTGGTTTGTCCTTAATCTGTTCTCTGACAAACGCATTCTTTGGTTGCTGTTTATCACTCATAACCACTATTATATTCGCATTTCCATGCACTTGCAACAATCACATTATTTTTCTTTTCCAAAATGGCACTTTGCGTTATAATACAAGAGAGAATACTATATAAAAAGGAATATCACTATGAATCAGAAAGTTTATCATACACTTGAATATTATAAAATACTGGAGCGTCTGGCAGATTATGCCAGCTGTGAAGAGGCAAAAGACCGCTGTCACAAACTGGTTCCCCTGACCGATCCTGCGGAAATTGCACACCTGCAGGAAACTACGGCAGACGCACTCAGCCGCCTGTACCGCGGAAGTGGCATCAGTTTTTCCGGCGTTCACAATGTCAACGCTTCCCTGAAACGTCTCGATATCGGTGGCACCTTAAATACCACAGAGCTCCTTATGATCTGTTCTCTGTTGGAAGTTGCCAAGCGGGTCAAAGCATACGACCGAAGCGACCGCAACGATGAAAAAACAGATTCCCTGTCACCGCTTTTTTCACAGATCCAGCCGCTTTCTCCCCTTTTGGATGAAATCCGCCGCTGTGTTGTCGGGGAAGACGAAATTGCAGACGACGCCTCTGCGGCACTTTCTAAAATCCGTAAATCCATCCGGGGGATGAACGATCGCATTCACGCACAGCTGACTGGTCTTATGAACAACACAACCACCCGCAGCTATCTGCAGGATGCTGTGATTACCATGCGTGACGGCCGCTACTGTCTGCCGGTTCGTGCCGAATCCAAAACCTCGGTTCCCGGTATGGTACATGACCAGTCCTCAAGCGGTTCTACCTTATTTATTGAACCAATGGCTGTCGTCAATTTAAATAACGAACTTAAGGAACTGTTTTTAAAAGAGCAGGAAGAAATTGACCGCATTTTAGCAGATCTTTCCAACCGTGTGGCAGAAAACGCAAACGGAATCCGTCAGGATTATACTGTTCTTGCGGAACTGGATTTTATTTTTGCCAAAGCCGAACTTGCCAAAAGTTACAACGGTGTTGCCCCTGTCTTTAATGAAGAGGGGCGGATTAACATCCGCAAAGGCCGCCACCCACTCTTAGATCCTAAGAAAGTGGTTCCGATTGATGTACGTCTCGGTGCGGATTTCCGGCAGCTGATCGTGACCGGTCCAAACACCGGTGGTAAAACCGTCTCTTTAAAAACGGTGGGACTGCTGACTCTGATGGGACAGTCCGGTCTGCACATTCCGGCCGGAGATCGCTCGGAACTTGCCATTTTTCACGAAATTTTTGCAGATATCGGAGATGAACAGAGTATTGAGCAAAGCCTGAGTACGTTTTCTTCCCACATGACCAATATCGTCCGCATTTTACAAAAGGCGGATGACCAGAGCCTGTGTCTGTTTGATGAACTCTGCGCCGGTACCGATCCGACCGAAGGTGCCGCACTTGCCATCTCCATCTTAAACAAACTGCACCAGTATGGAGCGGTCACCATGGCTACCACGCATTACAGTGAATTGAAAGTTTATGCGCTCTCCACAGAAGGTGTTGAAAATGCCTGCTGTGAATTTGATGTCGATACGCTCAGTCCTACCTACCGTCTGCTGATCGGTATTCCGGGAAAAAGTAATGCGTTTGCCATCAGTTCCAAACTCGGACTGGCAGAAAATATCATTGAAGATGCCAAAGGCCGCCTGAGTGAGCGCGACGTCAATTTCGAAGATATGCTTGCCAATCTGGAACAGAGCCGTATCACCATTGAAAAAGAACAGCTGGAAATCCAGAAATATAAAGCAGAAATTGAAGATTTAAAGAAGAAACTGACCGCCAAAAATGAGCGTCTGGACAACAGCCGTGACGAGATCCTGCGCAAAGCCAATGAAGAAGCCGTACAGATTCTCAAAGAAGCCAAAGACCTTGCCGATGAGACCATCCGCAATTTCAACAAGTACGGACAGGGACAGGCGCCTATGTCCAAAATGGAAAAAGAACGCAGCCGTGTACGTGACAAAATGAGTGCCAGTGAAAAAGCACTCTCCATGAAGAAAAAGGAAACGGTCAACCACAAAGTACCTAAAAAGCTGCGCATCGGTGATTCCGTGCGTGTACTGTCCATGAACTTAAAGGGAACCGTGCACACACTGCCAAACGCCAAAGGGGATCTGTATGTCCAGATGGGAATCTTACGTTCCCTGGTCAACATCAAAGATCTGGTACTGATTGATGAAGATGCCTCTCCGGCAGCAAAAAAATACGGAGGTACTTCTTCCGGAAAAATAAAAATGAGCAAAGCGGCATCCGTTTCTACAGAGATCAATCTGATTGGTATGACGGTAGACGAAGCCATTGCCCATCTGGATAAATATCTTGATGATGCCTATGTGGCTCATCTTCCATCCGTCCGGATCGTTCACGGAAAAGGAACCGGTGCACTGCGCAATGCCGTGCAGGCACATCTGAAAAACCAGCGGTACGTGAAATCTTACCGGATGGGAGAGCCGTCTGAGGGCGGTGCCGGTGTGACCATTGCTGCTTTTGATGTTTAAATACCTATTGATTTTTTATAATAAGGAGGGATTTCCATGTCCAAACAGAAAATACTGATTGTGGACGATGACAATAATATTGCAGAACTTATTTCCCTGTATCTGACCAAGGAATGCTATGATACCAAAATCGTCAATGACGGGGAAGAAGCCCTGCACGCATTTGAACACTATAACCCTAACCTGATCCTGCTTGATCTGATGCTTCCGGGCATTGACGGCTATCAGGTCTGTCGGGAAATCCGTACCAAAAGCAACGTTCCGATCATCATGCTTTCCGCCAAAGGCGAAATCTTTGATAAAGTACTCGGACTAGAGCTCGGTGCGGATGATTACATATTAAAACCATTTGATTCCAAGGAACTGGTAGCACGCGTCAAAGCAGTTCTCCGCCGTTTCCAGCCTGCCAAAACCGAGTCCGTTGTAGAATTAAAATGTGTGGAATATCCGGATCTGACCGTCAATCTGTCCAATTATTCGGTCATGTACAATGGGCATCCGATTGACATGCCTCCAAAAGAACTGGAACTGTTATATTTCCTTGCAGCTTCTCCCAACCAGGTGTTTACCCGCGAACAGCTGCTGGATCACATCTGGGGATATGAATACATCGGGGATACCCGCACAGTAGATGTCCACGTCAAACGTCTCCGGGAAAAGATCAAAGACCATGAAACCTGGTCGATCGCAACTGTCTGGGGAATCGGTTACAAATTTGAGGTAAAAGGATGAAAAAAACACTGATCCCCAAACTCATTTTCAGCTATGTCCTGTTTGTGGTTCTCGGCTTTATCATCCTGTGTACGTTCACACAGCATGCGATCACACATTATGCCGAAAACCGGGAGGCACAGCAGCTATACCGGGAATCTGTACAGATTGCATCGGGTTATGCTGACAATTATAATAAATACAGTTTTTCGCTGCAGGATTTTCAAAAACAGATGCAAAGTCTTGGCGAATATCTTTCTGCCCAAATCTGGATCATGGACAATCAGGGAAATATTCTTTTTGATTCTACCGATGAATCCGTCGGCAAAGATGCAGCAAATGCCAATTATAAAACGCTCAAAGGTTTCAACACTTCCGACTTTGGCAACCGTTATTATATGACCGGTAACTTTTACGGATCGTTTTCCGAAAAAAACCTTACGGTATTTTCTCCGATCACCAGCAATTACCGGATTCACAGTTATGTCATGATCCATAAGACCGTGTCCTCCATCACACAGAATGCAAACGGTTTTATGAACATTGTTTTTTATACCATTGAATTTGTTTTTCTGACAGCACTGTTCCTCCTTTTGCTGTTTGCACATGGATTTTACCGTCCACTGCACCGGCTGACAATCGTTTCCGAAAGTTATGCCAAAGGAAATTTTGAACCGCGCACACAGATGCACCGGAACGATGAACTGGGATATCTTGCCAACACCATGGATTATATGGCGAATGAACTGGATACACTCGAAGAAGACCAGAGAAAATTTATCTCGAATGTTTCCCACGATTTCCGTTCTCCGCTGACATCAATCAAAGGATATATCGAAGCCATGTTAGACGGAACCATTCCACCGGAGCTACAGAATAAATATCTGAACATCATCCTGTTTGAAACCGAACGTCTGACCAAACTGACACAGGGAATTCTGGATCTGAACCGTTTTGGACAGCACCGGGGTATGATGCTTGACCTTACAGATTTCGATATCAACCGCATGATAAAGACGACCATCCTCACCTTTGAAGGAACCTGTTCTGCCAAAGGGCTTTCCTTTGATCTTGTCTTAACAGGACAAAAGTTATATGTTCACGGTGATATGAGCAAAATCCAGCAGGTTCTCTATAACCTGATCGACAATGCCACAAAGTTTTCCCACAATGATGCATCAATCAAGATTGAAACAAGCATCAAAAATGAAAAAGTTCTTATTTCCGTGAAAGATTCCGGAATCGGAATTCCTGCAGAAAGTATCAAAAAAATCTGGGACCGCTTTTATAAAACGGATCTTTCCCGGGGAAAAGATAAACGGGGAACCGGCCTGGGACTTGCTATTGTAAAAGAAATTATTCAGGCACACAATGAGCATATCAATGTCATCAGCACTGAGGGCGTGGGAACAGAATTTATCTTTACTCTCCCACTCGCAAAAAAAGAAGTACAGTCTTAAAATCGACCGTACTTCTTTTTTAGTCTATCGTAAGTTCCTGATCTTTTCGATCATATACGCTTCGATACATCTTCGTATCCACGCTTTCCTTATCGAGAGACTTTTTATTTTCTTCTGTTACAAGATCTTCCCGCAGCAGATCTGTTTCAAATCGGTATCCTTCGGTTGTCACAACCCGCAGATAGATACGCAGCTGCTGCCGCGAAGCTGTTTGTGCTTCGGTCTGCTCTACATCTTCTTTCTGCTGTTGCGGCATCTCATATTCCATCTTACAGGTAACCGTACCAGAACTGGAATCAATCGTGGTATCATCCTGCGAATCCTCCTCAACTGCCTGTTCCGTTGTCACCAGATCCGCATCCTTTGATGACTCCTGTTGTTTTTCCTGCAGAATCTCCGGCAGCAGATCCTGCATACATATTTCTTTTCCGTCTAAAGATGCTGCCAGCTCAAAGCTCTTAAAGTGATACATCGCAACATTATCCAGCGTGTACGTGCATTTTCCTTTCAGGGAAATCTTTCCGTCTTTTAGCGCCGGAGTCCCATTGAGAGTCGCAGACAACACCTGCTCAAATTTTCCGCTGACACCATCAAAGTCTTCCACCACTTCCGTTGTCTTCTTTTTCCCGTTTGCAAGAAGGAACGTGACATTTCCGTTGAATGTTTTGTTAAGCGGAAGTGTGATATTTCCTTTGAACATGTAACCATCTGCTTTCAGCGGACATTCCGTTGTTCCGAAATAGATGCTCATCGTCGTATTATCGGTATACTCTTTCGGAATCACGGAAACTTCCACCTTATACTCGTGACGGGCAAAATCCATATCCTTTACTTCTATGGAATAATCCTCGACCATACTGGCCTCTTCTTCGAGTGTTTTTTCAATGCTTGACTGCATTCCTCCTACATCCGAAAGAATGATGTTGGTCGTATCCTGCAGATAGGCAAGCTGGTTGGTCAGCTCACTGACTTTGCCATACATCAGAATTCCAAACACCAAAAGCAAGATAAGGATCAGTACAATGAGTATTTTTTTCCAGTTTGCTTTCCATTTTTTCATAGAAATTATTCTTCGCTATCCTCACTCTTTACGATCGCAATACCAAGTTCTTCTAACTGTTTCTCATCCACAGAACCCGGTGCCTCAGACATCAGATCGGAAGCATCCTTTACCTTCGGGAATGCAATCACGTCACGGATGGAATCTGCATGTACCATGTGCATAATCATACGGTCTACACCGTAAGCCAGTCCTGCGTGTGGCGGCACACCATAGGAGAATGCATCCAGAAGGAATCCAAACTGCTCATGTGCGCGCTCCTTGGTAAATCCAAGCACCTCAAACATCTTTTCCTGAATGTCATCCTGATGAATACGGACAGAACCACCGCCAAGTTCGGTACCGTTTAATACGATATCGTATGCCTTTGCGCGGACAGCACCCGGATCGCTGTCGATCTTATCCCAGTCCTCTTCCATCGGCATGGTAAATGGATGATGCATTGCCATAAAACGGTTCTCTTCATCGGACCACTCCAGAAGTGGGAATTCTGTTACCCACAGGAAATTGTACTTGTTCTCATCGATCAGTCCAAGTTCTTCTCCAAGCTGTAAACGAAGTGCGCCCAGTACGTTCCATACGATCTTATTTTTATCTGCTGCAAACAAAAGCAGATCGCCCGGCTTGCCGTTCATCTTTGCAACAAGTGCGTTTAACTCGTCTTCTGTCATAAACTTTGCGAAAGAAGACTTGTAAGTGCCATCTTCGTTAATGCACAGATAAGCAAGTCCCTTGGCACCGCAGCCCTTTGCATGCTCCACCAGCTTGTCAATCTTCTTACGCGGCATATGTCCCTGTCCCTCGACATTGATACCACGGACAGAACCACCGTTTTCCAGTGCACCGGTAAATACACCGAATCCACAGCCCTTTACGGTCTCGGATACATCGACCAGTTCCATACCGAAACGGGTATCCGGCTTGTCGGAACCGAAACGGTCCATGGCTTCCTGCCAGGTCATACGCTGGATCGGAAGCTGCAGATCGTAATTGCAGATCTCCTTGAAGAGCTTCTTTAACAGACGCTCATTGACATCCAGAACGTCCTCAACGTCAACGAAGGAAAGCTCCATATCGATCTGTGTAAATTCCGGCTGACGATCTGCACGAAGGTCCTCATCACGGAAACAACGTGCGATCTGAATGTAACGGTCATATCCGGAGCACATCAGAAGCTGTTTGTACAGCTGCGGAGACTGTGGAAGGCCGTAGAAAGAACCTGGGTGAATTCTGGACGGAACAAGATAATCTCTCGCACCTTCCGGTGTACTCTTACCAAGCATTGGTGTCTCAACTTCCAGAAATCCTTCATCTGTGAAGAATTTACGGGTAAGCATCATTACTTTGCTCTTCATCATCAAATTTCTCTGAAGGTCCGGTCTTCTCAGGTCAAGGTAACGGTATTTCAGACGAATTTCATCTTTTGTCTTGCTGTTCTCTTCGATCGGGAAAGGCGGAACCTCAGACTCTGCGAGAATTCTTAAAGATTCTGCACGGAGTTCCAGTGCACCTGTAGCAAGATTTTCATTTACAGCACCACCGCGATTCTCAACTGTACCGGTAACTGCGATTACAAACTCACTTCTCAGTTTGCCTGCTTTTTCAAAACCTTCCTGGTCAATGCTGCCATTTTCAAAGATCACCTGCATGATACCGGAACGGTCACGAAGATCAACAAAGACAAGACCTCCTTTGTTACGTGCCTTCTGCACCCATCCCATCAGGGTTACTTTGCTGCCGACCATATCCTTTGTTACTTCTGCACATCGGCATGTCCTGTGCAGACCTTTCATACTTTCAGCCATGATTTTTCTCCTTTTTGAAGCACTTATTTATTAAAGAATTCTACAAATTCTGTATATCCTTCCGCTGTCATCTGTTCCTTCTGGAATTTCTTATTTTTCTTCATGATAGAAATGTTGACCTGAACACCCTTCTTACGTTCTTCTTCTGCCTGTTTCAGAAGCCCGATACCCCGTTCTATGTCTCTGTTGATTTGGAGGTATACTTCTTCTACCGTGCCACGGGGATTTCCCGGAGTCGCTGAAGAAGTCGGGGTTGTATATATGGGTATTCCCGGTGATTGCTCATGGCCTTTGTAGGTTTGTTGGTAAAGTTGTATCAGGTGGAAATAACACAACGCACGGAGCGAGTAGGCTTGTCCGAAAAGACTGGCTTTTTCGTTGGGAAGCCCGTACAGATCATTTTCATGTGCTATGATGTAATTCAGGTTTGATATTAAGGTATAATAGAAATTCCATTCAGAATAGGGGCGATATAATATGCTTGAGTAGAAATTTCGTTCCTGCAGATTGTAATCCATCGAGAACCAACCTTTTACTGACGAAGAAACAACCATATCGTCTCCCATGAAACCTGACACTAACATGGTAGACATATAGCCGAAAGCATGTGTGGAGTTGTCTCCTGCCCATCCGGACATATACATCAGTCGATATACTCCGTTCATGGCTATCATTCCTCCTTCTACATCTTTAAAGATAATATTACCGGATATTTCATCGGTAGGGTCGGTATTAAGATTGTCAATACACGAACTTAGGGTACATATTGATAAGATAGCTGACAATATATAATATTTTATTTTCATACGATTGCTGTTTTTTATTTAGAATTTTACATCGATGCCTATGGAGTATGTTCGTGATG
>ERZ827450.3262-NODE-3262-length-11367-cov-4.151521_pt1 | contig 11367 bp, 8 predicted proteins | sample MGYA00519773_ERZ827450 | MGnify/ENA primary metagenome ERZ827450 (study PRJEB31778, sample SAMEA3449306) | human gut metagenome | biome: human gut; feature: human-associated habitat; material: faeces | place: United Kingdom | collected 2010/2012 ...
TACCTGGCTGCGGCAGAGGAGGATGGAACGAGCGGCAGAACTGCTGAACACGTCCGGATTAAATCTGGAAGGAGTGGCAAAAGCGGTAGGTTACAGCAGCGTCAGTCAATTTGCCGCCGCTTTCCGCCAACAATATGGAGTGCCTCCGGGCCAATACCGAAAAAATGTCTGAATAGGCGGTTACTCGGCTGATTTGGCAATGCAGTTACACGGGGTGTCTGCTATAATACTTCAATACGCAAAGAGATATGTTTGTTTTCCAACAGGAGGAGATCTTGATGAGACAGCATCGCTTCTGGGCCTGGGGCGCCGTGATATGCATGGTCATGGTGATGATCACAGGCTACAAACACAAATAAGTACATAGCAGAAAGGAAGAAACCCCCATGATGAAACACTATGTCAGACTGGCCTGCTTCGTGGGCGGCGCCCTGTTTGGCTCCGCCGGCGTGAAGCTGCTCACCAGCAAGGACGCCAAGAAGGCCTATACCCACATCACCGCCGCCGGCCTGCGGATGAAGGACAGCGTAATGGAGACCGTTACCTCTGTCCAGGAGAACGCCGCCGACATCCTGGCCGCCGCCAAGGACATCAACGAGGCCCGGGCCGCCAAGGAAGCCGAGGCTCAGGTAGAGGGCCAGGAGGCCTGAAAAACTGCGGAAGGGAGCCGGAAAACGGCTCCTTTTTTCATGAAAGGAGACTCGCATGAGAGCAACCATCGTACACGAGAGCCGGGGGCGGCTACGTCTGCGCCTCCGGCAGAAAAACCTGACCTTGCGTCAGGCCGACCTGCTGGAGACCTGGCTGAAGGGCCAACCTTGGACGAGAGAGGCCGTGGTCCATGAGCGCACCTGCTGCGTCATCGTAACCTATACGGGAGACCGGGAAACCGTCCTCTCTGCCCTCGGCGCGTTCACCTGGGCCGGGGCAGAAGCGTCTGTCGCCCTCCCCGATCACAGCACCCGGGCTATGAACCGGGAGTTCCAGGAGAAACTGGTGGGTAAGGTGGCAGTAAAGGCGGCGGCCACCCTGTTCCTGCCTGCGCCGCTGCGGATTGCCCGGGTGATTTGGCACATGGCGCCTTTCCTGCGCAAGGGCCTTCGCTGTCTGGGACGGCGTCAGATCAAGGTGGAGCTGCTGGATGCCCTGTCCATCGGGATTTCGGCCTGCCGCCGGGACTTTGGCACCGCCGGCACCGTCATGTTCCTGCTGGAGATCGGGGAGCTGCTGGAAGACTGGACAAGGAAGAAGTCTGTGGCCGACCTGGCGGAGAGTTTGTCCCTTCACGTAGACCGGGTGTGGCTGAAAAACGGGAACGACGAGGTACTGGTCTCCATTGGACAAGTGAAGCCCGGCGATCTGGTTGTGGTCCGGGCCGGGGGCGTCATCCCTCTGGACGGCGTGGTGGCGGAGGGTGAGATCACCGTCAATCAAGCCTCCCTCACAGGCGAGTCCGTCCCTGTGGCCAAGCGTCCCGGAGGGGCGCTGTACGCCGGCACCGTGGTGGAGGAGGGCGAGTGCGCCCTGGAGGTGAAGCAAGCATCCGGCCAGGGCCGGTACGACCAGATTGTGGACATGATCCAGCGGTCGGAGCAGATGAAGTCTGCCGCTGAAGCCAAGGCGTCCAACCTGGCCGACAAGCTGGTGCCCTATACCTTCGCCGGGAGCCTGCTGGATTTGCTCCTCACCCGGAATGTGACCCGAGCCCTGTCGGTGCTCATGGTGGACTTCTCCTGTGCCTTAAAGCTGGCGATGCCTTTGGCAGTCATGTCTGCCATGCGGGAGGCCGGGCGTGAGCACATCACCGTCAAGGGCGGCAGGTTTCTGGAAGCCACAGCCAAAGCGGACACCATCATCTTTGATAAGACCGGCACCCTTACCCACGCCTGTCCCCAGGTGGCCCAGATCATCCCCTTCAACGGCAAGAATGAGGCGGAGATGCTCCGCCTGGCCGCCTGCCTGGAGGAACACTTCCCCCACTCCATGGCCAACGCCGTAGTGGAAGCGGCCCGCCGCCGAGGCCTGCGCCATGAGGAACGCCATGCCAAGGTGGAGTATCTGGTGGCGCACGGCATCGCCAGCTCGGTGGATGGGGAACAAGTGCGCATCGGCAGTGCCCATTTTATCTTCGAGGACGAGAAGGTGCGCATTCCGGAAGGCGAGCAGGAAAAGTTCGACACCCTGCCTCCGGAGTTCTCCCAGCTCTACCTGGCAATCGACGGAGTGCTCTCCGCCGTGATCTGTATCTCCGACCCCCTGCGGGAGGAGGCAAAAGATGTGTTCTCCGCTCTGCGGAGACTGGGCGTGAAAAAGACTGTCATGCTCACCGGGGACAGCCCCCGCACCGCCGCCGCCATTGCGGCCCAGCTGGGGGTAGATGACTTCCGGGCCGGGGTGCTTCCGGCGGACAAGGCGGAGTATGTGGCAGCCCTGCGGCGGGAGGGGCACACAGTCCTCATGGTGGGAGACGGCATCAACGATTCCCCTGCCCTCTCCGAAGCGGATGCAGGCATCGCCATCAGCGACGGGGCGGCCATCGCCAGAGAGATCGCCGATATCACCATCGCCGCCGACAGCCTGTGGGAGCTGGTGCAGCTGCGACAGCTGGCCATGGCCCTCATGAACCGCATCCAAGCCAACTACCGATTCGTCATCGGGTTCAACGGGGCGCTGATCGGCCTTGGCGCGGCGGGTGTGCTGCCGCCGGCCACATCGGCCATGCTCCACAACCTGTCCACTCTGGGCGTCAGCCTCCACAGCATGCGTGCTCTGCCCCTTCCCAAATCAGGGCAAAGATTTTGATCGAAAAGCCCGGCGCACTTGCGCCGGGCTTTTTCGGCTTTCCCCCCTTGACAAATTGTGGGGCTGGTTGTATTATAACACCGTTATATAACGATGTTACAGGAGAGATTCCAGTGGAAGAAACATCTGTTACCACATTGGAAAAAATTCAGGAGGCCGCTATGGCGGAATTCCTGGATAAAGGCTTCCAGGGGGCCTCCCTGCGGCAGATCGTGAAGAATGCCGGGGTGACCACCGGCGCCTTCTACGGCTATTTTTCCAGCAAGGAGGCCCTGTTCGCCTCTATCGTGGAGCCCCATGCCGCCGCCCTCATGGGGAAGTTCATGGCGGCCCAGACCTCCTTCGCCGAGCTGCCTGAGGAGCAGCAGCCGGAGCACATGGGCGTGGAGTCTTCTGGCTGTGTCCACTGGATGGTGGATTACATCTGTGCCCACCGGGAGCCGGTCAAGCTGCTCCTGTGCCGGGCGGAGGGCACCAGCTATGAGCACTTCGTCCACAACATGGTGGAGGCAGAGGTGGAATACACCCAACGGTACATGGAGGTACTCCGCCGCCTGGGCCGGGACATCCCGGTGCTGGACAAATCCCTGTGCCATATCATCGCCAGCGGGATGTTCAATGGCATCTTTGAGATCGTGGTTCACGACATGCCCCGGGACCAGGCGATGCGGGATGTGGATCAGCTCCGGGACTTCTACACCGCCGGATGGCTGAAATTGATGGGGGGATAGCCCCCTGTCTTTTTGGATGACAGTTAGTTTTAGCTAACTTTGAGAAGGAGGTTTTTTATGAAGCAGAAGAAAAAGAGTGATGTGGCCGTCCTGTTGGACTACGCAGGCAGCCACAAGGGCCTGACCTTTCTGGGCCTGGCCCTGTCGGCGGTGTCCATGCTGCTGAGCATGGCACCCTACATCTGCATCTGGCTGGCAGCCCGGGACCTGATCGCGGTGGCGCCGGACTGGACGAAGGCGCAGAGCGTCGCCCAATACGGTTGGCTGGCGTTCGCCTTTGCGGTGGCCGGCATCATCCTGTATTTTGCGGGATTGATGTGTACCCATCTGGCTGCCTTCCGCACGGCGTCCAATATCCGCAAGCAGGGTGTGGCCCATGTGATGAAGGCCCCGCTGGGCTTTTTCGACTCCAACGCCTCCGGCCTCATCCGCGGGCGGCTGGACGCGGCGGCGGCTGACACGGAGACCCTGCTGGCCCACAACCTGGCGGACATCGTGGGTACCATCACGTTGTTCATCGCCATGCTGGTGATGATGTTCGTCTTTGACTGGCGGATGGGGGCGGCCTGCCTGCTGGCTGCGGTGATCTCCATTGTGGCCATGTTCTCCATGATGGGCGGCAAAAACGCCAAGATTCTGGCAGAGTATCAGGCGGCCCTGGACCGCATTACCAAAGCAGGCACTGAGTACGTCCGGGGTATCCCTGTAGTCAAGATCTTCCAGCAGACCGTCTACTCCTTCAAGGCGTTCCAGGAGGCTATTGAGGACTACAGCACCAAGGCCGAGCACTACCAGGCAGATATTTGCCGGACACCTCAATCCATCAACCTGACCTTCACTGAGGGCGCCTTTGTGTTTCTGGTACCGGCGGCCCTGTTCCTGGCGCCCGGGGCTCTGGCCGCCGGCGACTTCACAGGATTTGTCACAAACTTCGCCTTTTACGCGGTGTTCTCCGCCATCATCTCCACGGCACTTGCCAAGATCATGTTCGCCGCATCGGGCATGATGCTGGCCAGCACCGCGCTTGCCCGCATCGACCAGGTCATGTGCGCCCCGGAGCTGAAAGTGCCGGAGCAGCCCAAGTCCCCCCAGAGCAGCCGTGTGGAATTTGAGGATGTGAGCTTCACCTACGACGGCGCGGAGACCCCCGCCCTCTCCCATGTCTCCTTCACAGCGGAGCCGGGACAGACTGTGGCCCTGGTGGGGCCCTCCGGCGGCGGCAAGACCACCGCCGCCAGCCTGATCCCACGGTTCTGGGACACCGCCTCCGGCGCGGTGAAGGTGGGCGGCGTGGATGTGCGGCAGATCGACCCCCATGTGCTCATGGACCAGATCGCCTTTGTGTTCCAGAACAGCCGCCTGTTCAAAGCCTCCATCTTTGAAAATGTCCGGGCCGCCCGCCCAGACGCCACCCAAGAGCAGGTGCGCGCGGCGCTGATGGCCGCCCAGTGCGGGGACATTCTGGAGAAGCTGCCCCAGGGCATGGACACCCTGATCGGCTCCGAGGGGACCTACCTCTCCGGCGGCGAGCAGCAGCGCATCGCCCTGGCCCGGGCCATCTTAAAGGATGCGCCCATCGTGGTCCTGGATGAAGCCACCGCCTTCGCGGACCCCGAGAACGAAGCATTGATCCAAAAGGCGTTCTCTGAGCTGACCCGGGGCCGCACCGTTATCATGATCGCCCACCGCCTGTCCACCGTCGTGGGCGCGGACAAAATTCTCGTGTTGGAGGAGGGCCGCATTGCGGAGCAGGGCTCCCATCAGGAGCTGACCGCCGCCGGCGGCCTCTATGCCCGGATGTGGGCGGATTACAACCAGGCGGTCCAGTGGAAGATCACCAGCGAACAGTGAGAGAGGGGTGAAGAAGATGTTCGGCAAAAACTTTCAGCGCAAATACGCCCTCACCGACCAGGGCGTGAAAAACGCCAAAAAGGGCGCTTTCTGGACGGTCATTGTCAATCTGGTCGTCATGGGCGGCATGGGCATCCTGTACCTGTTGATGTACGGCCTGATGGGAACCCTGACGGACGGAGCGCCGCTGCCCGGCCCGGCGCTCTTTCTTGGGCTGGTAATCGCGTTCGTCATTCTGTCCTTTGTGACCCACCTGCAGCAGTACCGGGCCACCTACGGCCTGGTGTACGGCGAGGTCAAGACCACCCGCCTGCGTCTGGCGGAGCGGCTGCGGAAGCTCCCCCTGGGCTACTTCGGCAAGCGGGATCTGGCGGACCTGACCGAGACCCTCATGGGCGATGTGAACCGCATGGAGCACGTCTGGTCCCATGTGCTGGGATACCTGTACGGCGCCTACATCTCCACGGCCATTATCGCGGTTTGCCTGCTGGTATATGACTGGCGGCTGACTATCGCCTGCCTGTGGGGGGTGCCGGTGGCCTTCGGCCTGCTGTTCGGCACCCGGAAGATCTCCGCCCGGGCCTCGGAGCGGACGAAACAGGCCGCAATCCGTGTCTCCGACGGCATCCAGGAGGCGTTGGAAAACGTCCGGGAGATCCGCGCCACCAACCAGGAGGTGCGCTATCTGGCCGGGCTCAACCAGAAGATCGACGACCATGAGAAGGTCACCATCCAGGGCGAGCTGGGCACCGGCATCTTTGTCAATGCGGCCAGCGTCATCATGCGCCTGGGGGTCGCCACCACCATCCTGGCGGGGGCCAGCCTGATCGTCTCCGGACAGATCGACTTCATGCTGCTGTTTTTGTTCCTGCTGGTCATCACCCGTGTGTACGCCCCCTTCGACCAGAGTCTGGCCCTCATTGCAGAGCTGTTCGTGTCCCAGGTGTCTGCCGACCGCATGAACGAAATCTATAACACCCCCACCGCCGAGGGAGTGGAGCGTTTCCAGCCCAAGGGCCACGACATTGTGTTCGACCATGTGGGCTTCGCCTACGACAAGAAGAAGGTATTGGACGGTGTGAACTTTACCGCCCGGGAGGGTGAAGTGACCGCTCTGGTGGGGCCCTCTGGCTCCGGCAAGAGCACCTGCGCCCGGCTGGCCGCCCGGCTGTGGGATGTTACGGAGGGCACCATCCGGGTAGGCGGCGTGGACATCTCCACCGTGGACCCGGAGGCGCTGCTGACCGACTACTCCATGGTGTTCCAGGATGTGGTGCTCTTTGACGATACCGTGATGGAAAACATCCGCCTCGGCAAGCGGGACGCCACCGACGAGGAGGTGCTGGCGGCGGCGAAGGCGGCGCAGTGCGACGCCTTTGTATCCAGGCTGCCGGAGGGCTACCATACCCTGATCGGGGAAAACGGCTCCCGGCTCTCCGGCGGCGAGCGGCAGCGCATCTCCATTGCCCGCGCCATCTTGAAGGACGCGCCGGTGATTTTGCTGGACGAGGCCACGGCCTCGCTGGACGTGGAAAATGAAACGGCGGTGCAGGCGGCGCTGTCCGGATTGATCAAGGATAAGACGGTGCTCATCATCGCGCACCGCATGCGTACCGTCATGAACGCCGATCAGATCGTCCTGCTCTCCGGCGGCCGCGTGGTTGAGATGGGCTCTCCCGCGGAGCTGCTGAAAAAGAACGGCCTGTTCCGCCACATGGCGCAGCTCCAGAGCGAGAGCATGGAGTGGACGGCGTAGAAAGTTGCGAGATAAACAGAATTCCAAGTGCAATATTGGAAAACGAAGTGTCGAAAACGAGGAGAAGTTTATGAAAGAAACAAATAAGTGGTCTGTTAGGGATGTGATCACCACGGTGCTGCTTTCGGCGGTGCTGATCGTGATCCAGCTCGTCGTCAATATGGTCTGCATGGCCAACGACTTTGTCAGCATGGTGCTGTCCGTGGGGATCACCATGTTCCTCTGCGCGCCGGTCTATATGCTCATGGTCAGCCGGATCGGCAAGCGTTTTGTGACGCTGATCTATATGACGATCCTCGGCGTGATTTTCCTGCTGATGGGCAACTGGTTCTTGCTTCCTTATTATGTTCTCGTGGGAATCCTCTGCGAGGCGATTCTCTGGAAGGAAGGCTCCTGCCAAAAACCGAAACGGCTGACTGCCGCCTGGACGGCGGCGAGCCTGCTGTACAACGGGGTCAATCTGCTGCCCATCTGGTTCTTCTGGGACACCTACTACGATTTTGCGCTGGCAAGCGGCATGGAGCAGAGCTACATCGATTCCTATGTGCGTTACTACACCTCTCCCGGCTGGCTGGCCTTTATTCTGCTGTTTACGACGCTGATGGGCTTTTTAGGCTGCATGGTGGGCAGCCGGCTGATCCGCAGGCATTTTCAGAAGGCCGGCGTTCTATGAGAGCGGACGCATCCTTTGCGGTGCCGGTCAAGCTGTGGGCGCTGCTGTGCGTCTTTGCCGGAGTAACCATCGGCGGGAATGTGCTGCTCACCTGCATCCTGACCGGCGGGGCGCTTCTTTATCTCGTCTTACAGCGGAACTTCCGCCTTGCCGCGTCCTATGGCTGCTTTTATCTGCTGCTGGCGCTGCTGCTGTACGGCATCCGGTTTCACGGGCTGCGCATGCCGGTCTTTTCGGAATTTTATGTTCTGATGTTCTGGAATCTGTCGCCGATCTTTCTGGTGTCATGGGATCTGATCACCACGCCGCCGGGAATGCTCTCCGCGTTCTTATCCCGCCTCCGTATGCCCACCCCGTTCATTCTCGGGCTTCTTGTGGTTTTTCGCTTCTTCCCTACCATGCGGACGGAGCTGAAAGGCGTAGGCAGGTCCATGAAAAACCGAGGGCTTACCGCGGCGGGGCAGCTGCTCGCACATCCCGTGCAGAGCATGGAGTATGTGCTGGTTCCGTTTCTTCTTCGGGTATTGCAGCTTGCCGATCAGCTTTCCGTTTCCGCCGTTGCAAGAGGCGCGGAGCGTCCGGGCGTGCGCGGCAGCTATTATGAGAAAAGAATCGGGGCGCGGGATCACATCGCGGCAGCCGCATGTGCGCTGGTCACGGCTTCCTATTTGGTTTTGGAAAGGAGCATGGCATGATCGAGCTGACACGCGCTTCCTTTCAGTACGAAAACTCGGACAGAGGCGTACAGGACATTTCCCTTTCGGTAAAACGCGGCGAATGCGTCGTGCTGACAGGGCTCTCCGGCTGCGGCAAGACCACCGTGACAAGGCTTGTCAACGGGCTTGCGCCGTCCTACTATCCCGGAGTTTTCAGCGGAAGCGTGAGGATAGACGGCAAGGACATATCAAGGCTTTCCACATGGGAGATCGGGCGTTTGGTGGGAAGCGTTTTTCAGGACCCCAAAAGCCAGTTCTTTTCCTCCGAGCTTGCCGGAGAGGTGGCCTTTCCCTGCGAGAATTACGGCCTGTCCGCCCGGGAGATACGGGAGAGGACGGACGCCGCCATAGAGGCGTTGCAGCTGTCCCGCTTGAAAGACAGGGCGGTTGACGCCCTCTCAAGCGGAGAAAAGCAGCGGGCGGCCATTGCGTCCGTATATGCCATGAAGCCAAAGGTCTTTGTGTGTGATGAGCCGACGGCTAACCTGGATGCCGCAGGGACGAAGCAGCTTGCGCAGACCCTTCGGCAACTCAAGGAACAAGGCTTTACCCTGCTCATCGCGGAGCATCGGATCGACTGGCTGATGGGGATCGCAGACCGGTTTTTATATCTGCGGGACGGTAGAATAGAGGCCGAGTATACACCGGAGGATTTGCTCTGCCTGCCGGAAGCAGACATCTTGGGCATGGGTCTGCGCTCTCCGCACGAGGGAAAGTGCCTTCCCGCTCCCTCCGTATTGGACGAAAGCCCTGCCGTCTTGAAGACAGCAGGGCTCTCGAAAAGAATACGCAAAGAAGTTATTTTTGAGGATATTTCGCTGTCCGTTCCAAAGAGCAAGGTGACCGCCATAACGGGGCAAAACGGCGCTGGGAAAACCACCCTTGCGCAGATCCTCTGCGGGCTGGCGAAGCAGACAAGGGGACATATCCTGATAGACGGAAAAAAAGCAAGAGCGGCAGTCCGGCGCAGGGGGATCTATTACTGCGGCAACGACACGTCAACGCAGTTTTTTACGGCAAGCGTGGCGGAGGAGCTGCTGCTGAATACCGAATTGACAGAAGAAAACAAAGACCGTGCCAGACATTTGCTGAAGGAATTTGGCCTTTACGAGTACAGGGACACGCACCCGTCCACCCTGTCCGGCGGACAGAAGCAGCGCCTTGCCATTGCCTGCGCCATCTTTTCCGGCCGCAGGATATTGATACTCGATGAGCCCACCAGCGGCCTTGACGGGCGAAACATGCGCCTAATTGCAGAAAGGCTGAAAAGCGAAGCGCGGAACGGCAGAACCATTCTCGTGATCACCCACGACAGGGAGCTGATCGAGAGTTGCTGCGATAATGTTGTGGAGGTTGAAAAACGATCATCATGAAACCGCCAAGGACTGCTATGGGATATCCGCGCCGGGGGAATCGTTTTCTGCCCCTGCCGGCAGCTCTACCGCGATGGTCGTGCCCTTGTCCGAGCTTTCCTCCACCCAAACGGAGCCGCCGTGGAGATTGGCAATCTCCCACACCAGAGAAAGCCCCAGTCCCGCGCCGCCGTACTCGCGGCTGCGGGACTTGTCTACCCGGAAGAAGGGATGAAAAATGCTCCGCTGATATTCCTTCGGAATGCCGCAGCCGGTGTCAGAAACGCGAATGATGCACTTTTCCTGCCCCTGCGCAAGCTCGACCCACACCGAGCCGCCGGGGCGGTTGTATTTGACAGCGTTCTCCGTCAGGTTGAAGAGCAGGCGGTAGATCAGCGCGTCGCTGCCGGTGAGGGCGGCGTCGCCCTCCGCTTCCAGCGTGATGCTTCGCTTCTCCGCCAGCGGCGCGAGATCCGTGAAGATCTCCTCGACCATGGGGGCGAGCTGGAGCTGCTCGTTCCGTGCCACCTGCTGCAAATTGCTCATTTCCAACAGTGTCTTGGTCATCTGCGTCAGCCTCTCAGTCTGCTCCCGCAGGAGAGCGAGAAACTCCGCAGTCTCCGGCAGCACGTCAGGGTGCTCTGAAGAAAACAGCTCCAACTGCGCCTGCATCAGCGCCAGCGGCGTGCGCAGCTCGTGGGCGGCGTTGCCGGTGAACTGCCGCTGGGCGGCAAAGGCGTTGTTCAGCCGCTCCAGCATCTGGTTGAACGAGCGGCTCAGCTGCCGGAACTCCGAAATGGCGTCTTCATCGATCCTCATATCGGCAAGATTGTTCAGCTGCACCTGCTCCACCTGCGAGGTAAAGCTGCGCAGGGGCTTGAGAGCGCGTCCGCTGACGAAATAGGCGAGGATGCCGCTGAGCAGCGTTACCGCCGCCGTGATGTACCAGTTGGTGGTGCGGAAGCGCCCCTGCACCCCATCGACGACGATGGTCAACTCCTCGTTGGGCGCTATGAGCTGCGGGTCAAAGCTCGCCGCTCCGCCATCATTCAGGATCACCGTGCCGCCGCCCTGTAAGCTGTCCGCAATGGTGTCCATATAGTACACACCGGAGGAGCACAGCAGCAAATTCATGGCCACGCAGGTGATGCCGATGAGCAGGACGGACATCAGCGTGATGCGCCACTGCAGGGAAAGACGCTTCATGCTTCCTCGCCTCCCATCAGATAGCCCTCGCCGATGCGGTTGCGGATGGGGTCATAGCCCAGCACGGCGCGGAGCTTTTTGCGCAGGGCGGAGATGTGGACGCGAATGGAATTGCTGAAGCTGTCCACGCTGTTGTCCCAGACATGATCCATCAGCTCCTCCTGACTCACCGGTCGGCCCTGATGTACCATCAGATATTCCAGGATCCCCGTTTCCTTCCGGGTGAGCGTCAGTGTCTGCCCGTTGACAGTGGCGGTACGGGAGCGGGTGTCAAAGGTCA
>ERZ827450.3271-NODE-3271-length-11343-cov-2.021704_pt1 | contig 11343 bp, 9 predicted proteins | sample MGYA00519773_ERZ827450 | MGnify/ENA primary metagenome ERZ827450 (study PRJEB31778, sample SAMEA3449306) | human gut metagenome | biome: human gut; feature: human-associated habitat; material: faeces | place: United Kingdom | collected 2010/2012 ...
AACACGCCTATTGACAATGGCTTTCTCATATTAACGGGAACGGGCCCGCCGGCAGTCAGTTGCCAGCGGGCCCGTTCCCGAAGTACACCGTTGAATCGCACAGAGGGGAGGGATGCGAATCAAACTCAACAGGGCAGGCTTTTTCATCGCCTATTGCCCGCTCCGTTGTTGAATAAAATATAGTTCACCGTGGTTTACTTTGCAGCATCAATATGAGCCGCCATAGCTTCTCCATAAGTTAGCCCCGGTAAACCTACAACGGAAAACCGCCGCAAAGGGGACAGGCACCTTTGTGGCGGTTTTGGCCACAGTAGAGCCGCTAGAACCCTGCTGGCCAGCGACAGGCGGCCAAGTCGACGTGCATGGAATCGGTAAACGCCACGCCCTCCCCCATTAAGAGCTCGCGCTGAGCATCGGGACCGCCAAAGGCAAAGCCCTCACAGATACGGCCGTCGGCAAACACCACGCGATGACAGGGAATTTGACCAGGGCGTGGGTTGCTATGCAGCGCATACCCCACATAGCGTGCACTTCGCGCGCGACCGGCGAGCAGCGCCACCTGACCGTACGTGGCGACCATCCCCTCGGGGATCTGCTCGACCACCTCGTACACCCGCTCAAAAAAGCCCTCAGACGCCATCGCATGCTCCTTTCAACCGAAACAAGCATAAACCACCACAAAGGTGCCTGTCCCCTTTGTGGTGGTTTTGACCGGATAGTTAGTTGGCGGGGCGGAAGAAGGCTACGGCTACGGCGCCGGGGCCTACGTGAGTGCCGATGGTGGCGCCAATGGTGTGGATGGGCAGCTCGTTCTCGGCATGGCCGGCCCACAGCGCGGCGCTGTCCTCGATATACTTCTTGAGCACCGCGTCCGAAAGACCCGTATAACCAAGCGCCAGCGGCATGGAGAAGTCGACGCCGCCCGCCTTTTCGACCTTCTGGTTGAGCAGGTTACGGCCGTTCTTGGAGCCACGTGCCTTGCCCAGCTGCACGATCAGGCCGTCCTCGGCGGCCACCACGGGCTTCACGTTGAGCAACGTGCCCACAGCGCCGGCCGCAGCAGACAGGCGACCGCCGCGCACCAAGTACTCCAGCGTCTCGAGCAGACCGATGACGACCACACGGTCGCGCACGGCCTCGACGGCCGCCGCGATCTGGGCCGCACTACGGCCCTCGTCCACCAAGCGCAGGGCATACTCAACCAGGACACGCTCGCCCAGGGTTACGTTATTGCTGTCTACCACGAACACGTCGCCGCCCGGCGCCTCGGCAAGTGCGGTGCGAGCACTCTGATTGGTGCCCGAAAGCTTAGCGCCCACGGTAATAATCACAGCCTCATCGCCGGCCTCACGCGCCTCGGCAATCGCCTGCGAAAACGCGTACGGGTTGACCTGGCCCGTCTTGGGCAGCTCATCGCGCTCCACGAGCATCTCGTAAAATCGCTGATGATCGATGTCGACGCCATCCATATACACATCGGTGCCAAAGGTGACGGACAGCGGCAAAACACGCAGAGCGGGGTGCTCCGCCGGCGACATATCGCTTGCGGAATCGGTAATAATGCGGACGGACATAACAAATCCTTTCTTGCGCAGGTCTCGCACGGGGAATTTAGACAGCATTGCCCCGACACGGTATACGCGCTCAAACGGGACTATGCAGTTGTTAATGGGAAGCAAATGCCTTGGCGGCCTTAGATCTCGCGCAGGGTGTTGAGAATCGTACGCAGCGACGCATACATCTGCTCGCGCTGCTCCACGCCCATGGCCTTACCGGTGGTGTCGAGCACGTCGTGGATGATACGGTCGGCCTCGTTCATGCTCTCGCCGCCCAACGTGGTCAGGCGAACCGGGGCGCGATACTTAACGGCGGCATCGCCCGAATCATCGACTTCGACGTAGCCGCCCTCCTCCAGATGCGCCAGCGTGCGCGAGACGGCAGCGCGGGTCACGCCAGCCATGCGGGCGAGGTCGGCACCAGTCAGGCCGTCCTTGCTGCGCTCAAGATAGTACAGGCACATAACGTCGGAGCCCTTGAGGCCCAGCCTTGCGCCCTCAGATGTCTTAATGCGCTGGATCTCCTTGTAGAGTCCGCTGATCAGTCCGACAAAGTCCTCGAAACGTGTCTCGTCGCTCTGCTGCATGGGAGACGACCGCCTTTCGCTTGCATAATGCTAACGGGTAAACATCTTAGCCGTACTCAGCGACTGCCGCCTCCACGCGACCCAATTGTTAACCCATCAACATAAAAACCACCACAAAGGGGACAGGCACCTTTGTGGTGGTCTGGGGCATCAATAGGTTCTAGGCGCCGCTACAGCTCCACGCAGGGATTGTCGCGGGTCACAAGCGTCTTAACGACAACCGTCGCTCCCAGATAGCGCTCGAGCAGCTCGGCCAAGCGATCGATGGCGGCCTGGCAATCCCCCATCCGCTCGGGCTCCACGCACTCAATCGCCAGAAATGCGTCCGCCGAATCGTCGGACAGCGCCGTGCGAACGCCATCGCGCCAGTTCCAGCAACGGCACACGGCGCCCGCATCATCGATATAAGCAAGCTCACCGGGCAGCGTCGGATCATCCGCCTCCTCGCCAAGTGGCAAGAACGCGTCGCCGCCGTCGGTCACCTTCAAGCGAAGGTCTCCCTCAATCGCATGCAGATCCTCGCCTCCCACGGGCAGCGCATAGGTCAACGACACCGTGTTGTAAATATCCACCGCCGGTGTGATATGACCGACCGGCTTGCCCTTGAGCACGCGCTTGAGCAAGTTCTCGATCGAGCAGCGGGCGCCCTTTTTAGTCTTGAACAGCCGGTACGCGTCACGCCAAGCCTTCACCGGCGCGTTCTCGCTGATGGTATCGCTCGTCAGGTGACGCTCCGCATCGATATTGGCGCGGTCAAGCAGTGCGGCAATCGCATCCACGTCCTCCTGGGAAATCTGCGCCGCGGGCTTCATGCCCTTTACGACCACGACGCCGACCGCCGCCTGCGGAAACAGCTCCCAAAACGAATTCTCGGCAATAAAGCTCTTCATACGCTCTCCCTTCATCGTGCACGCCCGAGCGAGGGCGTCTAAACAAAAAGCGCCCCCACGGCGGCCACCTTCAAAGTCCTACGGTGCCGCCACAAGAGCGCTTACGCTGCCCCCATCCGGAGAAGGGGGCGATATGTCAGGCGTATTGTAACCTGAGTCATCCGCGCGAGCAAAACCACCACAAAGGTGCCTGTCCCCTTTGTGGTGGTTCCTTTGTGGTGGTTTTTGGTCTGAGGCGACGCTAGTGGCGGAGTCCCAGCAGGCCGCGGCCGCGATGACGGGCCTCGGCGGACACCTGGGCGTGCGGGCCGGCGGCCTTGACGGACTCGGGCAGGTGCGAGTACTTCTTCTCGAAGTTCTCCTCGAACATCACCGCCAGGTTGTGCGCTGCCTCGTCGTAGCGCGCGGTGCTCTGCCAGTACTGGCGCGGCACCAGGATGCCGTCGGGCACACCGTGGCACGTAGTGGGAATGTCGACATTAAAGATATCGTCGTGCACAAACTCGCTGTCCTCGATGGTACCGTCGAGGGCGCGAGCGACCAGGGCGCGCGTGTAGACCAGCTCGATGCGATGGCCCACGCCATAACCGCCGCCAATCCAACCGGTGTTGACCAGGTAGACGCGCGTGCGGCCGTCGGCGATGCGCTCGCCGAGCATCTTAGCGTAGACCATGGGGTCGAGCGGCATAAACGGCTCGCCAAACAGCGAGGAGAACGTGGGCGTGGGCTCGGTGACGCCGACCTCGGTGCCGGGGATCTTGGCCGTAAAGCCCGTCACAAAGTGATACATGGCGGCGTCGGCCGTCAGGCGCGAGATGGGCGGCAGCACGCCAAAGGCATCGCAGGTCAAAAACAGCACGACGCTCGGGGTGGTGCCCATGCCCTTGGTCCACGCGTTGGGAATGTGCTCGACGGGATAGGCCACGCGCGTGTTGTGCGTGATCGAGACGTCATCGTAGTTGGGCTTGCGATTCTCGTCGAGCACCACGTTTTCGCAGATGGCGCCAAAGCGAACGGCGTTGAAGATCTCGGGCTCGTGGAACGCGTCCAGGCCCTCGCATTTGGCGTAGCAGCCACCCTCGATGTTGAAGATGCCCATGTCGGACCAACCGTGCTCGTCGTCGCCGATCAGCAGGCGCGTAGGGTTGGCCGAAAGCGTGGTCTTACCCGTGCCGGAGAGGCCAAAGAACACCGCGGTCTCGTGCGTGACGGGATCCATGCTGGCCGAGCAGTGCATGGGCAGTACGTCGTCCTCGACGGGCAGCAGGTAATTCATGACGCTGAAGATGGACTTTTTGATTTCGCCGGAGTAGCCGGTACCCGCGACCAAAATCACGCGCTCCTGGAAGTTGATGACCACGGCGGCGCTGGAGTTGAGGCCCTTGATGGCGGGATCGCACTGGTAACCGGGCGCTGCGAGCACGCAGAAGTCGGGTTCGCCGGTGCGCGCGATTTCGCGGGCAAGCGGGCGGGCGAGCATCTGCTTAATAAAGAGCGCTTGGCTGGCACGCTCGCAGGCGACAAGCAGGCGACGCGTATGGTTGCGATCGGCACCGGCCATACCGCGAGTGACGAACACATCGCGCTCGTTGAGATAGTCGACGATGCCGGCCTTGATGGCCTCGTAGCTCTCGAGCGGCAGCGGGCGGTTGACGGCACCCCAGGCGATCTTGTCGTGAACATCGGGGGTGTCAGCGATAAAGCGGTCGTTGGGCGAACGTCCGGTACGCTCCCCCGTCTCGATCACCAGTGCGCCGTTGGAGGCCATGCGGCCTTCGTTACGGCGGATGGCATGCTCGACGAGCTCGGCTGCCGGCAGGTCAACCAGCAGGCGGGGCTGGTTCTCGGCGGGGTCTTCGACCAGCGTAATGCCAAAGTTGGACAGAACTTCTGCAGGGGTAACACCAGGCATGGGGCCTCCTTTAAAAACGCGACACGTGGACGCGGCGCGCACTTTACTCACGTAAAGCCCGTTGTACCCGATATGCAAAAACGTTTTTGCGGCAACGGCGAAGCGCCCGCCCAACGGTCAAAAATCGCACGCAAGCGGCCTAGTCATTGGGTCATTGGGGACGTTCTTAAACGACTAGTCGTTGGGGACGTTCTTGTTTGACTAGTCATTTAAGAGCGTCCCCAATGACTACCCCAGCAACGCCGATGTTTTGACAAAGTCAATCTGCCGGCTTTTGGGGACGTTCTTTATCTGCCGGCACAAAAGGAGCGTCCCCAAGTGACGCAAAAAGCCCGGGCAAAAGCACCGGGCTCGTAATACAGGTTTGTATCCAAGCAGGATATAGGGGGAGCCCTACAGCTCCAACTCGTTGAGCTTTAAGATTGCCACGATATAGATCTTGAGCGCCTGCTTGAGCTGTTCCTCGTTGGCGCACTCGTTGGGACCGTGCATCTGGCCGCCCCACGCGGGCAGCTCCAGACCGGTCTCCTCGGGGCCAAACGAGACGGCGCGGGCAAAGTTGCGCGCGTACGTGCCGCCGCCCATGGCAAAGGGCTCAGCATGCTTGCCCGTAAACTCATTATAGGTATCAATAAGCGCCTTCACGGCCGGATCGTCGGCAGACACCGAGAACGGCACCTTTGCATGACCCAAGCGACACGTCACGTCAAAGCGCCCCACGAGCGGCTCGAGCTGCTCGCTGATGGTATCGGCGCTCGTGCTATCGGGGAAACGCACGTCGATGACCTGCTCGATGTGGCCGTCCACCACGCGGATGACGCCGGGATTGCAGGTGAGCGGGCCAAACGCCGGGCTCGTCGCATCGATTCCCAGGCCGCGGCCATAGGCGTCCGCATGCACAAAGGCCAGGAACTTGACGAACTCGTGCTCGGCAGGCGTCAGCAGGCGCTCGCCGCGGGCACCAAACGCGTCCTCGGCCTCGCGCAGATACGCCACGATCAGACCGACGGCATTGATCGTTCCCTCGGGCATCGAGGCATGACCGCCAATACCGTGGGCGAAAATCTGCGCATGCCCGTTATCGAGTGCTGTAATCTCCAGGCGGTCAGCGTTCTCAACGGGCGCCGGCAGTTCATCGGCGGCAATCGCAAGCTCGCAGATAGACTGCGACGGAATGGCGTTGCTCGCCTCGGCACCGCTCCAGGACACAATGCGCCCGCCGTCGATCTTGGAGCTCACAAACGTCGCCCCGAACTGGCCCTTCTCGGCATTGCAGACCGGGAACTCGGCATCGGGCGTAAACAGAAAGTCGGGGTTTGCATAGTTCTCCAGATAATGGTGAACGTCGGACATGCCCACTTCCTCATCGCAGCCCAGCAGCGCGCGGAAGGTGTAGCGCGGAACAATGCCGTGCTTGAGCAGATAGGCGCCGGCGTAGAGCGACAGCACCGCCGGACCCTTGTCGTCGATCACGCCACGGCCGAGCAGCCAGCCCTCGCGACGCTCCATCGCAAACGGATCGGTATTCCAGCCGGGGCCGGCGGGCACCACGTCCACGTGGCAGATGGTCGCGAGCTGCTTGTCGCCGCGGCCAGGAATATCGGCAATGCCCACATAGCCCTCGTCGTCGCTCGTCTGATAGCCGAGCTTCTGCGCGATGCCGAGCGCACAGTCGAGCGCGTCACGGACCGGGCGGCCAAACGGCGCGCCGGGCTCTGCATCGGCAGAAACTGCCACGGACGGATAGCTCACCAGCTGCTCGATATCGGCGACGACATCCTCCCAGACCTCGTCGACATACTCGGTAACGCTCTGCTCCACCTGATTCATGGACGACCTCCTTACCAATGAGCGGCGAGCGCGCTCGCCCCTCACATTACGTCATTAGATAGCGAAAAGTTTAGCAAGCTCGGCCACCGAGTGCACCACCGCATCGGCACCCGCCGCCTCGTGCTCGCCCGGCGCCGCCGCGCCCGAATAGATGCCGATGCACGGAACGCCCATTGCGTGCGCGCCCTCCACATCGTTAAAGCGATCGCCGATCATCACGGCATCGTCGGCCGTCGCGCCGAGCGCCGCCAGGGCATCGCGGACCGAATCGGCCTTGGTCTCGCGTCCCTGCGGCGGATTCATGCCAACCACCGCCTCAAACTGAGAAAGCCCCAGCTCATGCACCATGTCGATACACTTTGCCTCCATGCGAGACGTCGCCACGGCCATGCGATGACCCTGGGCGGCCAGCCCGTCGAGCAACTCGGGGATCCCGTCGAACACGGGATACTCCTCCGGTCCTAACTCATCAAAAAAGGCACGGTACTCGTCGGCCACCACCAGCGACTCCTCGCGCGAGAAGCCGTAAAAGTCGTGGAAGCTCTTCCACAGCGGAGGCCCGATCATACGGCGCAAATCACCCATCTGCGCCTCCGAAAACCCGCGCGCAGCCAGCGTCTTGCGCGTCGAGGTCATCACCGCCCGACCCGTATCGGCCACCGTGCCGTCAAAATCGAACAACACGACCGGCCGTTTGCATATCTCCAACGCCTCCATCGGCATCCCTCTTCCCCAGTTGACGATTTCCACACCGACACTTCAAACTGTTGACTATTCAACAATTGAACATATCAATGTGGAACGACTCTACTATACTTGTCGCACTTTGCTCTCAGAAGGCGGCGCGCAAGCGCCCCAACGAAAGGTGCAATTATGTCTTTTGCCATCATAACCGACTCCACGTCGGACATCTCCCCCGCCCGTGCTCAAGAGCTTGGCATTTACGTGATTCCGCTGCATGTGATTATCGAAGGCGAGGACCTGCTCGACCAGGTGCAGATTACCGCCGAGGAATACGTCGCCCGCATGGCCGGCTCCGAGCAGTTGCCGCACACCTCGCAGCCGAGCGCCGGCGAATTCAAGGCGCTCTTTGACCGTGTGCGCGCCGACGGCCACGATAGCGCGATCTTTATCTCGCTGTGCAGCGAGTGGTCCGCCTGCTATGCCAACGCCAGCCTGGTGGCCGAGACCCACGAGCTCGACGTGCGCTGCATCGATTCGCGCACCGGCTCGGGCGCCGAGGGCTTGCTGGTGGAGTACGCGCTGGCCATGCGCGAGGACGGTCGCAGCCTGGACGAGACCGAGGCGCAGATCCGCGCGACGCTGCCCGACGCACACCTGTTGCTGATTCCCCGAACGCTCGAGAACCTGGTCAAGAACGGCCGCGCACCTAAACTCGCCGGCCAGCTCACCCAAATGCTCAACATTCGCCTGGCCGTTTCGCCGGAGTGGCAGTCGGGCGAGATCAAGGCCATCAAAAAGGGCCGCGGCGCCAAGCGCATCGTCGCCAACACCATGGCAGACTGCCTCGCGTTTTTGGACGAGCACCCGGGCTCAAGCGTGCGCGTGCTCACGACCGGCGCCGCCGAGGAGCAGAAACTTGTCAACGAGGCGCTCGCGGGCCAGGACTACGTAGACGCCGGCGACGGCACCATCGGCTGCACCATCGCCACCCATGTAGGCGTCGACGCCATCGCCATCAGCTACTGCCCCCGCTATCAGCCCATCCACTAGGGCCACCCATACCACTTGCGGTGAAATAGGGACTGTTTTTGGCTTATCAGCCGCAAATCAATCCCTATTCCACCGCAACTTAGAAGCAGTTCATTTAGCCTGTCCCATTTTAACTACCCTACATCAGCCCGCTCAGGGCGATGTCGACGGCCTCGTTGAGGTCGTCGGTAATGTGCACCAGCTCCGGATCGAGCGGGCTGATCATACCGGCTTCCATCACCGGGCCGTTGAGCCAGTCGAACAGGCCCTGCCAGTACTCGGTGCCCACCAAAACGAGCGGCATGCGCTTGACCTTGTGCGTCTGCACCAGTGTGAGCACCTCGAACATCTCGTCGAGCGTGCCAAAACCACCGGGAAACACGATGGCGCCCGAGCTGTACTTAACGAACATGGTCTTGCGCACAAAGAAGTAGCGGAAGTCCATGCCAAGGTTCACGTATTTGTTGAGCCCCTGCTCGTGCGGCAGCTCGATACCCAAGCCGACCGACTTGCCGTTGGCGCTCGCCGCTCCCCTGTTGGCCGCCTCCATAATGCCAGGGCCGCCGCCGGTGATAACCGCCACGCCGCGCTGGGCGATCTTGCGACCGACCGTGCGCGCCGCCTTGTAGAGCGGATCGGTCTTGGGCGTGCGGGCACTGCCGAAGATGGTCACTGCAGGACCAAGCTCGGCAAGCGCGCCGAAGCCATCGACAAACTCGGCCTGAATGCGCAGCACGCGCCAGGGGTCGGCGTGCAGCCAGTCAGTCGACTCCTCGGGCGCCAACAGGTTGGCGTAGGTGTTGTCCTTAGGAATCATGGGGCCGCGCATGACCACGGGGCCGCGGCGGTACGTCTCGTCGTAGGCGGGCTCGCCCTCGACATTCTCATTCCTAATCATGGGTACTCCTATCGAAAATAGAAACGGGCGGGGTCGACGCCATGCGCCAAACACCCGCCCGAACATCAACTATTCGGTATGGTACCCACGATGCATCAAGTGCTTGCAAGGCATCGGTCAGCGGTCGCGCAACCGATGCCGGCGCATGCGATGGCCGGCGCCGGTTGCGCGCGGTCGATTGGCACACGATCTCGACACCGCGCGAACGCCCCCACAAGCACGCCCGCCGCCCTTAGTAGTCCACCGCCGCAGGGCTGTTCATCCAGTCGCTCACAAACGCACCGTAGCGGCCCTCGATAATGGCCTGGCGGGCGCGCTGCATAAGGTTGAGCAGGTAGTAGATGTTGTGCATCGACAGCAGAATGCCGCCGAGCATCTCCTTCTGTGTGACCATGTGACGGATGAGCGCGCGGCTGTAGCCGCCCGTGCACACCGGGCAGGTGCAAGTGGGATCGATGGGGCCGTCGTCGTGCGCAAAGCGGGCGTTGCGGAAGTTGAGGCGACCCTCGCTTGAAAACGCCGTGCCCATGCGGCCGGTGCGCGTCGGCAGCACGCAGTCGAACATATCGATGCCCACGCCCACGCCGCGCACGAGCGTGGTGGGGTTGCCGACACCCATCAGGTAGCGCGGCTTATGCTTGGGCATGTACTCGCTCACGAGCGGCGCCAGGGTCTCGAACATGGTCTCGTGGTCCTCGCCCACCGAGTAGCCACCAATGCCGTAACCGGGGAAGTCACCACACTCCTCCAGATGACGCAGAGAGCGCAGGCGCAGATCCAGATGCATACCGCCCTGGACGATGCCAAAGAGCGCCTGGTCATCGCGGGTATGAGCCTTATAGCAACGCTCGGCCCACATACTCGACAGCTCCACGGCGCGCTCAACGTAGGCGCGCGTGGCGGGATAGCCCGGGCACTGGTCGAGCTGCATGCAGATATCGGAGCCGAGCTTCATGGCGATTTCCATGTTGTCCTCGGGCGTCCAGAACACGTGACGACCGTCGTAGTCATTGACGATAAAACGCACACCCTCGTCGGTGAGCTTGACGGCGTCGTTATGGCTAAAGACCTGGAAGCCGCCCGAGTCGGTGAGGATGGGGCCGTGCCAGTTCATAAACTTGTGCAGTCCGCCCAGCTTGGCGATGGTGTCCTCGCCGGGACGCATGGACAGGTGGTAGGTATTGGCAAGCACGATCTGGGCACCGAGCTGCTTGACGGTCTCGGTAGGAATACCCTTGACGTTTGCCTTGGTGCCCACGGGCATAAAGATCGGCGTCTCGATGTCACCGTGCGGGGTGTGCAGCACGCCGGCGCGCGCGTGCGTCGTCGGGTCCTCGGCGATCAGGTCGAATTTAAAAAGGTTCTGGTCCATAAACTGGAACTCCTTGGTTGCGGTTCATACGCAAACCATTATACGGGCAACCCGCAAACCGCACCGACTCGACAGAAACTGGTGCAAAGGGGTCATAGTCATTGGGGGACGTTCTTAAACGACTAGTCGTCGGAAACAGTTTTCAGCGCCATCTTGCAAAGGAGCGTCCCAATCTGCCGGCACTTAAGAACTGTCCCCAAGTGCCGGCAAGAGTGTCCCTTTCGACTAGTCATTTAAGAACGTCCCCAACGACCACATCAAGGCAACGCCGATGCTCTGGCAATGTCAGCGAGCGGTCACCAGAGCGAACAAATTGGCATGAAAAGAGGACGGCATTGATCTTCTGATCATGCCGTCCTCTTTGAATGACAAGTTGTCGCTCTGGTGACCGCGCAGCGTCAACTGGTTACGCGGTTCGTAGAACCGCGTAACCCCTAAGGCCGCTGGCCCATGCCACCCTCGAGGGTGACGGTCTCGCCGTTCATGTACTTAAAGTCGGGGCCGCAGAGCTGAACGACCACGCGGCCAATTTCCTTCTCGACATCGCCATAATGGCCCGCCGGCGGCATGTGGACGTTGGCCTTG
>ERZ827450.3275-NODE-3275-length-11331-cov-6.673377_pt1 | contig 11331 bp, 10 predicted proteins | sample MGYA00519773_ERZ827450 | MGnify/ENA primary metagenome ERZ827450 (study PRJEB31778, sample SAMEA3449306) | human gut metagenome | biome: human gut; feature: human-associated habitat; material: faeces | place: United Kingdom | collected 2010/2012 ...
TTATTTTTTATCATATACTCGAATTCTACAGTTGGCCAACTACAAATTAAAATTTCTATTCCATATTCGCAAATGTCTTTAAAATATAATCAACATCTGTTGTCGTCTTTAATTTTTCTAAAATCTCATCTTCTGTCACTGCTTCTGTGATCTGTGCAAGAATCTCTAAATGTTCATCTCCAACTCCAGCGATTCCGATGACAAGCTGGGCTGTTCCGCCATTAAATTCTACTCCTTCTGGATACTGCATGACGATGATCCCGCTCTTCTTGACGTTTTTCTTCGCATCTTCTGTCCCATGTGGAATTGCAAGTCCTAATCCCATATACACAGATGCTTCTTCATTTCTTCGAATCATTGCGGGAATATAATCATCATCTACATATCCAAGATCTCTTAATAGTTCTCCTGCTGCTATAATCGCTTCTTCCATGCTGACACTTGGAAGCCCTAGCTTGATTCCTTCTCTTGATAGAATCATTCCATCTGCTGTAGTCGTCTCCGTTGTTACCTCTGGTACCTGTGCCATCGTCTCTTCTGTTTTGTTTTTTTTCTTATTTTTGAAAAAGAATCCCATGATCATTTCCTCCTGATATATTATTCATTTTATTCCTGTTTTTGTACGTTTTTTCGTGCTTTCTTTATATTTATTATATCAGCGTCTTTGACCATCGTCTATTTATCATAATACTAATTTTTTCACAAAAGGAACTGTCATTGTTTTGTTTTCTTTTGTAATCTGTCTTTTACATACAGAAATCCTTCATATGTATTTTTTGATTTTTTCTTTTTCCTCCTTGTATATTTATTTTGACCATGACACTCTGTCATTTCCCCCTTGATATTGGAATACTCCGTCATTCTTTTCTTCCAGTGCTTTGATCATATGATACGTGTATTCGTTATATGGGGTTGCAATTCCAAGTTCTTTTCCCATTCTCATCATTGCCCCAGAGAACATATCAATCTCTGTGTGGCGACCAGCGTCAATATCTTGTAATGTAGAATATCTCGCGGAAGCTTTAACCGCACTTCCTCTGCCGGATTTTGCGTTGATCTTGCTTAGATCAATTCCTTTTGCTTTGGCAACTGCTTCTACTTCTCGTCTTAAGCCTTCGCGGATCGCTGACATATGTTCACTGTCTTCATAGCATCCAACGCCGGCTCCCAAGATTGCCTGTGGCAGATTATTGCAGACATTAAGTCTAAATTTGCCCCAGATTTCTGCCTGTATGTCATCTGTAATAATCCAATGGAGTCCTGTGTTTTCAAAAATATCATTGACCGCTTTGACACGTTCGCTTTCGTATGGTTCTTCTAATTCTCCAAAGTAGATTCCTACTGTTGTTTCCGGATCAAAATGGTATCCGTCTTCTTTTCCTTGAGATGCTACTTTGATAAAGGAATATAAAATGTGTGATCTGTCGATTTTCTCTGAGATGATCTCTTCGCTGTCAACTCCATTCATCAAGCTCATAACAGTTGTGTTTTCTCCTACGATCGTCTGGATATCATCTAATGCGCCTCTTAGACTTCCGTACTTTAGCGATACGATCAGAAGATCCACATTCTTTGCTTCTTCTGGTGTCCAAACTTCTGGAGTGTATTGGGTTCCATTGATCATTATGCCTCGTTTTTTGAGGCGTTCGTTTCTCTCTCCGCTGGCTATAACTCCCAGTGCGATATCTTTATTATTTGAAAGTCCCCAGATGACGTAGGAACCTACGGCACCTGCTCCTAGAACTGCTACTCTTTTGATGTTCATTCTTGTGTCTTTCCTCCTGATTGTTTCATGATAATAATGTTATTTTCATTATATCAGTATCTGTGAATTAATTAAATTCCGCTTCATTATATTTTATCGCACTTTTAAATAAATGTTTGAATTCTTTGCATTCTCCTGGAAGAAATCTTACAGATGCGATATGATATTCATATTTTTCTTCCCCATCATGCTCTCAAAACTTCCACAGAATACAAAGCTGATCTTAGATGTGTTGATCATTTTTATCTTGGCTTTCTCCTTATCATCTTTACATTCAATATCTGTTCCTTCCATGAACTTTAACAGCTCATTCTGAATCGCTGTACTATAATTTGATCCATACATAGGTTCACACATTTTGTCGAATTCGTCGAATACCAGGATCATATTCTCTGCGGTATCTTCCTCTATTCCGTCAAACACATTCTGAAACTTATATTCTCCTTTCCATCCTTCCTGTGTGATTCTTGTACTATCGATGATTCGAATATTCTTATAGAGCTTTCCTAAAACTCTCCAGATTTCTGTTTTCCCACATCCTGTTGGGTCAAGGAAAAGTACATTTCTTTTATGTCCTCTGATATGATTATATACCAACATAGATGCCGCTTTTACAGCTTCTTCCTGACCATAGATCTGATTGTGCACATAATCATAGATTTCTTTTGGTCTCCATGTTTTAAGATCTCTTTTTTCATTTAGGATTCTTTCAAAATAGTTAAATTCAATATAGTCGTTTTCTCTGGTACTATCACGAGCCTCACGACGAAGCCAGATTCCATCATATTTATTTTGCAATATCATCATATAATCTGTATACGTCTCAATGTCTTTTCCATAGAAATTTTTCACTACATTACTAAAGCTCTCTTTTTTGATGAGCATATCGTTTTCATCTAATTCACAATCCCATTCTTCTTCTGGTGCAGTTTCAAGTTCTCCTATTTTGAAATAATAAGAATCATCAAGTGCCTGTACTGTATCAAACAATACTGTGTTCGTTATCTTACAGAATTTCATCGCATTTTTCAGAAGTCTTGCAGAATTTTCTGCACCTTTTCCTCTCCAAAATCTTGAAGCCATTTCACAGTGTGCCACTAATCTTCCGTATTCTTCTCCATCAATATCATTTAATTCTCCGATCTTTTCTTGATCTATCATTTTATTCTTTGGATTTCTCAATAATTTATTGCCGTCTGCAATTCCTTCAATAAATCTGGCAACATAGTTTGTAAAGATTTCACTTGGAATCGGTTCTTTCTTTTCTTCTTTGGCTTTCTCATACTGTGCCTCATCTAGTGGATCTGCCATATATATAAATGTCTCTTTATCAGCTTTTGCAACATGCATCACATTCGCTAATAACTGAGCTGCCGTTCCTTTTGTCTGTTTCTTCCAGATGGAATTGGCGTCTTCACAATAGGCTAAAAGCTCATTATATTCTATATCTGATATTTTATCGAATTCTCCTGCTTTTGCACGTACTGTAAAATCAACTGCTGGATTTTCTAAAATTTCATTTCCATTTATGATTCCTTCTAAAAATTTCTTTGCGTAAGTGAAAAATATAAATTTTTTCATAATTTCTTCTCCTTTTCTTTTTTGTTTTTTCAATTATGTTTCATATTTTCACTCGCGAACCCGTAGGGTTCTTTTTATTTTGTTGGTATTGTTTACTTTAGTAAATTTACTTACGGGGCAAAGACTTGTTGTTATTTTTTTGAGAATCTATTGTTTATGAAAATTTTATTAAACATTAATTGTTACATTTTTATTGTATTATAATCATTATTTGTTACAAATTATTTGTTTGATATTATGTATTTTATTATAAAACAAAATGGATGGATGGTACATGGATTTCTTTAGAAAAAGAGGATATACTTCGTAATATTCTTGAAAAGTTAAAAAATAAAGGAAAAAAAGTTCTTTTTATCATTGATGAGATTATTAATAATTCTTATGTTAAAGTGTTTGCCAGTAACTTTCAGATTTATATTACACAAAATTATCCTGTCTATCTTGTGATGGCTGGCCTGTTTGATAACATCAACAATCTTCAGAATGAAAAGAGCCTGACATTTTTATATCGTGCTCCAAAGATTTTTCTGGAACCACTGAGTATTCCTGCAATTACGACGAGCTATCGTTCTGTATTTAATATTTCTCCAAGTGAGGCTGTTGAGATGGCGAAACTTACAAAGGGCTATCCTTTTGCTTTCCAGATTCTTGGTTATTTAAAATGGGAAACAAATGATGCACTTGAAAAACTGCTTCCTAAATTTGATGAGGAATTGATTATTTATGCTTATGAAAAAATCTGGAGTGAGCTTTCTGAACTTGACCGGAAGATTGTTTATGTGATTTCTACTGGAATTCATAAGACGGGAGAGATTCGTGAGAAGTTGGCGATCTCTCCACAATTATTGAATACTTATCGGAAGCGGTTAATGGAACGTGGGGTTGTGAATGGGTCTGTTCGTGGAGAACTGACTTTGGCACTTCCTCGGTTTGAGGAGTATATTGAGATGTATTGTGAAGTTCATATTTAATTTTGCAATACCTGGCTTCTTTAAATTCAACATTGGATATACCACTCATCATAATTATCCTTCCCTGTACCCAGCATCATGCACATCTCGATGTTGACTTTCGTCCTATGTTCCCAAAATCAAAAACAGCCAGAAAAGAACATAAATGCTCTTTTCTGGCTGTTTCCGCTTTTACTCACGCATGACTCATTGCTTATTCAAACTCGGCAAGTCTAAAGATATTCTTAAATATATTTGTTTAGGTTTCGTATCTTTTTCGCCGGTATTTTATTTCTGTTGCCAATTTGTTGCCATAATATCTGCAAATACAACTCCATATCACGCTGTTTGCGAAACAGGATATCCATAAATCAATTCATCTAATTCATCATCCTGCATAGAATTCCCATTTTCGAAATAGAATATTGGTAACTTCTTATGATATTCATCAAGTGCATCATTGTTCTTTTTTGTATATGAAACAGATTCATCATACTGCCAATGCTCTCCCGAAAAACGCTTTGCCTTCACAACTTCTTTTTTAGGAATAGGCTTGTCTCCATCCATATATCCGCCTTCTTCCCGTATACGCTCCAATATAATTCTATTAAAATACTGACTTGTACTAAACAAATAATTTTTCCTAACAATCTGCTTAGGAACAAGTAATAACTCTTGACCATCAACATAAAATGATGGTTTTTCTAATTGAATCCAACAAGCTTTTTCCTTATCCCAACTCCAAAAATGTGTATTACCATTACTTTTCAGTCCATATTTACACATTTGTTGCATAGTAAATGCATTCAACTGAGCATGTAATATATTTGTCAGTAAATCTGAAAGCCCATCTTTCGCAAAATCAGGAATTAAAAGCGGTAAATCTTCTGCTTTTTCCATAGTAGGTATTTCCTGTATAAGCTTTTCTAACGGAGTAAAAATATCAAGCAATCCTTTAACACTATTACCCTTACCATTATCTCCTCTTCCATAACCAAGACGTGTTCCATTCTGCTCTCCAGCATGGGACAGCAACTCTTTCTTTTTTAATTCATCCTTTTCATTATATGCTTCGAAAAAAGCGTCAAAGAACGATTGAATTAATGCCTTAGCATCTTTACTCCACTGATCTCCCGAAGTTTCAATCAATATTGGATCGATAAATAGCAAATTATCGTCATTCACAATTACATCCACAAATTCATAATTAAAATGACCTTTTATTCCTTTGTTCAGATAGTCTGATACATACTTTTTCATATAGCACATCCTTTCTCCCTTATCTTCAGGGAATCATATATTCCATTTTTTCGCATAAAAATTCTCCTTTTAAGATATTTTTTGCTTGAAATCTGTCATAAATGTGCTATACTTTCTTTGTATGAAGTGTATATAGCACACTAACAGAAGCGCATTTTAGCTATTGCCGTAGCTATCAATGTGCTTTTTGTTTACATTGAATTAACTTACTTATCTTCATCCACCTCCTCGTCTTTTTGACTTTGAAGTGCATCCAATACAGAAATATACAAAATTTCTTCTTGCTCGTCATATTTGGCAATATAGCGAATTGCCGGACTAAATTCTAACCCTGTTAATGAAGACAGATATTTTATGAATTCTTTACACCCAATTCTTACCCAACCATTCTTCATTCTGCTGTAAAATTTATATGATTTTACATTTTCATTGCCATCATATTTCTTAACTCCAATAGTCATCGTCTGATCATCAAATCCTATGATAACCTCTTCTGGATTTCCAAGCAATGCGATAGATGGAGCATTGAATCCAAGTGCCAATCCGCTTATAGTAATGTACGGTGCACCTGCTGCCACATAATTCCAATCAAAATTAAACTTCATCTTATCACCTCCGCTCGTTAATTTTCCACATTTAAAATTATATATTTCTCTCAAGAAAATGTCAAGAAAAATATCTCAAAAAATTTTTTTCAAAACATAAACAAAACACCACATCGTATTATTATACTTTTTACATTGACAAAAGGAGAAGAAATTTCCTTCTTTTTTAGAAATTTCTTCTCCTTTTTAAGCTATTACATATGTCTGTTTAATACATCTTTTCATTTAGATTTTGATTCTAAGCACCATTTATATCTTATCATTAAATCCTTCAAATCAGCTAATTACTCAATCTATTACTTCTTCCTGATTTATATGATTATATACTCTTGATGTTTGTTTGTTCTTTTTATGTTGTTTTTATATTCACATCTTTCATCCTCTTGGTCCCATGAATCGATCACCATTTAGATGTATCATATGCTCCGGCATTTCAGCAATCCAAACTTCTGTTTCCCATGCGAGTTCTTCAGCAAATTTCTTATACGTCTTGAAATCCAAAAATGCTGTTACAAATATTTTTCCTGCTGTAACATCTTTTGTCATCTCTGTAATTTCCAATATACGCTTTGGATCCATCGGACCTACTGAAGTTACTGACTCAACAAAATAAATCCAATCCTTATCTTCTCGATATAATACTACATCTGGCATTTTATCATGAAGTGTAATTTCAAAACCTAGTTCTTTCAATTTATCTACATTTTTTACAAGATCTTTTTGTATTGTATCGCCAACATATAAACACTCTGAACTTGGTGCAAACCTCGGTGCAAATTCTTCAATAATATCCTTCTGAAGTTGATTATGTTTACCTGCTGAAAACTTAAAATCTTTTCCATCTATATTCACTGGCATCATTGTCATTTTCTTTTTCGAAGCATAGATATCCACCAATTTCTCATGAACATGCAAAAATCTTTTTAATGTTGATTCCCATACAGGTGTTTGAAAATTTTTTAGCAATTTTACTGTCTCTTTAGTTAATCTATATTTATAATTAGGACTATTAGTCGCTTTTCCATTATCTTCTACTAATGCAGCTGTCCGAAATCTATGTAATGCCTGCTTTCGAACTGTTTCTCTACTATTCTCTGCATAATTTATTTTATAAAATTTATTAATAAACTGAATAATATCATGAATGCCAATCCATTCATTCGTTGTCTGACTCCAAGGTGTATCTGGTTTTATTCTTGCCATTGCTAATATTACATAACAACATAAATCTGATTGCTGTGCTTTGGGCATTCCTATAATTTCCAAAAACGTTCTTGCTTCTTCTATTCTCTTATCCACAATATGCCTCCAGTATTAAATTACAACTTGTTACAGAATAATCCTTGCTTTTAATTATTTTTCTTCCCATTTCCTGAATAATATCTAAATCTGGTACTGGCATTGCATTAATCTCTGTTGAGTTTACCTGCGTAGACCCATTCAAAATTCGATAATATTTATCATAAATTGTTGAATTAAATAATACATACAATCCATATACTAGACATTCTGACATATCTGTCATAATTCCATCAATAAAATTTATTTTATTCTGTGTACTTATCTTTTTATATTGAGGAAATTCTTTTGCTAAGTACACTCCGCATTGCAATCTTCTTGGTTCTTCTTTCGCAGTAAAGCGCTTTACAAACAAATAGTTTTTGTTATCTTGCATTAACCCCTTTTTTTCAGGCACTACATATTCATGCTCTTTCTTTATTGGAAATATTACTTTCCCATGCCTTATATGTTGTGAATAAAATAATGGTATTGCTCCTTCTTCTTTTTCATCTCTCAAAATTTCACAATTACGGAAATCAACTGTCAAACCTGTTTTCATTTTTACACCAATTGCAGGAAGTGTTTTCTTAAACTTATGCAATTTCTTCAAAACCTCTACTTCGTCCTTATCCGTTACAAGATAAACATAATGATTCGCACCTGACACAACTAAATCGTATGGAACCATCAATGATGTTATCTCCCCAAAATCACTATTTGATTTCGAAGATGTAATTGTAACCATTTCTGGTTCTTCAGTTATTTTTCTTACCTTAACAATAATAGTTTCTTGTAATACACTCTCTTTATCAAACACCTTATTTCTACTAACAAAAAGATGAATATGTTCCAACTTTCCTTTTGTTAAAAAATATTCTCTAAATCGTTTAAAATATGCACCTGATGTCCATGAACGTGGAATAATATAAACCATTTCTCCATTATCATGCAAATTAAACAACCCCATCGCAGCGAAAAGAAAATATAAGTTCGGTGCGCCATAACATATCTCTGGCATTGCCATTGCTTCTGGCGCACTCTTAGAAATTTTCATATATGGTGGATTTCCAATCACAAAGTCATATTTTTTAGGATCTGTATTACTTCCTATCATCTGATTAAAATCGAGAGATTGACTTAGAATATAATTTTCTTCAATAATATTAATTTGAAGTTTTTTTCTTGTTTTCTCCTTACAATACTCCATATTTCGTTTTAATAATGGTAATACATTCTCATCATTTTCATAGCAAGTAAATTCTATTTCTTCAATGAAGTCTATTGTCTCTAGCCTTTCAATAAATGCACATGTCAATATACCTGATCCTGCTCCAGCATCAAGTACACTTATTTTATTTAGCTTCTTATCAATGTGATATAATCCAGCCATAAAACGTGCTGTTTCCTTACTAGTAAAAAACTGTCCATATTTTTTTCGTTCAGTTTTAGGCATACTTTCTATATATTCATTTGTGAGCTTTATAATTTTTTCTAACATATTTCACCTGCCTACAAATTTGATGTTTTTGCTATTATACTATAATTAAATAGTTTTTTCAATCTATTTTTAGAACGTGTGTTCTTTTTAGGGCTTTGTATATTTCCTTCAGTCCGTCCTGCCATCTCGATAAGGGCTTTCGCCCTATAAGGCTAAAAATAAAAAGAGAGGATCGTGAACATAAATGCTCCCGATCCTCTCTTTTTATTTTTAGCCTTGCATGACTCATTGCTTATTCAAACTCAATAGTTCCAGGTGGTTTAGAAGTTAAATCGTACATTACTCTATTAACTCCCTTAACCTCATTAATAATCCTGTTCATTACCTTATTCAATACTTCATAAGGAATCTCTGATGCTTCTGCTGTCATGAAGTCGATTGTTTTTACTGCTCTTAATGCTACTGCATAGTCATATGTTCTGAAGTCTCCCATTACTCCAACGCTTCGCATATTTGTCAGTGCTGCGAAGTACTGGTTGATTTCTTTATCTAATCCTGCTTTGGCAATTTCTTCTCTGTAGATTGCGTCTGCGTCCTGGACGATTTTTACTTTTTCTTCTGTGACTTCTCCGATAATTCTAATTCCTAGTCCTGGTCCTGGGAATGGTTGGCGGAATACAAGTTTTTCTGGGATTCCTAACTGTAATCCTGCCTGTCTTACTTCGTCTTTGAACAGGTCACGTAATGGTTCGATGATTTCTTTGAAATCTACGAAGTCTGGCAGTCCTCCTACGTTGTGGTGGGATTTGATGACTGCTGATTCTCCACCTAATCCACTTTCTACTACGTCTGGGTAGATTGTCCCCTGTGCTAAGAAGTCTACTGCACCAATCTTCTTCGCTTCTTCTTCGAAGATTCGGATGAATTCTTCTCCGATGATCTTACGTTTTGCTTCTGGTTCTGTGACTCCTTTTAATTTGTCATAGTATCTCTGCTGTGCATTGACACGGATGAAGTTTAAGTTGAACTGTCCATTTTCTCCAAATACACCTTCGACTTCGTCACCTTCGTCTTTTCTTAATAATCCGTGGTCAACAAATACACATGTTAATTGTTTTCCGATGGCTCTTGATAATAACCCGGCTGCTACGGATGAGTCTACTCCTCCTGATAAGGCAAGTAATACTTTTCCATCTCCAACTTTCTCACGGATCTCTTTGATCGTGCTTTCTACGAAAGCATCCATCTTCCAGTCACCGGCGCAGCGGCAGATATTATAGACGAAGTTATGCAGAATTTTCGTGCCGTTCTCGGTGTGCAGGACCTCGGGGTGGAACTGCACGGCGTAGATCTTGCGGGCCTCGTCAGCCATAGCCGCCACTTCGAGCGTGTCGGTGCTGCCGGTGACGACGAACCCCGCAGGGGGCGTCTTCACGGTGTCGCCGTGGGACATCCACACGCGGGAAAGCTTGGTCAGATCGATGCCGTCCCACAGGGCGCAGGAACGAACGAACCGCAAATCGGCCGGGCCGTACTCGCGGGTTTCGGACTGCTCCAGCCCGCCGCCGAGGTTGAAGGCCAGAAGCTGCATGCCGTAGCAGATGCCGAGAACCGGCACGCCGAGCTCAAGGAAGCCCTTGTCCAGAGCGGGGGCGTCCTTTTCCCCCACGCTTGCGGGGCCGCCCGACAGGATGATCGCGGAAGGCTGCATGGCTTTCACCTGCTCGGCGGTGACGACGCAGGGATGGATTTCGGAATAGACGCCGGCTTCGCGCACCCGGCGGGCAATGAGCTGGGTAACCTGAGAGCCGTAGTCTATGATGATAACCTTATTGGGCATATGGCTTCACTCCTCCAGAAAAGGAGCGCCGCGGTAAAGCCCCGCGGCGCAGGATACACTCTAGTTGTCAATCCGGTAGTTCGGCGCTTCCTTCGTGATGACAACGTCATGGACGTGACTTTCACGCAGGCCAGCAGGAGAGATTTCGCAGAATGACGTATTCTTGTACAGAGTCTCAATGTCCTTGGCACCAACATAGCCCATGCCGGATTTTACGCCGCCCATGAGCTGGTAGATGACATCCTTGACAGAACCACGGTAGGGAACACGGCCAACGATGCCCTCGGGCACAAATTTCTTGCTGCGCTGCTGAAAATATCTGTCAGAGCTGCCGTGCTTCATGGCGTCGATGGAGCCCATACCGCGGTACACCTTGTACGTACGGCCCTGGTAGAGCACGGTCTCGCCGGGGCATTCCTCGGTACCGGCAAACAGGGAACCAATCATGACGCTGTGAGCACCGACAGTCAGCGCCTTGACGATATCACCAGAGAACTTGATACCGCCGTCAGCAATGCAGCAGCGATCCATCTCACGGGCGGCCCGGCTTGCTTCGATGACAGCCGTCACCTGCGGCACGCCGACGCCGGCGACGATACGGGTCGTGCAGA
>ERZ827450.3292-NODE-3292-length-11267-cov-4.411256_pt1 | contig 11267 bp, 10 predicted proteins | sample MGYA00519773_ERZ827450 | MGnify/ENA primary metagenome ERZ827450 (study PRJEB31778, sample SAMEA3449306) | human gut metagenome | biome: human gut; feature: human-associated habitat; material: faeces | place: United Kingdom | collected 2010/2012 ...
ATAAAACCAGCATCAACCTGAACGAGAATATGGATAACCTTGTGCCTGCCAGTAAGATTTCCGATATGGCTACGGGTTGGATATGCGGACAGGTGGCACGCGACTTCACAAAAACAAAAATCGGAATGCGAGACCAGCTGAACATACAAGAAGCGGAGGAATTTAAGACCTCCAAATTCTTCTGCAAGACAGACTTCAATATGGTGACCATTCAGAAAGAGGAAGCGGCATATGTGCCATTGCCCAAGTTCTACACGTTCAAATCGAGGGATGTGAGGGAGCGTATCTTGTATGCCAATTTTATTCAAGTAAATAAAGATGTGAAAGATATGATTAACGAGATTTTTCAAAAGAAAAAAGCTATCTAAAGTTTTGTATTATCAAAAGTTTATTCAGAGAGAACGGATATTCTGTTATAGAAAGAACTTTTTGAAAAACTTTTGATAATACTGTTATAGATTTACTTTCTTTCTACTCATTTATGTTTATTATGTTTATGCCATATTCCTTCATGTATTTCAGTAATAATTTTTGCGTACTTGTTTTTTTACATCTAATGATTTGATAGATTATTTATACTTAAAATGCTTCCGTTACTTGAAAAAGAATAGATTTTATTTTGTTGAAACATATAAACTATCCCATATTGCTGATATGGTATTATTGTTTTCTTTAAAACTGTTGTTGGTGCCATGTCAAATTGAGTATCTATAGTTTGATAATTGCTCTTGTAACATACATCATCATACATACACGGAATAACCTCCTTGCCTTTTTCGTCTATCATTCCCCACTTGCCTGATTTTTGGACAAATGTTATCTTTTCACGAAACGGATAAATTAAATCATATTGGCATTTTACAACTTCCTTACCTTTATTATTTATGCATCCCCATTTACCTTCTGATATCGCAAATGACTTCCCTACAGATCGAAGTTGCAGTCCGTTATTAACAATAGATAATTTTTTTTCAATCGGAAATATTATACAGTATACAGGAGTTATAGTATCCCCTTTTTGATTAATAAGCACTGTTGAACAAGGTGTTAAAATAGGCATTTTATCTTGGTCAGTGCCTATCTTCGCCATTGCTAAGGATTTATGAAATCCATATTCTCCAAAACAACTCACCCAATCATACATCATAGAAATTATAATATTCCCATTTCTATCCATAAATCCCCATTTCCCATTCTTCTTAACGGCGGCCAAGTTATTGCAATATTGCCTACCATCTTGAAATTTTTGCATGAAAACCAATTGATCATATTTATCTGCATAGTATACAGGAAAAGAATCACAGTGCATACAACTACGATTCATAAAAGGATATTCCCTTGTAACAGTACAGGAAACTTGCAATATAAAGAAAGTTACCAACCAAAACGATGGTAACTTTCTTAAAAATGTAATAGTCATAACACTCACCAACCAATTATACTTTCAAATGTAGAAGCATCAGCCCAATTGATCGCAATCCAGCAATTTTGACTATGATTTACATCATTAGTTGTATAGTAATAACGCATTCCTACTGGGTTGGCTCTTTCTACATCATTCTCTTCATAAATAGGTTCTCCATGCAAAACCATCCCATTTCTCAATGAATAGAATTCTTTGCTCGTTACTGGAGTTCCATAAACTCCATATTTTCCGTTCTTTCCTATTACACCAACTTGAATAGAACGTACATGTATAGTTTTCCCATTTCTGTTGACAGTGAAACTTCCTGTGGAAATAGATGTTGTCGGATCGAAGCCTATGACATCTTCAAAATAAAAAAAAGAGGGTGCATCCAGAAATTTATTCATTAATGCAATCGCCTGACTTTCTGATATATTTCCTGTGAATCTAGGCTCAACAGAACGGGTTTGCAAATTTTGAGTCCCTAGCATTTCATCTAAGTCATTAGTACATGATACAATAGATATACCCACTAATAATACTAATAAAAATCTCATTTTTTTCATCTTTACATAATTTAAATTTAACATAAGTAGATTTTAATTTCACATTAATCCAATCGCAATATTTTTATTGCTCTAATTGTTTCAATCAAATATATGCCATAATGTCGTCTAATATATGCCATGAACCTACTCTATCAGCTTTTCGGTATCCGCTCCTTTGTACAGTGAGGTCTGTAGTGATTATCGTCGACTTATAATCATAACTCAATACTTTTTAGTAAGAATAACCTTGTATTCTTGTGGTAAATATGCTTGCAAAACGATTCTGTTTTTAGATTTTTCCATAATCGTCCAACTACCAACTAAAGCACTATTTTTAAAAATAATCTTTCGTCCATCAATCTGGTAATATACTGCATTTACGGTTGCCGGATCACCACTGCCTTCTCCATTGATATACATTCCTTCTACAGCTGAATTAAACTCTATGATACCATATTCCTTGTGTTCAACTTTTCCGTTCTCGGTATATCTATTGAGTTCAACATCCCAAGTTGTTTGTATTAATTCTTGAGGTGTAAGTGATATTACATCGTCCTTATCATCATTATCGCAACCAACAAAAAACAGACATAGACTTGTTACCACAAATAATAATATCCTTTTCATAATCATTATTTTATAATCCTATAATTCTATACGAATTTGCCAGAGTAGCCATTGAAATAGATTTTGTCGGCAACGACTCAACCCAACTACGTATTCCGTAATCATCTAAAATCCAGTCTCCATCCAAATCATCAGTATAATGTGAAAACGCTATCTTATTTTCAGTGTCATAGATGTATTGAATACCGGTACGCGGATTTGTATATGTGTACATATTAGCTTCGTTAACTTTGGGAAGATCTATACACAATGGATTGCCAATTTTAGGGTTTAAACGTGTAACAGAATTAGAACTGATACGCAATTCATAAAAATTCTGCTTTTGTGTTTTTATATTCAATGCTTTTTGACTGAACACTGTAGCATTCTCATTTTGTCTCAACTCAGCATCAGATGCTGTAGAAGCATTACCAGAGCGGAGTACTATTCTATCTCCTTGCCGTGTAAATAGCACAGCAACAACATCATATAATGCCTCATTTGAAGAACTGTATCTTTCAAATACACGCATTATTTCAATGTGAGGTTCGACAAAACTTGGATATTTTTCTAGAAGATTAGAAGTAGTAGCATCTAACCTCTTCTTAAAATTTTCTTCTATGACAAATGCTGACAAAGGATATAGCCCATTATCTGTAATATCAATAATGGTATGTTTCTTACTATCTGACAATGATGCCACCCAAGGAGCCAAATCAAAATTAATATTAACAAGATTTTCTGCACTATTCATGCTCAATCCTACAGGATCACCTCCGTAAATCCACATTTTTGTATATAATTGTTCCATGTTATACTCTGAAGATTCATAATTGAAGTTTCCTTTTCCAAATTGAAAGTCTCCGCTAACTGAGTTTTTTTTCCAAGAGAAAGAGGCATCTATACTTTTCTCCATTCCTGTTTCCTTAGAAGTACTACTACTACCATTGCGACTTAATCCTGTATAAAGAGCACAAGCTTTTCCTCCAGTAATATATCCTGTAAGTATGCACTCACCATACGTGTCTAATATATTTCCAAGAGTGGACGAATATAGATTTCTAAGAAATACAGGAGATAAACATTCACGAGCATAAAATTTACGTGCTCCATCTGATGCTTGAAGGTTAAAAGAAGAATTCTTCAACATCAAGTTCAGTTCTCCATATACAACTTTTTGTGATGATGTTAATTCTGATTTGAAAGTTTCTTCTGTTTTTTTCTTTCTTCCTAATTTAAATAGGCCCAAATTAAGTTGGAATCCAGAAGCCACTTTTTTAGTTTGCGATAACTTTGACTCATAACTATTATAATCAGAATAAGAAAAGCGTTCTGACATATACACCTGTAAAGAGCGTCCTGTTATATAGTCACTTCCATATTCTTTTACTTTCATCAAATCAATGACGGGCGATATAACATTTTCATAGTCACCCAAAATGGAATTTCCAATAGAATAGGAGTATCCCAAAAGCACATCTGAATTACCTATAATTCCTCCACTCTCATTTACAGCTCTTGTAGCTGTTTTATCCTCCAAAATCACAGGACGTGTACGAATTTCCTTAGGAAGTGCTGCGTTTCTTTCTTGTAGCACTACGACACCGTTATCATCTATTTCTGATTGCTCATAAAAAGATTCGTCATTCGTGCAACCTATTGCCATAAGACACAATGACAATGCTGTAAAGTGTAATTTGTTCATATCAGTTATATATTATTTTGTTACATAAATTTTACGTTCAGGATCAAATGATAGAGAATAATTTAATTCCTCACCTGTTTCCAAATCAAAATAGTGAGGTTCATTAATTGGTTTGTTAAGTTCTGGATCGGCAACAGAATAACCTCTCCATGTTCCTCTTACTTTTATTTCACGGTCCCCGTATTTTGCAACAGCAACATAAGGGACATTAAGTATAAAAGTTTTAAACTTAGTAGTCAGTTGCAATAAACATCTCGGTTTCATTTCAATACTCGTAGAATATTCTACTGGAGCAGATAATTTTTGCGTAGCACTTGAATAAATAGCATCTTTAGACTCATCACCCATTAATACAGCTTTTCCTGCAATAGGTCTAGGACGTGGAAATTTAATGGATGACGGAGAAGAAATGTTAACTTTTAAAGTACCTGCCGTTTCATAGAAATTGGATGTTTCTTCTGCATTAAAATTTATTGTAAGATTTTCGTTTGTAGTATATTCATGTACGTTTGTCAAACTAGTTACCTTAGATATTACTGCGCCATTTGATATTGTTGCATTTTCCAAATCAAAGGTTACATTTTGCAAAGTAAATGAAGCTGTAGGAGTAATTAAAAACTCTTGTTGAGCGCGGTAATTTACTCTCTGGGCATATCCCAATTTATTGTTAGCTTTAGCCTCAAGTACGTGATAAAAAACAGACCAACTATTATTCGGATCAGATTGTCCTAAATATGATTCACTTTGAATAGAAAAGTACCCCTTATAAGTAGATGGTATAAGATCCCAACCTGCACTATATAATGACCCTGAATTATCTTTTGCTGTCATCAGAATCTTATCATCTGGAGCATTTGTGTAATAACCGACAGATAATGGTGTGTTTGAGGCACTAGAATATATCAAATATGGAATGCCAGATGTTGCCGGAAGAATTTTAAGATAAAACCGGCTTCCTAATGATGTCGATGAATTTCCCAATGTAACCTCTTTTCCTGCTCCATCACAGAAAAGATAAGAATTTGAAGTTGTAGAACCACTTGCGACAGTACGAACCTTAATCGTTACCGGAAGTTCTCGAATCGCATAGATGTTAGATGAAAAGAAATCATCTACAGTTGCATCAAGAGCTTGTACTTTCCGATTGTTAGAGTACATTTTCTCATAACGTGCCTTCAACTCTTTAAGTTCTTCTGTTTCTTCAAGAGACACAAGTTCTCCCAAATCAATCGTATCACTTAGGCATGACCGTGTCAAAGAGGCATTTTCTGGAACATTCTCAAAAGAATCTTTAGCGAATTCCTCCATTTCATTTGTACATGCTGCCGCGAAAGCAGCAACAAATAACAGCATTGAAATTTTACTTTTCATAATTATACTATTAAAATTAGACATAAGTTATCTGCATGTTTCACACTGAGTGCAAATATACAACTATTTTAATTAACAGTCTATACTGTTTGTTTTTAGAGTAAGCATTTAATATACATTAACAATACATAGCACTTACGGTAACTACTCAGGTATCTTAAATATCTTATTATCAATCGACTAAATCGTTGAGAAAAACTCATTTTGCAGGTTTTACCCTTAAAATGCTTAATATTATAAAATTATCACCATTGATAATCAGGTAATTAAGTTGATTTAGATACCTGAGTAGTTACGCACTTACGTAGCTAATCAGTCTACAAAAAAGGGGTACATTTATCTTTTTCTAATTGCTCAAGCATAGTCAGAGTGGCATTTATTTAGATTTTCGTTTTTCTTTCTTTGCTATTTCGTAAGTTCTCGACCCGATAAAATGCAGTCTAGCCAATAACTTTATCATCTAAAAACTTCTTGTTTTGCAGAAATTATAAGGCGATGGAAAAACACAACTATTATATATTCATTGTTAGTATCATGCTAGGCATTTCAAGTTAATCCCAGAGAATGGCTTACCGATATAATTGCTTGGTTACCATGATTACAAAAAGATAAGGGAAAAAACTAAAAAAGTTACCACCCAATTATTGGAAATAGAGAAGCCCCAAAGGAATCTAACAATACTTTAATGAAAAACATATCATAAACAGAGAATCGCTATAAACTTATCCAAGCAATTAAAGCAATTATAAATCATCGACTTATAAGGATTTAACAAAAAAATAAAGGGAATAACGACACAAGTATGACAGATTTGTTAAACGATATATACACAGACGGTTGCAAAACGAAAAAGTACCGTTTATCCGACTTCTTCAATCGGTAGTGGGACGAGTACACATAACACCCGACTGAGTACATCACCTTCGAACAGTATAAGGCGGTGAATGTTATCCGTGTGTGCCGTACAACTGCTTTGGGAATAGACATATATGCCAGCCCCGATTGTGGCGAGATATGGGAAATCAGTCATAGCTGCAAGAACCGCTTTTGTCCGTCATGTGGCTGGCGTGACACGCTGAAATGGGCGGCTCGTATGAAAGAAAAGATACTACGAGTGCCGCACCGCCATGTGGTGATGACCTTGTCACATATCCTATTGGACTTTGTGAGGCGTACTTCGGCAGATACGCTGAAAGACTGGATGATGCACAAGTTCGGGTTGAAAACCAGGGTGATTGCCGTACTGCATACCTATGGGGAAACAAAGCAGCTTCATGTACACACGCACATGATTATGTCATGGGGCGGCATCGACAACGGCAATAAGATAGTCGTTCCCGAACATGATTATGTGCATATCCCTCTATCCGCAAGGTGTTCCGTTACAAGTTTGAAAATGCGTTGATTAGATTGTTCGATACGGGTAGGCTGGAGTATGATTTCCACGACCTCATGGAGTTTATGGTTTATGGGCTTCATCAAAAAGGTGGAGAAGAAAAAGGACTGAATAGTGCATTTGGAACAGCCCTTACAGATGCCGGAGCAGGTGATACAATATGTAGGCAGGTATTCCAAGCGGGCGTGTCTGAGCGAGTACAAGATTACGGCAATGGACGGTGAGAACATTTCATTCCGATACCGTGATTACAAAAACTCACCCGACAGGAGAAACCCGGTTCAAAAGGAACTGACACTGCATTACCGTGAGTTCTTCCCCGGTTGTTGCGACACATTCCCCTGCGCTATTTCCGCATCGTGAGGTACTACGGCTTCTATTCCAACAAAGGCAACCTGCCGGAAGAATACTTCGGACGGGATGAAAGCGAAATAAAGGAAGCCGAGTTGCAACAGGCAGAAAGTGAATACGAGAACCAGTATTTCTGCGAGCATTGCGGACGGATGAGAGTTTACAGCCACACTACGGTAATGAGTGGTGACATCACATATACGGTTGTACTGGAGCATTGCGACATACACCGGAAAAAAGCGGCATGACAGCAACATGGGATAGCTATGCCCTGCCGTGAACAGAAACAGTAAAATCCCATAAAATGGAAGAAAGGAGAACCAAAAAATGAATGAAATACGAATAAGAGCAGTAATAAGATGAACGGGTGCGGGCATGAGCTTCACACCTCTTTCTGTCGGAAACAGCAGTCAAAAATTGAAGTTCTATATAATATGAATAGAGCATGGCGGGTAAAACTGCCTTGAACAAGGAAAGATACCACCTAAACGGTGATCCTTTCCAGACATTAGATGCATATAGTGATTCTATGAATTTATACAGGTACTTTATCGGGAGCTTACTTTAAATCGACTATTTACCAACTCTAATTACAGTTTCGCGTAACCTTTATATAATAATTTATGCAAACTATTAGTATAATAACATGCACTAGTAGCCGTCGATTAATTCGAAAAGTATTAATTATTCTTAATACATAGAATTTATTTATCATTAAACAGTACGTATTGTTTATTTTTTACTTTCTTTGCACTCCATAAAATTGTGTCTGATAGCCTAGTTGCTAACTGACCAACTTTTTTGTACCTATTTTATTATTGCGAAATGAAGGAAATTAAAAAGAAGAATTGGTATGTATTTTATACATCTCCAAGAGCAGAAAAAAAGTGAATGAATATTTACTTTCATTAGGCTATGAATCTTTTTTGCCACTCAAAAGCGAATTTAAGATTTGGAGAAATAGACAACGTAAACTTATCAAGTCACCTCTCTTCCCAAGCTATATTTTTGTTTTAGCTACGCGTAATGATATTTTTGACATAAACAGGATTTATGGTATTTGTTACTGTGTTACTTGTGCCGGAGTTCCTGCTGTAATTTCAGGCAATGATATAATGTCATTAAAAATAATGCAAGAGATGGATGTGGAAATATTGAGAAACAATGAATTTAGCTCTGGAGATAAAATTCGCATTATAGATGGACCGTTATGTGGTTATGAAGGGATATTAATTGAAATAAAAGGTAAGAAAAAGTTTGGTGTAAGTATTAGCTGTGTAAATCTTACAGCTGTAGTTGATTTGAATACCTCAAAAATGGAAAAATGTGATATATCTAATAATTTTAGAGAAGTGATTATATTTAAATGATCGACCAGTCAAAGAGTGGGTTCTACTTAAATAATTACAAGTGTAGAGTAAAACCACAGACTTACTGTTTGATAAAGAACATGTATTTACAATACTCTAAAATGGAAATTAAAAATATAAAGATTCTGTGTATCTAGGACAAGTCTGAATAAGATTTCTAAGTTGCTATTGAAGAAATAAATAACACTTTTTATAGCAGCTATATAAAAAATAATCGTGCACACTCACATAAAACTTATTCATTCTTATGTGTTGGATACTTAACAAATTAAATAGGAGGTGAACTAATTATGACACGTAATTTATTTGAAGGAAAAAATGTTTTAGTTGTTGGTGGCAATAGCGGAATAGGATTAGCTGCTGCCAAAGCTTTTTCCCAAGAAGGAGCTAACCTTATTATAACTGGAAGAAATGTTGAAACCTTAACATCTAAAGCAGATGAAATTGGAGGCAGAACATCAGCCTATCAATGTGATGTTACTGATATGGAACAAATCAAAGATTTAGTTGTGAAAGTTGAACTAGAGTTTGGCTATATTGATGTACTATTTATTAGTGCCGGCCAATACTCTTCTGGTTCAATCAATTCAGTCACAGAAGAGAACTGGGACTGGCTCATGGATACAAATTTGAAAGGAATGTTTTTTACAATACAGGGTATGCTTCCATTAATGGGTAATCCAAGTTCTATTGTACTAATGGGGTCGATTGCAGGACGTTTAGCAGTAGCAGAGTCACCAGTTTATGCAGCAAGCAAAGCTGGAGTTCGTTCTTTAGCACGTTCATTAGCTGCAGATTTTGTTACAAAAGGAATTCGAGTGAATGTTGTTAGTCCTGGCCCGACTGACACACCTGCTTATAGAAAATTGAAAGGCGAAGGTAACACACTTCAGCAAGTGGAGTGGGAAAAAAAATTAAGCACTATACCGATGAATCGACTAGGAACACCTGAAGAAGTGGCTAAAGCAGTATTGTTTCTGGCCAGTTCAGACTCTAGTTTTACAACCGGAGCAGAAATTCTAGTGGATGGTGGCGAAGTTTATTTAAGCTAAAGAGACATGGTTAGTATCGTGTATATTCACTATGGTTCTTCTGCTTATTTATAATCAAAGATTATCGACAGAAAATAATCATATTTTGATTAATTGACTTATAATAAAGAGCAAATATTTTATCAAAATAAATAGTTATGAATGACAACAATTATAATCCAAATGAAATTGAATCAAAATGGTATAAAAAATGGGAATGCTCAGGCGTATTTGATTCTATTCCTAACAAACAAAAAGCTTTCACTATAACCATGCCTCCTCCGAATGTAACAGGCGTATTGCATATGGGACATATTTTGAATAATACAATTCAAGATGCATTTATAAGATATGCTAGAATGAAAAATTATAATGCCTGTTGGCTTCCAGGAATGGATCATGCATCAATTGCAACAGAAAATAAAGTTGTTAGTGCATTACAAAAAAAGGGAATAGAGAAAAATGATCTTTCAAGAACAGAATTTCTGAAGTACGTATGGGATTGGAAAGAAAAACATGGAGGGATAATTTTAAAACAATTAAGATATTTGGGAGCATCATGTGATTGGAAAAGAACTAAATTCACAATGGATAATGATATGTCCGAATCAGTAATTGACATATTTATTGATCTCTATAAGAAAGGTGTAATATATCGTGGTGTTCGGATGGTTAATTGGGATTCAAAAGCTCAAACTGCTCTTTCTGATGAAGAAGTTATATACAAAGAAACTGAATCTACGTTGTACTATATTAGATACTTAATTGAAGGAAGTAACCAGTTTTTAGAAATTGCTACAAGTAGACCTGAAACTCTTTTAGGGGATTCTGCTGTATGCGTTAATCCTAATGATCAGAGATACATCCATTTAAGAAATAAATATGTAATAACACCTATTATAGGACGCAAAATACCAATAATATTTGATGATTATGTTGATTCAGAGTTTGGTTCTGGAGTACTCAAAATAACACCTGCACATGATATTAATGATTATTGCATAGGCCTAAAATATAATCTTGACATTATTAATATTCTTAACAATGATGGGACCGTAAATGAACTTGGTGGGAAATTCCAAGGGCAAGATCGTTTTGAATGCAGGGCTAATATTTTGAAAGAATTAAGGGAGTTAGGATTATTAGTTAAAGAAGTTCCATATATTAATAATATAGGATATTCTGAAAGAACAAACTCCATAATAGAGCCTAAATTATCAACACAATGGTTTTGTAAAATGAATGAATTAGCAAAACCTGCAATTAATGTTGTAACAAATAATCAGATCAAGTTTTATCCAGATAAATACAAAAATATATATTTACATTGGATGAACAATATTAAAGATTGGTGTATTTCTCGGCAATTATGGTGGGGACAAAGAATACCAGCTTACTATATTGATAACGGAGAATATGTAGTTGCCAAAGATATAGAGGAAGCTTATATCATATTCAAACAAAAATATCCAGATTTAAGCATT
>ERZ827450.3301-NODE-3301-length-11240-cov-3.509522_pt1 | contig 11240 bp, 6 predicted proteins | sample MGYA00519773_ERZ827450 | MGnify/ENA primary metagenome ERZ827450 (study PRJEB31778, sample SAMEA3449306) | human gut metagenome | biome: human gut; feature: human-associated habitat; material: faeces | place: United Kingdom | collected 2010/2012 ...
CGGAGGACATTTTAGCGCTGCATCCGGACGGCATTATGCTGTCTAACGGTCCCGGAGATCCGGCAGAGAACACCGCCGCCATTGCTCAGCTGAAAAAGCTCATCGGCAAGGCGCCTATTTTTGGCATTTGCCTGGGGCACCAACTGCTGGCACTGGCTATGGGCTGCAAGACGGAAAAGCTGAAATACGGTCACCGTGGCGTGAACCAGCCGGTAAAAGACCTGCAAACCGGGCGCACCTATATCTCCAGTCAAAACCACGGCTATGCGGTGGTAAACGATACCATTGAGGCCAGCGGCGGCACCCTACGCTGGGTGAACGCCAACGACGGCACCTGCGAAGGGATCGACTATCCTGCCCAGAACGCCTTTACGGTACAGTTCCATCCGGAGGCGTGCAGCGGGCCCCACGACACCCGCTTTTTGTTCGACCGATTTTTACAGATGATGGGAGGCGAGAGCCATGCCGCTGAATAAGAATATCCAAAAGGTACTGGTGATCGGCTCCGGCCCCATCGTTATCGGCCAGGCGGCAGAGTTTGACTATGCCGGCGCCCAGGCCTGCCGGGTGCTGAAAGACGCCGGACTGGAAGTGGTGTTGGTCAACTCCAACCCGGCCACCATTATGACGGACAAGGCGCTGGCGGACCATATTTATTTAGAGCCGCTGACGGAAGAGACCGTGAAGCGCATTATTGAAAAAGAGCACCCGGACTCCATCTTAGGCGGCCTGGGCGGCCAAACCGGCCTGACCATCAGTATGCAGCTGGCAAAGGACGGCTATTTGGACAAAATGGGCGTGACCCTGCTGGGCACAACTGCCCAGGCCATTGACAAAGCCGAGGATCGGCAGCTGTTTCGCGACACCATGATGAAGCTGGGTCAGCCTGTGGTCCCCAGCGACATTGCCACCACCCCGGAGCACGCACGGCAGATTGCCGCAGAGATTGGCTACCCGGTGATTATTCGTCCGGCCTTTACCCTTGGCGGTGCCGGCGGTGGCGTGGCTTATAACGAGCAGCAGCTAGATGTAATTGCCAAAAACGGTCTGATGCTCTCCCCCATTACCCAGGTGCTGGTGGAGCGGTACATTGCCGGTTGGAAAGAAATTGAATTTGAAGTGATGCGGGACAGCGCCGGCAATGTGATTGCCGTGTGCTCTATGGAAAACTTTGACCCGGTGGGCGTTCACACCGGTGACTCCATCGTCATTGCCCCGGCTGTAACCCTGGCGGACAAGGAGTACCAAATGCTCCGTTCCGCATCTCTGGATATTATCACCGAGCTGGGCATTGAGGGCGGCTGCAACTGTCAGTTTGCCCTGAATCCGGAGAGCATGGAGTACAGCGTGATTGAGGTCAATCCCCGGGTCAGCCGTTCCTCCGCCCTGGCGTCCAAGGCCACCGGCTATCCCATTGCCAAGGTGACCACCAAGATCGCTTTGGGTTATACCCTGGACGAGATTAAAAACGATGTAACCGGCAAAACCTGTGCCTGCTTTGAGCCGACCCTGGATTATGTGGTAGTCAAGGTGCCCAAGTGGCCCTTTGACAAGTTCGTCAACGCCTCCCGCAAGCTGGGCACCCAAATGAAAGCCACCGGCGAAGTGATGAGCATTGCACCCTGTTTTGAGGCCGCCATTATGAAGGCCGTGCGCGGCGCAGAAATCGGGCTGGACACACTGAATAACAAGGCTCTGGACGGACTGGATATACACGAGAAGCTGCACGACCAGGACGATCTGCGGCTGTTCTCCGTATTCGCTGCGCTGAAAAAGGGCGTGCGTATAGAGGAAATTCACCAAATCACCATGATCGACGAGTGGTTCCTGGCTAAGCTGAAAAACCTGGCGGATTATGAAAAAGAAATCAAAGGGCTGCCCCTATCCAGGGAGCAGTATATGCAGGGCAAGCACTACGGCTATACCGATGAAGCCCTGGCGCGCATCAGCGGCGGCTCTATTCCCTATCATCAGGACTGCGTCTATAAAATGGTAGACACCTGCGGTGCGGAATTCGCTGCAGAAACGCCCTACTTCTATTCCACCTATGACGCCCACTGCGAGGCCCGCAGCCTGCCCCAAAGCGGCAAGCAAAAGATCATTGTACTTGGCTCCGGCCCCATCCGCATTGGGCAGGGCATTGAGTTTGATTACAGCTCCGTGCACTGTGTGTGGACGCTAAAAGAGCTGGGCTATGAAGTCATTCTTATTAACAACAACCCGGAGACGGTATCCACTGACTTTGACACCGGCGATCGGCTGTACTTTGAGCCGCTGTGCCCGGAAGATGTGATGCAGGTCATTCAGGTAGAAAAGCCCATTGGGGTGGTGGTGGCCTTTGGCGGCCAAACCGCCATTAAGCTGACCAAATTTCTGGACGAAAAAGGTATTACGATTTTGGGCACCAGCGCCGAGTCCATCGACATTGCCGAGGACCGGGAACGGTTTGACGCATTGCTGGAAAAATTCGGCATCTTCCGTCCCAAGGGCACCAGCGTGATGACCATGCCCCAGGCACTGGTAGCAGCCAACGAACTGGGCTATCCGGTGCTGCTGCGCCCCAGCTATGTGATCGGCGGGCAAAATATGACCATCGCCTACACGGATGATGATGTGCGCCGCTATATGGAGCTGATTCTGGCACAAGGGATTGACAACCCGGTGCTGGTAGACAAGTATATGATGGGCACAGAGTTGGAAGTGGACTGCATCAGCGATGGCAAAGATGTGCTGATCCCCGGCATTATGGAGCATATTGAACGGGCCGGTGTACACTCCGGCGACTCTATTGCCGTGTATCCCCCTTACAACCTGAACGATGTGATGCTCCACAAGATCTGCGATGTAAGCGAAAAGCTGGCGCTGTCCCTGGGCACCAAAGGACTGGTTAACATTCAGTACCTGATTTATCGCAACGAGTTGTATGTAATCGAGGTGAATCCCAGAGCCTCCCGCACCATTCCCTATATCAGTAAAGTCACCGGCGTGCCCATGGTGGAACTGGCAACAAAAATTATGGTAGGCGAAAAGCTGCAAGACCTGGGCTACGGCACCGGGCTGTATCGCACACCGCCGTACTTTGCGGTAAAAGTGCCGGTATTCAGCTTTGAAAAACTCAATGATGTAAACTCCCAGTTAGGACCGGAGATGAAATCCACCGGTGAGGTGCTGGGCGTAGGCAAAAACTTGAACGAAGCGCTGTTTAAGGGGCTGGTATCTGCCGGGTATAAGGTAGAAAGCCAAAAGCAGGGTCGCCACGGGGTACTCATCACCGTAACAAAGCAAGATCGGTTTGAGATCGTGGGTCTGGCGAAAAAGCTGGACGACCTGGGCGCGGAGCTATGGGCAACGCCGGAGACGGCGGCGGCTATTCGCTCTCTGGGTATTGAGGTGCATGTAGTCAACAAGCTGCGCCAGGACAACTCCATTATGGACTTGGTAGAGAGCGGCAAATTGGACTACATTGTCTACACCGGCAAAAGCGATAAGAAGTCCATTGCAGACTATATTAAACTGCACAACCGGGCCAATCAGCTGGGCATTGCCACCCTGACCAGCCTGGACACCGCCAACGCCTTGGCAGATATTATCGCCTCTCGCTACAATCAAATGAACACCGAGCTGGTGGACATCAACCACATGCGCAGCGAAAAGGGCCTGCTGAAATTCACCAAAATGCAGGGCAGCGGCGACGACTACATTTTCTTCAACAACCAGTGCGGCATCATCACCTGCCCGGAGAGTCTGTCCATTGAATTCTCCGACCGGCACAAGGGCATCGGTGGAGACGGTATTGTACTGATTGAAAAGAGCGTGATTGCCGACGCCAGAATGCGCATTTTCAATATGGACGGCAGCGAGGGCCGTATGGCCGGCAACTCCATTCGCTGTGTGGGCAAGTACCTGTACGATAACGGTATGGTGCCCAAAACAGAGATGACCATTGCCACCGCCTCCGGCGTGCGGCACCTGCAACTGTTTACCCGCAACGGCAAGGTATCTTCTGTAACGGTAGATATGGGCAAGGCAGAGTTGAACCCGGCCAAGATCCCGGTTGACCTGCCTGGCGACAAAATCATCTCTCATCCGGTAACCATCGACAACAAGGAATATAACATTACCTGCGTGGCTACCGGTAACCCCCACTGCGTGGTATTTGTAGACAATGTGGACAAGCTGGACCTGCAACAGATCGGTCCGCAATTTGAGAACAGTCCCCTGTTCCCGGAGCGGGTAAACACGGAATTTGTGCGTGTCGTTAATGAGAGCACCATTAAAATGCGGGTGTGGGAGCGCGGCAACGGCGAGACCCCGGCCTGCGGCACCGGCGCCTGTGCAGCCGTTGTAGCTGCGGTGGAGAACGGCTACTGCAAAAAAGGCGTTGATGTTACCGTAAAGGTGCGTGGCGGCGACTTACTGGTAAACTACACTGACGACCGTATTACCCTTATCGGCGACTGCAACACCGTCTATAAGGGAGAGATCGAATATTAAAGCCTAAAAAGGGCAGCAAAAAGCGCGTACAGATTTCTGTACGCGCTTAAATTATGTTTTATTACAGTTTGACGATACCCAGCGTATCTAAAATAGAACTGATGAGAATGGCCAACAGGCAAGGCGGTGCGATCCACTTAACCATCGCGGAATAAAACTTCTTCATTTTAAAGGGACCGTTCAGCTCAATTTCGTTGACAATCAGCTGGGGCTTCAGCACAAAGCCAACCATAATGCAGGTGAGCATACCCACAACCGGCATCAACAGACTGTTAGACACAAAGTCCAGGAAATCCAAAATGGAGAAACCGAAAATCGTAAAGGAGGACCACTTGCCAAAGCCCAAGGAGCAGCAAATGCCCAATGCCACGGCATATATATAACAGATCACCGTAGCCTTTTTGCGGCCCCAGTGGTAGCGATCGTCCAAACCGGACACAATGGCCTCCATCACGGATACGGAGCTGGTCAGCGCCGCAAACAGCACCAGAATAAAGAACCCGGCGCCGATCAAGCTGCCGATTTTCATCTCGGCAAACACCTTAGGCAGGGTTACAAACATCAGGCTGGGACCTTTGCCCAAGGCGCTTTCGTCCCTTCCCGAATACACAAACACCGCCGGTACGATCATCAAACCGGCCAGGAATGCCACCAAAGTATCAAACACTTCAATCTGGCGCACGGACTGCTCAATGTGATCCTGCTTACGCAAATAAGAACCATAAGTGATCATAATGCCCATAGCCAGGGACATGGAAAAGAACAACTGCCCCAAAGCAGCCAGCACAGTCATCATGCTCAGCTTGCTGAAATCCGGCTTTAAATAATAAGCCACGCCGGCGCCGGCGCCCGGACGGGTGACTACAAAGATAGACAGCAGAATCGTCAAAATCAACAGCGCCGGCATCAAAACGCGGCTGAACTTTTCAATTCCCTTTTCTACGCCTAAAAATACGATCACCGCCGTAGCGGTCATAAACAGCAAAAACCACAAAAGTGGCTCGCCTGTACCGGAAATAAAAGTAGAAAAATAGTTGTCGCCGGCCGCGTCCTGAACGGCACCGGAGATCATCGTGGCGGTGTACTTGGTAACCCAACCACCAATGACGCAGTAATAAGGCAGAATAAGTACCGGCACCAAAGTCACCAACTTGCCCATCCAGCTCCACTTTTTGTTCAGCGAGCCAAAGGCCTCCATAGGACTGAGCCGGGTTTTACGACCAATAGCGATCTCCGTGACCATCAGGGTAAAGCCAAAGGTCACCGCCAAAACAATATACACCAATAGGAAGATACCGCCGCCGTACTTAGCTGCCAAATAGGGAAAGCGCCACAGGTTCCCCAAGCCTACAGCCGAGCCTGCCGCTGCCAGTACAAAACCCACTTTTCCGGAGAATGTACTTCGATTCTTTTTTGTTTCCATCAAACCATCCAATCTATATCTCTTATTTTACGGAGTAATGCTCTAATTATACTCATTCCGATGGGATTTGTCAATTCCGAACCGGTGGGATTTACCAATTCCCCAGTAAACAAAGAAAACCTGCACCGGCGGGTGCAGGCTCTTTCTTATTTGTTATTCCAAAATCACTTGCTGACCTTCACGGACTGCAAGATCCAGTAGTGCAGAGTCAGGCAGTTAGAGGCAAAAGTCTTGCGCACATCAGCGCCCGGCGCTGCGGCCATCGGCTGAATGGTGCCGTCGCCCAACTGGGTGTACACAGCGTCCAGCTTCTTTTGCAGCTCTTCCTTTTTCTCACTGTCCGGCAGGTTGCAGGTAATGGCCTTGTTGGCGCAACCGGCATTGTAAATGGATGCACCCTTAAAGTCCTTTAAGCAAGCCGCCGCTGCAGTGCCGTATTCCTTCACCACAGAATAGGCGGCGCCTTCCTCGTTAAAACCGGAGCCGATCACAGTCACATCGCTGAGATCAAAAGTATTTTTCGCCGTGTAGAGAGAAGCGGACTTATCGCACCCGCCGGCAAAGAGCGCCTTGTCGCCCTTGTCAATCATACTCTCTGCAATGGAGGCATAACGATCCACCATCTCAAAGGTGGTATCATAGTAATACTCACTTTCCAGTGCCAGACCGGCGGAATTGCCATCCTTATCGCTGTTGGTCCAGTGGTCAAAATAGTAACCGTCCTTGGGTACGTTTGCGGTAATATGTACCGTATCGCCGGGCAGGTAGTAGCCGCTGCCGGTTCCGTTCTCTACCGTTACGGCAAATGTAGGATCGGTAGATGCCACATACACCGGGGTCAGTACCACCGGGTTCTCCTCCACCGTTACATTGGTGGACTGTTCCTTAGCGTTCTCAATATTCTCCGCATTACCGGTGCTCTCCCAGTGATCAAAGACCATACCCTGGGCTGCTGCCGGTGCGGTGACCCACACCTTTTCACCGACCGTGTTGTCATAGACTTTGTCCGTAGCGGATTTGTCCGCTTTCAGCACAGCCACACTGCCAACGCTGCCCTCCGCCTTAGTATAAACGGCGGTCAGGGTACAGTCACACTTCTCCACAATCAGGTTAATCTCGGTCTTTTTCTTGCTGGACACATTGACTTTCTTGTCCTTCACACCCTCGGTGTTGCTCTTAACCTCCCAGTGGTCGAACTTCTCCCCCTGCTCGTTAAACAGATCGCAGGAAACGGTCACATTCTGGCCCTCTTTGTAAGTACCGCTGCCGTTGCCGTTCTTCACCACCACCTTGTGGCAGGTTTTGTCTGCCTCTTTGATGGGCTTATACACCGGAGTCAAAGTCACAGAGTAGTCATAATCAAGCAGCGGAGAGTCATAATCCGCATAATCCAACTGCACCGGTACGCCCAGGGTATCCGCCGCTGCGGCAGCGCCCTGTACAAATCCGGCACCGTAGTTGGAGGAATGGTCGTTCTGCACCGAGCCCAGGTAACCCAGCTTGGTATTCCCCTGAAGCACGGCAGAAAAGCCGGCCAAATAGCCGCTTTGCAGGTCATCAAAGCTGGCGCTCATTACATTGGGCAGCAGCCGCGCAGACTTGTCTCCGGCAGAATGAGGCACAGCGTCCAGCAAAACAAAATGCAGCTCCGGATACATGGTGGCCAGCTCGTAACAGATCACGGCAAAGGTCTCGCCGGGCAGCACAATGTACTTGGCGCCCTTGTCCACAGCCAGTTTTACATACTGCTCCACCACATCGGTGGTCAACTCTTGGTTCTCCTCTAATGCCGGCTGGTAATAGACGGCCTTGGCGGAATTCTCATTGGCATAGGTCTGCACCCCGTCCCAGGCGGACTGGTTATAGGCCTTATCGTGGATACTGCCACCATCGGTGATCAGCGCCACATCATACTTTAGATCTGATGTTTTTGTGCACCCTGCAAAGGCAAAAACGCCCACTGCCACCAGAGTCACACACAACAAAACGGAAAGGATCTTCTTCATCGCTCTATTGTCCCTCCAACAATAAAATACTACCCCTCAATGATACCAAAAACTTTCTGCCAATGCAATAGATTTTGTTGATTTGGCGATGAAAAAACACTATAATGAAATCATAAAAATTCCGAGAGGTGAAAATAATGGACACATTGAGTGCAAGCGTACTAAGAGACAGAAAGCCGCAAATCGGTATTGTGCTGGGCAGCGGACTGGGTGCCCTTGCAGACAGAATAGAAGGGGCAGAGGCTCTGTCTTACAGCGATATACCCGGTTTTCCGGTCTCTACGGCGCCGGGACACAAAGGACGATTTGTCTTTGGCACCATTGGCGACAAAGAAGTAGTGCTCATGGACGGCCGGGTGCACCTGTATGAGGGCTATACGCCTCAGCAGGTGGTGATGCCCATTCGCCTGATGCGCCAAATGGGCATTCACACCGTCCTATTGACCAACGCCAGCGGCGGTATTCGCCGTGATCTGCATGCCGGCGACCTGATGCTGCTGACGGACCACATTTCCAGTTTGGTCCCCTCTCCCCTACGGGGTGAGAACGACCCTGCGCTGGGTGTACGCTTTCCGGATATGCGCCATGTGTATGACGAGGATTTGCAGCGCCTGTTTCGCCAAACGGCAAAGGAACTGGATATTCCGCTGAAAAGCGGCGTCTATATTCAACTGCAAGGTCCGGCATTTGAAACCCCGGCGGAGATCAAAATGTGCGCCGCTCTGGGTGCGGACGCCGTGGGTATGAGTACCGCCATTGAGGCGCAGGCCGCCCGGCACTGCGGATTGCGCGTGGCCGGCGTCAGCTGCATTACCAACCTGGCCAGCGGTCTGCTGGATTGTCCCTTAACCTCCGAGGAGGTGGGCGAAACCGCCGCTAAGGTGGCTGAGAATTTCCAATCCCTGATCCTTGAAACTGTGAAACGGATGTGACAATATGGAAAACTTGAAATACCAAGACGGAAAACTGGAGATCCTCGACCAGCGACTGCTGCCCAATGAAGCAAAGTGGCTGCCCATTGACAGCAAGGAAGCGGCCTTTGAAGCCATACAAACACTGGCAGTACGGGGCGCACCGGCCATCGGTATCTTCGCCGCATTCTCTATGGCGTTGTTTGGCAAGGACGACCCGGCGGCGTGCAAAGCCTACTTAGACAGCGCCCGCCCCACGGCTGTGGACCTGAGTTGGGCCACTGCACGGCTGGCAAAGGTGATGGAAAATGGCGGAGACCCGGTGGCAGAAGCCTTGGCAGTGCAGGCCGAGGACATAGAAATGTGCCGAAAAATCAGCGCATACGGCTTGTCCCTGCTCCGGGATGGCGATGGTCTGCTGACCCACTGCAACGCCGGCGAGCTGGCTACAAGCCGCTATGGCACCGGACTGGGACCGATCCTGCTGGGCAAGGAAAAGGGTTACAACTTTAAGGTGTTCTCCGACGAAACCCGTCCCCTGCTGCAAGGGGCGCGGCTCACCAGCTATGAATTGGAAAAAGCCGGCGTGGATGTGACCCTGATTTGTGACAACATGGCCAGCCAGGTGATGAAAAACGGCTGGATCCAAGCGGTGCTGGTAGGCTGCGACCGGGTGGCTATGAATGGTGACGCCGCCAACAAAATCGGCACTTCCGGGGTGGCAATTTTGGCAAAGCACTACGGTATTCCCTTTTATGTGCTTGGCCCTACCTCCACGGTGGATCCCCACTGTGCCACCGGCGCAGATATTCAGATCGAGGAGCGCCCCGGGGACGAGATCAAGGAGCTTTACTTTGAGCGCCCAACGGCGCTGCCCCAAACGAAATGTTACAACCCGGCCTTTGATGTTACGGACCATGACCTGATCACCGCCATTATTACGGACAAAGGCATTTTGCGCCCGCCGTACACCGAGAGCCTGCGCGCCCTGTTTCAGGAGGAAGTATGATACGATTCTATAACGGTCCTGTACTGACACTGCAACAGGACCAAATGAATATTACGCACCAAGAGGTATGGGTAGACGGCAACCGTATTGTGTGCCTGGGGGCGAACCCGGGGGCAAAAGCGGACCGGGAGATTGACCTGAACGGCGATCTGCTGATGCCGGCCTTTAAGAATGCCCATACCCACTCGGCCATGACATTTGGCCGCTCCTTTAGCGACGATCTGCCCCTACAAAGCTGGCTGTATGACAAAATCTTTCCCTTGGAATCCAAGCTAACCGCAGAGGATATTTATCATCTGTCCCGACTGGCATTCCTGGAGTATTTGGAGAGCGGCATTTCCGCCTGCTTTGATATGTACTACTTCCCGGAAGCCATGGCAAAAGCGGCGGTGGACGCGGGGTTCCGCACGGTAATGTGCGGTGCGGTCAATAATTTTAAGAAAAGCCCGGCACTACTGGAAGAATACTACAACACCTACAACAATTATCACCCGCTGGTGTCCTACCAACTGGGGTTCCACGCAGAGTACACCACCAACCGCTCCATAATGGAGGCCATTGCGGCGCTGGCAGAGAAGTACAAGGCGCCGGTGTATATGCACGCCAGTGAGACGGAGAGCGAGGTGCAGGACTGCATTGGCCGCTACGGCAGGACCCCTACGGCGCTGTTTGAGCAGCTGGGGCTGTGGAATTACGGGGGCGGTGCATTCCACAGTGTGTGGGTCAGCGATGAGGACCTGAACATTTACAAAAAGCACGGCGTCTACGCAGTGCTGAATGCCGGCTCCAACGCCAAGCTGGCCAGTGTGGAGAAGCGCTGCCACTTCGAGGTGGCTGACGTGGCCGACTTCGCAGCCCGAAGCGAGGCCATCGTCCTGACCAATCCCCCGTATGGCGAGCGGATGAGCACCATCGAGGGCGCTGCCAAGCTGGCCCGCACCCTCGGCCAGCAGATGGAGCTTCACCCCTGCGCAGGCGTCTACGCCATCACCGCTGATATGGACTTTGAGCACCACTACGGCAAGCGGGCCAACAAGCGCCGCAAGATGTACAACGGCATGATCCCCTGTCAGCTGTATATGTACTACAACGCCCCCAAGTCGGAGCAGACCCGTCCCGCAAAGCCGATGCCCAAGAGCGGCTTTGACGGCAAGCGCACCCAGCCCGGCCACACGGGCCGTTTCGAAAAGAAATAAAGTCCCGGAAGACCGCACGGCAGATGAGCAGCGTGCGGTCTTTTTCCTGCTTATCGCAGGCCGGGAAAACAAGCGCAGCACGAAAACAGTATCGCTGCTGCCGTCGCAGGAGATGTTGAATTGCTGTAAATTTACAAGAGAATGGTTGAACGCAGGCGAAAAATAGATTATACTAATATCTATGGCTATGGGAGGCGTAGG
>ERZ827450.3315-NODE-3315-length-11187-cov-2.488861_pt1 | contig 11187 bp, 9 predicted proteins | sample MGYA00519773_ERZ827450 | MGnify/ENA primary metagenome ERZ827450 (study PRJEB31778, sample SAMEA3449306) | human gut metagenome | biome: human gut; feature: human-associated habitat; material: faeces | place: United Kingdom | collected 2010/2012 ...
CAGCCAAGAAGATTGCTTGTTTCCGGGAATATGAACAATTGCATAAACCCAAAGGCAATGGAATTTCTAATGATGAAGCCGAGCGGGAAGTGAGTGAGAATAAACTGTCTTTTGAAGAAAGAAAACAGTTGAATAAGGAAATCCGTAAGGCTGAACAACGGGTAGAGAGGGCCGAACAACGGGTCACGGAACTGGAAAGTGAAGTGGCTGCTTTAGAAAAACAGATGGCTGCGGGAGTGGTGAACGATGAGTTGTTGAAAAAATACGGAGAGACACAAAAAGAACTGGAAGAAGCGATGACAGAATGGGAGAAAGCGACGGAGGAAGAGGAAGAGGTGAAAAGTAAAAGGTAAAAAGCTGGAGGCTAAAAGCTAAAGGTTATGAATATAGAGGGAGAGAAGAAGGTTATTAAAAATATAAAATAAAAGGCGGGATATGGCAAAATATAAACAGGAATGTATATTCGGGATCCGGGCTGTGATTGAAGCGATTCAGCAGGAAAAGGAGATAGATAAGGTAATGTTGAAACAGGGCGTACGAGGCGAGTTGTTTCAGCAGTTGTTCAGTTTGATCCGGGAACGGAATATTCCTTTCCAGTATGTGCCGGAAGATGTTTTTAAGCCTTTCGCCGATCGGAATCATCAGGGGGTACTGGCTGAAATATCACCTGTTCCCTATCAGGATCTGACAGAAGTGTTGGATGGCGTCGAAGCGGCGGGACGGGTACCTTTTGTATTGATCCTGGACCGGGTAACCGATGTCCGTAATTTCGGAGCGATTGTCCGGAGTGCAGAATGTGCCGGAGTGGATGTGGTGATCATTCCCAATAAAAATTCGGCTAAAATTTCTTCAGATGCTTTGAAGACCTCTGCCGGTGCTTTATATCATGTGCCGGTGTGCCGGGTATTGAATTTAAAGAGAGTGAATTGAAATTCCAACGGGGCATTCGGGTATATGCTGCTACCGAGAAAGCAGAAAAGTTTTATACTGGTGCAGACCTGACTTTGCCTACAGCAATTATTATGGGATCGGAAGATAAGGGGATCGATGAGGAGTTGATCAATATTGCGACCGATTGTATTAAAATCCCACAAAAAGGTCAGATCGAATCCCTGAATGTTTCCGCTGCAGCAGCAGTGTTGCTTTTTGAAGTGGTACGTCAGAGAGGATAGAAAATATTTTTTGTAGTTACAGAGATTGCAAAAGGAAGGAAATTCAACCCTGCCTCTGTGATTTCTGTAATTAAAAAAGGATTATTTTGTGGTTTGGAATGCTTCTTTCATTGTTTTGGGAATAGTATATGTTGTTGAAATGATTATTTTTCCGGCTATATAAGCAAATCGGTATAAAAAGATTGTCACCTACAGGACAGCGTCTCTTTCTTATCTGGATGATGCTCCACGAACCACTCTGGTTATAGAAACCGGAAACCGGGAAGACGCCATCGCACTATTCAACTTTGTATACAACGCAATGGAACTCAAACCGGGAGAAGACGAACCCATGATGAACATTCTTGCATGGACAGAAAACAGCCAATGGATTGTTTGCATTTTTCCACGCGCCAAGCACCGCCCGTCCTGCTATGCGGCAGCAGGAGACGCCAATATCCTCATCAGTCCGGCATCCGTAGATATGGGAGGCGTATTCATCACCCCGCAGGAAAAAGACTTTGAAAAGCTAACGGCAACAGACATTATGTCTATACTCGGAGAAGTCTGTCTGGACACAGATGAGTTTCGTAAACTAAGACAACGCATAAAAGAACAATTATGAAAGAGCCCAAAGTACATGTCGGCATCCTGTCCGAAACAAAAATAGAATTTATTTTTCCGGATACTTATCGTGTCAACGAAAAAGAAGTATCCGGAAAACAACTTGTCCTTTTTGATAATGGTAAGATTCTCTGGAAAAACAACCGTTACGATGAATTGCTGTTTGAACCCTTGCGGGAAGAGACTGACTCTTTCGAATTATTAGATGTAACGATCGGCATCAATTTCCATTGGGAACGCAAGGAGAACCAACGTTTTCACGGAGCACTGAAATTTATTGTAGAAGATGAAAAGATAACCGGTATCAATGTCATCCACGTAGAAGATTATTTAACCAGTGTCATCTCCTCGGAAATGAGCGCAACCGCTTCTCTGGAACTACTGAAAGCCCATGCAGTCATTTCGCGCAGTTGGTTATTAGCCCAAATACAGAAAAACAAAGAAATAGCAGACATTAACCCTACTTATACAGCTTCTGTCCAAACAGAAAAAGAGTTCATCCGCTGGTACGACCGGGAAGACCATATGCACTTTGACGTATGCGCCGATGATCATTGTCAACGCTACCAAGGAATCACCCGGGCAAGCACTGAAATGGTAGAGCAAGCCATCCAAGCTACCCGGGGACAAGTATTAACATCCGAAAATAAAATCTGCGATGCGCGCTTCTCTAAATGTTGCGGAGGGGCCTTCGAAGAATTTCAATACTGCTGGGAAGACGTAAAACACCCCTATCTTGTCAAACAACGAGACAGTAAAAAAGCGACCTTCCTACCCGATCTACGTATCCATTCAGAAGCAGAGAAGTGGATACGGACCTCTCCTGATGCATTCTGTAATACGAAAGAAAAGAGAATACTCAGTCAGGTATTGAACAACTACGATCAGGAAACTACCGATTTTTACCGCTGGAAAGTAGAATATACACAGGAAGAACTGGCCAAACTTATTTTCCAACGTTCCGGCATCGACTATGGGCAGGTTATAGATTTGATCCCTATAGAACGCGGCACATCCGCCCGTATCTCAAAGTTGAAAATCATAGGAACGAAAAAGACGCTCATCATCGGTAAGGAACTGGAAATCCGGAGAACTCTGTCTCCTTCCCACTTATACAGTTCGGCATTCGTTGTGGACAAAACAGAGGTAAAAAATGGTATTCCCGGAAAATTTATTCTCACAGGTGCCGGCTGGGGACATGGTGTAGGGCTTTGCCAGATCGGTGCCGCCGTAATGGGCGAACAAGGCTATGCCTACGACGAGATATTGTTGCACTATTACATCGGTGCCGCTATCGAGAAATTATATTAAATATATACCGTCATGAAAAACAAGAAACTATCACCGTGGGCTTGGATACCGACATTGTACTTTGCACAAGGTCTACCTTACGTAGCTGTGATGACCATCTCTGTCATTATGTATAAAAAGCTCGGTATCTCCAACACGGACATCGCCCTATATACCAGTTGGTTATATCTCCCTTGGGTTATCAAACCATTCTGGAGCCCTTTTATTGATTTACTGAAAACCAAACGTTGGTGGGTAGTAACCATGCAGATTTTGGTGGGAGCAGGACTGGCCGGAATAGCTTTCACCATCCCAATGCCTAATTTCTTTCAGATAACCCTTGCCATATTCTGGCTGGTAGCTTTCAGTTCGGCTACACATGATATAGCCGCCGACGGGTTCTACATGCTGGCTTTAAGCGTCCGGGACCAAGCTATGTATGTCGGCATCCGAAGTACTTTTTACCGGATTGCAACAATAGCCGGACAAGGACTTCTGGTCGTACTGGCCGGAGAACTGGAAAAGCGTACTTCTACCATAGCCATGGCATGGAGTATTACATTCTATATCCTTGCAGGACTCTTCATTGCATTCTATTTATACCACAGTTACATTTTGCCTCATCCGGCATCCGACAAGCCGGCAGTGGGCAATGTGACCGCGAACAACATATTCAAAGAGTTCTTTGCCACATTCGCAAGTTTCTTCAAAAAGCCGCAAGCCGGAGTTGCCATATTGTTCATGCTGTTCTACCGCTTACCGGAAGCACAATTAGTAAAGCTTATCAATCCTTTTCTACTCGATCCTATTGAAAAAGGCGGGTTAGGGCTGAGTACAGCCGAAGTCGGCTGGGTATACGGCACTATCGGTATTATAGGACTCACTCTCGGAGGAATCATCGGCGGTATTTGCGCGGCAAAAGGCGGACTACAAAAATGGCTATGGCCAATGGCATGGAGTATATCACTCACTTGCATTACATTTGTTTATCTGGGATATTTTCAGCCGCAAGATCTTCTCACAATCAATATTTGTGTATTTATCGAACAGTTCGGATACGGATTCGGTTTCACGGCTTATATGCTTTACTTAATTTATTATTCCGACGGTGAACACAAGACAGCACATTATGCCATTTGTACCGCTTTCATGGCATTAGGTATGATGTTGCCGGGTATGATGGCCGGTTGGCTACAGGAACTTATCGGATACGAGAAGTTCTTTATCTGGGTAATGATCTGTTGTGCTGCTACAATAGCTGTCTGTGCATTCATCAAGATCGATCCGAATTACGGTAAAAAAGAAGAAACAGAAGAAATTAAAGAAACCCAAAAATAAAACAATAACGATTCGAAACAGAGATATTTATGAACAAATTCCGATTTATTATTCTTAGCACCTGCTGCCTGCTGTCCCTCACCATACAGGCACAAAAAATAAAAATCAAAACCGGTATTGAGGTTCTGAAAGAACAGAACTTCAAATGCCTCGAAGGAAAACGTGTCGGCCTCATCACCAATCCGACCGGAGTAGACAATCACTTGAAATCGACCATCGACATCCTTCACGAAGCCCCCAACGTGAATCTGGTAGCTCTATACGGGCCGGAACATGGTGTACGCGGTGATGTTCATGCCGGAGACAAAGTGGATAACTCCGCCGATCCGTCTACCGGCCTACCGGTTTATTCACTTTACGGAAAGACTCGCAAACCAACCCCTGAGATGCTAAAAGACATCGATGTGTTAGTATACGATATACAAGATATCGGTTGTCGTTCATTCACTTATATCAGTACCATGGGAGTGGCCATGGAAGCCGCAGCCGAAAATGGAAAGGAATTTATCGTGCTCGACCGTCCAAACCCGGTGGGTGGTGAAAAGGTGGAAGGCAATCTGGTAGAAGATAAATACATTTCTTTTGTAAGTCAATTTAAGATTCCGTACCTTTACGGACTCACTTGCGGCGAATTAGCTTTGATGCTGAACGGTAAAAATATGCTGGGCAAGCGGTGCGATCTGCACGTGGTGAAAATGAAAGGATGGAAACGCAAGATGGACTATGTGCAAACCGGCTTGCAATGGATTCCTTCCTCCCCCCACATTCCGCATCCACATTCAGCCTTCTTCTATCCGGTATCGGGCATACTCGGAGAACTGGGTTATCTGTCCATCGGAGTAGGTTATACCATTCCATTCCAGATGTTTGCCGCCCCATGGATAAAAGCCGAAGAACTGGCCGGCAAGCTAAATCAATTGCAACTGCCCGGTATCGTTTTCCGTCCGATACATCTCAAGCCGTTTTATTCCGTAGGGAAAGGAGAGCATCTGCAAGGAGTACAAGTGCATATTATGGATTACCGGAAAGCTGCATTAAGTGAAATACAATTTCTGGTAATGCAAGAGGTGGCTGCTCTTTATCCGGAACATACTGTATTCGATCATGCAGACAAAGGACGTTTCGACATGTTCGATAAAGTAAGCGGCTCCAATGAAATACGCGAACGTTTCAGCAAACATAACCGTTGGGAAGACATTCGTGACTATTGGTATAAAGATGTAGACAGCTTCCGGCAATTGTCTAAAAAATATTATTTATATAAATAAAAATGGATAAGGAGAATAAGTACCAGGCCTTTCTGCAGGAAATATCACAGTTTGTCCCGCAAGAAAGAATCTACACTGACGAATTACGTCGGCTGGCATGGGGAACAGATGCAGGTTTCTACCGGCTCATTCCCCAGATCGTCATTCGTTCGAACAACGAGCAGGAGATATCGGATTTATTGCGTTCGGCAACCCGACATCAGTTGCCGGTAACCTTCCGTGCAGCCGGAACGAGCTTATCCGGACAAGCCATCAGCGACTCTATTCTCATTATAGCCGGAAAAAACTGGGAAAAATACAGTATTTCTCCCGATCATAACCGGATCACATTGCAACCCGGCATCATCGGGCAGCGTGTCAACGAACTGTTACAGCCATTCGGACGTAAATTCGCCCCGGATCCGGCTTCAGTAAAAAGTGCCATGATAGGCGGCATTGTGATGAATAACGCTTCCGGTATGAATTGCGGGACACATGCCAACAGCGATAAGATGTTATTATCTGCGCGTATTATACTGGCAGATGGCACTTTGCTCGATACCGGCAATGATGCCAGCAAACAGGCTTTTTCAATGAAGCATGCAGAGTTTATCACACAAATTCAATCTCTGCGTGACCAAATTCGTACCGATAAAGAACTCAGCGCCCGGATTCGCTATAAATATTCAATCAAAAATGTAACGGGACTGAATTTATTACCTTTCATCACATTCGATGATCCGTTCGATATCATCACTCACTTAATGGTAGGTTCGGAAGGAACACTTGCATTCCTTTCCGAAGTCACCATGAGCACAGAATACGACTATCCGCACAAAGCCAGCGCCATGCTCTATTTTAAAGACATCAAAGAAGCATGCCGGGCAGTAGTAGCATTGAAGAAGTTAACCAACGAAAAGAAAGAATGGATTGTAAAAGGTGCCGAACTACTCGACTGGAAATCGTTAGCATCGGTCAATGATCGGACAGGAGAAGGACTCACCGCCGTACTGACAGAGACCAAAGCACACAGTAAAGAAGAACTGGCAGCAAATATCGCTGTCATAGAGGAAACGCTGAAACCCTTCAACACTTATATTCCCGTCCACTTTACGGACAAACCGGAGGAATACTCCAAATATTGGGCCATCCGTTCCGGGATTTTCCCTTCTGTAGGAGGAACCCGGAAACCGGGAACCACAAGTCTCATCGAAGATGTGGCCTTCCACATCGAAGACCTACCTGAAGCAACTGCCGACTTGCAACAACTGATAGCCCGTCATGGATATGACGATGCCTGTATCTACGGGCATGCCCTCGAAGGTAATTATCATTTCATCATCAACCAGTCTTTCAGTACGGATGCTGAAGTAAAACGCTACGAAGAACTGATGAATGATGTCAAAACTTTAGTAATAGACAAATATGACGGTTCACTGAAAGCAGAACACGGTACCGGACGCAACATGGCTCCGTTCGTAAAATACGAATGGGGAGAAAAAGCGTATCGTATGATGCAAGCCGTCAAAACACTCTTCGACCCGCTGAATATACTTAATCCGGGAGTTATCTTCAACGATGATCCCCAATGTCATATCAAGAATTTTAAACCGTTGCCTCTATTAGGCAGCTCCCACCGGCAACAGGCAGAAAACAATAAAAGTACACCGGATATCGGCCCAATAGACAAGTGTATCGAATGCGGCTTCTGTGAAGTAAACTGCCTGACTTGCGGTTTCACTCTTTCTTCGCGCCAACGTATCGTGCTACAACGCGAAATCTCCCGACTCAAAGAAAGCGGTGAAAATCCCCAAAGGCTGGCAACCTTGCAAAAACAATACCGCTATCCCGGCAATCAAACCTGTGCCGGCGACGGTCTCTGTTCTACATCTTGTCCAATGGGAATCAATACCGGCGATCTGACTCATTATATCCGCCAACAGGAATTACCGGAAGGTAGCTTCGCTTACTCCATAGGCAACTTTGCCGCCAACCATTTTGCCGGTATAAAGAGCAGCTTGCGCCCTATGTTGACCTTAGCCAACGCAGCACACACCGTATTAGGTACTTCGGCAATGCTTACTCTCACTACAGGCATGCACAACTTGTTAGGTATTCCGCAATGGACTCCTTTCATGCCCAAGAGCTATAAGAGAAGGGAGAAGGGAGATTTGAGCAGGGAGAAGGAAAGAGAGGAAAGTCAAAGTGACAGCAATACCGGCTCTCAACTTTCAACTTTCAACTCTCAACTTTCAACTAAAAAAAAGGCTTTCAGCTCTCAGCTAAACAAGGTCGTTTATTTTCCAAGCTGTATTAATCAGACGATGGGACTTCCTAAGAAATCCAGGGAGAAGCAACCACTCGTAGATAAGATGTTATCGCTACTGCAGAAGGCCGGATACGAAGTGATCTTTCCGAAAGATATGGAGAAACTCTGTTGCGGTACAATTTGGGAAAGTAAAGGTATGCCGGATATTGCCGACCATAAATCGGCAGAACTTGAAAAAGCCTTGTGGGAAGCTTCCGAAAAAGGGAAATACCTTGTGCTCTGTGACCAAAGCCCCTGCCTGCATCGCATGCGTGAAAAAATCCGGAAGATGAAGCTATATGAACCGGCCGAGTTTATCTATACCTTCCTGCGCGACAAGTTGGAATTCTGCCCAGTCGACCGTCCAGTAGCTATCCATATCACCTGCTCCATGCGTAGGATAGGATTGGCCGATACCCTCCTTTCTCTGGCACGTTTATGCTCCACCCGGGTGATCGTTCCTGAAGAGGTGGGCTGTTGCGGTTTTGCAGGAGACAAGGGCTTCACACACCCGGAAGTGAATAGTTATGCACTGCGTAAGCTACGCCCTCAATTAGAAAAGGCAGGCATACAGACCGGATATTCCAATAGCCGTACCTGTGAAATAGGATTAGCTACCCATACAGGTGTAACTTACGTATCCATCGCCTACCTTGTAGACGAATGTACAAAAGCCCGTTGATCAAACTAAAAAACTTAACACATAAAAATTACAGAAAATGAATAAAACAACCAGTAAACGCCTCTTAGCCCTCGACATACTGAGAGGTATCACCATTGCAGGAATGATTATGGTGAACAACCCCGGGTCGTGGTCGTACGTCTACGCACCATTGGGACACGCCCAATGGAACGGTTTGACACCGACCGATCTCGTATTCCCCTTTTTCATGTTTATCATGGGAATATCTACTTATATTTCTCTCCGGAAATACAATTTTGAATTCAGCCATTCAGCCGCTCTGAAAATACTCAAACGTACCATTGTTATTTTCGCCATCGGATTGGGGCTTGCATGGTTCTCCATGTTCTGCCGTACATGGAACTCCCTGTCTGCTGAAGAAATTTCGTTCTTCTCCCGTCTCGGACAATCTATTTGGACATTCGACCATATCCGCATTTTGGGAGTTATGCAACGGCTGGCACTCTGCTATGGCGCAACTGCCATCGTTGCCCTGACCATGAAGCACAAGCATATCCCCTACCTGATTGCGACCCTGCTGATCGGTTACTTCATTTTGCTCGTCACCAGCAACGGATTCGAGTACAACAGTACCAATATACTTTCGGTCGTAGACCGTGCCGTATTAGGCGAAGCGCATATGTATAAAGACAACGGAATCGATCCGGAAGGATTATTAAGCACGATCCCGGCCATCGCCCACGTATTGATAGGCTTTTGTGTCGGAAAACTGCTGATGGAAGTAAAGGACATCAACGAGAAACTCGGACGGTTGTTCCTCATCGGCACAATCCTTACTTTTTTGGGCTTCCTGCTCAGTTACGGCTGCCCCATCAACAAGAAAATATGGTCGCCCACTTTCGCCATTGTCACTTGCGGATTGGGTTCCAGTTTTTTAGCATTACTCATCTGGATCATCGATGTAAAAGGATACAAATCGTGGAGCCGCTTCTTTGAATCATTCGGTGTAAATCCGCTTTTCATCTATGTCATGGCCGGAGTACTTGCCGTTTTATTAGGTAATATCCGCGTACCGTTCGACGGGACGACTACCAGTTTGCACAGCTACATTTACAAAGGTATCCTCCAACCGCTTTTGGGCGATTATCCGGGTTCACTGGCATTTGCGCTCTTTTTTGTTGCACTCAATTGGAGCATCGGTTACATATTGTATAAGAAAAAAATATATATAAAGATATGATATTAATAGCAGATAGTGGTTCTACAAAGACCGATTGGTGTGTTGTAGGACAAGGACAACTCGTCCGACAGATAGTAACGAAAGGAATGAATCCTTTCTTTCAATCAGAGGAAGAAATAGAGAATGAGATTGCTACGGCACTGATTCCCCATTTAGAAACGAACGTGCTCGATGCTGTTTATTTTTATGGAGCCGGTTGTGTTCCGGATAAGGTTCCGATGATGCATAATGCACTCTCCACACACCTCAACACCAAGAACGGTATTGAAGTGAATACGGATATGCTTGCCGTTGCCCGGGGATTGTGCGGACACAAACCGGGTATTGCCTGTATCATGGGTACAGGTTCCAATTCTTGTTTCTACGATGGCGAAAAAATAGCAAGTAACGTTTCACCGTTAGGATTCATTTTAGGTGATGAAGGTAGCGGTGCGGTATTGGGTAAACTCCTGGTAGGCGACATGCTGAAAAACCAGATGACGCCGGAATTAAAAGAAAAATTCCTGAATAAGACCGGACTGACTCCTCCCGAAATCATCGACCGGGTATACCGGCAGCCGTTCCCCAATCGTTTCTTGGCAAGTCTTTCTCCATTCCTGGCAGAAAATATTCAGGAGCCCTCCGTACATGCATTAGTTCTCGGCAGTTTCAAGGCTTTCTTCCAGCGTAATGTCATGCAATACGATTACAAAAATCATCCGGTTCACTTCATCGGCTCCGTCGCCTACCACTATCAGGACATATTGCACGAAGCCGCCCGCGAATTAGAGATACAAATAACAACCATCGTCAAAAGCCCCATGCAAGGTCTCATGACCTTTCATCAGTCATAAATCATTATTTATAAATCACAACATGTTTATCAAAATATCAGAGCAACCTTCGCTCTATAACGATTTAGAAAAAAAGTCTATCCGGGAAATACTGGAAGACATCAATGCAGAAGACCAGAAAGTAGCCCTTGCCACGCAGAAAGCGATTCCGCAAATCGAAAAGCTGGTGAGCCAAATCGTTCCCCGCATGAAACAAGGCGGTCGCATTTTCTACATGGGAGCCGGCACGAGCGGTCGTTTGGGGGTACTCGATGCTTCGGAAATTCCTCCGACATTCGGTATGCCGCCTACATTGGTTATCGGACTGATTGCCGGTGGCGACACCGCCCTCCGCAATCCGGTGGAAAATGCCGAAGACGATACCCGGCGGGGATGGGAAGAACTGGTCGAACACCACATTAACGATAAAGATACCGTAATCGGTATTGCTGCCTCAGGCACTACCCCCTATGTGATCGGTGCACTGCATGCAGCACGTGAACATGGCATCCTGACCGGCTGTATTACCAGTAA
>ERZ827450.3329-NODE-3329-length-11150-cov-3.183867_pt1 | contig 11150 bp, 9 predicted proteins | sample MGYA00519773_ERZ827450 | MGnify/ENA primary metagenome ERZ827450 (study PRJEB31778, sample SAMEA3449306) | human gut metagenome | biome: human gut; feature: human-associated habitat; material: faeces | place: United Kingdom | collected 2010/2012 ...
GTTAAATTTACAGATGATGTAAGAGACTTTACTTCTTATAGTTTTAAACCACAATTAAAGACAGTCGGACCGAAATATGGTAAGATGTTAGGTGGTATCAAAGCGGCGCTTAACGACATCGATGGAAATGCAGCAATGGATGAGCTCAACGCTACAGGTGCACTCAAACTGGATGTAAACGGACAGGAAATTGAACTTTTCAAGGAAGATCTTCTGATCGATACAGCACAGATTGAAGGATATGAATCTGTAAATGACAACGGAATCACAGTTGTTCTCGATACAAACCTGTCACCAGAGCTGCTGGAAGAGGGATTTGTACGTGAGATCATCAGCAAGATCCAGACAATGAGAAAAGAAGCTGATTTCGAAGTTATGGACAGAATCAAAGTTACATACGAGGGTAGTGAAAAGGCAGAAGCTGTTTTCGAAAAGAACAATACACTGATCGCAGGTGAGGTACTTGCGGATGAAGTTGTAAAAGCACAGCCGGCTGGTTACGTGAAAGAATGGAAGATCAACGGCGAAGTAGTTACAATGGGTGTTGAGAAAAAAGGAGAGTAATAAACATGTTCAGTAAAAGATTCGAGAAAAAGGCTTTTAAAGCGGCAGTAAAGGATAACGTTAAGACACTTTATAGAAAAACAATCGATGAAGCTACACCGCAGCAGTTATTCCAGGCAGTATCCTATGCAGTCAAAGATGTTATTATCGATGATTGGATTGAGACACAGAAAAGATATGATGAGACAGACGCCAAGACAGTATACTATATGTCAATGGAGTTCCTTATGGGACGTGCACTTGGCAACAACCTCATCAATATGACAGCATATAAAGATGTAAAAGAAGCACTGGAAGAGATGAATATTGATCTGAACGTGATTGAAGACCAGGAGCCGGATGCGGCTCTTGGAAATGGTGGTCTTGGACGTCTTGCAGCATGTTTCCTTGATTCTCTTGCAACATTGAACTATCCTGCATATGGATGTGGAATCCGTTACCGTTATGGAATGTTCAAACAGAAAATCAAAGATGGATATCAGGTGGAGGTTCCGGACAACTGGCTGAAAGAAGGAAATCCATTTGAAATTCGCCGTGAAGAATACGCAAAAGAAGTACGCTTTGGCGGAAATATCCGTTTCGAGAAAGATCCTGTAACAGGAAAAGATAAATTTATCCAGGAAAATTATGAGTCTGTTATGGCAGTTCCGTATGATATGCCGGTTGTTGGATATGGCAACCACGTAGTAAATACACTGCGTGTATGGGATGCAAAACCGATCACAGATTTCAAGCTGGACGAGTTTGACAGAGGAAATTATCACAAAGCAGTAGAGCAGGAGAACCTTGCAAAACTGATCGTTGATGTCCTTTATCCGAATGACAATCATTATTCAGGAAAAGAGCTTCGTCTGAAACAGCAGTATTTCTTCATTTCTGCAAGTCTTCAGGCTCTGATCGAGAAGTATAAGAAGAAACATGGAGATATCAGAAAACTGCACGAGAAAGTTGTTATCCAGATGAACGATACACATCCGACAGTTGCAGTTCCGGAGCTGATGCGTCTTCTGATCGACGTAGAAGGATTAAGCTGGGAGGATGCATGGGAAGTTACAAGCAAGACTTGTGCTTACACAAACCATACAATCATGGCAGAGGCACTTGAGAAATGGCCAATCGACTTGTTCTCAAAATTACTTCCACGTATTTACCAGATTGTACAGGAGATTGATCGTCGTTTCCTGATCAAGGTTCGTGAGATGTATCCGGGAAATGAAGAGAAAGTCCGCAAAATGGCAATCCTTATGAACGGACAGGTTCGTATGGCGAACATGGCAATTGTTGCAGGATTCTCTGTAAACGGTGTTGCACAGCTTCATACAGAAATTCTTGAGAAACAGGAACTGAAAGATTTCTATCAGATGATGCCTGAGAAATTCAACAATAAGACAAACGGAATCACACAGAGACGTTTCCTCGCACATGGAAACCCACTTCTTGCTGATTGGATCACAGATAAGATCGGTGATGGATGGATCACAGATCTGTCTCAGATTGCAAAGCTGAAACCACTTGTTGAAGACGAAGACGCAAGACGTGAATTTATGGAAATTAAATACCAGAATAAAGTTCGCCTTGCGAAATATATCAAAGAGCATAACGGAATCGATGTAGATCCTCGCTCTATCTTTGATATTCAGGTAAAACGTCTGCATGAGTACAAACGTCAGCTGTTAAATATCCTGCATATCATGTATCTGTACAATCAGATCAAAGAGCATCCGGAGATGTCCTTCTACCCAAGAACATTTATCTTCGGAGCTAAGGCAGCAGCAGGATACCTTCGTGCGAAAGAAACGATCAAACTGATCAACTCCGTAGCAGATGTTGTAAATAATGACAGAAGCATCAACGGAAAACTGAAAGTTGTATTTATCGAAGACTACAGAGTATCCAATGCAGAGATTCTTTTCGCAGCAGCAGATGTCAGCGAGCAGATCTCAACAGCTTCCAAAGAGGCATCCGGTACAGGTAACATGAAGTTCATGCTGAACGGTGCACCGACACTTGGAACAATGGACGGAGCAAATGTAGAGATCGTTCATGAAGTTGGAGAAGAGAATGCATTTATCTTCGGTCTGAGTGCAGACGAAGTTATCAATTACGAAAACAATGGCGGATATGATCCGAGAGTTATCTACAATACAGATGATGAGATCCGTCAGGTGCTGACAGAGCTTGTTAATGGAACGTTCTCCTCTGATACAGAACTGTTCCGTGACCTGTACAATTCTCTTCTTAACCAGAATGGTGGAGAAAGAGCAGACCAGTACTTTATCCTTGCTGACTTCCGTTCTTATGCAGCAGCACAGAAGAAAGTGGAAGAAGCCTACAAAGATGAAAAAGGCTGGGCTCGTATGGCTATGCTGAACACAGCATGCGCTGGTAAGTTCACATCTGACAGAACTATCCAGGAATATGTGGATGATATCTGGCATCTGGACAAGGTTTTTGTTAAATAAAACTTTTATAAAAATGGATTTTTAAGATTTACGCAAAGGGGACTTGACGGTCCCCTTTGTGCATCCCTGGCTTTTTAGAAAAAATTCTACATGGTATAAGACGGAAGAGAGTTGTAATTGTGTCTGACTCCTGGTGCATCATGGATATATTTTGCGAGATGTGTGCGAATGTTTTCCATTTTCTGTTTTGTATCAGGATTGCTGTATGGAATCCGGTCGATGATCTTATTCAGATAATCATGTTCTTCAATGATATCAAAACTTGCATGGAAATAGATATCACAGAAATAAGCAACATAGGATACCCAGTAATCCATTTTGGTTACACGGTCCGGGGAATAAATGCACTGATCTTTGAGTACAGTGTCATAAACAACAGGAGTGATCTCCTGTGCACCAATTTCTTTGCCTGAAGCACCCATAAAAACAAGAAGATCATCTTGCAGTTTTACGCGGCAGTTATCAAGTTTGTCTGCATCACGGATCAGACGTGCATGGAGCAGCGTCCGATTATCGGTAATTCCTTCGAGGTGGAAATCACTGTGTCTGGCAATTGCGGTGCGAATAATATCATCCCAGGTGTCTTCCGGAACAAACTGTCGGATCATTCCTTCTTCAAATAATACCTGAACTCCATAAGCGGCATGGTCCATGGTTGTTGGCTCGAAACTGTCAAAGCGTTTTAACTGTTCAAAACGTCCGATGTCATGAAGCAGGGCAATGATGCGTGCAAGTTCAGTATCTTCTTCTGTCAGGTGCATCCGATGACAGATTTCACTCATATCATGTACGACTCCATAAGTATGTATGATCTTCAGTCGAACTTTGTCATTGCTGCGGTCATAACTTTCAAGATAAGTTTCAAATTTTTGTTTTGCATCGTTATAGTTCATGTGAGGTGGTCTCCTTTAAATTTTTTCGGTATTCTCTTGGACTGCATCCTTTAATCTTACTGAATACTTTGGAATAATAATTGGAATCGGAAAAGCCGGTTTTTTCAGCAATACTGCTGATGGATTCTTTGGTATTGAGATATTCCAGGCTTCGCTCGATCCGGTATTCCTGCAGAAAAGAAAAAAGGGTAGTATTCATATGGCGTTTAAAAAGACGGGTACATTCACTCTCACACAAATGAATATGTTCGGAAATATCATCCAGTGTAATCTGATTCATATAATTTTGTTCGATGTAGGAGAGAATCCTGCGGATTCGTTCGTATTCTGTGAAATCAGAAGTAGTTGATACAGGCTGATGCGGAAGGTGTTCCACAAGCAGCCGCCACAGGAGCTGCATCCGAATGGAAATATCCAGTTCATAGAAATCCGGCTTTTGTTTATCGAGTGAGATGACTTCCAGCATTCGGTCACGAAAAGTTTCGTGCCATTTTTCACTGTAATCAATATGTACCGCACATACAGCAAGATTCTGAATCACAGGATCTACATATCTGGTACAGATGGTACTTTGAAAGAAACCATAGATCAGTTTGGGATCAAAGGTGATTGGTATGTAAGAACAGTCCTCCTGATTTTCCATTTCTCCGGAATGGAGGGCATTGGAATTGCAGAAGATAATATCGCCCTCTTTCAGATGGAAGGAGCGGTTGTTTATACGATAATGCATGGAGCCTTCTTTTACATAAGTAATCTCGATTTCCGGATGGCAGTGCCACATAAAAGAATTGGAATCGTATTCAGACAGACACTGATAACTGACCAGAAAGGGAAAGTGATCGCTTCCATGTTTTTTTAGTTCTTTTTGAAATTGATTTGTGATAATTTGCATGTTAAGCTCCTTACAGCTGGGTATCGCGCAGATATGACCAGATATATCAGATTGTATGCGGAGATACTTTAAACGCATAAAATTACGGTTATTCTTCTCCTATTATAGGCATATTTTTATGAGATACGCAAGATTTTACTTGTTTTTCGCAGATTAATTAAGGTATTTTACAGAAAAAGCAGTATAATAAGAGTATCAGATATGCAAAACAGAGTGCATGATGAAAGAGCGGAAACAAGCAGGATACTATATGGGTTGCAACAAATAACATGTAAAAGGAGAACAGAGTCATGAATTTACCGGAAACAGCAAAACTTCAGGAAATTTACGGGGAAACAGAAATCAGCGGAGCACGTTTCAAAAATCTTGCAGATAATTTTTCAAAAATCTATGGACAGGATAAGGCAGAATACTTTACAGCACCTGGAAGAACAGAGATCATTGGTAATCATACAGATCATAACGGTGGTAAAGTAATTGCAGGAAGTATCAACCTTGATACCATAGGCGCTGCATACCCGAATGATACACAGGTAATTCATATCACAAGTGAAGGCTACAGAGATGAGATTGTTGTAGACCTCACCAAACTCAGCAAAAATAATTATAAAAAAGGAACCGTTGCACTTGTTGCCGGTATGATGGAAGGCGCACAGAAAAATGGATTCAAAGTATCTGGTTTTGATGCTTATGTGAGTACAAATGTTATTGCAGCCGCAGGTGTCAGCTCATCCGCATCTTTTGAAATGCTGATCTGTACGATCATTGATTACTTTTTCAATGAGAGCAAAATGTCCTTTAATGATTATGCAAAAGTAGGTCAGTACGCAGAAAATGTATACTGGGACAAGGCATCCGGAATGATGGATCAGATGGCATGTGCAGTTGGTGGTCCGGTACTGTTTGATTTTGCAGACAGAGATAACCTGAAATATAGCAAACTGGATTTTTCCTTCGGAAAATTTGGATACAGACTTGTTATTGTAAACACAGGAAAAGGTCATGCAGATCTCAGTCAGGAATATTCTGAGATCCCTGGTGAGATGAAAGCGGTTGCAAAAGTACTTGGTGTGGAACTTCTTCATGAAACAAATGTAGATGCACTTCTTGAACACTGCAATGAAATTGAAGATGACAGAGCCGTCCTTCGTGCACTTCATTTCTTTGGAGAAACATCACGCGTAGAAGATGCAGCAGATGCGATTCATCACAATGATTATGACAAGTTCCTTGAACTGATCGATGAGTCAGGAAAATCTTCATGGGAACTTCTTCAGAACTGCTACACAATGAAAGATTTTCATGAGCAGAAGATTACCAGAATACTTGCATTGACTCAGCTCTTCCTCAAGAAGATCGGGGCAGGTGTATGCCGTGTTCATGGAGGCGGTTTTGCAGGTGTTATCGCAGCAATCGTGCCGGAAAAAGAACAGGATAATTACGTAGAATATATTTCCAGATTTGTTGGAAAAGAAAATGTATATCCGATGGACATCCGTGCCGTAGGCGCTGCTCATATTGGATAATATGAAAGATAAACGACAACAGTTGATTATCCTTTGAAAATTATTAAAATACATACATAAAAAACATAAGGTATCATAAATACAGACAAAGGAGAGATTCTTTGAAGATCATTTCCTATATTTCTGTATTTATGATACCTTTTTTATACCAGTGATTTATTCTTTTCAAGCATTTCGTAAATGATATTTTGAGTATAAGTTCCGAGATGCCTCTGATCCTCTTTGGAAAGTTCTTTTACATAGATCGGTTTACCGTACTCCAGAATAACGTGTGTGGATTTGATCTTTGGCATATGTGCCTCAAAAATTTCTGCGGTATTGTTCATCGCCATCGGGATGATCGCACATCCGGATTTGCTGGCAATTTTGAAACTTCCCTCATGGAACGGAAGGAGTTCCAGTTCATCCTTGTTTTTGTTCCGGGTTCCTTCCGGGAAGATGCAGATGGAGATGCCGGATTTGATCTTTTCAATAGCGGTAAGGATGGTTTTCAGTCCCTGTTTGATATCCTTACGATCCAGAAACAGGCAATGCAGATAGCGCATCCAGTTGGAAAGAAGCGGATATCGTTCCATTTCTTTCTTTGCAATATAACCGGTACGGATCGGGCAGCGACTGTAGGAAAGTACAATGTCAAAGTAGCTTCTGTGATTACCAATATAAAGGACTGGTGTGTCTTTTGGGACATTTTCTTCACCGATTATCGTGACCTTGGTTCCGGCTTCCCACAGAATAAATTTAAAAACTGCCTGGATAATACGAAGAGAGCTGATCTCTTTTGTTCGCGGTGAAAATTTTCCGATGATCCATTCCACAAAAAGGATTGGAATAGATAAAATCAGAAATCCAATGACCGTGATGGCAACAATAACTAAACGAATCATAATGAATTCCTCTTTCTGTCAAAAAGATGTCCCGCATAGCAAGACTCTGGTACAAGTATAAGTGATTTTGCAAATACTTGCAATAAATGTTTTATACTCTGCATAGAATACATACTGAAGAAATCTAATACCGGGAAATGAGAGAATTTATGAAAAAAGCAGCTTCTCTGCTGTGTCTGGCAGTGCTTTTTCTTATGTTGGGCGGATGTCAGATGATACGGATCGAGGAAGAAAATAAAACACCACTTGCATATACCGTGATCGAGGATTCCCAGATTCCGGAAGAAATGCAGGAGCTGATCAGAGAAAAGAAAGAAACAGAATTTCAGATTGCCTATCAGAAGGGAACGGAGCTGTTTCTGGCAAAAGGGTATGGGCGACAGATGAGCGGAGGATACAGCATTCAGGTAAAAGAACTTTCTGCATCTTCAAATGCAGTTTTTTTTGAAACAAAACTGATCGGTCCGACGGAAAAGATTCAGGGCGGGGAACCGTCATATCCGTATATTGTGATAAAGACAGAATACCGGGATGGTCCGGTGCAGTTTCAGTGAGACGGGAGGATGGAATCGTGGAATTAAAAAAAGAAGATATTCAGATATTAAGGACAAAGAGCAAGGCATCCAGCCAGGTAACATTTGATGTGGATTACAATGTACCGGATGTAAAACCGGACATTGGACGTATGATTCAGAATAAGGGGGAGATGACAGTAGAAGAAGTGCGCCTGAATGAAGGGCATGCATTTCTGAAAGGAAAACTGCAGGCAGATCTTCTTTATGTCGGTGAGGAGGATGGCAGGATCTACAGTCTTTCTGCAAATCTTCCAATGGAAGAGACACTGAATCTGGATGGAATAGTCAACGGGGATAAAATGTGCCTGAAATGGGAAATTGAGGATCTGAGCATTCATATCATCCATTCCAGAAAAATGAATATTAAAGCAGTGGTTACTTTTTTTGCTTCTGTAGATGAGCTGACAGGAGTACGGCTTCCGGTATCTCTTGATGATGAGACAGTATCTGTGCAGAAAAAAACAATGCGTGTACTGAGTCTTGTAATACATAAAAAGGATACTATGCGCCTGAAAGAGGAAATAACACTTGTATCGAACAAACCTAATATAGCAGAGCTGCTCTGGTATACAACAGAAGTTCGTGGGCTGGATCTCAGACCTGAAGAAAACAGTGTAAAGGCCAAAGGAGAACTTTTTATTTTTGCATTATATACAGGTGATGATGAAAGTGGAACGCTCCAGTGGATAGAACATTCCATACCATTTAATGGAGAGGTGGAGTGCTCAGGCTGTATTTCGGAAATGATCCCAAATCTGGAAGCTGCTGTGATCAATCAGACCCTGGAGGTAAAACCGGATGCGGATGGAGAAGAAAGAAAGCTTCAGGCAGATGTTGTACTGGAACTGGATATGAAGCTTTATCAGGAAGAAGATCATGAGGTCATCATGGATGTGTATACACCGTTTCGTCAGTGTATGCCAAAAGGTCGGAAAGAGATACTGGAAAGTCTTCTTGTCCGTAATTTCTCCCGATGCAGGATCGCAGACAGGATAGAAGTCAAAGAGACACAGGGGAAGATCCTTCAGATCTGTCACAGCCAGGGCAAAATAAAAATAGACAAAATCCAAATCGTTAAAGATGGAATTCTGGCAGAAGGAATTGTACGACTAAAAGTGCTGTATATTGTAGAAAATGATGAAATGCCGTTTTATTCCATGGAAGCAATGCTGCCGTTCAGTCACGTAGTTGAAGCCAAAGGCATTACAGAAAACAGTGTATATTATCTGCATACGGAACTGGAACAGCTTTCAACGACAATGGTAGACAGCAATGATATTGAGATCCGGGCGACGATAGGACTGAATGTGCTTGTGATCCAGTGCAGTGAGGAGATGATTCTTGAAAAAATTGAAGAAATTCCACTGGATCAGGAAAAAATCCGGAATATGCCGGGAATTACAGTGTATATCATGAAACCAGGTGATACATTGTGGAATATTGCAAAAAAATTTTATACAACGGTGGATGAGATCATACAGATGAATGATCTGGACGGGGATGAGGTATCTTCCGGAACACCTCTTCTTCTGGTGAAAAAAGTCGAAGAATAATATTGAATTTAGTATGAAAATCGGCTAAAATATAGCCAGATCATGTTTGTATACAAAGTACAAAGGAACGAAAAGTACAAAGGATGGAAGGTGAATTTATGCGTTTACGTGCAATGGCCAAGATTAATCTGGGACTGGATGTTCTTCGCAAAAGAGAGGATGGATATCATGAGGTTCGAATGATCATGCAGACGATCCAGATGTATGATCTTCTGGATATCCGGAAGAAGGAAGAACCGGGGATCTCCTTATCTACCAATCTTCCATATGTCCCGTCAGATGAAAGAAATCTGGTATATAAAGCAGCAAAACTTCTTATGGATGAATTTGATATCAAAGAAGGCCTTTCTATGAAGCTGACGAAATTTATTCCGGTGGCAGCTGGTATGGCTGGAGGAAGCTCGGATGCAGCTGCAGCATTTGTAGGAGTGAATCGCCTGTTTCGTCTTGGATTAAGTGAAGAGGAACTGATGAAGAGGGCAGTACAGGTTGGTGCGGATGTTCCGTATTGTGTTATGCGTGGAACTGCACTTGCAGAAGGAATTGGAGAGAAGCTGACCAGACTTCCGGGACTGCCGAAATGCTATGTGTTGGTTGGTAAACCGGGAATTAATGTTTCCACAAAACTTGCCTATGAAAATCTTCATCTGGATCAGATTCAGTCGCACCCGGATATTGATGGAATGATCAGTGACATTGAGAATCAGGATCTTCACAGTCTTACTGCGAAAATGCAAAATGTTTTTGAACCGGGAATCATCAGTCAGTATCCGGTTATTCAGGAGATTAAAGATCTTATGGAAGCGAATGGTGCGCTTAAGGCAATGATGAGCGGAAGCGGACCGACCGTCTTTGGAATATTTGATGACCGCAGTAAACTTCGGGAAGCTACGGAAGCGCTTCGCGACAGTCATCTGGCGAAAACTGTATTTGCAACACAGATATACAATAAAAAGTAAGAAAGGGGAAGTACTTATGATAAATGATTTTTCTGTAGACATGAATGAATATCTGCCATTACGTGATGTTGTATTTAATACACTCCGTAAAGCAATTTTAAAAGGCGAACTGAAGCCAGGAGAACGACTGATGGAAATTGCACTTGCAGAACGTCTTGGTGTCAGCAGGACTCCGGTAAGGGAAGCTATGCGAAAACTAGAACTGGAAGGTCTGGTTGTGATGATTCCCCGAAGAGGTGCACAGGTTGCCAATATCACAGAGAAAGATCTGAATGATGTTCTGGAAGTTCGAATTGCTCTGGAAAATCTTTCTATTGAAAATGCATGTGCACGTATGACAGAGGAACAGCTGGCGGAATTGTGGAAAGCGGCCAAAGACTTCGAAGCAACTATGGCAGAGGGTAATCTGGTCAAGCTTGCAGAGGCCGATGTGGCATTTCACGAAGTGATTTATAAATCTTCTGATAACAGAAGACTGAATCAGGTATTGAATAATCTTCGGGAACAGATTTATCGTTACCGTGTGGAGTATCTGAAGGATGAAGAGACAAGAAATCTTCTCGTCAAAGAACATGAAGAAATTTACGAAGCAATCCGTAATCGTGATGTAAAACAGGCACAGGAGATTTCCTATCAGCATATTGAGAATCAGAGGGAGGCAATCATACGGTCTATCCGTGAAGAGACACAGAACCGACAGGTTCATAAATAGAACGGTCAGCAGTGTCTGCACACATAAAATCTTATAATCTGGTTATTCTAAAAGAGATGCATAAAGTGTATCTCTTTTTTTATGTAATAGGAAATTACTCCGTAATGTTCCTATTACATAAAAACGCTCC
>ERZ827450.3343-NODE-3343-length-11122-cov-3.956989_pt1 | contig 11122 bp, 5 predicted proteins | sample MGYA00519773_ERZ827450 | MGnify/ENA primary metagenome ERZ827450 (study PRJEB31778, sample SAMEA3449306) | human gut metagenome | biome: human gut; feature: human-associated habitat; material: faeces | place: United Kingdom | collected 2010/2012 ...
TAGCTGCTATTATGTTTGTAACATCATCAAAAACTACGGTTGTGCGATATATTCCACTACATTTCTTTTAGGAAAGACCGGTGATCACACCATCCTCGTTTACATCAATGCGCTCAGCCGCCGGATGAAGTGGCAATCCCGGCATTGTCATGACCGTACCGGTGATCGCAACGACAAATCCTGCTCCTGCGGACACATACACTTCACGTATCGTAATCTCAAATCCTTCCGGACGACCTAACTTCTTAGGATCATCAGACAGTGAATACTGATTCTTTGCCATACAGATCGGTGTATCGCCATACCCAAGACTCTCTAAACGGTCAATTGCTTTCGCTGCTGCAGGTGCATAATTAACCTTGCCGGCGCCATAAATTTCTTTCGCTATCTTCTCAATCTTTTCCCGAATAGATAACTCGGTATCATATAATGGTGTAAAATCGCTCTCTTTGGTTTCCAATGTATGAATTACCTCTTTTGCCAAAGCAATGCCGCCTTCTCCACCTTTTTCCCATACCTGAGATAACGCAAAATCACAATCTCTTTCTTCGCAGAAATTCTTGATAAATGTAAGTTCTGCTTCTGTATCTGTTGCAAACTGGTTTAATGTTACAACAACAGGGACTCCAAATAATTTTAAGTTCTCAATATGTTTCTCAAGGTTTACGATACCTTTGCTTAATGCGTCAATATTCTCCTCTGCAAGGTTATCTTTTGCAACTCCACCATTGTATTTTAAAGCACGTACAGTTGCTACTAATACGACTGCATCTGGATGAAGATCTGCCATCTGACATTTGATATCCATGAATTTTTCTGCTCCAAGGTCAGCTCCAAATCCTGCTTCTGTGATCGTGATATCAGATAATTTTAATGCTAATTTTGTAGCCTGTACACTGTTACATCCATGTGCGATATTCGCAAATGGCCCACCATGTACAAAAGCTGGTGTATGTTCTAATGTCTGGATCATATTTGGTTTTAAGGCATCTTTTAACAATGCTGCCATTGCTCCAACTGCATTTAAATCTTTGGCTGTGACTGGTTCACGATCCATATTGTATGCAACAATGATCTTTCCTAAACGTTCTTTTAAATCTGCCATGTCATTTGCAAGACAAAGAATTGCCATGATCTCAGATGCTACTGTGATCACAAAATGATCTTCACGAACAACTCCATCTACACGGCGTCCAAGTCCGATGACTGTATTTCTTAATGCACGGTCGTTCATATCGATACATCTCTTCCATACAACATCTCTTGTATCGATATTTAACTTGTTCCCCTGCTGGATATGGTTATCAAGCATTGCTGCTAATAAGTTGTTCGCAGATGTGATCGCATGGAAATCTCCTGTAAAATGAAGGTTTAAATCTTCCATTGGTACAACCTGGGCATATCCACCACCTGCTGCTCCACCTTTGATACCAAAACAAGGTCCAAGAGATGGCTCACGAAGGGCACAGATTGTTTTCTTTCCAAGTTTATTTAATGCCTGAGATACCCCAACACTTGTTGTTGTCTTTCCTTCTCCTGCTGGAGTTGGGTTGATTGCTGTTACAAGAACAAGTTTTCCATCTTCATTATCCTTTACTTCATCCATAAAATGAGAATCAAATTTAGCCTTGTATTTGCCATATAATTCAAGGTCATCTTCTTTGATCCCAATATTTGCTGCAACTTCTTTGATTGGTAATAATGTAGCTTCCTGTGCGATTTCAATGTCTGTTTTCATAATGGTTTCCTTTCTATAGATAATCTTCTTTGTATTGTTCAAATTGTTCTTCACTCATAAGAACTTTCCTTGGCTTGGTTCCTTCTTCTTCTCCGACGATTCCCGCTTCGCATAACTGATCCATCAGTCTTGCTGCCCGGTTAAAGCCGATCTTGAAAACTCTTTGAAGGCTTGCGATCGAAGCCTTGTCTTTATCAATAATAAATTTGGCTGCATCCTCAAAATATTCATCCCTCTCCTGCGATGTCGCTGCTTTCACTGCAGCTGTCTGAATCTTTTCCTGAATATCTGCACCATAGTTGTCTTCTACGTTGTTCTCTTCTTTTAAAAATTCTACAACCTTGCCGACTTCTTCATCACTGATAAATGCACCTTGCACACGGATTGGTTTCTGATATCCGGATGGGTAAAATAACATATCACCCTTTCCTAATAACTTTTCAGCACCATTCATATCAATGATAGTTCTTGAATCAACTCCCGATGATACCGAAAATGCGATTCTTGAAGGTACATTTGCCTTAATAAGTCCTGTGATAACGTTAACAGAAGGTCTCTGTGTTGCAATGACCAGATGGATTCCTGCGGCTCTGGCAAGCTGTGACAAACGCACGATTGCATCTTCTACTTCCCCTGGTGCAACCATCATAAGGTCTGCAAGCTCGTCTACGATAATTACGATCTGTGGAAGTTTCTTAAAATCTTCGCCTTCCATACCATTCTTAATCGATTCCTCTACCTTCTCATTGTAACCTGTTAAGTTTCTTACATTAACTTCTGCAAACTTCTTATATCTCTCTCCCATCTCCATCACAGCCCAGTTTAATGCACTCGATGCTTGCTTTGGATCAGTAACGACTGGAATCAATAAATGTGGAATTCCTTGATATGCACTTAATTCTACAACCTTTGGATCGATCATAATCAGTTTCACTTCTTCTGGAGTTGCTTTGTATAAAATACTCATGATCAAAGTATTGATACAAACCGACTTACCAGAACCTGTCGCTCCCGCGATCAATAAATGAGGCATCTTAGCAATATCTGACACGATTACCTGCCCTGCAAGGTTCTTTCCTACCGCAAATGCTATCTTTGATCTTGCCTGTGCAAATTCCTGATTCTCGATCAGGTCTCTGAACATGACCATCTGGTTTGTCTTATTCGGAACCTCGATTCCGATTGCCGACTTTCCAGGAATCGGTGCTTCAATTCTTATATCAGCTGCTGCAAGGTTTAATTTGATATCATCTGCAAGATTAACGATCTTGCTCACTTTCACACCCTGTTCCGGATGTAATTCAAACTGTGTAACCGATGGTCCACAGCTAATATTGGTAATTGTAACATGAACTCCGAAATCTTCCAATGTTTTTTGTAGTTTTTGTGCTGTCTGCCGTAGTTCTTCTTTATTATTATTCGATGTTTTCTTCCCTTTTTCTAATAGAGATACTGGTGGAAACTTATAATCTCCTTCTCTCGTCCGAACTTGCGGAAGAATCTCTACTGGCTTGATCCTTGTTTCTTTGTCTTTATTCACCAATGATCTCTTTGATGCTTTTGGCTGTACTGGTTCCATTGGTTCTATTGATCGTTCTTCAACTTCTGGAGCTGGTTGTACGATCAAATCATCAAAATCTTTTTGCATCTGAACTGACGCTCTTGGTTCTTCCTCCATCACAGGCATCGGTGAAGCTTCTGATGGTTTGGGTCTTCCTAATCTAAGATCTGGAATATTCAAAGAACGTTTCTTCTTCAGTTCTGATCCTTTCGATTCTTTTTTCCCCTTGACTCGTTGTTTTTTCACTGCTGTTCTTTCTTCATCTTCTTCGATCATAAAGAAATCCACGGCCTTTTTAAGAAAACTAAGGAGTGAGCGTTCCGTTACAAGGATCACTGAAATGATAGATACCAACATTACGACTAAAACACTTCCTGCTCCACCAAGTTCCTTATAAAGAAATGAACCGATCAATGCTCCTATAAATCCTCCACCACGATGCGTTCTTCCACTAAATAAAAATGCCGAATAGGCATCTTTTACTTCAAATACCATTTGAAAAATTGTAGAAATCATGCACAATAGTAAAATCGTAAAGCAAACTTTCTTTATCGCAAGGCTACTATAATCATTTGAAATTAGAAGGATCACTAATAAAAACGCTACAATCGGAACAATATAATATGTTGTTCCAAATGCCCCGAAGAAAAATGTACTAATACTATTTCCTATATATCCACATATCCCAAAATTGCTTAAAAATAAAAAAATGAAAAGAGCAAAAACAACTAATACTGCAATCTCTTTGTAAAATGGTGCAAAATCTTTTTGTCTTTTGCGTGTTCGTTTCTTTGCTGCAGAGGACGTCTTTCTCTTTCTCGTTTTCTTTGCTGCCATAGAAATTGTTACCTCTCTTGCTGTATACACTTTGTATACATAATCTGCGTATTTTCTTATTTTACAATTAAATATCAAAATACGCAAGTCCAACCATAGAAAAAGGAAAATGTATTCCTCTTCCATACATTTTCCTTTTTCTTTTCACATTTAATATTGTGCTGTTTCTGGTGGGACAAAGCTTTCCGCTTCTTTCACAAATTTCTTCACTTGAATTCCTGCTTTTACAACTGGAATATTTGTACCTGCTCCTGCTACACATCCACCCGGACATCCCATTCCTTCGATCAAATAGCCATTTTTCTTTCCTGCCTTTGCTTGTAAAAGCATTTTTTTGCATTCTACAAGTCCTTCTACATGATCAATCTTTACTTCTGTTCCAGGATAATATTCATCAATACATGCTTTGATCGCTCCGGCAACTCCACTTGCAACTGCATATCCACGTCCTGCTCCAAATGCATCATTTAATTCTTCTTCTTTATCATACGTATTAAAATCAATTTCTTTAGCATCAAACATTCCTGCCAACTCTTCAAATGTGATTACAAAGTCAACCTCACTTCGAACAGTTCGTCTTGATGCTTCGAGTTTCTTTGCAACACATGGTCCTACGAAAACAATTTTAGCATTCGGTGATGCGATTCTTGCCGCTCTTGCTGTTGCAACCATCGGAGTTAATGCATTTGAAATCTCATCGATCACCTCTGGGAAATACTTCTTTCCGAGCATAGACCATGATGGACAACACGATGTCAATAAGAATGGTAATTTCCCTGTTACCACACTATGAACATAATGTTTCGCCTCTTCCAATGCTCCTGCATCCGCACCAACCGCAACTTCCCATACATCTGCAAATCCAATATCAAGAAGTGCTGCTTTAATTTTATTTGGCGTCGCTTTTGGGCCAAATTGCCCGACAAATGCTGGAGCTAAGATTGCAATTACTTCCGAACCTTCATTCATTGCCTTGATCAACTGATAAATCTGAGATTTATCTGCAATTGCCCCAAACGGACAATTTACCATACACATTCCACAGGAAACACATTTATCCGGATTAATCTTAGCCCTTCCTGCATAATCTGTTTCAATTGCTCCAACTCCACATGCATTTGCACAAGGACGTCTTCTTTCATAAATCGCACCATATGGACAAACTTTCTTGCATTGCCCACATTTAATGCATTTTTCCTGATCAATATAAGAGTATCCTTCTTTAAAACTAATAGCTTTCTTCGGACAGACTTCCATACATGGATGTGCCATACATCCCTGACACTGTTCACCTACAATAAATGCTTTTTCTTTACATTCGTTACAAGCAGATGGAATGACCTGAAGAAGTGGCGGTTCATAATATTTTTCTGAAATATTACTTTCATCAATTCCTTTGGTGATTCTTGTTGGCTTATCCGCTGGATTTAAAGACATTCCCATTGCAAGCCTCAATCTTTCTCCTACGATCGCTCGTTCTCGATATATACTGTCTCGATATTTTGCAACTTCCCCTGGTACGATCTCATATGGAAGATCTTCAAGATCCTGTAAATTTTTTTGTTCATAACCAAATTTTGCAATCTCTTTGAAAATTCTTCTTCTGACATTCCGAACCGGTGTCTCTATTCCTCTCATGATGTTTCCTCCTTTTATGATGTTTCGACATGGTTTGTGTTTTTTTTAACATACTTGTTATTCTTATCATACACCAAAACAGGAATATCATAAAGCTATTATCTGTTTTTTATTCAAATTTTCTATTTATTTTTAGATTGATTTATTTTTTCAATCAATTTGTCTGTCGCTTCTTTCATCCCACCCATTTCATCGATCAGACCTTCCTGCACTGCTTTTTCTCCTGAAAGGATCGTACCAACGTCTTTTACCTGCTGTCCGATGTGAAGCATCAATTCTTCCACTCTTTCCTTTCTCATCTTACAATGATCACTAATAAATGTAGTAATGCGATCCTGAATCTTTTCAATATTACGATAACTTTGAATCACTCCGATAAACGTCCCAGAACTTCTCACTGGATGAATCATCATTGTTGCACTTTTTACAATAAATGAATGATCTGCAGCTACAGCAAGTGGTACTCCAATCGAATGGCTTCCTCCAAGAACAAGCGATACGGTTGGTTTCCCAAGCGATGCAATAAGCTCTGCGATCGCAAGTCCACATTCTACATCTCCGCCAATCGTATTGATCAAGATCAAAATTCCTTTAATACTTTGATCCTGCTCTGCCTTTGCAAGAAGTGGAATCATATGTTCATATTTCGTTGTTTTTGCATTCTGTGCAGATAGCTGATGACCTTCAATTTCACCAACGATCGTCATGATCAAAATTCCATTTTCCTGTAACTGTCCAAATTGTTCTATTTCTTTTGTTTCATTATCTTTCATACTAAATTTTACCTTTCCATATTATATTTCTATATAAAAAAAGAAGGAAGTGTCTTCTTACTTCCTTCTTTAGTATGAAATCTAATTTAATTTCTATTCATCAATCTCAAAAGAAATTAACAGATCTTCTTGATTTACCTGTTCTCCTTCTTTGACATAGATCTTATCAACCTTACCATTAACTGTAGAAACAACTGTTGTCTCCATCTTCATGGCTTCGACTGTCATCAGTGGCATGTTCACTGTAACTTCATCACCTTCATTGACAAGAACTTTACCAACTGTTCCTGGAATTGTTGATCCAAGATGTGCTGGATTTGATTTATCTGCCTTGACTCTTCCGTCTGTCTTAACCTCCAAGTTCTTATCAAGGACTTTGATCTCACGGATAGATCCATTAACTTCAAAATCTAACAGACGATATCCATCTTTATCTGGCTCTGTCATATCAATAAATTTGATGATCAGATCTTTTCCTTCATCTAATCTTAGGGTTGTTTCTTCACCTTTTCTTAATCCATAGAAGTATACATGACTTTCAAGTCCTGTTACATCGTTATAAGCCTCAAAATGTCTGCAATAATCTTCATATACTTTTGGATATAATGCATAACTTAATACTTTCTGGCTTAAAACATCTGGATCTTCCATATTATCCATATAAAAGTTTTCTTTTAATCCCTTTGCAATATAATCAAAATCTTCATCTGGTAATAAGCTTCCTGGACGTACACTGATCGGTTTCTTATCTTTCAATACGATCTTCTGTAATTCTTCTGGGAATCCACCTTCTGGCTGTCCGATCATACCTTCAAAATATTCTACTACAGAATCTGGATAAGATAAATCTTTACCAGCTTCTAGGATATTATCTTTTGTTAATCCATTCTTGAACATAAAGATTGCAAAGTCTCCAACCACTTTAGATGATGGTGTTACTTTGACGATATTTCCAAGTAAATGGTTTGCATCTCTATATAATCCTTTGATCTCTTCAAAGTCATCTGCTGCACCCATTTCTTTCACCTGAGCTAACAAGTTAGAATACTGTCCACCTGGAATCTCATATTTGTAGATCTCTGTGTTTGGTGCATCCATTCCGCTCTCAAACTGTTTGTAGATTGGACGGATTCTTGCATAGTACTGGCTTAATTCTGTTAATTCATCTGTATCAAGTCCTGTATCACGCTCTGTTCCTTTTAATGCTTCTACTAAAGAGTTCATACATGGATTACTTGTCATAGAACTCATAGAACCGATCGCACAATCAGCGATATCAAGTCCTGCTTCAGATGCCATCAGTAATGTACTGACACCATTTCCTGTAGAATCATGCGTATGCAGGTTGACTGGAATGTTTAATTCTTCTTTTAACGCACTTACCAGTTTCTTCGCTGCATATGGTTTTACAAGACCTGCCATATCCTTGATCGTAAAGATATGTACACCTAAACTTTCTAATTCTTTGGCTTTCTTTACATAATAGTCTAATGTATATTTTGTCTCGTTAGGATCTGTGATATCTCCTGTGTAACAGATCGTTCCTTCTACAATCTTACCTGTCTTTAATGCAGTTTCAATCGGCATTTTCATATTCTCAACCCAGTTTAAGCTGTCAAAGATACGGAATACATCAACACCTTTTTGAGATGCTTCATTGATGAATTTCTTAACAACATTATCTGGATAGTTACTATATCCCACAGCATTGGATGCACGAAGTAACATCTGGATCAGTGTATTTGGCATATGCTGTCTTAATAATTTTAATCTCTTCCATGGAGATTCTTTTAAGAAACGATAAGCTGTATCATAAGTAGCTCCACCCCAAGCCTCTACAGAGAATGCATTCTCCATAAATGCGTTTGTCGCATCAGAGGCTCCAACTAAGTCTTTTGTTCTCATACGTGTAGCCATTAAAGACTGCTGTGCATCACGCATGGTTGTATCTGTGATCAATAATCTCTTCTCATTTAACAGACTCTGTGTGAAGTCTTTTGCTCCCATCTCTAAGAACTTATCTCTGGAACCATATATCTTCTTCTCTGTGTCATATTTTGGAAGAGTTCTTGCCTCAAAATCTGGTTTATCAAGAACTGCTTTCTGTACATTAACCATTTTATTTCCTAAGAATTCAAGGATCTTTGTTGCTCTGTCCTGGCTCTCTGGAAGTAAGAATAATTCTGGTGTATCTTCAATAAATGTTGTATAGCATTTTCCTTCACGGAATGTCTCATGGTTTAATACGTTGATCAGGAATGGAATGTTTGTCTTAACTCCACGGATACGAATCTCTTTTAATACACGGATAGATTTATCAACTGCTCTTCCAAATGTACGATCATGAGAAATAGCTTTTACTAATAAGCTGTCATAGTATGGTGTGATCTCAGCTCCTGCATATGCGTTACCACCATCTAATCGAATTCCGTTACCAGCCCCAGAACGATATACTGTGATCTTACCTGTATCTGGCAGGAAATTATTCATTGGATCTTCAGTTGTGATACGTGTCTGAATAGAATATCCATTACATTTAACATCTTCCTGAGAACCAATTCCGATTTCTTCAGAATCTAAAGTATATCCTTCTGCCACAAGAATCTGTGTCTGTACGATATCAACACCTGTTACCATCTCTGTGATCGTATGCTCTACCTGTACACGAGGATTCATTTCAATAAAGTATGCATTATTATTTGCATCTACTAAGAACTCTAATGTTCCGGCATTAGAATATCCTACATGCTTTGCAAGACGAACAGAAGCTTCAAAAATCTGTTTTCTTACTTCATCTGGTACACTAAATGCTGGAGCATATTCTACAACCTTCTGGTGTCTTCTCTGTACAGAGCAATCACGGTCAAATAAATGAACCACATGTCCATACTGGTCACCAATGATCTGAACCTCGATATGTTTTGGACTCTCTAAGTATTTTTCAACGAAAATCTGATCGTCTCCAAATGCCTTCTTGGATTCATCCCTTGCTTCTGCATATTCTTTTGGCATCTCTTCTGCTGAGTGAACGATACGCATTCCACGCCCTCCACCACCATTAGAGGCCTTTAACATCACAGGATATCCAACCTGGTTCGCAATCTCAGTCACTTCTTCTAGTCCGTGAACCGCATGGTCTACACCAGGAATGATTGGCACATCAGCTTCAATTGCCATCTGTTTAGATGAAATCTTATCTCCCATTCTACGCATTAAGCTTGAAGATGGCCCGATAAATGTGATTCCATTCTTCTCACAGGCATCTACAAAATCTGGATTCTCTGATAAAAATCCATAACCTGGATGAATTGCATCTACGTTCTTTTCTTTTGCAATACGAATGATCGTATTGATATCAAGATATGCATCGATTGGTCCTTTGTCCGGATTTAGCTGATAAGATTCATCAGCTTTGGAACGGAATAAGGCATAACGATCTTCTTTTGAATAGATACCAACCGTTGTAATTCCAAGTTCATTCAAAGCTCGGAAAACTCGGATCGCAATCTCACCACGGTTTGCAACCAATACTTTTTTAAACTTCTTTAATTCCATGGTCATAACTCCTTTTCGAGGTTTATCTTTTTAAAAAAATGTATTTTTAAGAATGATTATATCGCAAAACGTCTTTTTTTACAATACTTGTATGAAAAAAGAATCCTGATTTATAAAAATCAGGATTCCTTGATAAAAATCTTATTCTTCTGTTTTTTCTTCTTCGTTAGCTAATGCTTTCATGCTTAAGCTGATCTTCTTATCATCTTTCTTGAAGTCAACTACTTTAGCTTCGATTTCCTGTCCAACGCTTAATACGTCAGATGGTTTGTCGATATGTTCTTTTGCAATCTGAGAAACGTGAAGAAGTGCATCGATTCCTGATTCTAATTCAACGAATGCTCCGAAATCTGTCATACGTGCAACTTTACCAGTTACAACAACGCCAACTGCAAATTTTTCACTTGCATTAGCCCATGGGTTTGTATCTTCAAACTTAAGACTTAAAGCAATCTTATCGCCATTGATTTCTTTAATGAATGCTGTTACTTCATCGCCTGGTTTAAAGAGTTTTCTAGGATTTCCAACTCTTCCCCATGACATTTCTGAAATATGTAACAGACCATCTGCACCACCGATATCGATAAATGCACCAAAATCAACTACACTCTTAACAACACCTGTTACTGTCTGACCAACTTCGATTTTTTCGAATAAAGCTTTCTTAGCTGCTTCTTTTTCAGCTACGATTAACTGCTTTCTGTCACCGATAATTCTTCTCTTCTTAGGATTAAATTCTGTAACTACAAATTCAATTTCCTGATTAAGATACTTATCTAAATCTCTTTCAAATGCATCTGATACTAAGCTGGCTGGAATAAATACTCTGCCACCTTCAACATCAACACTCAAACCACCTTTTAAAATCTGTACAACTGGTGCTTTGAGAACTTCTTTATTTTCAAAAGCTTCTTCAATTCTTTTATTTGCCTTCTCTGCAGCAAGCTTCTTGTATGATAATGCAACCTGTCCTTCACCATCGTTAACTTTAAGAACCTTAACTGTCAGTTCATCGCCTAC
>ERZ827450.3346-NODE-3346-length-11106-cov-12.426930_pt1 | contig 11106 bp, 10 predicted proteins | sample MGYA00519773_ERZ827450 | MGnify/ENA primary metagenome ERZ827450 (study PRJEB31778, sample SAMEA3449306) | human gut metagenome | biome: human gut; feature: human-associated habitat; material: faeces | place: United Kingdom | collected 2010/2012 ...
CTGTGGGAAAGGCGTGTATCAAGATGACAAAAAGCAGAAGAATGCTGGTTGTATGTGCAGGACTGCTCTGTTCTATCTTCCTGAGCATGCAAATGAGCATGACCGCACAGGCAAGCAATACTAAAAACTATGTCAATGATCTGAACGGTGGTGTCGCATCGATCTTAGACCCCGGTTCCAAAAACAGTACTGAGGTCATCAATGCAACGGTGCAGGAACTGAATCTGACATTCCCCTCTGAGGAAGAGATCAGTTCCGGGCTGGTCATGGCAAACGTAAGAGATGCCGTGAATGTACGAAGCGATGCCAGTGAGGATGCTTCCAAGGTCGGCAAGCTGTACAAAGACTGTGGAGGTACGATTTTAGAGCGCAGGGACGGTTGGACCAAGATCCAGTCCGGTACGCTGATCGGCTGGGCCAAAGACGAATATCTCCTGTTCGGGGATGATGCGAAGGCACTGGCCAATGATGTGGGCAGAATGATCGCACAGATCAACACGGAGACTCTTCGTGTGAGAACTGAGGCGGATCAGGAGGCCGGAGTTCTGGGACTTCTTCCCAAGGGCGATATAGTGGATGTGGTAGATAACAGTAATCCCGAATGGGTCTGCATCGACTACGAAGGAGCAGACGGATATGTGTCTGCGGAGTATGTAACAGTGGATTTCCAGATCGACTCCGGTGAGACTTTAGAGGAGATCAAAGCAAGAGAAGCCGCAGAGCGTGAAGCAAAACGTCATGTGAACTACGGCGAATACACCACCGATGCGGATACCACGCAGCTGTTGGCAGCACTGATCCAGTGCGAGGCAGGATGTGAAAGCTACGAAGGACAGCTGGCAGTAGGTGCTGTTGTTATGAACCGTGTACGAAGCGGCGCTTACCCGAGTAGCATTCATGGTGTGATCTATGCGTCCGGACAGTTCACTCCGGCATTGAACGGTAAGGTAAATACCGTATACGAATCCGGCAAGATCAACGCAAGCTGCATCAAGGCAGCGGAAGAAGCCATCTCCGGCGTATCCAATGTGGGAGATCTGACACACTTCAGACGTAACAACGGCCGTGACGGAATCGTGATCGGTAATCATGTATTCTATTAAAATCACAAAATTACAACAAAAGAGGCGGTGCCCCAAAGGGGATGCCGTCTTTTTGACTACAAAGACATCTACAGACAGCACAATAACCATAAGTATCGTGCGAAGGTTGCAGTTGCCATACACATACATTTGTAGTACACTGGATACAACTACAAAACCAAAGGAGTGATTACATGAGTGAAATGGTAACCTTGTGGCTTGTGGTGTTGATCGTATCGATCGGTGTGGAAGTCGCTACGCTGGGACTGACGAGCATATGGTTCGCCGGAGGCGCAGTGGTGGCAGTGATCGTTGCCGCATTTCATGGACCGGTCTGGTTACAGATCCTGTTATTTTTTGCAGTATCTCTGCTGCTGTTATTTTTCACAAGACCCATCGCAGTCAGATATTTTAACAGAGACCGCGTAAGGACGAATGTGGAAAGCATGATCGGCAGACAGGCAATCGTGACCAGTGAGATCGACAATCTGCAGGGCATCGGCCAGGTGACGGTAGGTGGACAGGAATGGAGTGCCAGAACCGAAGCGGACGGGATGAATTTACAGCCCGGGACCGTGGTGGACATTGTGGCAGTCAACGGGGTCAAGCTGATCGTTAAAGTGGATCCCCAGATGGCAAAAGTGACGGAAAACTTATCAGAGCCGCAGTCGTAAGAATCGTGTAGAACCAATACATGAGGGAAAAGTGCGTACAAGGGGTACGCAGCGTACACAAACGTACGCAGAAGGAGGAAAAATGTTAGCATTGATCATTATTGCCGTTTTAGTATTATGTATCTTCGTATCCTGTATTAAGGTAGTTCCCCAGGCAAAGGCTTACGTCATCGAGCGTCTGGGTGCTTATCAGGCAACCTGGAATGTAGGACTTCACTTAAAGATCCCGTTTATCGACAAGGTTGCCAGAAAAGTTAACTTAAAGGAGCAGGTAGCGGACTTCCCGCCCCAGCCCGTAATTACCAAAGATAACGTAACCATGCGGATCGATACTGTAGTATTCTATCAGATCACCGATCCCAAGCTGTTCACCTACGGCGTAGAGAACCCTATGATGGCGATCGAGAATCTGACTGCCACCACCCTGCGTAATATCATCGGTGACCTGGAGCTGGATCAGACCCTGACCTCCCGTGAGACTATTAATACCAAGATGCGTGCAGCACTGGATATTGCTACCGATCCCTGGGGTATCAAGGTGAACCGTGTAGAGCTGAAGAACATTATCCCTCCCGCAGAGATCCAGAACGCCATGGAGAAGCAGATGAAGGCAGAGCGTGAGAGACGTGAAGCCGTAACCCGTGCCGAAGGTGAGAAAAAGGCTAAGATCCTGGAGGCAGAAGGTGCCAAGGAATCCGCCATCCTTCGCGCAGAGGCAGATAAGCAGGCAGCAATCCTCCGTGCAGAGGCAGAGAAGGAGAAGATGATCCGCGAGGCAGAAGGTGAAGCCGAAGCCATCCTCAAGGTGCAGCAGGCGAATGCCGACGGTATCAAGATGCTGAAGGAAGCGGGTGCAGATGCCGCAGTCCTGAAGTTAAAGAGCCTGGAAGCATTCGAGAAAGTAGCGGACGGTCAGGCCACCACCATCCTGCTCCCCGCAGAGCTGCAGGGCATTGCCAGCATAGCAGAGACCTTCAAGGCAGCAGCCGGCAAAAAAGCAGAATAAAAGTCATAACGAATAGAATCAGACAGATCAAAGAGGATCTCTTCCGGAATGCCGGTAGGGATCCTTTTTTGCTCCAAGGATCAGAAAACGTGGCATAAAGTGCATGCTGCGAGGGGTTGAAAAACGCCGGATAATGAAGTATATTGATTACGTATAGCTAAAAATAATACAGAGGCCGAAGCCTCGGAAAAGAGGAGTATTATGGATTTAAAGGGACGCGATTTTTTGAAATTATTGGATTTCACACCGGAAGAGATCGAATATCTGCTGGACCTGGCGGCAGACCTGAAAGATAAAAAGAAAAAAGGAATCCCCGTAGATACCCTCCGAGGCAAGAATGTGGCTCTGATCTTTGAGAAGACCAGTACCCGTACCAGATGTGCTTTTGAAGTGGCAGCGCATGACCTGGGAATGGGTACCACTTATCTGGATCCTACCGGATCCCAGATTGGTAAAAAAGAAAGCATCGCCGATACCGCCAGAGTACTGGCAGGCATGTTCGAGGGTATCGAATACCGTGGCTTTGGACAGGATATCGTAGAGGAACTGGCGAAATATTCCAAGGTTCCCGTATGGAACGGACTGACCAATGAATTCCATCCCACCCAGATGCTGGCAGATCTTCTGACCATCCGTGAGCATTTCGGACACCTGAAGGGGATCCGTATGACTTATATGGGAGATGCCCGTTACAACATGGGAAACTCTCTGATGGTAGCCTGTGCGAAGATGGGTATGCACTTTACCGCATGCACCACGGCAAAATATTTCCCGGCAAAAGAGCTGGTGGCAGAGTGTGAAGCAATCGCGGCACAGACCGGCGGCAGCATCACCCTGACCGAAGATGTGAAGGCAGGTACCAAGGATGTGGATGTCATTTATACGGATGTCTGGGTATCCATGGGTGAGCCGGACGAAGTATGGACCGAGCGTATCAAGGAATTGTCCCCTTATCAGGTGAATAAAGCGGTGATGGATAATGCCGGTGAGCAGGCGATCTTTATGCATTGTCTCCCCGCATTCCATGATCTGAAGACCAAGATCGGTGCCCAGATGGGTGAGCGTTTCGGCATCACCGAGATGGAAGTCACCGACGAAGTATTTGAATCCGGACAGTCTCTGGTATTTGAAGAGGCAGAAAATCGTATGCACACAATCAAGGCAGTGATGGCGGCAACTTTATGAGTATGAAAGCAAAGATATTGGAGCTCCTGCGGGAAAAGGAGACTTACGTCTCCGGACAGGAACTCTGTGAGCAGTTCGGAGTATCACGGACTGCCGTATGGAAAGCAATCGGACAACTGAAGAAAGAAGGCTATGTCATCGAGGCGGTACAGAACAAGGGGTACCACCTGGTGGATCAGGCGGAGGAGGTCTATAACCAGGCCGATATCCAAAGCAGACTGAAGACAAAGTGGGTGGGACATCCCTTACTGTTTTTCGACAGCATTGATTCTACCAATATCCGTGCCAAGCTGGAAGCGGAACAGGGAGCAGAGAGCGGATTGCTGGTCGTAGCGGATCAGCAGACTGCCGGACGGGGCCGCAGAGGCCGCGGCTGGGAGAGCCCTTCGGGAAGCAATATTTACTATACGTTAATGCTCAAACCGGATTTCAATGCGGACTGCGCACCGATGTTAACGTTAGTCATGGCACTGGCGGTGGCTAAGGGTATTCGGCAGACTCTCGGACGCGGCAGTGAAGAAGGTGCGGCAAAGGTAGGCATCAAGTGGCCCAATGATATTGTGGTGGATGGGAAAAAAGTCTGTGGTATCCTCACGGAGATGAGCATGGAACAGGCTTATATCCATCACATTGTCATCGGCGTGGGCATCAATGTGCGCAGGCAGGAATTCCCGGAGGAGATCCGGGACCGGGCAGCAGCCATCGAGGAACAGTGCGGATTCCGGATCTCCCGCAGCCAGCTGATCGCGGACATCATGGAAGCTTTTGAGGAGGATTATGAGATCTTCTTACAGACCCATGATCTGAAAGGGCTCAGAGACTCCTATGCGAAGCTCCTGGTGAACCGGGACAGAGAAGTCTGCGTGCTGGATCCCAAGGGAGAATTCCGCGGTACCGCCCGGGGAATCAACGATCAGGGCGAGCTTCTCGTAGAGAGACAGGACGGCAGCATAGAGGAAGTCTATGCCGGTGAGGTGTCTGTGCGTGGGGTATATGGCTACGTGTAGCATCTGAGGCAGCGGAGCGTGATGCATCATGAACCAGAAGCAGATTTAGAATAAAAATAACAGGATAGAAAATTATGGACGAGAACAAAATTGTACTCTGCGGCGCCAATGCCTATGAGAAAAAATATTACTTTAACGAAGAACAATTCAAAATGATTCCCGAATCCATCAAGGAAGAACTGCACATCATCTGCGTGCTGTTCACTGAGGAAGTGGGAGGCGTGTTTACCATCGCCTTTGAAGAGGACGGCAACGTGGTCATGGAGACTAACGCGGATGACGATGACATCTATTACGATGAGGTCTCATCCGGACTGCTGATCGCTGAGATCCGTCGGAGCAGACAGGAGCTTTTTGAATCCTTAAGTCTGTACTACCGTGTATTTATCAAAAAAGAAGATGTTTCGGAACTGTTGGATGAGGAGGACGGCGAATGATATTTGTCATAGACGTAGGTAATACCAATATGACCATGGGTGTCTTTTGTGGGGAAAAACTGGCAGCTACTTTCCGGATCATGACAAAGACTCCCAGAACTTCCGATGAATACGGGATCATGATCACACAGCTGTTGAAAAGTAACGGAATTAAGACCTCGGATATCGAAGGAGCCATCATCGCCAGCGTCGTGCCGGATGTGATGCATTCCCTGACCAGTTCTATCATCCGCTATCTGCATACGAAGCCTCTCATCGTAGGACCCGGAGTCAAAAGCGGTATTAAGGTAGCTACGGAAGACCCCAGAGGTATCGGTGCGGACCGTATCGTCGATGCGGTGGCAGCCTATGTGAAATACGGCGGACCTGTGTTGGTACTGGATTTCGGTACTGCCACCACGTATGACCTGATCACGGAGGACGGAAGATTTACCGCAGGTATCACTGCTCCCGGCATCCGCATCAGCTCCGAGGCCTTATGGAAAGAGACGGCGAAGCTGCCGAATATCGAGATCCGTAAGCCGAAGACTATTCTGGCACAGGAGACCATTACAAGTATGCAGGCCGGTCTGATGTATGGTCAGATCGGACAGACGGAATACATCATCCGCAAGGTAAAGGAAGAGAGCGGTCTTGCCAATCTGAAGGTGGTAGCCACCGGGGGATTGGGACGTGCCATCGCAGACGAGACCGACAGCATTGATATCTATGACAGTTCTCTGACGCTGGATGGACTGCGGATCATCTACGACAAGAACCGAAAGTAGTATCCGGGAAATAAATTAGGATACCGGACCACGGAGAGATTATGAAGAAATTACAGATTGGCAATGTGACCCTGGATAATCCCATCATCCTGGCACCTATGGCAGGCGTATCCGACCTGCCATTTCGTCTGCTCTGCAGAGAAATGGGAGCAGCATTGGTGTGCATGGAGATGGTGAGTGCCAAGGCAATCTATTATAACAATAAAAATACTGACAGCCTTATGGAGATCCATCCCGACGAGGTGCCTGCTTCCTTGCAGCTGTTCGGTTCTGATCCGCAGATTCTTGCGGAGATGGCAAAACGCATCGAGGAGCGTCCTTTTTCCATTCTGGACCTGAACATGGGATGCCCGGTACCAAAGGTAGTGAATAACGGTGAGGGCTCCGCACTGATGAAGGATCCGAAGCTGGTGGAGCAGATCCTGACGGCGTTAGTCAGAGCCATCGACAAGCCGGTGACCGTGAAGATTCGGAAGGGGTTTGACGATGACCATGTCAATGCCGTGGAGATCGCGAAGATCGCGGAAGCCTGCGGTGTGGCAGCGGTAGCGGTGCATGGACGGACCAGAGCCCAGTATTACAGCGGACAGGCAGACTGGGACATCATCGCACAGGTGAAGGATGCGGTGAAGATCCCCGTCATCGGTAACGGCGATGTGGACAGCCCCGAGAAAGCGAAAACCATTATGGAGCAGACCGGCTGTGACGGCGTCATGATCGGCCGGGCGGCGGAGGGCAATCCCTGGATCTTCCGGGAAGTGGTATCCTACCTTACAGACGGCACGATCCCCGCGAGACCCACGAACAGGGAGAAGCGGGAACTGATCCTGCGCCATGCGGCATTGCAGCTGGAATACAAGGGCGAATATACCGGCGTCCGGGAGATGCGCAAGCATCTGTCCTGGTATACCGTAGGAATGCCCCATTCCGCCCATTTCCGCCAGACCATCAACACCATGGAGAAAATGGACGAGCTCATCCGGGGCGTGCATGACATATTCCCGGATGAAGAGTAGTGCCGGGAGCCCGGTGTACAGCAGTGTCTGCGGAAGGCTGTATAGAATATGGCTTTGTATGATGCAGCACTGTGCATATAATCGGGCCGGCTGCATACACTGTAGCATGGACACTATTTTGTATCTCTATCCGGTGAGACAAACCGTGGAACAGAGGGCACAGGCAGCGGTATGTAAGTCACAGCCTGTGCAAAAGGGAAACGCTCCCCGGGGAAAACTTTTTAAAATATTCCATGCACTGTGGAAAACTACAAAAACGCAGGAAGCTACGGAGGCTGTGACTGTTTGCCGGACGGAATATCTATTCTGGGATTACCGTCTGATCAGGGCGGCAGTGACGGGAGCGGATGGCACGGAACAGAAACAGACGGAGCAAATACTCCGGGAACAATTGCGGGAACTGACAGAGGATCCGGACCACACATACATTGTGTGCCGAGAACCCCTGTCTTTTTATTACGGAAGGGAATTCCGGGAATACCGGCAGCAGAACTGGGTGGAACATCTGCTGCGGTACGGAGAGGATGCGGTGGGACATCCGCTGTGTCCGGATGTGATCGTGCTGGGGAAGAATCCCTTTCTGTCCTACGTGTTGCTGCGGTATGTGGCGGCACTGCGCAACGTGAAATGGTACCTCACGGACAGAGAATATCGGGAGGAGGAAGAAGAACTGACCTGGGAACTGGAAGACGAATATGGGCTGATCCCGGAGATCCGTCTGCTACCGGAAGCGGCAGATTACGACAGGGTGCGGCTGAAGGCGGCAGCGCCCTGCCTGGTGCTGGATTTTTGTGACAGCGATAAAGTCTACGGCGGCGGGCTGGCAGCGGGCAGCATCTGGCTGGATTTTCCGGCATCGGAGGAAAAGGAACGCCGTGTCACGTCCGGATGTCCGCAGATCCGTTATTTTTCCATGAAAAAAGAGTGGAAAGACCCGCGAAAAGCCTTGGAATACCTTGACACCATCAGTAAAAATGGGTATAATAACTCGGTTGATTAGGCAGTTATGTTGCCGGGAGTGTCGGCAGCGCAAAATATAGAAAACAGGAAGGTGCGGTATCATGCAGGAAAAGAAAAACATTTTGACCTACGAAGGCCTCAGAAAATATGAGGATGAGTTACATGATCTGAAAGTGATAAAACGTCAGGAAGTGGCTCAGAAGATTAAGGAAGCAAGAGAGCAGGGAGACCTGTCCGAGAACGCTGAGTACGATGCAGCGAAGGATGAGCAGAGAGACATCGAAGCCCGTATCGAAGAGCTGGAGAAGATCCTGAAGAACGCAGAAGTCGTAGTCGAGGATGAAGTAGATCTGGATAAGATCAACATCGGCTGCCAGGTCAAGATCCTGGATATCGAATACAGTGAAGAGCTGGATTACAAGATCGTAGGTTCCACCGAGGCGAACAGCTTAAAGGGCAAGATCTCCAACGAAAGCCCCGTAGGTAAGGCACTGATCGGCCATAAGGTCGGCGATACCGTTGAAGTAGAGACACCCGCAGGTGTATTCGCATATAAGATTCTGGAGATCCAGAGAAGTAACGTTGAATAAGTAAGACAGAGTAAGGAGTGGAAAAAAGTGGCAGATACACAGAACACAAATGTACAGGAGCAGGATATTCATCAGCTGCTTAAGGTAAAGCGCGAGAAGCTGGCTAACCTGCAGCAGGCAGGCAAGGATCCTTTTCAGATCACCAAATATGATGTGACCCATCACAGCACCGATATCAAGAATAATTTCGAAGAACTGGAAGGCAAGACCGTCCGTATCGCCGGACGTGTAATGTCCAAACGTGTCATGGGTAAGGCATCCTTCTGTAATGTACAGGATCTGCCCGGCAACATTCAGGTATATGTAGCAAGAGACAGCATCGGAGAAGAGTCCTATGCGGATTTCAAAAAGTATGATGTGGGCGATATCGTAGGTATCGAGGGCGAAGTATTTAAGACCAAGACCGGCGAGATCTCCGTACATGCGTCCCAGGTAATACTGCTGTCCAAGAGCTTACAGATCCTGCCTGAGAAGTTCCATGGCCTGACCAATACCGATATCCGTTATCGTCAGCGTTATACCGACCTGATCATGAATCAGGATGTTAAGGATACTTTCGTAAAGCGTTCTAAGATCATCAGCGCCATCCGCCGTTATCTGGACGGACAGGGCTTCCTGGAAGTAGAGACCCCCATGCTGGTATCCAATGCCGGCGGTGCGGCAGCAAGACCTTTCGAGACCCATTACAATGCGCTGGATGAGGACGTGAAGCTGCGTATCTCCTTGGAGCTGTACCTGAAGAGACTGATCGTCGGTGGCATGGAGCGTGTCTTCGAGATCGGCCGTGTATTCCGTAACGAAGGTCTGGACACCAGACACAATCCGGAATTCACACTGATGGAGCTGTACCAGGCATACACCGACTATTACGGAATGATGGATCTGACTGAGAACATGTTCCGCTATGTGGCACAGGAAGTATGCGGTACTACCGTGATCCCTTACGCAGAAGAGACCATCGACCTGGGCAAGCCTTTCGAGAGACTGACCATGGTAGATGCTGTCAAGAAATACGCAGGCGTTGACTTCGACCAGATTCCCGATACCGCTGCAGCGAAGAAGCTGGCAGACGAGAAGGGTGTACACTACGAAGAGCGTCATGCCAAGGGCGATATCCTGAACCTGTTCTTCGAGGAGTTCGTAGAAGAGCATCTGATCCAGCCCGTATTCATCATGGATCATCCGGTAGAGATCTCTCCTCTGACCAAGAGAAAGCCGGACAAGCCTGATTATGTAGAGCGTTTCGAGCTGTTCATCTACGGACGTGAAATGTGTAATGCTTATTCCGAGTTAAATGACCCTATCGACCAGAGAGAGCGTTTCAAGGCGCAGGAAGCTGCACTGGCAGCAGGCGATGAGGAAGCCAATACGACCGATGAAGATTTCATGAACGCACTGGAGATCGGTATGCCTCCTACCGGCGGTATCGGTTACGGTATCGACCGTCTGGTAATGTTCCTGACCAATAGCTCTACCATTCGTGACGTACTGTTCTTCCCAACCATGAAGCCGCTGGGTAAGGCTGCTGTAAGCGAGAAGCCTGACTTTATGCAGGCTCCTGCTGTTGCTGCACCCGTAGAAGAGGCTAAGGAGGAAACTATAGATTTCTCTAAGGTTGTTATTGAGCCTGCTTATGAAGAATATGTTGATTTTGACACCTTCTGCAAGTCTGATATCCGTGTAGTTAAGGTTAAAGAATGTACCGCTGTACCCAAGAGCAAAAAGCTGCTGAAATTCGTTCTGAATGACGGTACTGGTACCGATCGTGTAATTTTGAGCGGTATCCATGCATTCTATGAGCCTGAAGAGCTGGTAGGCAAGACTTTGGTTGCTATTGTTAACCTGCCGCCGCGCAAAATGATGGGTATTGATTCCTGCGGTATGCTGCTGTCTGCTATCCATGAAGAGGAAGGCGCAGAGAAGCTGAACCTTATTATGGTAGATAAGCGTATCCCGGCTGGTGCACGTCTGCACTAAAAATAAAGATATTCTGGCGCTATGCGAAAGCATAGCGCCTTTTTTCTTCCGTGTATAGTTCTTTCTTAAGTGGCAGAGGATTATTCTTCTTAGCTACAATGAGTTAAGAGAGCATTTTATTCGGTATAATCACTGTTGCTACGAGGACCGTATGAAGAAATTTCAGGAAAAAACAAGAAAAATTTCTGAAGCAGAGAAAAATTTTTACTGATTTTGAGCGTTTTTTTGAGAAAAAACAGCCAAAATCAGCACTTTTTTTGAAGTTTTTTCAAAAAATTTTAAAGGCCGTAAAGGCGATGGTTAAGCATATTTCTTTTTCCACGAATCCAAGTGTTTCACTAAAAATCTCAAAAAAGTGTCGAAAAAAGTGTTGACATAACCTAGGTCACGTGGTATTATATACAA
>ERZ827450.3347-NODE-3347-length-11096-cov-3.027353_pt1 | contig 11096 bp, 9 predicted proteins | sample MGYA00519773_ERZ827450 | MGnify/ENA primary metagenome ERZ827450 (study PRJEB31778, sample SAMEA3449306) | human gut metagenome | biome: human gut; feature: human-associated habitat; material: faeces | place: United Kingdom | collected 2010/2012 ...
AGAGTTTGTTGTGGGAGACTGCGAGCATCTGCACCTCGTTGCGAGGAAATGACCTGCTACATTTCCTCGAGGGTGTGGTACTGTCGGATTGCTGTCTCGTAGAGGTTGTTTCCCTCACGGTCGATCACGACGATGACCGGAAAATCTTTTACCTCGATCTTGCGGATTGCCTCCGCTCCGAGATCCTCATAACATACAATCTCAGATTTTGTGATGCATTTGGAAAGCAGTGCGCCGGCTCCGCCGATGGCTGCAAAATAGACGGCATGATTGCGGATCACTGCGTCTACGACTTCTTTTGAGCGCTTTCCTTTTCCAATCATCGCCTTTTCACCGAGATCCAACAGTCTCGGCGCATATTTATCCATGCGGGTGGCTGTGGTCGGTCCGGCAGATCCGATCGGACGCCCCTCCCTGGCGGGAGACGGTCCCATATAATAGATCGTCGCATCCCTGATGTCTATCGGAAGCTCCTCTCCCTCATCCAGCGCCTCGATCATGCGCTTATGCGCCGCATCGCGCGCCACATACATGGTTCCTGTCAGATAGACATAGTCCCCCGCTTTTAATTCTGCGGTAGTTTCTTCTGTAATTGGCATTGTAATATACTTATCCATAATCTTTCTTTCAAACCTCCTGCTTATCAACATTGGATTTTCATTTTGTGGAAAACCTGTCGTTTTTTATTTTTCTGCGCGCATTACATGCTACATGCACCACGATCTTACAGGGTTCTCACTACATGCCGGTTGACATGGCAGCAGATATTGACAGCCACCGGAAGTCCCGCAATGTGCGTCGGATAGGTATTGATATTGACTGCAAGCGCCGTCGTCGTTCCTCCGAGTCCTCCCGGTCCGATTCCAAGCTGGTTGATCTTTGAGAGCATCTCTTCCTCGAGATCTTTGACATAGGGGATATCGGAATGTTCATCGACCGGTCTCGTCAGCGCCTGTTTGGCGAGAAGCGCACATTTTTCAAATGTACCTCCTATGCCGACTCCGACGACCATCGGCGGACATGCATTCGGTCCCGCATTGACAATAATACGGAAATTTCCGATCGGACAGCAGCTATCCTTCACGGCGGTAAGGATCGCATGCTTGACTCCCTCGATGCCGTCCGCCGGTTTTAACATGAACACGCGGCTCATATTTTCACTGCCAAATCCTTTCGGCGCCATGGTGATCTTTACCTGATCGCCCGGCACGATGGAATAATGAATGACTGCCGGCGTGTTATCTTTTGTGTTTTCACGGATCAGTGGATCGCCGACCACGGATTTGCGCAGGAATCCCTCTGTGTATCCCTGACGGACGCCCTCGTTGACGGCATCTTCAATCGCTGTGCCCTCAAAGTGGACGTCCTGTCCGACTTCCAGAAAGATCACTGCCATTCCGGTGTCCTGACAGATCGGAATCATCTCCTCGTCCGCAATCTTTAAGTTGTTCTGCAGCTGATGTAAAATCTTTTTTCCGAGTTCAGACTGTTCGGTGTCAGCGGCACGCTTCATTGCCGCATCCATATCCGCGGACAGATAATGATTTGCCTGTATACACATTTCTTTGATATTTTTTGTAATCTCATCTGTTTGAATTGTTCTTATCATACCGTTCTTCCTCTCCCTGTCTGCTGTGTATGTGGCGTTAGGATGCCTGATCTTTTTTGTTTTCGTCTTTCTTTTTGATATTAAAATGGATCTTGAATTTTTCCAGTGTCTCGTTGTTATCCCGCGACTTCATATCCGGGAAGGCTTTCATCAGACGTTGAAAACCAAAGCTTTTCTCTTCGTACAGCTTCTCGTAGCGCTCCATAAGCTCTGCGCGCTCGCGCTTTTTCTCCTCGAGTGCAAGCTCCCGTTCGCGTTTTTTCTCTTCCCGGGAAGCTGCATAATTCTCTGCCTTCTCGGCAAGCTTGTTCTTTGCCGCTTCCGTTGTCTCAGTGAGCTTGTCCTTCGCTGCTTCCGTTGTCTCCGCAAACTTATCCTTCGCCGCTCCCGTCGTCTCCGCAAGCTTATCCTTCGCCGCTCCCGTCGTCTCCGCAAGTTTATCCTTCGCTGTCTGCGGCAGCCCGTAAATATTTTCCTTCGTCTCGCTGATCTTATCCATCAGCTCCACATGTGTTTTCTGGAATTTCTCGGATTTTTCAATAACGTCTGTCACATTTTCATAGATATTTTCGCCGATCTCATCGGACAGCCGGTGAATAGACGCCGCCATCTCATCCATGACCTTTAAGCGCTTATTGAATTTCAGAATCGTCGTGACCGTGATGATGCAGTCTGCCGCGAACACGCACATGATAATACTGAGCAGCACTACGCCAAGCACGAACGGAATAAAGCGGATGGCGGCATAGATGATCGGATGAATGATATCCATGATAAAGGTACATGCCAGTCCCCAGTAGATCGAAAACTTCAGGCAGACGTAACCTTTGATGTTGAATGGCCTGTCAGAATAGTCCCACCACTTGTTGTGAAATACTTTTTCCAGAATATAACCCGTAATGTACTCCAGCACAGAGGTGAGAAGAAAAGATCCTGCAAACAGGATCAGCAGATTTTCTTTCAGAGGTGTCAGGATGGCAACCACAATCACCACGCCGCACCCGTAGATCGGACAGTATGGACCGTTTAAAAATCCACGGTTCACGAACTTTCCGGTATCGAGTGCAGCGTAGGATACCTCGGTACACCAACCGATAAATGCATAGATAATAAAAATCCAGACCAGTTCATAAAAATTCTGCGGCATAATCATTCTCCTTTGTCCAATGCCTTTTCCACGTACTCATAAGAATCATTATAGTCCATTGAATTTTATGAAACAATCCTTTACTATCCGATTTCTCCGTGTTTTTCGTAATTTGTCACCTTTGTGACTTTATTTTTCTCATTCACGAAAAGCACCGTTGGACGAAGCTCTGATGCTTCCTCCGGTGTCACCTGCGCGTATGCCATCAGAATAATCTTGTCGCCGGTCTGCACCATGCGTGCCGCCGCACCGTTTAAGCACATCACGCCGCTGCCTCGCTCTCCGGCAATCGTGTAGGTCTCAAAACGGGAGCCGTTGTTGACGTCCACGATCTGTACCTTCTCGTATTCCAGGATTCCCGCCTGCTCCAGCAGATCCATATCCACTGTAATGCTCCCAACGTAGTCTAATTCCGCTTGTGTTACTGTTGCGCGGTGTATTTTTGCTTTCAACATTGTAATTGTCATCGCCTAGTTCTCCAATTCATACATAAAATTATCGATCAGTCTTGTCTTTCCGATATAGACCGCTATCGCGGCAAGGATTCCTCTGTCGATCTTCTCTACCTGCTGCATCGTATCAAGATCTACGATTTTTACATAGTCAATCTTTGCAAGAGGCTCTTTTTCAATCTCCGCTGTCATTGCGGCAAGAATCCTTTTGCAGTCGCGCTCTCCCTTTTCGACCATCTCTTTTCCAAGGAAGATGGAACGGCTTAACACGAGCGCCGCCTTCCGCTCCTCTATAGACAGATAGGTGTTGCGGGAACTTTTTGCAAGTCCGTCCGCTTCACGGATGATCGGGCAGCCGGTAATCGTAAGCGGCATGTTCAGATCTTTCACCATTCTCTTGATGACCGCAAGCTGCTGTGCGTCTTTCTGTCCAAAATATGCGCGATCCGGCGTCACAATATTGAAAAGTTTTGTCACAACCGTGCATACGCCGCGGAAGTGTACCGGTCTGCTGAGTCCGCAAAGCTCCTTGGTCAGCACATCCATATCCACATAGGAATAGAACTGATCCCCGTACATCTCCTCCGGTGTCGGATGGAAAATGAGATCCACACCGTGCTCCTCACAGAGCTTCGCATCATGTTCCAGATCTCTCGGATAGCTTGCGAGATCCTCCGTCGGCCCAAACTGCATCGGATTGACAAAAATGCTGACAACTGCTTTGTCATTCTGCTCTGCGGCTTTGCTGATCAGGCTGCCGTGTCCCTCATGAAGATAACCCATGGTCGGCACAAAACCGATTGTCTTCCCTTCCTTTTTCCACTCCTTCACCTGTGCTCTTACTTCTTCTATGGTTGATACGATTTTCATAATCTGCTCCTTTCGGCATTTTCTATATTTAGTATAATTTTTCAATCACCGAGTCATCGATCTTAAAGCAATGTTCCTCACCCGGGAATGTTCCCTCTTTTGTCTCTTTGATATATGCTTTGACGCCCTCGCGCATCACCTCGCCGACATTCGCGAATACCTTCACAAATTTCGGACGGAAATCGCCGTACATGGCGAGCAGATCCTGGTATACAAGTACCTGTCCGTCACATCCTGCTCCTGCGCCGATACCGATCGTCGGAATTGTAAGTTCTTCGGAGATCTTAGCTGCCAGCTTCGCCGGCACACACTCCATCACGACCATGCATGCACCTGCCGCTTCCACTGCCTTCGCATCAGCGAGAAGCTTCTTCGCTGCCTCCACATCTTTGCCCTGCACCTTGAATCCGCCGAATGCGTTGACGGACTGCGGCGTGAGTCCGATGTGCGCGACAACCGGAATGGATGACTTCACGATCGCTTCAATGTGAGGTGCAAATTCCACACCGCCCTCCAGTTTTACTGCATTCGCACGGCCTTCCTTCATCAGTCTTCCGGCATTTACAACTGCATCATACACGGATGTCTGATAGGACATAAACGGCATATCCGCAACTACAAATGCATCTTTTGCGCCGCGGGAGACCGCCGCCGTGTGATGAATCATATCTTCCATGGTCACAGAGAGCGTATCCTCATATCCGAGCATTACCATTCCCAATGAATCCCCGACGAGAATCGTGTTGACACCGGCTTCATCCATGATCTTTGCCGTCGTGTAATCATAAGCCGTCACCATGACGATCTTATCGTGTTCTTCCTTCTGCTTCTGTAACGTCAATACTGTGTTTTTCATGTTTCCCTCCACTTTTCCTGCGCCCCAGGCGCATAGACTGTGTTTTCCTGTTTACACTGTTTCCGCGCATTCCGCGCCCGGGCTGTGTTCCCCGTCTCTGCACAATTTTCTCATCTCCGTGTAATCACGATCCGGATGCTTGCTCTGTGCGAGATCTGTGAGATATTCAGCACAGGAAGTATATATTTTCCGCTGTTTTTTATTTAACGCGGAAATATGTTTTTCTACGGTAGCACAGTCATTTCTCTCCAGCGGACCTGTGAGAGACTGCACGCATCCCTGTGTCAGAATGTGATCCAGATTTCCCTTTGCAAGTGCATAGAGCTCGCTTCGCGCTTCCTCCTGTGCGAATCCGCAGTCGAGAAGCAGCTGCTCGGACATGGAAAATAAGGCAGTCATATAGTTGGATGAGATTGCTGCCGCCGCGTGATATTTGATTTTGTCTTCTTTGGAAATGATACGGGTGCGATTGCCCATGGAATAGAAAAATGTCTCCAGATCCTTCACATAGGAGGAGTCCCCCTCGAGTGTGAACAATACGCCGGATAATTCTCTCCATGCATTTTCTTTGCTGCTGATTGCAGCAAGAGGATGTACGGAACATGCATGACAGTTCATGCTGTCCCAGTCTGAAAAGATGTCTGAACTGTAAAGACCGCTGCAATGACCGATCACTTTACCGGATACATAGGGCTTTGCCTGCTGCCACACTTCTGCGATGGCGGAATCCGGTACAGTAAATAGAATCATGCCGCAACTGCTGATGATTTCTTCTAAACTTTCATAACAGGTTGTCTGTGTAAATGCTGCTGCCCATGCAGCAGACGCGCGGGTCAGGCTGTAATAACCTCCTACGTTCCTGCCCTTTTCTTTAAAATATTTGCCAAGTGACACGCCGACCTTGCCGGCACCGATAAAACCGATCTGCATACGTTCGGTCTGTACATCATTCAATGAAATACAAACGCCTCCTCCCGGAAGCAGTATGCGGCACCTTTCCTGTGAAATCATGGTCTCCTCGATCCACGTCCCGTCGGAAACTGGCGGTCTAAGGTTCGTTCTCTTTTCTTCTACGGTATCATTTCCGCGCTGCGGAATATCATCCGTGATTTACTATAACACCTGGTATTTCAAATGTAAATAAAGGAATAAGAAAAACCCGCGGTCAAAAGACCGCGGGTTCCGATACATCTTTAATTTTTAGTTGTTTCCCTTATAAGACAGGAATTTTACAACTGCAATGATCGGGATCAGACCGGATACACAGCCGATTGCCTGTGTCTCGCTCTCCTGCTTACCCTCTAACTTTGCATACATCTTAGCGTAGCTGCATCCTAAGAATACAACGTTTAATACGATTGTGATGACATTTTCTACCGTGCCGTTTACCGGGATGAATAACAGTGCAACCGGTAAAATCCACCAGAGCTTGAATACCATTGCCGGAAGTTCAAGGCTTCCAAATAACTTTACCTTCTCGCCTTCCCCCTCTGCTGCTGCATCCGCACATGCATAAAATACACCGTATGGAATCCATGCAAGCCATGCATTTTTGTATCCCAGTGCCTTTAATGCCTTCATGTGGGAAACTGCATATAACACATAGCATGCTACCACAACAACAAGACATAACAGAATGACACCGATGCTTGCTCCAAGAATTGCTCCATAAGTACTCATATAACCTGTTCCTCCTTAATTGTAAAATCTCTCTTCACACTCTATCATATAGAAAAGGCTATACGATGTCAAATATATCTTTATATTTTTTTTATACTTTTTATTTTTCTTTTATTTTTAGAAAAACGCTTATTCCTCGTCACTGTCACCTTTTGCATCAGCTTCGGCGCGTTTCAACAGCTCTTCCATCAGCTCATCATCCGTCTCGGAATTATCCGCCTGACCGGCTGCTTTCTTCGCATTTTCTGCTGCAAGAGCCGCGCTTGCCGCCTCTTCCTCATCGGTCAGAAGCTCAGAAGTATCGGCTGTCTCAAGCTCCTTATTCTCGCGCACCTTCGCAATGCTTGCCACAGTCACATTCTCGTCCAGATTGATCAGCTTGACACCGGAAGTAATACGTCCAAGAAGCGCCGTATCCGCTACCTTGATGCGGATGATGATACCTTCTGTCGTGATTAACATTATTTCATTGTCATGGTTGACTGCCTTAACGCCGACGATATTACCTGTTTTCTCGGTAATCTTGTAGCACTTCACACCCTTACCGCCACGGTTCTGTGTGGTAAACTCGGAGATTAACGTACACTTTCCGAGACCTTTTTCAGAAACGATCATCAGGGAATCTCCCTGGGATTCCATCTGCATGCCGACAACTTCATCTCCGTCTGTCAGATTCATACCGATGACGCCCATGGACGTTCTTCCTGTTTTTCTTACATCTGTCTCTTTAAAGCGGATACACTGTCCGTATTTGGTGACAAGGAAAATATCCTGATTATTGTCGGTCTTCTTCACCTCGATCAGCTCGTCGTCCTCGCGCAGATTGATGGCTGCAAGACCTGTCTTTCTCACATTTGCATAGTCCGTGATTGGCGTTTTCTTCACGATACCCTTCTTCGTCGCCATAAAAAGGAAATGTCCCTCGGTGTACTCACGGATCGGAATGACCGCGGTAATCTTCTCTCCCGGCTGCAGCTGAAGCAGGTTGATGATTGCGGTACCGCGCGCGGTTCTGCTTGCCTCTGGAATCTCATAAGCCTTCATGCGGTATACACGGCCGGTATTCGTGAAGAACATCAGGTAATGGTGCGATGTCGTCATCAGAAGTTCCTCGATGTAATCGTCATCAATGGTCTCCATTCCCTTGATTCCCTTGCCCCCGCGGTTCTGCGCACGGAAATTGTCAAGGCTCATGCGCTTGATATATCCAAGCTTCGTCATGGTAATGACGGTATTGGTAACCGGAATCAAATCCTCCATGGAAATATCATATTCGTCAAAACCGATGGATGTTCTTCTGTCATCCCCGTACTTGTCGGCGATCAGAAGAATCTCCTCACGGATGACGCCGAGCAGCTTTTTCTTGTCGGCAAGAATTGCCTTCAACTCTGTGATGCGCTCCATCAATTCCGCGTATTCGTTCTCCAGCTTCTCGCGTTCCAGACCTGTCAGCGCACGCAGACGCATATCCACGATCGCCTGTGCCTGTACGTCCGTCAGCGCAAAACGCTCCATTAAGCGGTCTTTTGCTTCCTGAGTGTTCTTGCTGCTACGGATAATGTTGATAACTTCATCGATATTATCAAGTGCTGTTAATAATCCCTGTAAGATATGGGCACGTTCTTCCGCCTTGTTCAGATCATATTTTGTTCTTCTGGTGACAACTTCTTCCTGATGGATCAGGTAATAGTTGAGCATCTCGTAAAGGTTTAAGACCTTCGGCTGGTTGTCGACGAGCGCTAACATGATCACACCGAACGTATCCTGAAGCTGTGTATGCTTGTACAGAAGGTTCAGCACGACATTCGGGTTCACATCACGGCGGAGTTCGATGCAGATTCTCATACCCTGACGGTCGGACTCATCCCGCAGATCGGTGATGCCGTCGATTTTCTTATCTCTGACAAGCTCCGCGATCTTCTCGATCAGACGCGCCTTGTTTACCATGTAAGGAAGCTCTGTCACAACGATGCGGTTCTTGCCGTTCTGCATCGGCTCAATGCTGGTCACCGCGCGGACTCTGACTTTTCCGCGTCCGGTCCGGTATGCCTCGTTGATTCCGGCGGTTCCAAGAATCGTACCTCCAGTAGGAAAATCCGGTCCCTTGACGATCGTCAAAAGCTCCTCGATATCGGTTCCGCGGTCTTCCAACACCTGGTTATCAATGATCTTTACCACACCGTTAATAACCTCGCGCAGATTGTGCGGCGGAATATTAGTCGCCATTCCGACAGCGATACCGGTCGTACCGTTGACTAACAGATTCGGAAAACGGGACGGAAGCACTGTAGGCTCTTTTTCCGTCTCATCGAAGTTCGGAACAAAATCAACCGTATCTTTTCCGATGTCCGCAAGCATTTCCATGGAAATCTTGGAAAGTCTTGCCTCAGTGTATCGCATAGCAGCAGCGCCGTCACCATCGACGGAACCAAAATTTCCATGTCCGTCGACAAGCGGATAACGGAATGACCAGTCCTGTGCCATATTGACGAGTGCTCCGTAGATTGAGCTGTCGCCGTGCGGATGGTATTTACCCATCGTATCACCGACGATACGCGCACATTTACGGTGCGGCTTGTCCGGTCCGTTGTTCAGCTCAATCATGGAATAGAGGACACGCCTCTGTACCGGCTTCAAACCATCTCTTACATCCGGCAGGGCACGGGACGCAATAACACTCATCGCGTAGTCGATATAAGAGGTTTCCATTGTCTGTTTCAGATCCACTTCGTGGACTTTGTCAAATATATTGTCTTCCATCAATCTCTCAGAGATTTAATTATCCCTGTTCCTCCTTTCTTCTACACGCTTATATTATACATCCAGATTTTTAACGTATTTTGCATTCTCAACGATGAACTCACGTCTTGGCTCTACTTTGTCACCCATCAGTGTCGTAAATGTCAGGTCCAGTTCGCTCGTTGTCTCATCATCCATCGTTACACGTAACAGGATACGGTGTTCCGGATCCATGGTTGTCTCCCAGAGCTGTTCTGCATCCATCTCTCCAAGACCTTTGTAACGCTGGATCTTATTATTACCGTCACGGCCGACTTCATTGATGATATTACTCAGTTCTTCGTCACTGTATGCATACCATACCTTCTTGTTCTTCTCAAGCTTATAAAGCGGCGGCTGTGCCAGATATACATAACCCTGCTTGATAAGCTCCGGCATGAACCGGTAAATGAACGTCAGAAGCAGTGTACTGATATGTGCTCCGTCCACGTCGGCATCGGTCATGATGATGATCTTGTGATAACGCAATTTGGAAATATCGAAATCTTCATGGATTCCTGTACCAAATGCAGTGATCATCGCCTTGATCTCGGCATTGCCGTAGATCTTATCCAGTCTTGCCTTCTCTACGTTCAGGATCTTACCACGCAGTGGAAGGATTGCCTGCGTCGCACGGTCACGTGCTGTCTTCGCAGAACCGCCGGCGGAATCTCCCTCGACGATATAGATCTCACACTTGGACGGATCTTTATCTGAACAGTCTGCCAGTTTTCCCGGAAGGGACATTCCCTCAAGAGCTGACTTTCTTCTTGTAAGATCTCTTGCTTTTCTGGCTGCTTCACGGGCACGCTGTGCCATAACAGACTTTTCGATGATCATCTTTGCAACACTTGGATTCTGCTCCAGGAAGATCTCCAGCTGTGTTCTGACGATATTATCAACAGCTCCACGTGCTTCACTGTTTCCAAGTTTCTGCTTTGTCTGTCCTTCAAACTGAGGATCCTCAATCTTGACACTGACAATCGCAGTCAGTCCCTCACGGATATCCTCTCCTGAAAGCTGCTCATTCTCTTTCAGCAGCTTATTTTTCTTGCCATAATCGTTGAATACCTTGGTCAATGCACTTCTGAATCCCGCAATATGAGTACCACCCTCCGGTGTTGTAATATTATTTACAAAACCGTAAGTAGTCTCATTGTAAGAGTCATTATGCTGCATAGCAACCTCAACTGCAACATTATCTTTCATACCTTCACAGTAAATAATCTGCTCATAGAGCGCAGTTTTACTCTTGTTCAGATATGTTACAAATTCTTTAATACCACCTTCATAGTGGAATATATGCTCATGGATCTCTTCCTCACGAAGATCTCTTAAGTGAATCTTCAATCCCTTTGTCAGGAATGCCATCTCACGGAAACGCTGTTTCAGTGTATTATAATCAAATACTGTTTCCTCAAAGATTTCCTTATCCGGAAGGAAAGTAACCTTTGTTCCTCTCATCTCCGGCTCACAATCTCTGTCAACTCTGAGTTTATAGCATACTTTACCACGCTCATAACGCTGTTTATAAATCTTTCCTTCGTTGGCAATCTCTACTTCCAGCCACTCAGAAAGAGCATTAACAACAGATGCACCTACTCCGTGCAATCCTCCGGATACCTTGTACCCTCCACCGCCGAATTTACCACCGGCATGCAGGATTGTAAATACAACCTCAACTGCAGGAAGTCCTGCCTTATG
>ERZ827450.3354-NODE-3354-length-11082-cov-4.237327_pt1 | contig 11082 bp, 8 predicted proteins | sample MGYA00519773_ERZ827450 | MGnify/ENA primary metagenome ERZ827450 (study PRJEB31778, sample SAMEA3449306) | human gut metagenome | biome: human gut; feature: human-associated habitat; material: faeces | place: United Kingdom | collected 2010/2012 ...
AGGGATGAAGGTATTACTTTTTGTGCATTTTCGCAAAGGTCGATCTATTTCCCGCCGCACTGCCTCTCTTGCAAAGCAGTAACCAATGGGCTATGATGCAGGAAAAGCGGCTCATCTGCACAGGCGGAAGAACTGCTCCGGCAAAGGAGTGCGCCTATGATCTGTTTGCATGCATTCCGGATGCCCGCCCGGGAGGACGAAGAGGCATTCTTCTCCGATCCCCGGAACCAGCGGATCTGCTATACCGCCAAAGAGCCCTTTCATGTATTCCGCTGCTGCCATCTGCCGCAGCACCCACCTCCCCATTCCCCAAGAGGGCCGGATCATCACCAGCGACGATGTCTTCGGCCACCTGCCGGACATCCGCTGCATCAACGGCGGCATCGACGCCGCCCCGGCCCCGCCTCTGGACGGCGCTGGACAATGTGCGGGTCTGCCGGGCGTTCTTTCGGAAGCGGGAGGCAGACTTCCGCTCCACCCGAAAACGCGCCGCAGTCGGGCCGCAAGGTATTTTGGACTGCCGGACAAAGAAATTTCTTCTGGCGCCGTTGTCATGCGGTGGCCCGCCATTTATAATAAAGGCAGCAAAATCAGGGAGGAGGCGCATCCTGTGGCAAAGCATCTGGACAAGTTTACCCAGCCCTTCCGGGACAGCCCCATCCCCTTCGCCCTGGCGGAGATACTGACCAACGGCAGCGGGGAGATGGTGGATCTGGTGTGCCGCTTTTTGAATCCTGCCGCGGCGGCGCTTCTGGGGCTCTCCCCGGAGGAGGTGCAGGGCCGCCGCCTGTCCCAGCTCGGGCCAGAGCGGGCGCTGGAGCAGCTGGCGCCCATGCAGGCCGTAGCTTTTTCCGGCTCCTCCGCCTCCTTCCCCTATGTGACCGCCGGGGGCCAAACCCTCACCGTTACCTGCTATCAGGTGATGTACGGCACGGTGGCCTGCCTGCTGGATCCCCGGTCGGGGGCCGGAGCCCAGAGCGGCGCGTTGCCGGAGCTCCTGCCCGGCGCGGATCTGGAGCTGAACCGGGAGGGACTGCGGTGCCTTGCCTGCAGCCGGCAGCTGTGCCAGCTGACCCAGTGGTCCCGGCGGGCGCTGCTGGACCGGGGCGGCAGGGCCTTTTCCGCTCTGGTGGCTCCGGCGGACTGGCCGGCGCTGCTCCAGGAACTGCTGGACGCGGCGCGGGAGAAACGGGGCGTGGATCACGACTTCCGCCTGCTGCGGCGGGACGGTGGGGCAGTCTGGGTGAATCTCCGGGCGGAAATCCTGTCGACCCGCCAGGGGGCCACGGTCTTCCGCGGCGTCTTTCTGGATATCGACCGCCTCCGGCGGGAGGGGCAGGACCTGCAGGCGGCCCTTTCCCGGCGGGAGACGGCTCTGCGGGATGCGGAGACGCTGCTGGACCGGATGCCGGTAGGTCTCTGCCTGCTGCGCCGCCGACCTGACGGTGGCGTGGAGCTGCTGCGGGCCAATCAGGTTCTCTCCCGGCTGCTGGGCCTCTCGCCCGCAGCTCTGGCCCGCCGTCTGGCGGAAGACCCGGGCAGCGGCCTGCCGACGGGCGAGCGGGAGGAACTGCTGGCCGCAGCTGTTCGGTCCCGGGAGTGCGGCCTGCCCCTGCGCCGGGCCTGTCGGGTCTGCCTGGGCGGCGGGCGGGAACTCTGCCTCTCTCTCCACATGTCCTGGGTGGAACAGCCGGACGGCTCCTGGCTGGCATACATCGCCTGTGCCGATATCTCCCAAGAGGCCGCGGCCCAGGCCGAGCATCAGATCCGCTCCCGGATGTACGACCTGCTGTTAGAGCACACCTCCCTCCTGACACTGGACTATGACCCCGCCCGGGACCTGGCCCAGATCCAGCGGCACAGCACCAGCGGCCGCAGGACCTCCCGCACCGTCTCCGGCTATCTGAAGAGCCTGCTCACCGCGTCCTACCTCCACCCGGAGGACCGGCGGCGGCTGGCAGGCGCGGTCCGTCGGGCCATCACGCATCCCGGGACGGTCTCCTGCACCTATCGGGCGGATTATGAGGACACCGGCTGGCGACGCTATCAGGTGTCGTGGATGAGCCTATTCGATGAAGCCGGAAATGTGTACCGTCTGCTGGGCAAAGCGGAAGATGTGACTGGCCGCCGGGCGGCTGCGGAACACTTCCGGCAGTTGGCCGCCCGGCACCGCCGGCAGGCCAGGGCCTGTCTGGCCTCCGCCCGGCTGGATCTGACCGCCGGACAGACATTGGACGCCAAGGCCGCGTCCCGGCACCTGCTGCGCACGCTGTTCGACCGTACCGCAGGCGCCTGCCTCCAGCAGATGGCCTCTGCCCTGCCGGAGGCAGAGGAGCGGGCGCGGTTCCAGGCTCTCTTCTCTCCGGATGCTCTGTCGGATGCCTTTGCAGAAGGCGTGTTCCAATTCTCCATGGACCACTGGATCTCTACCGGAAAGGGCGGCCCGTCCTGGGTCCGGATAGAAGCAGAGATGGCGGAAAACCCGGACACGCTGCATCTGGAAGTCTTTTTCCAGCTGTGGGACCGGAGCTTCCGCAGGCTGCAAAGCACTCTGTTGGATACCCTGACCAGGCAGGATTACGAGCTGGTCCTGACAGCGGACGCCCGCTCCGGTGCCTGCCGTGCCTATGGACCGTCCGCAGGCCGTCTGCCGGAGAACGCCCCCTGCCGGTCCCTGGCCGCCTGGTATTTCCAGCAGCTGCCGCCCTCCCACCAGCGGACCGCCCTGCGGAAAGCCCTCTCCCTGGAGGCTGTCTTGTCCCAGCTGGAGGCAGTTCCCTCTGTGGAGCTGGTCCTCCCGGCCCCGGAAGGAGCGCCTTACCATCTGCGGTGTTCCCCGCTGGAGGGGATGCCCGGCGTGCTGCTGGTGACTTGCCGCCGCCTTCCGGCCGGCACGCCGTCCCCCGCCCCATAAACGCAGAAGACCCGCCGCAGGCTATCGCCCGCGGCGGGTCTTCCATGCACGACGCAGCTTGAGCACTGCCAGAAATACCTCCGTCGGGATCTGCACACTTCCCAGGGAGTACATCTTCTCTTTGCCATACCCCACAGGACCTCCGGTTCTACGGGGACCCCTCATCCAATCAGAGCGGGCAGGCTGAGCCTGCCCGCTCCAAGGGTTTCCTTCCGAAACCGCTTGACGCCGCTCCCGCGGCGCCGGGCCGCTGGCCCGGGAAGGAGGGCTTACTCGTCCAGCTTGAGCACTGCGAGAAATGCCTCCGTCGGGATCTGCACGCTTCCCAGGGAGCGCATCTTTTTCTTGCCCTCCTTCTGCTTTTCCAGCAGCTTCTTCTTGCGGCTGATGTCGCCGCCGTAGCACTTGGCCAGCACATCCTTCCGCATGGCCTTGACGGTCTCCCGGGCGATGACCCGGCCGCCAATGGCCGCCTGGACCGGCACCTCGAACAGCTGCCGGGGGATGTTCTCCTTCAGCTTCTCGCACAGCCGGCGGGCCCGGGGATACGCCTTGTCTCTGTGGGCGATGAAGCTCAGGGCATCCACCGTATCGCCGTTGAGTTTCATGTCCACCTTCACCAGCTCGCTGGACCGGTAGCCGGAGAGCTCATAATCCAGAGAGGCGTAGCCCTTGGTGTTGGCCTTCAGCGCATCGAAGAAGTCGTAGATGATCTCGTTCAGCGGCATCTGGTAGTGGAGCTCCACCAGATTGGTGTCCAGGTACTGCATGTCCTTGAACTCCCCCCGCCGGTCCTGGCACATGGGCATGATGTTGCCCACGAACTCGTTGGGAGCGATGATGTTCACCTTGACATAGGGCTCCTCCGCGTGCTCGATCACCGCCGGGTCCGGGTAGTTGTGGGGATTGTCCACCGTGACCATGGTACCGTCGGTCTTGTACACGTGGTAGATGACGGAGGGCAGGGTGGTCACCAGATCCAGGTCGAACTCCCGCTCCAGCCGCTCCTGGATCACCTCCATGTGGAGCATGCCCAAAAAGCCGCACCGGAAGCCGAAGCCCAGGGCTACGGAGCTCTCCGGCTCAAAGCTCAACGAGGCGTCGTTCAGCTGGAGCTTTTCCAGCGCGTCCCGCAAGTCCGGATACTTGGAGCCGTCCTCCGTGTAGATACCGCAGTAGACCATGGGCTGCACAGGCCGGTAGCCGGGCAGGGCCTCGGCCGTGGGGCTGGCGGCATCTGTGACGGTGTCGCCCACACGGGTGTCCTTCACGTTCTTGATGGAGGCGGTGAAGTAGCCCACCTCGCCGGCCCGGAGGCTGTCGCAGGACTCCATGCCCAGGGGCAGCAGATGGCCGCATTCGATGACCTGATAAATGGCGCCGGAGGCCATCATCTTCACCTGCTGGCCCGTGCGGAGGGTTCCCTCCATGACCCGGAAGTAGACGATGACGCCGCGGTACGAGTCATACTGGCTGTCGAAGATCAGCGCCTTCAGAGGCGCATTCGGGTCCCCCTTGGGGGGCGGCACGTTCTTTACGATATCCTCCAGCACCGCCTCGATGTTGGTGCCCATCTTAGCGGAGATTTCCGGCGCGTCCATGGCCGGCAGGCCGATGATGTCCTCCACCTCCTGCTTGGCCTTGGCGGGGTCCGCCGCCGGCAGGTCGATCTTGTTGAACACAGGCAGAATCTCCAGGTCGTGCTCCATGGCCAGATATGTGTTGGCCAGAGTCTGGGCCTCCACGCCCTGGGTGGAGTCCACCACCAGCACGGCGCCCTCGCAGGCGGCCAGAGAGCGGGACACCTCGTAGTTGAAGTCCACGTGGCCCGGGGTGTCGATCAGATTCAGTTCATAGTCCTCCCCGTCCTGGGCATGGTAGGTCAGCCGGACGGCCCGGGCCTTGATGGTGATGCCCCGCTCCCGCTCCAGGTCCATGTTGTCCAGCAGCTGGCTCTCCATCTCCCGGGCGGAGACGGCGTTGCACTTCTCCAGCAGCCGGTCCGCCAGCGTGGACTTGCCGTGGTCGATATGGGCAATGATGCTGAAATTTCGGATGTTGCTCTGTTTTGTCATATTTGGATATTCCTCCATCGGCCGCTCCACGCAAGGCCCGCATTAAGGGCCCGGCGCGCATCGCCGTTCTTTCAATCGGAATGGGGGCCCCATAAAATCCGAGATTCTATGGGGTGGTGAGGCGCAAGGGAGCGGATGCGGCATTCGCCGCCGGGCGGCTCTGCTCCGCCTGGGAGTCTCCTGTCACAGGGTTCCTCCCCGGGCCGCCGCTTTATGGGGCCGCAGCATGTTCTGCGTTCCACTGAATCCAGAAGCGCTCGTCCCAGAACTGGTCATAGTCATAGTGTACCACAAATTCCCGCCAGTTGGCGAGGGTCTCCTCCAGATTTTCCTCTGTCAGGCGGCCCTCCTCCCTTTGAAGCATGGCGAGAATCTCCCGGCAGACGCCGCCGGAGTGGTGGATATAGTCGCAGTAGTTGTCCAGATTCGTGACGATCTCCGGGTCCATGAGATAGCCGTAGAACTTCACATTGTCATACTGCAGCAGCGTCTGCCCTGCCTGGCGGATGGCCGCAAACACCGCCTCCGTCCTCCCCTCCCGAATGACCTTGTCCCAGAAGAGGATGCTGTACGGGGGCAGGAAGAAATCGAATTCCGTGTCCGAATGCTCTGTGACCCACCGTTCCGCCACCGCCAGATTGGCGGCCACATCGTCCCGATAGGCATCTGCGGGCAGCTCCTCCGCCGCAATCTCCGGCCGGTCATAGTTCTCCAGGGCGGAGATATGGTTCCACCACTCATTCCGGTCCCAGGTGAATCCCTCGTCGATGGTGTCGCCCTCTCCCCAGTGGTTGGAGAGCAGGGTGTAGGCGCTGTAATACAGCGTATCCTTGTTCAGCAGATATTGGATGTCATCCAGCGGATTGGCGTTGTAGAGATAGTCCGGCATGGCCGCAGTCACACCGCTCTCATCCCGGATCAGGGTGTTCACATCCAGGCCGAAGATCACCCGCTCCGGCTCCTGGGTCCGAAAGAGGACGTTCATCACCTGGTCGAACTCGCTGTAATACCCGTCCGGGATGGTGAGCCGCACCGCGGAGGTGCCGAAGGTCTCCTGAATCCAGCTGGAGCGGTAGTTGGCCGCCATGGAGGTGCCCACCAGCACGGTGTCCGCCTCCACATTCTTCGCCAGGCCCGCCATCTGGTACCGCTCATTGAACAGCACCGGCTGCCACTTGTCCGGCACCCGATAATACAGGCAGGGATCCACCACGTACACAACGGCTCCGCAGACCGCCAGCAGCGCCAGAATACACGCCAGAAGGCCGCAGACCCAGCGTCGATATGCTTGCTTCATACGGCCCTCCTCAGAAGTTGGAATAGATGAAGGTGGTGACGCCGGTAAAGGACAGCACACACCAAAGCGTCAGCACTGTGAGGGCCGCGCCCCGCCAGAGCGTAGGCCGGAAGTCCTCCATCCGACGGATGGTGTTCCGGGGCCAGAGGACGGCGACCATCCCCGCCCCATACAGCAGCACCACCCGCAGGATGTTTTTCCAGGGCGTGAAGGCGGGAATCAGCATCTGCACCGCGCTGGTCTCCTCGGCGAAAAGGCCCTCCAGCAGCCAGGCCGCCGGTTTTGCAAAGCCGCCGGTGACGGCCCGGCCCAGCAGCTCCAGGGCCCCGGCACAGTCCGGTGCCCGGAAGAACACCCAGGCGATGTTGACAAAGAGAAAGGTCAGCCCCCACCGGAGGACAAAGGGCAGCCGGTCCCGGCCCCTGCCCCAAACCCGTTCCACCACCTGGGCCAGGCCGTGGAGGGCGCCCCACACCAGGAAGGTCCACCCGGCCCCGTGCCAGAAGCCGCTGACCAGGAAGACGATGAGAATATTGCAATACGTCCGGATCGTGCCCCGGCGGCTGCCGCCCAGGGGGAAATACAGGCACTCCCGCAGGAAGGTGGTGAGCGTGATGTGCCACCGCTTCCAGAATTCCGTCACAGAGGCGCTGCGATACGGGGAGTCAAAGTTCATCGGCAGGCGGAGCCCGAAGAGCCGGGCCACACCGGCTGCGATGTCGCAGTAGCCGGAGAAGTCAAAGTACAGCTGGAGCGTATACCCCAAAATCACCAGCCAGGCCGCCGGAGCGCTGAGCTCTTCCAGATGTACCCAGCCGTTGTTCACCACAGTGCCGAAGGCGTCCGCCAGCAGCACCTTTTTGATGGTGCCACAACAGATGGCGTAGATACCCGCCGCGGCGTCGGACCAGTCCGGATGGAGGAATCCCTTTTCCCGCAGCTGGGGGAAAAAGATTCCGGGCCGCAGAATGGGGCCGGAGGTAACGGTGGGGAAAAACAGCCCGTAGAGCAGAAGGGAATCCCCCGGCGCGGGGACATATTCCCCGGTATAGACCTCCTTCAGCAACCACAGCTGCTGGAAGGTAAAAAAGCTCAGCCCCAGCGGAGCCCAGCCCACCTCCACCGCGCCGCCGGTGAGGAACTCCGTATACTTGAATCCCACCAGTATGGCGATGTGATAGACGCAGGCAAGAACCATTGTCCGGCGGCGGCCGCCGGACCGGGCCATCCGGCGGATAGCGCATGCTGTCACGCAGATGCCCGCCAGCAGGCAGGCAATGCCCCCCAGCACCACCGTCCATCCTCCGGGGCCCAGAAGGTAGAATACCGCGGAGGCCGCCGCCAGCATCGCCGCACCCGCTCGGGGGCTGCGCCGCCCCGCTGTCAGGCACACCGCCAGCGCTGCGGCCAGAAAGCCGAAAAAGGCCAGAGACTGAAAGCTCATCTGGTCTTCTCCGTCAGGCCGCTGAGACGGGCATCCGCGGTGCTCAGCACCTGGGTCAGGCTCTGGCACCGTCCGGGGTATGCGGCGGTCAGGGCCTCGTTGGACAGGTCCGGGAACGCCGCCTTTTTTGCCGCCAGGGACCGCAGGCTCCGGGTGTACTGGATCTCCGAGAGCTTCATGTCCGCCTCCGCTGTGCCCATGGTGCAGGCGGCCGGGTCCAGAGAGAAGTACGCCTCGTTGGCGCCGGCGGTGCGGTACAGATGGCGGTACAGCTGGTACACCGCGCTGCCCAGATATCCGGCAGCGGCGTTGATGGCCGCCTTGTCGTTCAGCTTGCCCAGCAGGCCGAACAGCACCCCCACAGCGCCGGAGAGCAGCTTGCTCTGGAGCGTGGCCAGCACGCTGCCCTGGAGGATGTTGCCCGGTTCCGTAGCGTTCAGGATCTCCTGCTCCGTCAGCATGTTCCCCTCCCGGGACAGGGTCCTGCCCAGGATGAAGTCCGCGGAGACGTGGTAGTAATCACAGGCCTTCACCACAAAGGCCAGGCCCGGTTCCCGGATGCCGTTTTCATAGTGGCTCAACAGGGCCTGGGAGATTCCCAGATCCCCTGCGGCAGTTCGCTGGGAGACGCCCCGCTCCTGCCGCAGCAGGGACAGGGTCCGTGAAAATTCAGTTGTGGAAGCCATCGTTCTCTCTCCTCCAGAGTTAAATACATAACGTATAGTTTAACAAATACGATACGGATTGTAAAGAAAAATCCCACGGATTCAGACATTTTTCGGGGGAAGGCGCTGCGGCGCCTTCCCCCGCTGTTTCCTTGCCGTCCAGCTCAGAACAGGCCCACCTGCCCCAGCAGCACGTCTCCCCCGATGCTGCGCACCTGGCGGGCATTCTCCTCCCACAAGCGGTCCGTCACCGCCATTTTGCGGATGATGTCCTGCACCGTGGCCTCCAGCGCAGACCCGGCCCGGTAGTCCGCCTGGAAGATATAATCCACCCGGCCCTTTGCCAGCAGGTCCTCCACACCGGCGCGGTTGCTGGCCTGGTACACGGCGATGGCCTGGCCGCCGTAGGCCCGCATCATCTTCATGCAGGGCACGTCGGAAAGGCCGTCCCCCATGTAGATCATACTGGTGAAGGGCACCCGCTTGCTGTCATCAGGCATGGAGGCGTTTAGATCCCGGTCGTTGGACACGTCCAGCACGCCCTTGTTGATCCGGTAGACGAACTGGGTCTTGGCGGTGAAGTTCACCGCCAGCTTGGGCCACACGGGCACACCGCTCTCATCGTAGTAAAACTCGCTGGCATAGATCTCCTTGAATTCCCCGCTGATGGACGAGCCTTCAATGATCTCCCGCAGGCCGGAAGAGATGATGTAGTGCTCCACCTGGACACCCTGGCCGGCGCCGAAGTCGTTGATCCGCCGGAACCAGTCCTCCACACCGGGGAACAGCACGATGCTCCGCCCCTTCTCCACCAAGTCCGTCCGGGTGAACGGTCGGTTCCGCCGCGCCGCCTCCCGCAGCATGGTGTACATATAGGCCAGGATGCCGTCCATCCGGTTCCTGCGGCCGAAGCCGTTGGCCTCCGCCCAGAACTCTGCGGGGGTCATCCCCAGGGAGGGGATGAAGGCGTAGTCCTGCATATCGGTGGTGCAGAGGGTCTTGTCAAAGTCGTACAGAAAGGCCACGATGGGCTGTTGCTTCATGGCTGACTCCTCCAATCAAAAGACGTTGAGCGCCGGGACCGGGAAAGAAAAAAGCGGCTCCTGCGAGCCGCTTTGATCGTTCAGTCATCGCCGCCGGAGTAATTGCGGCCGAACTTCAGATCGTTGAGATTGATGCGGCGGGTAGGCTCATCCACAGGATCAGCCGCAAAGGGGTCCCCCTCCGGATAGTCATCCTCCGCCGCCGGAGACGCCTCTTCCGCTTCCGCCGGGGCCGCTTCCTCCTCCACGCTCTGCTCGCTGAAAGCGGCCAGCACCTTTTCCTCGATCTGCTGGACGGCCTCCTCCGGCTCCTGCTGGGAAATCGGCTCCGCCGCCTCCACCGGCAGCTCGGGCAGCTGCTCCAGGAATTTCAGCTCCTTCTCACAGATCTCCCTGCTGGCGGCAATGAACTGGGCCAGATCCCGCTGGCCCTGGTGCAGCCGCTCCTCGGCGGCCTCCACCTCCTGGCGCAGCTGGCCGATCTTCTCCCGGGCGCTGGTCTCCGCTTGGGCCAGGATCTCGTCCCGCTTGGCCTCTGCCTCGTGGACGATGGAGTCCGCCATCTTCTGGGCGGTCAGCAGGGTGGCGCGCATGGAGTCCTCGGTGGCACGGTAGTCCTCCACCTTTTCCACCAGGACCTTCAGCTTGGCCTTCAGCGCCGCGTTCTCCTTGTAGAGCGCGGTGTAATCATCGGTGAGCTCGTCCAGAAACTCATCGACCATGGCCATGTTATATCCGCCCATCACTGCCTTGGAAAAGGCGTGGGTGGAAACTTCCTGTGGTGTCAGCATAGTGCGATGTTACCCCCTCGTGTCCGCTCAGAAATAGAGGCCGTTGTTCTCCAGCTCGTCGATCAGGTCGCCCATGAGATCCACGGAATAGGGCGTGATGATATAGGTATTGGTGGAGACCTTCTTGATCTTCCCGTCACCGGCGTAGGCCACGCCGGAGAGGAAATCCACCAGCCGCCGGGCCACATCCTTGTTGGTACTCTCCAGATTCAGCACCACCGTGCGCTTTTCCCGCAGATGGTCAGCGATCTCCGAGGCGTTTTCAAAGCGCTCCGGCTTTACCAGCACCACCTTCAGCTGGGTGGTGGCGTGGATGTTCACCACCTTGTTGCGCCGCTCCTCCGCAGAGACCTCCTTGCGGCGGGAGGACTCACGGGGTTCACGGGGCTCACGGGGTTCGAAGTAGGTCGGCTCGCTGTCACGGCCCACATCCTCCTCGTAATCGTCATCCTCATCGTCATAGGGATGAATGATCTTCTTAAATTCGTCCATCAGGCTCATGGAAAGACCCTCCTGTTTCTTTATTTGGTATAATCCCTGGCACCGAAAATAGCAGTCCCCACCCGGACCATATTGCTGCCGACCCGGATGGCATCGGCAAAGTCGCCGCTCATGCCCATGGACAGATATTCTAATTCATTATCGTATATTTTCCCGTTTATGTCAACATAAAGACGGTGCATTTTCTCGAAATATACCAGATTGCCGTGGGGGACCGTCTCCACCGGCGGGATGGTCATCAGTCCCCGGACCCGGACATGGGGCAGCTCACGGGCCAGAACGGCCGCCGCCTCCGTCTCCTCCGGGGCAAAGCCGCTCTTGGCCTCCTCGCCGCCGATGTTCACCTCCAGCA
>ERZ827450.3355-NODE-3355-length-11081-cov-3.644386_pt1 | contig 11081 bp, 8 predicted proteins | sample MGYA00519773_ERZ827450 | MGnify/ENA primary metagenome ERZ827450 (study PRJEB31778, sample SAMEA3449306) | human gut metagenome | biome: human gut; feature: human-associated habitat; material: faeces | place: United Kingdom | collected 2010/2012 ...
TCAACAGAGAACTGGAATGGTTATTGTGATTGGAACGAACAGTGTCCTGGAATGATCCTGAATCGGATAGATGAGAGACTTAAACGTCCTATTTCGAATAAAATGATTGGAGCAGAAACATGAATGTTTTTTCAAAAGTATTTGGAACCCGCAGCCAGCGTGAGGTAAAACGTATCATGCCGCTGGTTGAAAAAACCGAGAGCTATCAGTCTCAGATGCAGCAGCTTACGGATGAGCAGTTACGAGACAAGACAAGAGAATATAAGAAACGTCTTGCAGAAGGTGCAACACTGGATGATCTTCTTCCGGAGGCATATGCGACGGTGCGCGAGGCGGCGAAGCGTGTGCTCGGCATGGAGCATTACCGCGTGCAGATTATCGGTGGTATCATTCTTCACCAGGGACGTATCGCTGAGATGAAGACCGGTGAAGGTAAGACTCTGGTATCGACACTGCCGGCATACTTAAATGCGCTTGAGGGCAAGGGCGTGTGCATCGTCACAGTCAACGACTATCTGGCAAAGCGTGATGCTGAGTGGATGGGACAGGTTCATGAATTCCTGGGACTGAAAGTCGGCGTGGTTTTGAACGAGATGACGAACGATGAGCGCCGGGATGCCTATAACTGTGACATTACCTACGTGACAAACAATGAGCTTGGTTTTGATTATCTGCGTGACAACATGGTAATCTATAAGGAGCAGCTGGTGCAGCGCGGACTGCATTTTGCCATCATCGACGAGGTCGACTCGGTATTGATCGATGAGGCGCGTACACCGCTCATCATTTCCGGACAGAGCGGCAAATCCACCAGACTGTATGAAGCATGCGATATTCTGGCGTGCCAGATGAAGCGCGGTGAGGACATGCCGGAGTATTCCAAGATGGATGCCATCATGGGCGTGGAGCAGGAGGAGACCGGAGACTTCATCGTAAACGAGAAGGATAAGGTGGTCAGCCTGACACAGGATGGTGTGAAGAAGGTTGAGCAGTTCTTCAAGATAGAGAACCTGGCTGATCCGGAGAATCTGGAGATTCAGCATAATATTACACTTGCACTTCGCGCCCATAACCTGATGCATAAGGATCAGGATTATGTAGTTAAAGATGATGAAATCCTTATTGTTGATGAATTCACCGGACGTATCATGCCGGGACGCCGTTACTCAGATGGTCTTCATCAGGCAATCGAAGCGAAAGAGCATGTTAAGATCAAACGTGAGAGCAAGACTCTGGCAACCATCACTTTCCAGAACTTCTTTAATAAATATGATAAGAAGGGCGGTATGACCGGTACAGCTGTCACAGAGGAGAAAGAATTCCGTGATATCTATGCAATGGACGTTGTAGAGATCCCGACTAACAGACCGGTTATCCGAGTTGACCATGAAGATGCTGTTTATATGACAAAGAAAGAGAAATTCAACGCAGTTGTCAATGCTGTAGTGGAAGCTCATGCGAAACAGCAGCCTGTACTGGTCGGTACCATTACGATTGAAACTTCCGAGCTTCTCAGCCGTATGCTGAAGAGACAGGGAATCAAACATAATGTATTGAATGCCAAGTTCCATGAACTTGAGGCAGAGATTGTCTCACAGGCAGGTCAGGCAGGAGCAGTTACGATCGCCACTAACATGGCTGGTCGTGGTACAGATATCAAGCTGGATGATGTGGCAAGAAATGCAGGTGGTCTGATGATCATCGGTACAGAACGTCATGAGTCCAGACGTATTGATAATCAGCTTCGTGGACGTTCCGGACGTCAGGGAGATCCGGGTGAATCCCGTTTCTATATTTCCCTGGAAGATGACCTGATGCGTCTGTTCGGTTCTGAGAGACTGATGAAGATCTTTACATCTCTTGGTGTTGCAGAGAATGAACAGATTGAGCACAAGATGCTTTCCAATGCAATTGAGAAAGCTCAGGAGAAGATTGAGTTTAACAACTTTGGTATCCGTAAGAATCTTCTTGATTATGACCAGGTAAACAATGAACAGCGTGAGATCATCTACAAAGAACGTCGTCAGGTTCTCGACGGTGAGAATATGCGTGAAGCAATCTATAAGATGATCCAGGATACAGTGGATACTTATGTTGATATGTGTTTCTCTGATGATGTAGATTCTGAAGAGTGGGATCTGAATGAATTTAACGGTGCTCTTACTCCGATCATTCCGATCAGACCGCTTACAGCTGAGAGTGTAAAAGGCAAGAAACGCGATGAGATCAGACATGAACTGAAAGAAGAGGCAGTGAAGCTCTATGAAGAAAAAGAAGCAGAGTTCCCGGAACCGGAGCAGCTTCGTGAATTAGAGCGAGTTGTACTTCTGAAATGCATTGACAGCAAGTGGATGGATCACATTGATGATATGGAAATCCTTCGTCAGGGTATCGGACTTGCTGCTTATGGACAGAGAGATCCGGTTGTTGAATATAAAATGAGTGCATTTGATATGTTCAACGAAATGATCACATCCATTCAGGAAGATACTCTTCGTATGCTGTACCATGTACATGTAGAGCAGAAGATCGAGCGTGAACAGGTAGCTAAAGTTACCGGAACAAACAAGGATGACAGTGCCGGTCCTAAGAAACCGGTTCAGAGAAAAGAAATCAAAGTATATCCGAACGATCCCTGCCCATGTGGAAGCGGTAAGAAATACAAACAGTGCTGTGGACGTAAGAATAAGGTCTGACTCGTTTATCTCAGTTGAGAAGACTCCCATTTCTGTATGTGGTGAGTTCATTACTACAGAGCGGGCAGTAATGATTTTGTAAAAAGAACATTGTGAGCAGATCATGTCTGCTGCAAAATAAAAGGGCTGAATCATGAGGCCCTTTTATCGTGCGCAAAAACACGTTAGCGCGTTGAATTGGCAGATTGTGAATATCTGTCTGAACTGTTCAGTACATCCACAGCTATGTGATTATGATTGATGAACAGTCACATAATAATTCCATAAAGGGGGAAAAACAGTATGAAAAGAGAGTCTTTCGGCTCACGCCTTGGTTTTATCCTGGTGTCAGCAGGATGTGCCATCGGTATTGGAAACGTGTGGAAGTTTCCGTATATCTGCGGGGCATATGGAGGCGCGGCCTTTATCCTGATCTACTTATGTTTTCTGGTTATTCTCGGTATTCCGGTTCTGGTAGCAGAATTTGCGGTAGGACGGGGAAGCCACACAAGTGTTGCGAAATGTTTTGACAAACTGGCACCTGCAGGAAGCTGCTGGAAGCCATTGAAATTTATTGGTATTATTGGATGTTATATGCTGATGATGTTTTACACAACAGTAGGAGGATGGATGATCTACTATTGTGTGAAGAGTCTGCGGGGAGATTTCGTTGGAGCGACTCCGGAAGCAGTAACACAGTCTTTTTCCGATATGCTGGGAAATGCACCGACGATGATGTTATGGATGGTGATCATCTGTCTGATCGGATTTGCAGTCTGTTTCATGGGATTGCAGAATGGTATTGAAAAAATCTCCAAAGTAATGATGAGTGCACTGCTTATCATTATGGTGATCCTTGCGGTTCATTCAGTAATGATGGAAGGTGCGGGAGAAGGAATCCGCTTCTATCTGGTTCCTGATTTTCAGAAGATTAAGGAAGCAGGAGTTGGTAATGTAGTATTTGCGGCATTGAGTCAGTCATTCTTTACATTATCCATTGGTATTGGTGCCATGCTGATCTTCGGAAGTTATCTGGACAAATCCAGAAGCCTTACCGGAGAGGCGGTAAGCATCACCGTACTCGATACTTTTGTTGCGCTGACAGCAGGATTTATCATTATTCCGGCATGCTTCTCCTATGGAATCCAGCCGGATGCAGGTCCAAGCCTTATCTTTATCACTCTGCCCAATATTTTTGCAAAGATGAGCGGAGGGGCTTTGTGGGGAAGTCTGTTCTTCCTGTTTCTGACATTTGCTGCGGTTTCAACGATCATTGCTGTATTTGAGAACCTGATCGTGTTTAATATGGAACTGTTTGGCTGGAACCGTAAAAAGAGTGTTGTTGTCTGCGCAGTTCTTGTTGTGATCTTAAGCATTCCATGTGTACTTGGATTCAATGTACTTTCCGGATTCCAGCCATTCGGAGATGGAAGCAACATCATGGATCTGGAAGATTTTATTGTTTCTAATAACTTTCTTCCTCTTGGAAGTCTTGGTTACCTTCTGTTTTGTACCAGAAAGAACGGATGGGGATGGGACAATTTTATTGCAGAGGTGAATGCCGGTACAGGCATGAAATTTCCGAAATGTCTGAAAAATTATGTTGCCTATGGAATTCCGGCGATTATCATTGTGATCTATCTGAAAGGTTACTATGATAAATTTGCAGGTCTGGGAACAGCAGCACTGGCCGGATGGATGATCGTGGCACTGGTACTGCTGGGATTCGTATTCTACTGTGCGACAGCGAAGAAGAAAGTGAAACAGTAAGCGGAGCGCGAATATCTGCCCGACCTGAGAACAATAAAAGATGTAATTATGTCTGAGAAGAAAGATTCTTTCAGACATGGTTACATCTTTTTTGTGTTATGGAATTGTTGTGTAAAGGTAGTGGATGCATTATTTTAGAGGATTGCTATAATGAGGCAGTTCTTCGCTGGGGTTGGTTTTGAACTGTTTACGGTATGCCCGGGAAAAAGTGCTGTATTCTGCGAACCCGCTTTCCTGTGCTGCTTTTGTCACAGGCATTCCATTTGAGATCAGAGTACGTGCCATAAGAAGCCGCTTGTTTACAATATAATTATGAAGGGTATAGCCGGTTTCTTGTTTGAACTTCCGCATCAGATGGTACTTGCTTACATAATATCTGGCAGAAAGCGTTTCTACAGACAGATCTTCTTTCAGATTGTGGTTGATATACTGAAGGATACTGGCAATCTGCGAGTCAAAGGTGTAGGATTTTTTATCAAAAATGTACTGCTTTTCCAGAAAGATACGGTTCAGATAAACCATAAACTGAAGAAAAAGTGACTGTGTCAGGATTTCCCTTCCATATTCATCGGATTTTGCGGAATTTTCCAGTTCAAACAGGATGTCTTTCATCTTTTCCTGAAGAGCAGAGTTCAGACGTACCAGATTATAGCTTCGGTCATTTGCTTTCTGGAAGCATTTCAGCAGTTCCTGCCAGGGAATATCGTTTTGGATCCAGAGAATAAAACGTTCATATGGAACAGATGGATCAATCTCCGGGCGGTGGATGGCATGGCGGTTTACCAGAAGAATGTCCCATGGTTTCAGTTGATAAGCTTTTCCTTCTATATGATAAGCAGCCTTGCCGGAGATGAAGATAACTACCTTGTGAAAATCATGATAATGGTAAGAGAATTCCTTTCTGGTCTGGTCTTTAAGATGAAAAAGTCGGAATTGTTCGTTCAGGTATCCTGTTTTTTCTGTCTGATAGAACTGTTCTGATAATAACATATCTGCCTCCGATATCTGCAATGATTATTTAATCGAATCAAGCAAGTCCTCTGTGGAGATTGTGAAAAGAAATAAGCAGTGGAAAGCAATAAGCGGAGGGAAAAGTTTGATTCATGGTATAATCATATCATTTAATGCGCAAATGTACAATTATTACTAAGAATGTAATAAATAGTAACGAATATATTTTATAATTTCTGAGAAAATATGCTACAAAGATATTGACATTATTACACGATAATAGTATCATGCAATTACAAAGTAATCGTAAAAACTTTGTAACTATTTCGAAATAGGGTAAAGAAATAGAAAACTGAACAGAGAGGAGCGATGCTGCTGTAAGGCTGTTATATCAGAGAACTGATATAATGGTCTTTTTTGTAATACCTACAGAGCATTTTTTGCAATGTTTTAAGCATTTTACTCTATATACATGGTAAAAACAATAAAATATAATGAATATAAAGTCAGGATGTGATATGAGAAAATTACCTGACACAAAATTTAACCGAATCAAGTAAGCCCCCTGCTTCAATTGCGAAGAGCAATAAGCAGTGGGTGGGGACTCAGACAAGTGGCGAAGTGAGTTGGGAAGATTGCCCGACAATTGATTATCGGTGCAGATACAAAAGCGGGAAGTATCCGGGATTATAAATCAGAAGGAGAGATATGGTTATGGCAAATACAATTATTATGAGTAAATATCAGGGACTTGGAAACGATTATCTGATTCTTGATCCGAAGAAAAATCAGGTACAGCTTCAGGGAAAGAAGATTGCACTTCTCTGCCAGAGAGGATTTGGGCTTGGCGCTGACGGTGTGCTCTATGGACCGGTAGAAATTGATGGGAAATTGGGTGTGCGTATTTTTAATGCAGACGGAAGTGAATCTGCCATCAGTGGAAACGGCGTGCGTATTTTTGCCAAATATCTGATGGACAATGGATATATTACTGAGAAAAAATTTGACATTGAAGCTATGTCAGGCACGATTCATGTGGAATGTCTGAACAGCCGGGCAACGGAATTTAAAGTAAACATGGGAAAACCATCTTTTATCTCCAGCGATATCCCTGTTTCCGGTGAAGTTCGTGAAGTAATTAAGGAGAATTTCGTATTCCATGGAAAAGAATACAAGGCTACCTGCCTGACAGTTGGTAATCCACACTGCATTATTTTTACTGACAATGTAAGTGCAGAAGCTGTAAAGAATCTGGGACCTTATGTGGAAAATGCAGATGAATTTCCGGAGAGAATGAACCTGCAGATCTGCCGTCAGGTCGACAAGGGAAATCTGGAGATTGAAATCTGGGAAAGAGGTTCCGGATATACAAAGGCTTCCGGAACAGGAAGCTGTGCGGCAGCAGCGGCAGCCTATAAGCTGGGGCTGGTAGAATCCCGTATTAATGTAAATCAGCCAGGCGGAATGATACAGATCGATATGGAAGAGGACGGAACTATCTATATGACAGGAACAGTGGGATATATTGCAGATATAAGTGTTGCAGAGAGCTTCTTCTCATAAATTACACAGACTTTATGCGTAATTCAGTGTAAAGTATGATTACCCACAGTGTGAAATGTAACGATAAATGATCATTTCACACTGTGGGTAATTCTTTGTTTGTAATTTGCTTAAAGATATGTTATTATTTTAAACGAATTATTTATCAGGACTGCTATAATCTATAGCAATTCAGTCGGTTATCCACAGGGAGTCCGACAGAGAATATTTATAATAAGAAAGTGGGTGAAGCTGTGGTTGAATTAGACCAGTTCAAGAGCATTCTTGCGACTTATACAGAACCATTAGTGGAAGTGAGGGATTCACTTTGACCTGGCTAACAAAGAGCAGAAGGTCGAAGAATTAGAGCGCGAAATGGAAGCGCCTGATTTCTGGGATGATGCAGAAGTTTCCCAGAAGAAAATGAAAGAATTAAAAGACATGAAAGATGATATGGAGACCTATCAGAATCTGGTTACACAGATGGAAGATATGGAAACCATGATCGAGATGGGATATGAGGAGAACGATCCTGCACTGATTCCTGAGATTCAGGAAATGCTGGATGAGTTTCAGAAGGATTTTGACAATATCCGTATCAAGACACTTCTTTCCGGAGAATATGACAGTGAGAATGCTATCATTAAGCTGAATGCAGGAGCAGGCGGAACAGAGGCCTGTGACTGGTGCGGTATGCTTTACCGTATGTACAGCCGCTGGGCAGATAAGAAAGGATTTACCCTGGAAGTGCTGGATTATCTGGACGGCGATGAGGCAGGTATCAAATCTGTTACTTTCCAGGTAAACGGAACAAATGCTTACGGTTATCTGAAATCAGAGAAGGGAGTTCACCGTCTGGTGCGTATTTCTCCTTTCAATGCAGCAGGTAAGCGACAGACATCTTTTGTATCCTGTGATGTTATGCCGGATATCAAGAAGGATCTGGATGTAGAGATCAATGACGATGAGATCCGTATTGATACTTATCGAAGCAGTGGTGCCGGCGGTCAGCATATCAACAAGACATCATCTGCCATCCGTATCACACATTATCCTACCGGAATCGTGGTACAGTGTCAGAATGAACGTTCTCAGCACATGAATAAAGATAAAGCCATGCAGATGCTGAAAGCCAAGCTGTATCTTCTCAAGCAGCAGGAGGCAGAGGAAAAACTCTCCGGTATCCGCGGTGAGGTGACAGATATCGGATGGGGAAATCAGATCCGTTCTTATGTTATGCAGCCATATACCATGGTAAAGGATCATCGTACAAACGAGGAGACCGGAAATGTGGATGCAGTACTTGACGGAGGAATTGATATTTTCATCAATGCATATCTGAAATGGATCGCACTGAAGAAATAAAAGAATAAAAAAGGCTGTCTGAAATCAGGACAGCCTTTTTCGTGTTGAGGCATAATGATTTTACACAATGATTCAGCAGAATATATTTCTTGCGTATTTTTGTGTGGTGTGATAATATATCCAGTGTGTAAAAACAAATGTCTTTAAAGAACGGACAGGTAAATTGATATGCAGAAACCAGTAACAGAGAAAAAGAAATATTTTGTAGTGAGGGAACGTGCGGTTCCGGAAGTCCTGCTGAAGGTGGTGGAGGCAAAGAAGCTTCTGGACTCCGGCAAAGTGGACACTGTACAGGATGCAGCAGAGCGCACAGGAATCAGCAGAAGCTCTTTCTACAAATACAAAGATGATATTTTTCCATTTCATGAAGAGACAAGGGGAAAGACGATCACCTTTATTATCCAGATGGATGATGAACCGGGGCTTTTGTCGGTTGTCCTGCAGACGATTGCACGGTTTCATGGAAACATTCTCACCATTCATCAGAGTATTCCTATCAATGGGGTTGCCACACTTACTCTGAGTGTGGACATTCTTCCGGGCGAGGGGGATGCAGAAGCAATGGTAGAGACGATTGAACAGAATGAAGGAATTCATTATCTGAAAATATTAGGCAGGGAGTAAAAGAAAATGATCAATGTAGCAATTTTAGGATATGGCACAGTTGGAAGCGGTGTATTTGAAGTATTAAATGAAAATAAAGAGAGCATTTCCAGACGTGCCGGACAGGAACTTCATGTAAAATATGTTCTGGATCTTCGTGATTTTCCGGGACAGCCGGTAGAGAAGGTTCTGGTCCATGATTATGAACAGATCGTCAGTGATCCGGAAGTAGATATTGTAGTAGAGGTTATGGGCGGTGTGGAGCCTGCTTATACTTTTGTAAAGAAGGCACTTCTGGCAGGAAAAAATGTCTGCACTTCCAATAAGGCTCTGGTTGCAAAGCATGGCCGCGAGCTGATGGATATTGCAAAGGAAAAGAGCATTAACTTCTTATTTGAAGCAAGCTGTGGCGGCGGAATCCCGATCATTCGTGTCATCAATTCTTCCCTTACAGGAGATGAGATTGACGAAGTGACAGGTATCCTGAACGGAACTACCAATTACATGCTTTATAAGATGAGCACAGAAGGCTGTGAATTTGACACTGTATTAAAGGAAGCACAGCAGAAGGGTTATGCAGAGGCAGATCCTACCGCCGACGTGGAAGGATACGATGCATGCCGTAAGATCGCAATCCTTTCCTCACTGGCATTTGGCAGACAGGTTGATTACGAAGATATCTATACAGAGGGTATCAGCAAGATTACGGCAACCGATATCAAGTATGCAAAAGCAATGGGAACAACGATCAAGCTGCTGGCATCCAGCAGACGTTATGCGGGTAACAGATTGCATGCAATCGTGGCACCATGTATGTTATATCCGGAACATCCGCTTTATAATGTTAATGATGTGTTCAATGCTATTTTCGTTCATGGAAATGTATTAGGGGATGCGATGTTCTATGGAAGCGGAGCCGGAAAACTTCCAACTGCGAGTGCTGTAGTTGCGGATGTTGTAGATGAGGCAAAGCATCTGAACCGTAATATCATGACGATGTGGAAAGAAGAAAAGCTTCAACTGGAAGACAAGGCGGATTCCAAGAGAAGATTCTTTGTACGGATAAAAGGCAAGGAAGAGGAGCTGGTTCCGCAGCTGAAGGAATCATACGGAGAGATTGAAGTGGTAAAAGTACCGGAACTGGAAGGAGAATTTGGATTTGTAACTCCTGTTATGATGGAGGGAGATTATGAGACCAGATCAAAACTTTACAAAGAGCAGATCGTACATATGATCCGTATTCAGGATTAATCAGATTGGTCTGTCACAGGAGGAAACATGTTAATAGTAAAAAAGTTTGGCGGAAGTTCAGTCGCCAATAAAGAAAGAATATTCAATGTGGCAAAACGCTGTATTGAGGACTACAGAGCCGGACATGACGTAGTTGTTGTCCTTTCGGCAATGGGAGATACGACAGATGATCTGATCGCACTGGCGAATACGATCAATCCGAATGCTAAAAAAAGAGAGCTGGATATGCTGCTTACGACAGGTGAACAGGTATCAGTGTCTCTCATGGCTATGGCAATGCAGGCACTGGATGTGCCGGCAGTATCTTTGAATGCTTTTCAGGTTATGATGCATTCCACATCCCGTTATGGAAATGCCAGATTTAAAAGAGTAGACACATAGCGTATCATGCACGAACTGGATTCGAGAAAGATCGTTATTGTAACAGGTTTTCAGGGTGTTAACAAATATGATGATATTACGACACTCGGACGAGGCGGTTCTGATACAACAGCTGTTGCGCTGGCAGCTGTGTTACATGCCGATAAATGTGAAATCTATACAGACGTAGACGGTGTGTTTACAGCAGATCCAAGAGTAGTAAAAACTGCAAAGAAACTGGATGCCGTTACATACGATGAGATGCTTGAGCTTGCGAGTCTTGGGGCAAAAGTTCTTCACAACCGTTCTGTGGAAATGGCGAAAAAATATAATGTGGAATTAGTGGTACGGTCAAGTTTGAACCGTTCAGAAGGCACCGTAGTCAAGGAGGGGGCAAATATGGAAAAATTACTGGTCACAGGTGTGGCTGCAGATAAGGATACTGTCAGAATATCTGTCATTGGATTAGAGGACAAACCAGGAACAGCATTTGCTGTATTCAATACACTGGCTGCTAATAATATTAATGTAGATATTATCCTGCAGTCTGTCGGAAGAGAAGGA
>ERZ827450.3358-NODE-3358-length-11065-cov-2.432879_pt1 | contig 11065 bp, 8 predicted proteins | sample MGYA00519773_ERZ827450 | MGnify/ENA primary metagenome ERZ827450 (study PRJEB31778, sample SAMEA3449306) | human gut metagenome | biome: human gut; feature: human-associated habitat; material: faeces | place: United Kingdom | collected 2010/2012 ...
CCGTGGCGCGCAGGAACTGCTGCAGCGTTACCGTGAGCTGCAGGATATCATTGCCATTCTGGGCATGGAGGAGCTGAGTGCTGAGGACCGGAAAACGGTGGACCGCGCGCGCCGGATGCAGCAGTATTTCTCGCAGCCGTTCTCGGTAGCGGAGCAGTTCACCGGCCTTGAGGGCCGCTATGTGACCCTGGAGGACACGATCAGCGGCTTTGAAGCCCTGCTCGGCGGAGAACTGGATCAGTATCCGGAGGCTGCCTTCTCCATGGTCGGTACAGTGGACGAGGTTCGCCGGAAAGCGCAGGATATGGGGGCGCTTTGATGGAAAATACCTTCTATCTGGAGATCATCACGCCGGATCGGCAGTTTTATACCGGCCCGGCAGACAGTCTGGTCATGCCTGCGCTCGACGGTGAATACGGCGTGCAGCCGGGGCATGAACCGGTCGTTACCGCACTTCGTCCGGGCACCGTCCGGTTTCACGCCGAGGGCGTCCAGCACGAGGTGGTCGTCAGCGACGGCTTTGCCGAGATCATGCCGGACTATGTCATCCTGCTGGTATCCAGCGCAGAGCGGCCCGAGGAGATCGACCGCAAGCGTGCCGAGCGCGCCCGCGAGCGAGCCGAGGAGCGTCTGCGCCAGAAGCAGAGTATTCGTGAATATCATCTATCCAAGGCGGCGCTGGCTCGTGCCATGGCACGACTCAAGGCGACCCGCTGACCTCTCTCCCAGCGCCTGCCCCGGTGTCATCAGATGGAACATCGGAGCAGGCGCTTTTTCGATAAAAAAGCAGGGGCTGACTCAGAATGATTGCATGAAATCACCTGAGTCAGCCCCTTTAGGGCAACACCGCACAATTAAAGCTGCGGCGGTATTGCCTTAGGAAATATCCGCCAGCTCGAGATAGTCTGCGCCGTGCTCCGCGATGTATTCCTTGCGGCCGGAGAGGTTGTCTCCGAGCAGCAGGTCGAACATCTCGCTCGTTGCGGCGGCTTCATCCGGCGTGATGCGGATGAGGCGGCGCGTTTCAGGGTTCATGGTAGTCTCCCACATCATGTCCGCCTGGTTCTCGCCCAGACCCTTGGAGCGCTGGATGAGGATCTTCTTGCCCTCGAGCTTTTTGAGGATAGCCGCCTTTTCGGTCTCGTCGAAGGCAAAATAGCTCTTGTCGCGATAGGTGATCTCGTAGAGCGGAGACTCCGCGATATAGACATAGCCCTGCTCGATGAGCGTCGGGACGAGGCGGTAGATCATGGTCAGGATCAGCGTGCGGATCTGGAAGCCGTCCACATCGGCATCGGTGCAGATGATGACGCGGTGCCACCGCAGGCTGTCGAGGTCGAACGCCGACAGATCCTTCGCCGCCTTGCCACGCACCTCGACGCCGCAGCCGAGGACCTTGAGCAAGTCGGTAATGATGTCGTTCTTGAAGATCTTGTCGTAATCCGCCTTCAGGCAGTTCAGGATCTTGCCGCGCACGGGCATGATCGCCTGAAATTCGCTGTCGCGGCCCTGCTTGACCGAGCCGAGCGCGGAGTCGCCCTCCACGATGTACAGCTCGCGGCGCGCAACGTCCTTCGTGCGGCAGTCGACGAACTTCTGCACGCGGTTTGCCAGATCGATGTTGCCGGACAGCTTCTTTTTGATGTTGAGGCGCGCTTTTTCCGCCTGTTCGCGGCTGCGCTTGTTGATCAGGATCTGCTCGGCGATCTTGTCCGCCTCGGATTTGTTCTCGATGAAGTAGATCTCGAGTCCCTCCTTGAGGAACTCGGTCATCGCCTCCTGAATGAACCTGTTCGTGATGGCCTTCTTGGTCTGGTTTTCGTAGGACGTCTGGGTGGAGAAGCAGTTGGTCACCAGCACCAGACAGTCCTGGACGTCCTGCCACTTAATGCCGCTCTCGTTTTTGTTGTACTTGCCCTGTTGCTTGATGTAGGCATCGATGGCGCTGGTCAGAGCACTGCGGGCGGCCTTCTCGGGCGAACCGCCGTTCTCGAGCCACGATGAGTTGTGGTAGTACTCTTGCATCGTGAAGGTGCGCGAGAAGCACATGCAAGCAGTGATTTTTACGTTGTAATCGGGCAGGTCTTCACGGTCGCGACCACGACGGTCGGCCTCGATAAAGAAGGGCTCGGTGAGGTAGTCGGTACCGACCTTTTCGAGCACGTAGTCCTCGATGCCCTTGGGATAGCAGAAGTCCTCTTCGGAGAACTCGCCGTCGTCGCCCTCGATACGCAGACGGAAGGTCACGTTGGCGTTGACCACGGCCTGGCGGCGCATGGTCTCGCGATACCACTCGTGGGGGATGCTGATGGAGGTAAAGACCTCAAGATCGGGGCGCCATTTGATGGTGGTGCCGGTGCGGTTCTCGTCGCTGGGCTCAATCTCGAGCGCCTTCTTTTTGGCGCCGACGACCTTGCCCTTCTTAAAGTGCAGGGAGTACTTGTTACCGTCGCGCCAAACCGTGACGTCCATGTACTCGGAAGCGTACTGGGTCGCGCAGGAGCCCAGGCCGTTGGTGCCGAGCGAGAAGTCGTAGTCGCCGCCCTGGTTGTTATTGTATTTGCCACCGGCGTAGAGCTCGCAAAAAACGAGTTCCCAATTAAAGCGCTTCTCGGAGGGGTTCCAGTCGAGCGGGCAGCCGCGGCCGTTGTCCTCTACCTGAATGGAGCCATCGCGAAAGGCGGTAAGGGTGATGAGCTTGCCGTAGCCCTGGCGCGCCTCGTCAACGGCGTTGGACAGGATCTCGAAGGCGGCATGCGCGCAGCCATCGAGTCCGTCCGAGCCGAAGATAACGGCGGGGCGCAGGCGTACGCGCTCCTCGTCCTTGAGCTGGCGGATACTGTCGTTACCATAGTTTGCGGTGTTTTTTGCCATACTCGCTCTCTCGGTGCTCCCTTGCTGCGTTTAAGTCATATAGATAGTCAAGGTAGCATAGCCCAGCCCACAGACGATTCCAACCAACACGAAATCCATCGAACAATCGTTCGGAGTTCGATGGAGATTCGTTTACTCGGACAAAACCGAGTCGGTTCTGTCCGAGTAAGTTTGAATAGTGAACCGAAGTTGTAATGTCCGCATGGCGATGACGAATATGGTTTTCATAATGACAGATATAGTTGACATCTTCTGATGGATGCAATATATTTCTGTCATGTTGCAACGGATATCTGTCCATTACTACGAAAGGAACTCCATGCCGGGCAAAAGGAACCTACGCATGAAGGCGGCGCGCGCGGCGGTTGGCCTTTCGCAAGCTGACTTGGCCGAGGCCGTGGGCGTTACGCGCCAGACCATCGGCCTGATCGAGGCGGGCGGCTACAACCCCACGCTCAATTTGTGCGTGGCAATCTGTAAAGCGCTACGCGTTACGTTGAACGATCTGTTTTGGGAAGACGGGATCGACGTCGACCCTAACGCTCTTTAGGAGTTCGCTATGAAATTTGAAGATTTAAAACTCGTGCAAAAGTGGCGTGAATATGCCGGCCCAAAGGATGAGCGCCTGGAGGCTGAGAGCGCGAAGATCTACAAGATTGGTTTCGTGCTGCTTTCGTTTGGCATGTTGATGATCTTTTTCTACCAGTTTATAGCTCGACAGGTTGCGTGGGTTCACAGCGACGCCAGTGAAATGCCGCATGGTTTTGCAACGCCGTTCGAGGCAGCCATGTATTTGTGGCTCGTTCTCGTGATGTTGATTTGCGCAGGACTGCAAACGCGGAAGGGCTATGTCGATACCAATCGTTTTGGGCAAACCGAGCATCTTCCTGTTGGATATTTCCTACTTCTCAGCGGTCTTAGCGGCGCCGCGTTCGCGCTTGTTATTGCCGCAATGCGCTGTATCGCTGAGGCGCAGATCGTACCGCTCGAAAGCGTCTTTTGGTTGGCGAACCTGGCCACGGGCGTGTTCTGCGGTGCGACGATTTTCGCGGCCACGTTTGCTGCCCTGTGCGCAACGTTTTTCACGGCGAAAAGACGCCGTGCCAAGCTCGAGGCAGAACTCGACTCCTCTGACGATATCTAATGCGTAATGGGCCGGCTCTAGGTATCCAGAACCAGCCCTTTTTGATGTTCGATGAGCCGAGTCGGCGTCTCTCACAAAAGTAACTAGGGGCTAGCGAGGTCTATCCGAATTGGCCTCATTGGCGGTGTCGATCTCGAGCGCCGTGCGGCGGGCACTGTAGGCGACGAGGCCGGCGCCTGCCGCGGCGGGTGCTGCAGCGGCTGCCGTGAGGGGAACGTTGGCATCGCCCTTGCCCGCAAGCGCGCCCGCTTTTCCGGAGCGCTTGTTATTGCCGCGATCCTTGCCGCTGCCGGAGCTGCTTCCGCCGGAGCCGCCGCCCTCGTCAGTACCGCCGCCACTTGAGCCACCATCGCCGTCCGCCGTCATCGGGGCGTCGTGAAGCCCTGTGGCGTCCGCGCTGTCGCATACGCCGACCTGAACTTCTGAGCGTTCGCATGCCGCGTCGGGCACGTGGAGCTCATGCAGTACAGCACCCAGCGCCGAGTTCGCGCCCGGTCGAATTTCTTCGAGCGTTACGGGATCGAGCGCCACCAGATTACGCGCCTTCGCATACAGCGTTACGCGTTTGCCCACTTCGTCGCTCCAACTCTCGGGGATGGCGAAGCTCATGCGGAACTGTGCCGTGCAACCCGGTGCCAGCACGGCGTTGCCGTTGTCGGCTACCAGCGGGTGCGTTGCAAAACGTGCGCCCAGCGTCTCGAGCGCGTACTTCACGTGTGCCATATCGTTGGCCGAAGCGTCCTCGGCAAGCTCTGGATCGTAGATCGAAGCCATGCGTGCGTTCACTCCGAATCCGATGGATGCGCTGGAGAACGGCTGGCTGGAGCCCTCTCGGTACAGATCGATCGTGCCGGCGGTCAGCAAGGTGTTGCCGTCGTTTCGCACCGTGACCATGAAGGATTCGCCTGCTGCTCCGGGCACCACCGCGCCCGAGGTAGCAACGGCGCCCGTCGGAGTGGCACACGCCACCAAGGGCACTTCGATGTCGTGCAGCTCTGCCTCGCTCTTCTCCGCGCTCACAATGTGCGTGGCGAGCGCGGAGAGCATGCCTCCCGACGTCAAAAATGTCGTTATCTGATCGACGGGATGGTCCAGCTCGCACATCACGAACGGCTCCGTGAACAGATCGCCTGCCAAGGTGCTGGCGAAGATGCGGAAGTGCTTGCCCATCACTGCAACCGGGTTGCCTTCTTCGTCGTAGGTTTGTCCCACCTTGCCATCGGTGTTCTCTACATAGAGCACGCACCTGCCGTTGTTGCTTACGCTAAACGATGCCGGGCCACAGCCTGCGGCACCCACGGGCTGCGTTGCAAATGCCGATGCGCCTCGCGTCCACGTAACATGCTGCAGCTGCTCGTTGACAGTTGCCAAAAAGCCCGTGTGCTGCGGCCACGGCACCGCGTGGGGTACTGTGGCATCTGGCGACATAACGCCCCAGCCCGCGATGGACTGGCCGATCACGGCGTACGATGCACAGCCACAACCGCCTGCGGTCTCGTATGCAACGGGCACCACCATTTTGCTGTTGAAATTCTCGGGCTCGCCTAGCTCGATACTCGACGGCGCTTGCGGAAAGCGGAGAACTTGGCGGAACGTCAGGCTGTCGCCCGAAACGTCCGACCATAGGGTAAAGCACTCCAGCGCAACCTCAGCCTCGCTGCCGAGCGCCTTTTCTGCGGTGGCTCCGCGGCGGTGGAGGTAGGCACCCGACAGGCGCCCGTCGACTAGCGTCTTGCCCACCGTAATGCGTGGGCACTGCAGGCAATGGTAGCCATCCTCTTGCAGGCGGCCGCGCGAGATGCTGCGCCACGACGTGTGCGATATCACGCGAACTCCGTCGTTGCTTATGCGCAGGCGCACAACGGACAGTATGCCGGATGTGCTCGCCGCATCGAAAAGGGTGTTGTCGCCGGCGGGGCGCTCGCCCGAGACCAGCAGCACGTAGGCGTCCTGGTTTCCTCTTCCGTCCGTATATTCCACTACGTCGAAGTCGTAATCGTATATGCCGTCGCGCTCCACGTCGCCCTCGCCAAACCCAAGGGGAAAGTCCACAGGCGTGGGAGCGGACCACGTTCCGTTTGCCTTTGTGTGTACCACCAGGCGCGAGCGGCCATTGTCGCCGTAGCGCACCGAGGCGATACGGAACAGGCATTCTACGCCGGCAATCATTGCCAGCTTCATGTGGGCTTCGCTGAGCACGCCAGCAAACAGCACGTTGTCGCTCGAGGGCTTGATGCCGCCACGCTCGTCCTCCGACACGCCGGCAGAATTGGCGTTCGGGTCCGCAACGGCGTTTGTTGCCTGACCGATATAGGTGTACTCATACATCGGCGCGGCGTTTTCGTCGTTCTCTATCAACGCATGGACGAAATGCTCAATCTGTCCCGTGTCGTCGCTCTCCGCGTCCGCCTCGAGCTCAATGCGCGTGACCGCTTGATCCCAATCGCGCACGACAGGCGCGACGTTTATCGCGGTGGCTGCAACCTCGGCGCGTGCGAGCAGCTCGGAATTGGTGACAATGGTGGCCGATGCGATAAATTGCGGCACGCTGCCCGCCTCGATGTTGCTGGGCGTGCCGAAGCGGGCATCCAACGTGTAAGGCGTATCTCCACCCAATGCGAGCTCAGAGCGCTGGAGCGCATACTGGTCGCCATTGTTCACCGACATATTCCACGAATCGATGAGTGTGGGCCACGACCCCGACCAAGCCTTGGTGGTCCACTTGAACATTACGAACTGGAGTATCACATCGACATCGACGTCTGCACCTACGCGCAGCCGCGGAAGCTGGTGTCCATCTGCCTTCTCGTACCCAATGAACAGCGTGAGGGATGCGGCGCCGCGCACGGCAGACGAAGCGACGCCTGCAACGCCGGCGCCAAAGGTGACGGCAAGCCCGATCTGGATGGTGAACGAGCCCGACGTGTTTGAATAGTCGAGCGAAATGTTTTTAAAAAACGCCGCGCCGCTGCCGTGCGTGTGGGCACCCACGGCGAGCGCCAGCTTCGCCAGCACCCAGGGGTTGACGTTTAGGAAAAACGGCACCGGTCCTAGGGTAAACTGCTCGGTCCAATTGAGGTCGGTTCTTACCTGGAAGAGGGCCTTAATATTGCCGTATGCGGGGTCGTTGTTGTTACCCCAGGTTTTGCCCACCCAATCGTAGGCGAGCGAGCCGTACAGCTGTGTGGCGATATCCATCGTGAACAGCGGCGTGCAATGGTGACGAAGGAGCTTGGTGTTTCTTGGATCGGTGCCCGAACCGGCACTCATACTCTTGTACTGATTCCACTTCCCCTCCATTTCGTCGAGGTAGCGGTTTGCCTGCTTGGCGCCCGACTCACGCGGCGATTTCTTCCAGTATTCCGGATCCGGATTGCCCGAATCGTTCATATAGCTAGCTGGTTTGTACCCTCCGCCAAACAGCACGTATCCAGCAAACGAGAAATCGAACAGAATGGGAAATGTGGGCATCCAGCACGTGAACTTATTGCCGCCGATACCGGGAAACGCCGCGGGGAAATCAAACGGAGTGATCTCTTGGTCCATGGTGGTGGGGACGATAGTGGTCGATCCGGATTCCGCCTTTGCGGCCGGCGCAGTGACAACGGCCATGGGGGAGGAGAGCGTGTAGGTTTTGCCCTGGTAGTCGAGCGCAAAGCGCAACTTGCATCCTTCCTCCAGAAGGCCCGAAGCTGCATCGAGGAACGTGTCTTCGAGCGTGAACGTCGCCAGATTATTCGCGCCCGATGCGCTGGCCTTGACTTGGCCAATCTGCGTGACGGTTTTGGGTGAGTTGCCCGCGGCAGGCATCACTTTATTGATATGCAACGTTGCCTGCCCGCCCTGCGGCAGATGAGCCTGCACGGTAAAAGCGTGCGTGTCGGGCTGGTCGTTTGCTGCTTCGTCCGCTGGCATTGCCATAAACGTGGCGTCGGCGTACTGGATGTCCTATTCGTCGAACGTGAGCTGTCGAAAGTACGGCTCGCCATCGGAGAGCGGACGTGTGGGTGCGGTAATAGCGGTGCCGCCCTGGATACGCGCAAGGGGAATCTCGACATCGCGGTAGCCCGCCATGCTAATGGAGATGCCGCCGTTAAAGTCGTACGCGTCGAGAAGCGTTGCCTCGTCCACGTAGCCTTCTGAAAGAGGGGCGACCTCAAAGATGGCCGTGCCTTCGTCATCGGTCGTGGCGGTGAGCTGCTTGCCTGCGGCATAGCGCGATATGAGCGTGACCTGGGCACCCGTAATGGGCGTATTCTTGTTGGCGACGTCGACCACGACCACACCAAACATGGTGCGCGAGAGCACCAAGACCTTGAAGGGATCATCTTCGTCGGCGTATGCCTCGGTGGGTGCGAACGGCAATATGAAGGCGTTTGCGCTTCCCGGCACGCGCGGCATCATAATGCTCGCTAACGAGGACGCTCCGGCGACAAGTAACGAACGGCGATCAAGCATCTTGGGCTCCCATCCCGCAAGTATCGGTGGAAATAATCCAATTTTGCGAGAAGGCGCCCCGTGGCGGTAGTGCCGTTCAAGGGTCAAAATGTCCAAATTGATCGAGCGAAGCGCCGGGTTCCGGAACGCGTTCGATGCGCTTGGTAGTCCGGTCGCTAACGTAACATATGCGCGACCAGCTCGGCGCGTGTGCCGATGCCAAGCTTTGCGTATACGCCGGATAGGCGGTTTTTGACGGTGCCCGGCGATACTCCCATGTGGCGTGCGATTTCGGCGTTGGTCCACCCACGACAGGCGAGCATGGCCATGGTGAATTCCGTGGTCGTTAGATCGTCGGCAACGTCCTCGCCCGAATCGGGGTTGTGGATGCGCCGCCAGCCGTAGCTGAAGCGGTACGTGATCTCGATGATGCGCGCGAAGTCGTCAGGGTATTGCGTTTTTAGGCATGCCTCGATAAGCCCCTGTAAAAGGCCGTGATGCTCGCCAATGAGCTCAATAAGGCCGTCGGGACGCGCAATGTTCCAAGCAACTCCGAAGTGCGTTTTTGCGGCGTCGATGTCCTTGAGGCTCATGCATGCCATGGAAGCTGCCAAGTGCAGGAACAGCTCCGAGATGGGATAGCTTCCCTGTTTCATGATCAGGGCGTTTTCCGCCATGCCCAGACTGCGGCCATATTCGCCGCGCAGGTACAGGGCATGCGCCATCACGTAGCTGGCGAATAGGCGCAGGCCTTCGGGCAGATGCGCCGCAAGTGGATAAAACTCTTCAGCAGAATACGGGGAAGGCAAGTGCAGCAGGACACTCGCGGCCGAGACGAACAGGATATGCGTGGCGTGGACGGCGGGCGATTCCTCGTCAGTTGGCGTATCGAGGATGCCAGCAAGGCACCGGCGGGCGTCGGCGATACGGTTGAGCGACAGACTGGCATATCCGCAGATAAGGCATGCGGAATAGCGCAGTGCGGGATCGGTGGCGTCAAGATAGGGGCGCGCCGTCTTGGCAGCGAGGGCGGCCTGTCCGCGAAAGTACAGCGCTTCTGCCGTGGCGATGGTGCGTGAATCGGGGTCGGAAATGCCTGCAACCGCAGCGTCAATCTGCCCCGGCACAAAGGCGGTGCACATCAACGGCATGGGAACGCATGGGTAGCCATCGCAGTCCATCTTCCATCTCCCAACAGCTGGCAACAATGCAGCAATTGTACTCCTGTTGCTCGGGACTGGAATTTTTGGGTATTGCCTACGATTATGCCGAACGCATAAAGGAAGAGTCTATTGGCGATGCTCTCAAGGTGGCTACCGAAGCCAAGCTGACCTCGATATTAGGAAAAATTGCCACCCCTGCAAAAAGCTCTGTCGCAGTGATGGGAAACGCATCTTCTGGGCATTCCGGCGTCTCCAGCTAGCGCTGGACTGCTGCTGTCGCCTGCGCGTTGGCGAGCGGAGCGTGGGGACCGTCCGGCGACCAGCGGTGACGGGCGGGCCCTGCCGCGTGCGTGGGCCTCCATCGGCGTAGACCCATGACCCCTATGGCATCGGAGAAGTCCACCATCGCGTCCAGGACCTTACCGTCCGGCACGCCCAGCCTAGCGGCTCCCTTGAACCCAAGGTTGAAGGGGGGTGTTGTACAAGGCATATGGGGCCGAGTGGAAGTGGATCAAAAGAGCGTTACTTGACGTTTCATGCATAATGCCAACCGCCCCGCGATATCACGTTCGCAGCGCGCAGGGGCCGGAGAATCTTCGCGATGAGAGTTGACGTCTAATACCTTGCATCGTATAGTGTGTATAGCATAGTATATGACGAGAGGAGGTGTGCGGATGGAGGCACAGATGAAGCGCGGCTTCCTGGAGGCCTGCGTGCTCGCGGCCGTCTCCGGCGAGGAGTCCTACGGCTACCAGATCGTGAAGGACGTACCGGCGAGCATGGGGCTCACGGAGTCGACGCTCTACCCGCTGCTCAAGCGCCTGGAGAAGGCCGGGTGCATCACGGCGCGCTCCGCCGAGCACAACGGGCGGCTGCGCCGGTACTACCGCATCACGGACGACGGGCGAGCGCGCATCGAGGAGTTCCTGGCCGAGTGGCCGTCCGTACGGGAGATTTACGCATACGTTGAGGAGGCGCACCATGACGCGCGATGAGTTTCTGGGCCGGTTGGGCGAGCTGCTCGCCTGCCTGCCGGCCGAGCAGGTGGAGGAGACCAAGGCGTTCTATGCGGAGGCCATCGCCGACCGCATGGAGGACGGTATGAGCGAGGAGGAGGCCGTGGCCGCCATGGGCACGCCCGGCGAGGTGGCGGAGGCCACGCTCGACGACCTGCCCGCCGTGCCGCGCGCGATCGCGAGGACGCGCCGGCGCAGCACCGCGCTGCTGTGGGTGCTGGCCATCGTGGGCTCCCCGGTGTGGGTGCCGCTGCTCGCCGCCTTCGCCGCCGTGGCCGTCACGGTCTATATCTGCATCTGGGTGCTGGCGCTCTGCGTGTGGATCGTCGCGGTGGCACTCGGGGGCGTGGGCGTAGTTGAGCTCCTGCTTGCCGTAAGCGGCGTCATCATCGGCCACTTCCCGTACGCCCTCGCCTCGGCGGGCGTGGGGC
>ERZ827450.3359-NODE-3359-length-11063-cov-4.077580_pt1 | contig 11063 bp, 8 predicted proteins | sample MGYA00519773_ERZ827450 | MGnify/ENA primary metagenome ERZ827450 (study PRJEB31778, sample SAMEA3449306) | human gut metagenome | biome: human gut; feature: human-associated habitat; material: faeces | place: United Kingdom | collected 2010/2012 ...
TGACAACAGGTGAGAATGGTTCTGTCACACTGAAAAACCTGCATCTTGGAACCTATGTGGTAAAAGAAGCAAAAGCACCGGACAACTTCTATAATGGCGGCGAAGAAAAGACAGTGACGCTGACTTATGCCGGACAGAATAAAGAAGTTGTATTTGCGGATGTCACCTTCAACAATGAGCGTCAGAAAGCAGAAGTCACTGTAGTAAAACAGGATAAAGATACAAAGAAACCGCTGGAAGGTGGTATTTTCGCCCTGTATGCGGCAGACGATATCAAAAATGCAGATGGTGTAGTTGTTGTAAAGAAAGGCACCCTGATTGAGAAAGCCACTACCGGTGAGGATGGAAAGGCAAAATTCACAGCAGATCTGCCTATCAATCATTCCTATTCCGTAAAAGAAGACCAGGCACCAGAAGGCTATGTAAGAAATACAGAAGACGTGTATACGTTCAAGTTCTCTTACACCAATGATAAAGAAGCAACCGTATCTTTCGCCCATACCTTCAGCAATGACCGTGTGACAGCAAAAATCAATTTATTCAAAGTTGATAAAGAAACAGGAAAAGCCGTTCCGCAGGGCGATGCAACACTGAAAGGTGCAGTCTACGGATTATATGCCCGTGAAGATATCGTGCATCCGGATGGAGCAACCGGTGTGATTTATAAAGCAGGGGAACAGGTGGCTTCTCTTACAACGGATGAAAAAGGACAGGCTTCTGTAGATGGCTTATATCTTGGCAAATATTACGTCAAGGAGATCACACCACCGACCGGATACCTGGCAGATACAGAAGAACATGATCTTGAATGTAGTTATGAAGGTGATATGACTGCAGAAGTAAAAAGAGAATGCATTTCCAGTGAACAGGTGATCAAGCAGCCGTTCCAGATTATCAAAGCAGCCAACAATGGAAAGACCGATGCAGATCTGTTATCCGGAGCCGGATTTACAGTTTATCTGAAATCTTCCCTTACAAAGAAAGCAGATGGAAGCTATGATTTTGATTCTGCGACACCAGTTGTAATCGGGGAGAATGGTGCAACAGAAATGTTCACAGATGAAAAGGGGTATGCTTGCAGTATCGCACTTCCATATGGAACTTATATTGTGCGAGAAACCACAACGCCTCACAATTATACTCCAGTAGATGATTTTACGGTGCGTATCACTGAGAATAATCCGAACCAGCCACAGACGTGGAGAGTACTTCTGGATGATGAGTTTGAAGCGAAACTGAAAATCATCAAACAGGATGATGAAACTAAGAAACCAGTATTACAGAAAAATACAGAGTTTAAGATTTATGACCTGGATCATAAGAAGTATGTGGAGCAGGTTACAACCTATCCGACAACGGTTAAGCACAAATCTTATTTTACAGATGAGCAGGGATATTTGATTCTTCCGCAGAATCTGAAAATCGGAAATTACCGTATCGAGGAAGTGAATGCTCCGTTCGGTTACACACTGAACAAAAATTATTATGAGGTAACAGTCGATTCTAATACTGCATATCAGATGGATGGAACTTCCGGGGATGTGATCATTGAAGCAATTTATGAGAACCATCCAGTTAAGGGAGAACTGACTATCGTGAAAAAGGGCGAAGTTCTGGACGGATTCAAGGATGATTTTACATATCAGACAGAAAATCTGAAAGGAGCAGAGTTTGCCATTTATGCTGCGGAGGATATTTATACCGCTGATTTCCAGAAAGATGACAATGGAAACCGTATTCTGGAATATGCAGCCGGAACACTTGTAAAAACTGTTACAACCGATAAAGAGGGAAAAGCGGTCCTGAAGAATCTTCCACTTGGAAGTTATAAGATTGTGGAAACGTCTGCACCAACAGGATTTGTTTTAAACAGCGAAGCACAGACAGTCACTTTTACTTACAAAGATCAGGAAACACCTGTCATTGAGCAGACAGCTACTTTTGAGAATGAACGCCAGAAGGTAGAAATTTCGGTGGAAAAACAGGATGCTGATACAGAAAAAGCAGTTGCAGGGGCAGAATTTGGACTTTATGCGAAGAATGATATGGAAGCTCATGGAACTGTGATTGTGAAAGCAGACACACTTCTTGGAAAAGCTGTTTCTGGAGAAGATGGAAAGGCTGTATTTACACAGGACCTGCCATTTGGAGAGTATTATATCAAAGAACTGGCAGCACCGAATGGCTATGTATCTTCTGATGAAGTTCTGGAAGGGAAAGCAGAGTACCAGGGACAGGATGTTAAGGTCGTGCAGTTATCGTCTGTATTTAAGAATCAGCCTACAAAAGTTGTGGTTTCCAAGTCTGACCTGACTACAGGAGTAGAGTTATCGGGTGCTACACTTACTGTTCTGGATAAGGGCGGAAACGTGGTTGATACATGGAAATCCGTAAAAGGAGAACAGCATCTGATTGAACGGCTTACCGTAGGGGAAACCTATACGCTCAGGGAAGAGATGGCTCCTTATGGATACCTCAAAGCAGAAGAGATTACCTTTACGATTGAAGATACCGGGGAAATTCAGAAAGTGGAAATGAAAGATGATGTGCCGACAGGAACGATCATCATCAATAAACAGGGAGAATTTCTGGACAAGGTAACTGCGCTGGATTCTGTTGGAGGATGGATCAGTCATTTATTCCAGTATGTAACAGGCAGCCTGAAAGATGTTACCTTTGAAGTATTCGCTTTAGAGGACGTGAAATCTGCTGACGGAGAAAGTGAAGATTATTATAAAAAAGACGAGCTGGTGGCAACCATTACAACGGATGATACTGGTATTGCAAAGTTATCCGGACTTCCTCTTGGCAAATATTATGTCAAAGAAAAAGCTACAGTGGACGGTTTCGTACTGGATAATGAGGCAAGAGAGATTGACCTGACATATCGTGATCAGAATACTGCAGAAGTCACTTATTCTGCTGACTGGCAGAATAACCGCCAGAAAGCGGAAGTGGAAGTTGTGAAAAAAGAGAAAGATTCTGATCGTGTACTGGAAGGTGCAGTATTTGCCCTTTGTGCCAAGAATGATATTACAGGAGCAGACGGAAAAGTAATTCTTGAAGCTGATACTGTGATTGAAGAACTGGCAACGGACAAGGAAGGTAAGCTGACTTTTACAGCGGATTTACCGATTGGTTTTGAGTATTATATCAAGGAAACTTCCCCGGCACCTGGATTTGCGACGACAGATGAAAAACAGGAGTTTACATTTGAGTACGAAGGTGCAGAAACGGAAAAAGTATCTTATGCTTTTACTTTTGAGGATGAGCCGACTGTAATTGAGATTACCAAGACTTCCCTGACAGACGGAAAAGAGCTGGAAGGTGCCAAGTTACAGGTTACTGATGAAAACGGTAAGGTTGTAGATTCCTGGACTTCCGGCAAAGAAGCTCACATCATTAAAGAACTGGTAGTCGGACAGAAGTATATCCTGACAGAAACAAAACCGGCAGACGGTTTTGTGACAGCGGAAAGCATTACATTTACCGTTAAAGATAACGCAGAAGCACAGAAAATCGAGATGAAAGACGATGTGACCAAGGTGGAAATCTCCAAGACAGATATTTCTGGTAAGGAACTGCCGGGCGCAAAACTGACAATTCTCGACAAAGATGGTAAGACGGTAGAAAGCTGGACTTCTGAGGAGAAACCACATTACATTGAAATGCTTCCGATTGGGGAGTATACACTTCGGGAGGAGTCTGCCCCTGATGGTTATCTGGTAGCTGAGGACGTGAAGTTCACAGTGGAAGATACCGGGGAGATTCAGAAAGTTGTGATGAAAGATGAGGTAAAACCGGAAGAAACACCAACATCGGAAACACCATCTACACAGGTAACAGATACACCGAAAACCGGAGATGATACACATATGCTGCTTTGGATTCTGCTTGCAGTAGCAGGTATGGCAGGGATAGTGTCCGGGGGATGGGGAGCAAGAAAGAAGAAATAAAAAACAGTTAGTTAAGAGGGCATTTATGGACGAAAAAGATTCATAAATGCCCTCTTTTTAGCTAATACTAGGAAAAATGAAGGGAGAATGTATTTTGAAACAGGTATTGATTATAGCGGTTATAGCAATTATTGCAGCAGTTAATTTTATGATGTATTGCTGTCTGAGAGTAGCATCACAGGAAGATCAGATGCTGGAAAAACTGAGCAGGAGAAGGGAGTCAGAAAACGATGGCGATTAGATATGCAGAGGACAAACCGAAATCCTGTGAATACTGTTATTTCTGGAATGAAAAGAAAAAGGAATGTAAGCAGATGAGATGCTTTTATCAACTTCCTGAAAAACCGCCTGATCCAGATCTATCACACAGATTTTGGGTTCCATGCAAGGGCTGTCCGTATGGAAGAAATCCCTGCATTGGCTATTGCATGGCTAAAATTTTAAAAGAGCAGAGGGAAAAACGATCTGGATAAAGATACATACATATTTCCCTATCATTATGGGGAAGAAGCGGAGCAGTATACATTTTATCGGATACCCAAAATTCTCTTTGTCAGTCCGGTATTTGAAAAACTATCTTGTGAAGCCAAGCTGCTGTATGGACTATTGCTTGATCGGATGCAGTTATCAGTGAAGAACCGATGGCTGGATTCAGAGGGAAAAGTATATATTTATTTTTCACAGGAGCAGATAGCGGGGCTTATGGGATGTGGGGTAAAGAAAGTCCGGTGTCTGTTAAAGGAACTGGATGACCGGAAAGGAATCGGATTGATTACAAGAGTCAGGCAGGGATTGGGAAATCCCGATAGAATCTATGTGAAAAAATGCGTATCGCCAGAACGGTTAAAAGGAAACTTCCAGACAGGTCAAAATGGCTTATCAGGAAAGGAACAAATGCCCGATACAGACAGGTGTAAACTGCCAGGTAATGATATAGAGGATAGTAATACTGAGAATAACGATACAGAGTATCTTTCTTTCTATTCCGATGTCAGTGAAGTGGAAAGGAAAGAAGCTGAAAGGAATGCTTATCAGCAGATTATTCTTGAACACATTGGATATGACTACATCGTAGATGATTTTAACCGGCATATGCTGGATGAGATTGTAGGGTTAATGGTAGATGTGGTGTGTTCGGAACAGGAGTTTATACGGATTGGAGGGGACAGAAAACCTTTATCCGTAGTAAAAAGTCAGTTTTTAAAACTGGATGCAGAGCATATTCGGTTCGTACTGCATTGCATGAAAGAAAACACCAGTAAAGTAGTAAATATGCGTCAGTATTTGTTGGCAGTATTATATAATGCACCGCTGACCATCAGCAATTATTACTCGTCGTTGGTGCAGCATGATATGTACGAAGGGAATATATAAATTTTCAGGAGGGAGTGATTCTATTGCAGGAAGAAGTAAATGAGAAAACCGTATCATTATGTATCACTGGTGGAAAAGTGACAGTCCGTTTATTGAAACAGGCAATGATGCGTTTTCTGGCAGCAATGGAGAAAGAAAAAGCAGAGAAAGCAAGAAAACAACAGGCAAAGGGACCGCCGGATAAAGACTATCGTGGGAAGCAGAGCTTAAAGAAGCTGGCACAGCAGAATGTTCAGCTTTCCAACATTGAGATTACGGATAATAACATTAAGGCTTTTGAAAAAGTTGCAAAAAAATATGGCATTGATTTTAGCCTGAAACGTGATAAGTCCGTAGATTCACCGAGATATTTTGTTTTCTTCAAGGCAAGGGATGTAGATGTTATGACAGCAGCATTCCGGGAATTTACCGGAAAGACACTGAATAAAACGAAGAAACCGTCTGTTCGTAAGAAATTACAGCAGGCAATCGCAGCCCGCAGTCAGGATAAACAGAGAGAACGGGAAAAATCGAAAGAAAAACAGAAGGAGCCGACATTATGAGTGGGATAAAAAATATAAAGAAGAAACTGAAAGGATTTCAGGTACGTCCTCCGAATGTGGAAGTGCTGAAAAAAGTTCTGTTACATATTCCATATGTAGTTGTGTTTTATGTGGTAAATAAATGTACCTGGCTGTATCAGTATTGCAGAGGCAGTACTGTAGTAGACAGGCTGATAGTTCTTTTTATGAATTATCCGTTAGCATTTAAAAAGTTGCTGCCAAGTATACAACCGAAAAGTCTGGCAGCGGGGACTATTGCAGCAGTCAGTGTGTGGGCAGTGGTATATTTCAAGGGAAAGAATGGAAAGAAGTTTCGCCAGGGAGAGGAATATGGTTCTGCCAGATGGGGAAATGAAAAGGATATAGCTCCTTTTATTGATCCGGTTTTTGAGAATAATATCCTGTTGACACAGACAGAACGCCTGACCATGAACAGCAGACCGAAGAAACCGAAGTATGCCAGAAACAAGAATGTCATTGTAATTGGTGGTTCCGGAAGCGGTAAGACCAGATTTTATGTGAAACCGCAGCTTATGCAGATGCCGGATAATGTGAGCTTCGTGGTCACCGATCCAAAGGGGAGTGCGAGACGTTCCAGTCTGAAAAGGACTGGCACATCTCAACTGAATCATTGTTTATTGTAATGAAATTAGTTCGAGTTGGAGAACTGAATGCGTGAATAGTCGAATGAAGGGGTAACGCCCTGAAAGGCTACTCTAATACTCCGGCTGGCATGGAAATGAGTAAACATTGAAATGTCAGAAGCCCGGTGAAGTCGGCAGAGAGATACCGTAACAATAGTAGTTGACGAAAGCTGTCCAGAGGTGGATGGTGTATCCTATATGCCGGGAGTCTATAAAATACCTATGGTTAGAATGGTGGATGTTACATAATCCACTGACGAACCCTCGAATGTACGGGTCTATATCGGGACTAAGTAGAAATGCTTAGTAACACAACTAGTGTTGCTACTGCGGGTGAGTAAGACTTCTGCCTTTATGAAAATCCGTGCAATGTTACAGGCATTGATGTGGTAGCAGGCTCAGAGATGGGAACCTACGGGTATATATGAACAGATAACGCATTCGGAACGTCGTAAGCTGACAGCGTGGAGATTTTACTGTCTATGAAACGTATCGAACGGGAAAGTCATCGTGAGATTAGCGATGATATAAGGGAGATAATGTCAGTGAAAGCGGTGGCATAGTACCGATGAAACCGTGATAACAAACGGTGGAGGGATAGCCACTAGTCATACATTAGAGTAAATAAGTTACAAATGGTATGGGTTCGAGTAAGACTAAGAGATGTAATAACTCCTAGATAGGAGGTTACAGACCATACAAAAGAAAGCTAAGCTCCGGTACAACGAATATTACGATATGCAGAAAGCATTCGATGAGTTGTATCAGCAGAGCAAAAATGGTAACAACTTTTATAAGTTATTAGAAATTATCGGTTCAGAGCAGAATATTTGCCTGGCATACCGAAACCTAAAAACCAATAGCGGAAGTAAAACCGCTGGTACAGATGGTAAAACAATCGAGGATATCAAAGGTCTATCGGACAGGGAAGTAATTGAAACTGTCAGAAAACAATTAGCAGATTATCATCCGCAATCAGTCAGGAGGGTCTTTATTCCTAAGCCCGGAAGCGATAAAAAGCGTCCGTTAGGGATTCCATGTATCTGGGATAGACTGATACAACAGTGTATCTTACAGGTGTTAGAGCCGATTTGTGAACCTAAGTTTCATAATCACTCCTATGGATTCCGGCAAAATAGAGATGCCCACCATGCGGTCAGCAGAGTTGTCAGCATGGTAAATATGTATAAACATTATTATTGTGTGGATGTGGACATCAAGGGCTTCTTTGATAATGTAAACCACGGAAAGCTGCTAAAACAGATATGGACATTAGGTATACGAGATAAACGATTGCTATGTATCATTAGCAAAATATTAAAATCAGAAATTGAAGGAGAAGGAATACCGGACAAGGGTACACCGCAAGGTGGGCTGATTAGTCCGTTACTTTCGCTCATTGTGCTGAATGAACTTGATTGGTGGGTAAGTAGCCAGTGGGAGACTTTTACACCAAATGGAGTGAAGAAAGGCAACATGAAAGGAAGTAAGGGCTGGTTGAGTTATGCACGAAAATATACAAATCTAAAAGATGGGTATGTGGTGCGTTACGCTGATGATTTTAAAATTATGTGCAGAAGTTATACTGATGCACAAAGATATTATCATGCGACAATAGACTTTTTAAAATCAAGATTAAAACTCGACATTAGTCCGGAGAAGTCCAAAGTTGTTAATCTCCGAAAGAACTCTTCTGATTTTCTGGGACTCAAAATTAAAGTCCTGCCAAAAGGCAAGACCAGATATGGATACATTGCTAAAACTGATATGAGCGATAAAGCCATCAAAAAGGTTACTGCTGAATTAAAGGCAAAAGTGATTAATATAAGGAAACACACAACTGTTGGTAGAATCAATGCCTATAACATGGCAGTGATAGGAATACAGAATTATTATTGTATTGCTACCAACATATATAACAATCTAACGGATGTTAATTACGCTCTCTTACCAACCTTTAGAACCAGATTATCATGTATTGAAAGTACAATTCCGTTTGCGGAAACGCCCTATGAATTTCAACAGAAAACTGTAGGAATCAAGAAAGAAACCAAAATTATAACAGTAGGCAAAATGCCACTACTGCCACTTACAGGAGTTCATCACAAACATCCTATAAATTTCTCACAAGATATTACCAGCTATACGGCAAAAGGAAGAGAAAAGATTCATAAATCTGTCCAATGTGTAGAAACACAGGAATTACGAAATGTGATGAAGTATAGGAATCCTAATGAAAGCATTGAATTTAATGATAATAGTATTTCTGCATACCTCGTGCAACAGGGGAACTGCTATGTCATGGGAAATAGGCTGAATGTACATCAAATGAAATGTATAAGGAAAATTCCAGTAGGTGAAGGTGGTACAGATAAGCATACTAATATCGCATTTATTTCAGAGGAAATATGGCGAGCTGTTATGACAGAGGATATTTCAGAAACTATCAGAATAATGAAGAAATTCAATATGGACGACAAGCAAAGACGGCGATTCAACCGATTGCGTGAAAATTATGGATTACTACCAATTAAGAAAAGATAACTTATAAATTTACTTGAGTATGATGGCACGCCGTATGATGCGAAAGCATCATGTACGGTGTAGAGCGGGGGAAAAGGTGGAGATTACTTCAAAGCCTTACCTATCGCTATCGATCATCGTGGAATGTGGTAAAATGCTGGCACGAGGAACGCCGAAGAAAGATAAGAACGGTAAAATCCTGCGTGATAAAAATGGTAGAGTGGTAATGGCTCCTTATAAAATCAAGGTGCTGAATACCATCAATTTTGCCAAGAGTATGCATTATAACCCATTTTATTACATCCGTTCAGAAAAAGATATTCTGAAACTGGTAAATACGATCATGGTAAATACCAAGGGCGAGGGAGAAAAATCCTCGGAGGACTTCTGGACGAAAGCGGAACGTCTGCTGTATTGTGCTTTGATTGGTTACATTTACTATGAAGCACCAGAAGAAGAACAGAACTTTTCAACTTTACTGGAATTTATCAATGCCAGTGAAACCAGGGAAGAGGATGAAGAATTTAAAAATGCGGTAGACTTGCTGTTTGAGGAACTGGAAAGGGATGAGCCGAACCACTTTGCAGTAAGGCAGTATAAAAAATATAAGCTGGCAGCAGGTAAGACAGCAAAATCTATTCTGATCAGTTGTGGTGCCAGACTTGCTCCGTTTGATATTGCAGAGCTTAGGGAACTGACGTCTTATGATGAAATGGAACTGGATATGATCGGAGATCAGAGAACTGCACTGTTTATTGTAATCTCGGATACAGACGATACTTTTAACTTTGTGGTTGCTATGATGTACAGTCAGCTTTTTAATCTGTTATGCGACAGAGCCGATGATGTTCATCATGGAAGACTGCCTTATCATGTGAGAATCCTCTGTGACGAGTTCGCCAATATCGGACAAATTCCGAAGTTCGACAAGCTGATTGCAACGATTCGAAGCAGAGAGATTTCTGCTTCTATTATACTCCAGTCACAGTCGCAGCTCAAGACAATTTACAAGGATGCAGCCGAAACCATTACAGGAAATTGTGACACAATGTTGTTCCTTGGAGGTAAGGAAAGTACTACTCTGAAAGAAATTTCAGAAACATTGGGTAAGGAAACCATTGATTTATATAACACTTCTGATACAAGAGGCCAGAGCAGGTCTTATGGTCTGAACTATCAGAAAACAGGAAAGGAATTGATGAGCCGGGATGAACTGGCAGTCATGGACGGTAACAAGTGTATTTTACAGCTTCGTGGTGTCCGTCCGTTTTACAGTGATAAATTTGACATTACAAAGCATAAACGGTATAAGCAGTTATCCGATTATGATAAAAAGAATGAGTTCCATGTGGAAGAATACATGAAACATCAGATGGAAGTCCGGTTAGATCCGGAAGAACAGTTTGACCTTTATATGTATGAAAGCAGTGAACTGGAAGAACAATCTAATAATGAAAATGAAGGCACAGGGCATGTAACGTAAAACATACATAGCTCTTTTTTTATGCCCTTTTGGGAGGTAGCGATATGCACAAGCATGAAAGACCGCCCATCAGGGCGGAACCCTCCGAGTAGTAACCAGTAAAAAATCACAATGAAAAACAGGAGTTACGAAAGGAGAACATAGATTATGGCGTTTTTTACATCAGCAATTAATATTTTACAGACACTCGTTGTCGCAATCGGAGCAGGACTTGCAGTTTGGGGAGTTATCAATCTTCTGGAAGGTTATGGTAACGATAATCCGGGTGCGAAGTCACAGGGAATCAAGCAGCTTATGGCAGGTGGAGGTGTCGTTCTGATCGGTACACAGCTTGTACCATTACTGGCGAATTTGTTTTAGCCGGGGCAGTAAGAAAGGAGAACACGCATGGACAAGATTTTTGAGTCCATAGAAGAATGGATGCGTAACCTCCTTACAGGCATGGTCAGCTCAAACCTGACGAACATGTTTACCGATGTCAATGAAAAAACCGGTGATATTGCAAGTCAGGTTGGGCAAACGCCCCAGGGGTGGAGTGGCA
>ERZ827450.3373-NODE-3373-length-10999-cov-2.611751_pt1 | contig 10999 bp, 7 predicted proteins | sample MGYA00519773_ERZ827450 | MGnify/ENA primary metagenome ERZ827450 (study PRJEB31778, sample SAMEA3449306) | human gut metagenome | biome: human gut; feature: human-associated habitat; material: faeces | place: United Kingdom | collected 2010/2012 ...
TACCTTCGGTTCTTCAGCAGTCTACAGTGTCCATCGGTATGATGATCGTACAGGCTGTTGTAAATCCCTTCGGTACACAGGCACTTGCGGGGTATGCGGCGACGATGCGGGTAGAGAATGTTTTTTCATTGATTTTTGTATCCATCGGCAATGCGGTTTCCCCATATGTTTCCCAGAATCTTGGTGCAAAGAAAATTGAACGGATCAAAAAAGGATATCACGCTGCACTGGTGTTAGATGTATGTTTTGCAGTTCTTGCCTTTATAGTCATTGAAACATTACATACTCAAATTTCCTCACTATTCCTTGGCAAAGATGGAACTGCCCTGGCTTATCAGGTATCCGAGGGTTATATGAAATGGCTCGGTTACTTCTTCATCTTTATGGGAATCAAAATGGCAACCGATGGGGTTCTTCGTGGTCTTGGAATCATGCGCCCGTTCCTTATTGCAAATATGGTGAACCTGGCGATCCGCCTGTCGGTTGCTTTGATTTGCGCACCGCGTTTTGGCATCGTATTTGTCTGGCTTGCCGTACCGGCGGGCTGGTTGGCAAACTTCCTGATTTCCTATGCGGCGCTTAGAAAATCGTGGCCGGATGATAGAATCGCTGCATCCTGCAACGGTTGTATGGATTCTGCAGAAACGAAGAAGTAGCTGCAGCTGCCAATGGAACTGCACGGATTGACTGCAACAAAAACTTCCAGAGAGGCGGGGAGGAAGCAGGAGCTGCTGCGGTTGAATCCATATCGGAAAATATCTATAGTCGAAAAGCAAAAAGGCGGAAGTCTCTGTGGGAGGCTTCCACCTTTTTATCTACAGCAAGAAGAATGAGTTTTCTAATCGATCTTTAAAATCAGATCAAGTACGCGCTTGGCACAGCGCTCCAGATCGCTTCGATCGAGAGCACCGAGTTCCATCGCCTTTTTCACGCGTTCCGGGAAACCGCACGCCATTTTCACATCATTTCCGGCTTTGATCTCTTTGTAATGTTCTCCTCTCGTCCACCAGTCGGAGGTTACCATTCCGTGAAAATGCCACTCGTCACGCAGGATGCCTTCGAGCAGATCGTGATTTTCCGAAGCGCGGTGGCCGTTGATCATATTGTAAGCGGACATGATGACCCACGGATCGGCTTCCTTCACGATGATTTCAAATGCCTTTAAGTAGATCTCGCGGAGTGCGCGCTCGGAGACGCGGGAGTCGCTGTGCTTGCGGTTGGTCTCCTTGTTGTTGCATGCAAAATGCTTCACGGCTGCGCCGATGTGCTGCGACTGAATGCCGCGCACCATGGCTGCGCCCATTTTGCCGGTGAGCAGCGGATCTTCCGAATAGTATTCAAAATTTCTTCCGCAGAGAGGATTGCGGTGAATGTTGACCGCCGGTGTCAGCCATACGGCGATGTTGTTCTCTTTTACTTCCTCTGCGCCTGCGGTTCCGACCTGCTCAACCAGGGCAGGATTCCAGGTGGAGGCGAGCAGTGTGGCGCATGGCCATGCCGTTGTGCAGACCTCGCACTGCGGTGTGATGCGCAGACCGGCAGGACCGTCGGCGGTCATGATGTTTGGAACGCCGTATTCCGGAAGATTGCCGTAGCCGTAGGTATTCGCGACAGAGGTATTCGGCTGGCCGCCGAGCAGATGAATCAGATCATCGTCGTCCAGCTGGGCGGTAAATTCATCCAGGGAAATCTTTCCCTCGTAAACATCGATCAGCGGATGTGCGTTTTCCTTATAGGAATTCAGCAGAAGGCAGGATGCGCGTCCGCGTGTTGCCGGGGAGAGAGCCTCCTCGGTGCCCGGTATCATTTTTTCAAAAACACAGGCATTCGGATTGTTGGCAGTTCCCTGCGGCAGTTCTTCGTAGCTTCCGTCTGCGAGCAGGCGCTTCTTCAAGCTTGCAGGTGCGGCTTTGGAGGAAAGCTGTTCTACCAGCAGATTGGCGTCGAGCGTCATGACATAATCCAGCGCTGTGACATCCCGGACGGAAGTTCCGATGTAAAAATGGTAGTCGCCCTTTTCCAGTATGTAGGAGGATTTAAAAATTTTTCCCAGATCATCGTAGGAAGCCATGGAATTCTTCGCTGTCTCGAGCGTCAGAAGCTGGCTTTCGCCCGGGAGAAGTGTTCTTGTCTTGCAAAAAGCGGAAAGTTCGCGCGCCGGTTTCTGCAAAAGTCCCTGCGGCGCACTGTAATACATCTGCACGACTTCTTTTCCACTGTAATCTCCGGTGTTTGTGACAAGGACAAAAGCGCGGATGGCCTGCGCGGTTTCGGTCACACTCTGCACCGTAAGGGAAAACTGTGTGTAGGAAAGTCCGAATCCGAACGGATAGCATACGCGTTTTGCCGCATCCCCAAAAGTCTCAAAATAGCGGTAACCCACATAGATATCCTCGGTATAGTCCACGTAGTCAACCGATTCGTGGAAATTCGCGGTGGAAGGATAGTCGTTCACGGAAGCGGCGAAGGTGTCCGGAAGCTTGCCGAACGGGGATACCTTTCCACACAGCATTTCCGCCATGGCAAGTCCGCCCTCCATGCCGCCCTGCCATGCGATGAGCGCGGAGGAGATCTGATCGTCATTTTTGATCCAGGAGGTATCGATGATGCCGCCGATATTTAGGACGACTGCAATTCTGGAAAAATGCTGCTTTACCTGCGCGATCATGGCGGATTCTTCCTTTGTGAGATAGAAGTCGCCGTCCGGGAAGATCTCTCCGGAGATTTTCGGCATGCTGGTCTCTGTCTCCCACGGATTGTATTCCCCGTTGTATTCGATGCTGGAGCGGTCCCAGCCTTCTCCGGAAAAACGGCTCAATACGATCACAGCCGTGTCGGTATAGGCGCTGGCGCCGGCGAGAAGCTCGGCGGAGAGCGCCGGCTCTGTCGTCATGCCGGGAACGGAACCCTGATCGTACTGTTCGTTCACATTGGCGCGGTAGAAATCGCACAGCGGCTCGTAGAGGGAGACGGCATCGTGGAGCATCTGAAAGCCATCGTAGAGATTGTGCACATACGATACGGTCACATCGCCGCTGCCGCCGCCTCCCTTGACATAATCAAAACTGCCTTTTCCAAAGAGTGCAATCCGGCTGCCTGCTTTTAACGGCAGCAGATTGTGCTCGTTCTTTAAGAGAACCATACCCTCTGCTGCAGCTTCCCTGGAAAGTGCGATGTGTTCTTTGGAAGCAGTCACGTAACAGCCCTCTTTTAACGGACGATTTGGCTGATACATCACTCTGGTCCATTTCTTCATTTTGACCTCTTTTCCGGCATACGCCTGATATTATTTTGATATTTTCCATCATGGAACATTGTCTATGTTCGTATTATAAGCAGATAATTCCGTTTGTTATAGATCGAATTTTGGCAGAAACATGGGTCGATATTGATATTTTTTCCTTCTGAAGGTATGATGGTAGAAAGAGAAACCGTGCATGTGAAAAACACGGGGAGAGCAGGAAAGAGAGGGAGCGGGAGTGCAGCAGGGGGAACATGAGATTATATCCGATGACGGGCTGATGCAGCTCTATTTTACGCAGGTCGACGCGTCCAATGAATTGCTGCCGGCACATTGGCATGAGCATCTGGAAATGATCTGTATGCAGCACGGGGCAATGACAGCGTACATCAATGAGACGTCGTATGAACTGCAGCAGGGAGATATTCTCGTTGTCAATCCGAGAGACATTCACTACACGCATGTCCATGGGGACGGGCATTACTATCTGCTGCAGATTCCGCCGGAGCATTTAAAGCGCGTCAGTGAGGACTGGCGGGGACTGCATTTCGGGGAATATGTTCCGTATTCGGAGGAGACCGCATCCGTGAATTGCCGGATGTCACAGAAGCTGGAAGAAATGAAGTGCCTGCAGGAGCAGGCGGCGGACGGTACGCATCTGCTATTTCTTGCAGCGGTTTATAAGCTGCTGTATCTGCTGTATACAAAGGATGCGGCCACGGTCGATCATGTGCTGCGCCACCGCTCCAGGAGAGATTTTGAGCGGATCGAGCAGAGCATGCAGTATGTGAAAAGAAATTACACGAACCCGATTACACTAAAAGAGACGGCAGATGAACTGTCGCTTACGCCGGAATATTTTTGCCGTCTGTTTAAAAAGTACACCGGCCAGACATTTTTGACTTATGTAAACCAAATCCGCCTGCAGTATTTTCACAGTGATCTGCTGCAGACGGACGAGAGTATTACTTATTTAATGAATAAAAATGGAATTACCAACTATAAGGTGTTTCTGCGCAGCTTTAAGGAAACCTATGGCATGCCGCCCGGTCAGCTTCGCAAAAAGCAGAGAGAAGTAAGAGATGCCGGAGCAATCAGTGCGCGGTCAGCTTTTTCATCCGGAAATGATAGTAAAACAGAAACAGAACGGACGTTAAAACCCAGGACACCGGATAATTGAGGAGCGTTACGGTGAGCGTCGGGAAGAGGGCAACCACTCCGAAAATCCATACCACACGGAACAGGCAGATACCGCCGGTTGTGATGAGCATTGGAACGACGACATCACCCATGCCGCGCAGCGCACCGGAGAAGACCTCGGTAAAGACGAACAGCCAGTAAAATGGAGCCATGGTCGCCATCATTTTCAGTCCGATCTCCACGACATTTTCATCGGTCACAAAAATGTGGAAGAGCGGAATGCGGAAGCATACGAGCACCAGCATCAGAAGGATGGCGGCAGCAAAGTCCATGCCGATACACACGCGGATACTTTTTCTGACGCGGTCATACTTTCCGGCGCCGTAGTTCTGACCGACGAAAGTTGTGATGGCAATACCGAAAGCACCGCTGACCATCCAGACGATCGCGTCCAGTTTTCCGTAAGCCGCCCATGCGGCAACCGTGTCGGTTCCGAATTTGTTGAGCGCGGACTGGATAATCATGTTGGAAATGCTGTACATGGCATACTGAAATCCGCCCGGCAGTCCTAAAAGCAACTCTGATTTGAGAAGTTTCGGGTGGATACGGATCTCTTTTAAGGAAAAATCGCAGAGATCTTTCTGGCGCATCAGAAAGACGGTAACGATCACGGCGCTGATTCCCTGCGAGAGAAGCGTGGCGATCGCCGCACCGGCAACACCGAGTCCCAGCCCGACGATCAGGAGCAGGTCGAGAACAATATTGATGACGCAGCAGATCATCAGACAGTACAGGGGACGTCTGGAATCTCCAAGTGCGCGGAGCAGCCCTGCTCCGGTATTGTAAATAAACACGAAGAAGATACCGGCAAAATAGATGCGCAGATAGAGAATGGAATCACTCATCAGTTCTTCCGGCGTATTCATCAGTCGAAGAAGCGCCGGGGCAGCAGTGATGCCGATCAGTGTCATGATGACGCTGCCGATGATGGAGAAGGCATAGATCGTATGAATACTGTCGTCCACCTTTTTGCGGTCCCCGGATCCGAAGAACTGGGAGACGATGACGGAAGCACCGGCAGTCAGCCCGGTAAAAAAGTTGACCAGCAGGTTGATGACCATTCCGGAGGAACCGGCGACCGCGGCAAGTGCATTTTTCCCGACAAAGCGTCCCACAATGACGGCGTCGATCGTGTTGTAAAGCTGTTGAAAAAAAGAACCCAGTAAAATAGGAAAGAAAAATAAAAGAAGTTGTTTCCAGATGATACCGGATGTGATTTCGTTCTTGGAAGAGGTTTCGTTCATGCTATAATCTCCATATCTGTTGTAAAGGTATAAAAAATGTGAAAATAAGTCCGAAATATATTATAAAATCTGCAGCATAAAATAACAAGAAAATCCGTTTATGTTTTTTGCGTTCTGTGATAATATAACACTATAAAATGCCTGTTGCCAGGGATGGACAGGAAAGCCACGGAGGACACACTATGGATAAGAAAGAGAATCAGCCACGTGAGAAAAAGGGTATGCCGCTTGCGCCGGTCTTTTTGCTGGGAGCAACGGTGCTGCTGTTGATTGAAATGTATTTTATCGTCAACCTGCCCCGGGTATATCTGGTGCAGATCATTCTGGGAGCAGCAATTCTCGCCTGTACTTATGTATTCATCGCTGCCTTATTAAAGGAGATACATAAGACCGGGGAGCAGGTAAAAGACGAATATGAGAGGATGCTTCGCGGGGAAAAGGCGTCATATCTGATGCTCAAGAAAATCTCGGAGCAGCTGGAGGCGGTTGACCGCAATACCAGGGAGCCGGGCGAAGAGATCATCACAGCGCAGAAGGCGATCGCCAAGGTGACCATTACCAGAAGCAGGGAAAATGCAGATGCACTTATGAATTCCAACGACCGCGTAGTGGACAATCTCTTACAGTTAAAGGAGAGCATGGATGCTGGATTCGAGCAGTTTGCCGGAAAGCAGCAGAACATGATGGATGATTCCGTTAAGGAACTCGTCTTAAAGCAGCAGGAATTTGCTGAGAAATTAAAGGAGATTACCGCAGGGCTTAAGGAGATTACTGAGGGACTTCAGGCAGTGAAGGAGACGGTTGCCGAGGAAAAGGCACAGACGCTTGCCGCTATTGAGAGCCGGATGGACGAACTGGTAAGCCAGAATGCGGCGTTGGAGAGCAGAATTGCAGAAAGCACGGCAGCTGCAGCAGCGCAGAAGCCGGATATGGAAGCGGAGCCGGAGCTGGTCATGGAACCACAGCCGGAAGAGGTCATGGAGCCGGAAGCGGATTTTAGCATGCCGGATACACCGGAGGAGGAACTGCCGGTTGTAGATGCAGAGACGGTGACGGATGACACCCCGGTGATGGAAGAGTATGAGGAACCGATCGTAGATTCCGACGCGATTGTGGAAGAGGAAGATGCGGCAGCTGCCACAGACGATCAGAATGAGGCTGAGGCAGAGAGCGGGGAGATAGACAGTTTCGATTTAGGAGCAGGCGGTCTTGATTTCGGAGGAGACAGCTTAGACCTTGGAGTGGACGGTCTTGATCTCGGGACAGAGAACCTTGACCTAGGAGCAGATAACTTAGATGCCGGAGCAGGCGGACTTGATCTTGGATCAGAAGGACTTGATCTTGGGGCAGACAGCTTAGACCTCGGAGGAGACAGCCTTGATTTAGGAGCAGATAGTCTCGATCTTGGAGCAGAGAACCTTGACCTTGGAACGGAGAACCTTGATCTCGGAGTGGATAGCTTAGATTTAGGAGCAGATGGCTCTGATCTCGGAGGAGAAAGCCTCGATCTTGGAGCAGATCTGAAAGAGGAAGCCGCGCCGGAGAATGAAGCACCGGACGAGCCAGAGCCAGTAGCCGCGCCGGAGAACGAAATACCGGACGAGCCGAAGGTGGCGGAACCGCAGAAAGAGCCTGAGACAAAGGCAGAGGAAGCTGCACCGATGGATTTTTCCGATCCACACAAGCTTATGACTCCGGAAGAAATTGCCGCATTGATTGCAAAAATGTAAGAGCAGGTTCCGGGATAAGAAATGAAGTTATTAGCAGTTTCAGAATAAAAAATGAGCGTGGAAGATTCTTTGAAGTAAAATGTGAGAATTTCTTCCACGCTCATTTTTTATCTGAAACGATAATACTTATTTATATATCCCGGAACTTCCTATTACGGGAATCTATGCGGCAATTCTTTCCGTAATCTTACAGATCAGACTCCGCGACGATCGTCACGATATTCTTGATGATGGAGACTGCTGTCTGCATGCCCTCCACGCTGATATGCTCATACGGACCGTGGAAGCCGTAGCCGCCGGTGCCAAGATTCGGGCACGGAAGACCCATAAAACTTAATCTGGCGCCGTCTGTACCGCCGCGGACCGGACGTGAGAGCGGTGTGAGACCGGTCATCGAGATTGCCTTTTTTGCAATGTCCACGACATAAGGATGCTGTTCGATGATCTCAAGCATATTGGAGTAGGAATCCGTGATGGTAAGAGAGACGGTTCCGGTGCCGTATTTCTGGTTGATCTCCACTTCCAGTGTGCGGAGTCTGTTCAGGCGTGATTCAAAAGAAGCCCTGTCGTGGTCACGCACGATATAGGAAAGTTCTGCAAAAGCGACATCACCCTTCATGTCGGTCAGATGATAGAAGCCCTGTCTGCCCTCGGTGTGCGCTGGTGTCTCCTCCGGCGGAAGCTGCGACTGGATATCGCACGCCACAAGAGCGGCATTTACCATAATATCCTTTGCCTCGCCCGGATGCACATTGACGCCTTTAATGGAAAATTTTGCGCTCGCGGCGTTGAAATTCTCATAGGCGACTTCGCCCTCGTAATCGCCGTCTACCGTGTAGGCAAAAGCAGCCTTAAAATAATCCAGGTCAAATAAATCTGCACCGCAGCCGATTTCTTCGTCCGGGGTAAATCCAACCCAGATATCTCCGTGAGGCATTCCGGAAGAAATGATCTCTTCGAGCGCTGTGACGATTTCTGCCACACCGGCCTTGTCATCCGCGCCGAGCAGTGTCGTGCCGTCGGTGGTAATCAGGGTTCTTCCCTTCAAATCCTTCAGCGTTGGAAAATCGGAAACCTTTAACATTGCCCCGGTACCGTTTAAACGGACGTCCCCGCCGTCATAATCCGGAATGATCTGCGGTTTGATGTCTTTGCCGGAGTAGTCCGGTGCGGTATCCATATGTGAGATAAAACCAACGGCCTTGTGTCCCTCACAGCCGGCAGTTGCCGGAAGCAGACCGTACACATAGCAGTGGTCGGTCAGAACCACATTTTTAAGACCGAGATCCCGTAATTCCTGCTCCAGTACCTTTCCGAGATCAAACTGACGCTCGGTAGACGGAATCTGTATCTTGCCGTCTGCCATGTTATTCTCATCCGATGTCGTCCAATAGGACACATATTTCAATAATCGCTGTTCAACTTGCATAATAAACCTCCTTGATCTATGCCATTCTATCTATAAAATAACACAATTGAAAAAAAATTTGAAGTTTTTTAAAAAAAATGTTGCATTTCTAAAATTTCTGTTATATAATAATTTTCGTGCTCGAGTGATACAGAACACGAGATACAAAATAAGCGCCACTAGCTCAGCTGGCAGAGCACCTGACTCTTAATCAGGGTGTCCAGGGTTCGAACCCCTGGTGGCGCATTGAAAGGTACCGATTTTACAGCATTGACTGTGGGGTTGGTGCTTTTTTTGTGCTTATAATGCATATTATTAAAAATTTTTTAAAAAGAGTGTATCCTACTTTAACAGAAGGAAAAACCTGACGATATAAAAAACAGATACTATATGAAGGGGAGAGAGTCAGATGGAACAAAAGAATATTGAGGTGCAAAGGAAAAAAGGTCTGAATCTGATGATGAAGATTCTGATCACCGCGATCATACCGCTGATCATTCTTGTGGCTTTTGCAGGGCTGGCAATCCGGGCGGTTGGCGTTACTGTGTCTGATAAACTGATGCAGCATGAATTGAAGACATCGGTCTATGCCGTGAACCAGACAATGTCCATTTTGAGCAGTGGTGACTGGAATACGGATGGAGACCAGCTGTACAAGGGAGATTACAATTTCTCGGAACATCAGGATGTGCTGGATGCTTTTAAGGAAAATACCGGACAGGATGTTACGCTCAGCTGGAATACGACCCGGATGGCGACCAGCATTGTGAGTCAGGACGGCAGCCGCGAGATCGGGACGGAGATAGCAGCAGATGTGTATCAGGCTGTGAAAGAAAAGGGTAGTTATTTTGTGTCCGATACTGTGATTGACGGTCAGAAATATTACGGATATTATGAGGGATTGTACAACAGTGACGGTTCCATGGCAGGTCTGGTGTTTACCGGTATGACGTCTGCTTCCGTTCACGAAATCTACAATGACCGATTGAAAAAAAATATAATATTTATGGTAGTGCTTGCAATCTTTGCATGTATCTTTCTGGCAATTGTGATGATGAAGATTGTGAAGGCAATGATGTCGATGATCGATCATCTGGACGATGTTGCGGAGGGAAATCTGGACAGCAGGATCAGCGACCGCATGACGAGCCGCTCGGACGAGATCGGAAATATTGCGCGTGCGCTATATTCACTTATTGGCGGACTGGCCATGATTGTAAAAAACATCCGGACATCCGCAAAGTCGCTGGATGATTTCAGCGCCAGGTTCCAGAACAGCTTTACGACGATCAATGAGTCCATTCATAATGTGAATACAGCGATGGAGGACATTGCGAACGGAGCGACGAATCAGGCGGGCGAGATGCAGAAGGTCAATGAGCAGATCAGCGACATGAACGAAGCCATTGCCGAGACGACAAAGAACGTGGAAAATCTCACGGGCAGCACGGAGGAGATGAAAGAGCAGAATCATAAGCTCGACGGCACGATCAAAGATCTGGTGGAGATCAGCGACCGCACCAGAGAATCGGTGGATGAGGTCAACCGTCAGACAGACAGGACGAACCAGTCTGTCATGGAGATCGGCAGCGCGATCCAGATGATCACAGATATTGCAAGCCAGACCAATCTGTTGTCCCTGAATGCGAGCATCGAGGCTGCGCGTGCGGGAGAGCATGGAAAAGGATTTGCTGTGGTGGCGGATGAGATCCGTCAGCTTGCGGATCAGTCCAGTGACTCCGCGAAGAAGATCGGTGATATTGTGGAAGAACTGATTAAGAACTCTAACAAGAGCGTCGAGACGATGAACGGTGTGCTGGATGAGATCAATGAGCAGAACGAGAAGCTTTCGACCACCAGAGAGGCATTCGACGGACTGAATACGGAGGTCGGCAATGTGGTAGTTGCGATTGACAATATCCGGCGTGAGATCGAGACAGTCAACACGGCGAAGAATGATGTTATGAGCAGCATGGAGAGTCTGGCAGCGATTGCACAGGAGAATGCGGCAAGTACCGAGGAGACTTCAGCTTCCATGACGGAGTTAAGCGGCATCGTCACGGACTGCAATGCGCAGACGAAAAACCTCGTGGATATTGCAGAAAATTTAAGCGACAATGTCAACCAGTTCCGGATCAAAGAATAAAAGAAAACAGAACACAAAAAACACCCGCAG
>ERZ827450.3390-NODE-3390-length-10922-cov-2.521671_pt1 | contig 10922 bp, 5 predicted proteins | sample MGYA00519773_ERZ827450 | MGnify/ENA primary metagenome ERZ827450 (study PRJEB31778, sample SAMEA3449306) | human gut metagenome | biome: human gut; feature: human-associated habitat; material: faeces | place: United Kingdom | collected 2010/2012 ...
TGTATCGGGCCGATGAATTCCGTATCCGGATCCATCGCCTGCAATAACTGATATCCTGCATTGGCAGAACTCAGGTTCGGGAATACCAACGTATTGACATCTTTGCCGTAGAGACGTGTAAACGGATATTTAGAGTCACGAAGTGTACGGTTCATGGCAAAGTTCACCTGCATTTCACCGTCAATGGCCAATTCCGGATATTCTTTCTGCATGTATGCCACTGCTTCATGTACTTTAAGCGGGCTACCTGCCTGATCGGAACCGAAATTGGAGTAACTCAACATGGCAATCGCCGGTGTATGGTTGAAGAACCGGACAGTCTGGTCTGCTAATTTGGCTATATCTATTAAAGTGGAAGCATCCGGATGCCGGTTGATCAAAGTATCTGCCAGGAAGTAAGTTCCTTTTTTGGAATTCAGGATGTGCATGGTCCCGAAATGATTGTATTCCGGGCGGATGCCGATCACCTCTTTGGCTACTTTGATGGTATTGCTGTATTTGGTATACAATCCGGTGATGAATGCGTCGGCATCTCCGGTTTCCACCATCATCATACCGAAGTAGTTACGTTCGAACATTTTGTCATTGGCTTCATCGTAGGTGGCTCCTTCGCGGGCACGTTTCTGTGAAAGGATCTGTGCGTAACGTTCGCGGCGTTCTGCTTCGCGGTCATGGCGCAGATTGACGATTTCGATACCTTCCAGACTCAGGTCGAGTTCTTTTGCCAGTTTCTCGATACGTTCTTCGTTACCTAATATAATAGGATGGCAGATACCCTCCGCTTTTGCTTCTACGGCAGCTTTCAGCATGTTCGGGTGACCGCCTTCGGCAAATACGACACGTTGCGGGTGGCGGCGTGCCGTGTCATAGAGTTGGCGGGTAAGTTGGGATTCTTGTCCCATGAGTTCGCGGAGATGTGTTTTGTATCCATCCCAGTCTTCGATATTCTTACGGGCTACGCCGCTTTCCATAGCAGCACGGGCTACGGCGATGGAAACTTCCGTTATCAGACGTGGATCTACCGGTTTCGGTATGAAGTATTCCGGGCCGAACGTGAAATTGTTTACATGATAAGCTTCATTTACCACATCGGGTACAGGCTGCTTGGCCAGATTGGCAATTGCGTGTACGGCAGCTATTTTCATCTCTTCGTTGATCGCTTTTGCCTGCGTATCCAGAGCACCACGGAAGATGTACGGGAAACCGATTACGTTGTTAATCTGATTCGGATAGTCGGAACGTCCGGTTGCCATCAGCACGTCCGGACGGGCGGACATGGCATCTTCATAAGAGATTTCCGGTGTCGGATTGGCCAGGGCGAATACGATAGGAGAAGGAGCCATACTGCGTACCATGTCTTGCGACAGCACGTTGCCTTTAGACAGGCCTAAGAAAACGTCTGCTCCCTTGATGGCTTCTGCTAAGGTATGGATATCCGTACGGTCGGTGGCGAAATAACGCTTTTGTTCGTTCAGATCGGTACGCGCTTTGCTGATTACGCCTTTACTGTCCAGCATGACAATGTTTTCAAGGCGTGCGCCGAGTGATACGTATAGTTTGGTACACGATACGGCAGAGGCGCCGGCACCGTTTACTACGATTTTTACATCTTCAATTTTTTTACCGGCCACTTGCAAGGCATTTACCAGTCCGGCACTCGAGATGATGGCTGTTCCGTGTTGGTCATCGTGCATTACGGGAATGTCGAGTTCCTCTTTCAGGCGGCGTTCTATTTCGAAACATTCCGGAGCTTTGATATCTTCGAGGTTGATACCTCCGAAAGTCGGTGCAATGGCTTTGACAGCCTCGATAAATTTATCCGGGTCTTTTTCATCGACTTCGATGTCGAATACGTCGATACCGGCATAGATTTTAAACAGAAGGCCTTTTCCTTCCATTACCGGTTTGCCGCTCAGTGCACCTATATCTCCTAAACCAAGGACGGCTGTTCCATTGGAGATAACAGCTACCAGATTGCCTTTGGCTGTATATTTATATGCGTCCTGCGGGTTCTTCTCGATTTCGAGGCACGGTTCTGCAACACCCGGAGAATAAGCGAGTGAAAGGTCGGTTTGTGTACTGTAGGGCTTGGTGGGCACTACTTCAATTTTTCCCGGTTTGCCTTGCGAGTGATAGAGCAAGGCAGCTTCTTTGGTTATCTTAGCCATGGTAGATTAGTTAAATTTGTTATGATTTGGTCGCAAATTTAGAGATAAAAGTTCTAATTTGTAGCCTGTATCGGATAATTTCTATTAGAATTATCAGTAAATAAACTAAAAATGCTTATTTTTGGCAATAGATTTAAGTATTACCCCCAATTATTAACTTAACACAGTTGTTTTATGAAAATTTTGAAACTTCCTCTTGCAGGATTATTGTTTTGCACCGCGCCGTTGCTGGCAGGATGCGGAACGAGTGACAAACCCGAAGCTCCGGTTTCTCTGACCTGGGAAATGGGTACAAGTAATGTGGAACCCGGATATTATGAGAACTCCTTTGTTCTTAAAAACATCTCCGGCGCTCCTCTTCCCCGAAATTGGACAATCTATTATTCGCAACTTCCCCGCAATGTGAAGCAGGTAGGGAATCCTGCAGTCAGGGTGGAGTCGGTGAACGGAAACTTCTTTAAGATGTATCCGACGGAAAGTTTTACTCCGTTGGCTCCCGGCGATTCCATGCGTGTCACCTTTCTGTGTTCTTATAAGATAGACCGGAATTCGCACGCGCCCGAAGGCACGTATTGGGTGGCTACGGCAGACGGTAAGGAAAGCAGTCCGCTTCCCGTAACGCTGAATACGCTTGCGTTGCCCTCGCCGGAGTCACTGCCCGGCTATCCGGATGCAACTAAAATATACGAATCGAATCTTCGTTTGGAGAACGTATCGGCTTTGAAACAGTGGGATATATTGCCGTCGGTAAAGAAAGCGACGCCTGCCGAAGGCGCTGTTGTGCTGGATGGCAAGGTGGCTTTGGCTTATCCGGACGCGTATGCCGTTGAGGCAAGGTTGCTGAAAGAGAAGTTATCCGCTCTGTACGGCTTGGAAGTAGTGGATAAAGCTCCCGTTACGATTGCTTTGGAAACCTTGGCCGACAAGGCAAAAGCTGTGAACGATGAATACTATGATTTGGTTATAGACAGCGACCGGATAAAGATTAGCGCCGCCACTCCGCACGGAGTTTTCAACGGTACGCAAACTTTGCTGGCGATGCTGAAAGGTAAAAAAGCGCCGTACCGGCTGGATGCTATGTCTGTGGAAGATTATCCCGACCTTCTGTATCGCGGGCAGATGATAGACATTGCCCGCAACTTCACTACCGTAGACAATCTGAAAAAGCTGGTGGACATTTTCGCTTCTTACAAAATGAATGTGCTCCATTTCCATTTTTCGGATGATGAGGCATGGCGTCTGGAAATTCCGGGACTGGAAGAACTGACCGCTGTAGGCAGCCGCCGCGGACATACCACCAATGAGAGCCGTTGCCTCTATCCGTGCTATGACGGCGGTTACGACCCGGATGCCGCAACTGTAGGTAACGGATATTACTCCCGTGAGGACTTTATCGGTCTGTTGCGCTATGCTGCCGAAAGACATATCCGCGTCATACCGGAAATAGAATCTCCCGGACATGCCCGTGCGGCTATCGTCTCCATGAAAGCGCGTTATAATAAGTATAAGGACACAGATGTGGAAAAGGCCGCCGAATATCTGTTGAGTGAGCCGGAAGATACTTCCCGCTATGCGTCCGTGCAGTATTATACAGACAATGTGATAAATGTGGCCATGCCCTCTACTTATCGCTTTATGGAGAAAGTGATTCAGGAACTTGCGGCTATGTACAGGGAAGCCGGTGTACCGCTGGCTACGGTGCATCTTGGCGGTGATGAGGTGGCGCGCGGCGTATGGCTGGGTTCTCCAAAATGTCGGGCGTTGATGAAAGAGAAAAGCATGACGAAACCGCATGACTTGGCAGAGTATTTTATTACGCAGATGGCAGACATCATGCAAAGGAACGGGCTGAAATTCAGCGGTTGGCAGGAAGTCGCTTTGGGGCATACCGAAGAGGCGCACCGGCAATTGCGGACTCAGGCGGCGGGCGTGTACTGCTGGAATACGGTTCCGGGATACGATGAGGTGGTGTATCAGATTGCCAATAACGGCTACCCGGTGATTCTCTGTAATGTGGGCAATTTCTATATGGATATGGCTTACAACGGGCATCCTGATGAGCGCGGGCTCGACTGGGGCGGCTATGTGGATGAGGCAATCTCTTTTTCCATGCTTCCTTTCAGCATCTATCGTTCGTTGCGTGCGGACGGTGCAGGCAATCCCGTCGATTTGGATGCAGCGGAAAAGGGAAAAACTGTTCTGACGGCAGAGGGACGAAAGAATATCCTGGGTGTGCAAGGTCAGTTGTTTGCCGAAACAATCCGTAGCTTTAACGGTGTGGAATACCTTCTTTTTCCGAAAATCATGGGACTGGCAGAGCGTGGCTGGAATGCTTATTCGGCATGGGAAGAACTGCGGGGCGCACAGGAACAGCAAGCCTTCAACAAAGCATTGGCGTTGTATTATGAAAAAATCAGCGATATGGAAATGCCTTATTGGGCAAGAAACGGCATCAATTTCCGCCTGCCTCATCCGGGATTGTTGGTGAAGGACGGTAAGCTTTATGCCAACGTTGCCATTCGAGGTGCTGAAATACGTTACACAACGGATGGTTCGGAACCGGATACCCAATCTGCTTTGTGGGAAGCACCCGTGCCGTGCCATGCTCCGGTAGTGAAGGCAAAGACCTTCTATCAGGGTAAGGAAAGCCTGCCGATAACATTGAAAACGGAATAATTAAGGAAACGCATCATCCGTTGAGGCTGAATGTATGATTGAACAGCCCTCGACAGATGATGCGTTTCACTTGAACAGATGATGCTTACGCGTTCAGCGCCTGTTCTATATCTGCGATGATGTCGTCCGCATTTTCAATACCCACCGAGAAGCGGATAAGGTCGGGACGGATACCGGCTTCCAACAGTTGCTCGTCAGAGAGCTGACGGTGCGTATGGCTGGCGGGATGGAGCACGCAGGTACGTGCATCGGCAACGTGAGTTACGATAGCTGCCAGTTTCAACGAGTCCATAAACTTGATGGACACCTCGCGACCGCCTTTCAGTCCGAAAGAGATAACGCCGCAGGAACCGTTGGGCATGTACTTTTGTGCCAATGCGTAATACTTGTTGTCGGGCAGGCCGCAATAGTTCACCCATGCCACTTTGTCGTTTTTGGAAAGGTATTCGGCTACTTTTTGGGCATTGCCGCAGTGTTGCGGCATGCGCAGGTGCAGAGTTTCCAGACCGAGGTTCAGCAAGAACGCATTCTGCGGAGACTGGATGCTGCCGAGGTCGCGCATCAGTTGCGCCGTTGCTTTAGTGATGTAAGCCAGTTTACCGAAAGCTTTTGTATAAGTCAGCCCGTGATACGATTCATCCGGTGTGCAGAGACCGGGGAATTTGTCGGCATGTGCTTCCCAGTCGAAATTGCCGCTGTCTACAACTGCTCCGCCTACGCTGGTGGCGTGTCCGTCCATGTATTTGGTAGTGGAGTGGACTACTATATCGGCTCCCCATTCAAACGGGCGGCAGTTGATAGGAGTGGGGAAAGTGTTGTCTACAATCAACGGCACCCCATGCTTGTGGGCGATGCGGGCAAACTTTTCGATATCGAGAACCTCCAGCGTTGGGTTGGAGATCGTTTCGCCGAACAAGGCTTTGGTATTCGGACGGAAAGCTGCGGAGATTTCCTCTTCGGGCGCATCGGGGTTGACAAACGTTACATCGACACCCAGCTTTTTCATTGTCACACCAAACAGGTTGAACGTTCCGCCATAGATAGTGGATGAGCATACGAAGTGATCGCCTGCCTGGCAGATGTTGAAGATGGCATAGAAATTCGCTGCCTGTCCGCTCGATGTCAGCATGGCGGCTACACCGCCTTCGAGGGCGGCTATCTTGGCGGCAACGGCATCGTTCGTAGGATTCTGCAGACGGGTGTAGAAGTAACCGCTGTCTTCGAGGTCGAACAGACGCGCCATTTGCTCGCTGGTATCGTATTTGAAAGTTGTACTTTGATAAATGGGGAGTACGCGGGGTTCTCCCTTTTTAGGAGTCCACCCTGCCTGTACGCACAGTGTCTCCGGCTTGAATTGCTTTGCCATAATGCTATCTGTATTTAGAGTTTCTTTTCTTTAAAACACGTAAGTTGTCGCAAAAGTAGGGAAAAAAATATAATTTTGTGCGCGCGAATGGTAAAATGCTATAATTTAGCAGTTGAAAATCTGCTGCCGATACGAAATAAATGACGAATAACGGGAATATGAAACGTATATTTTGCTTGCTTGCTGTTCTCTTCTGTACTTTTCTTCTTTTGGATGTCTCTGCTCAGGGAGAATATGCCACACCCAAATCGGGCGAGGGTATTTCGTCTTTTCTGGAACGGAACAAACGTCCGGGAAAAGCCTACTATAATGAGTTTATGAAGCTGAACGAAAAACGTCTGCGTGGAAAAGAGGAACTGCGATTGGGAGTGAAGTATATATTGCCTCCCTTGAAGAAGGGGACTTCTGCCGCCGCTTCATCCAAATCTGCCGCCGGCAAAAAGGGAGCGGTTCGGGAACGGTTGTTCGGGAAGAAACTGGCTGATGTGAAAGTGACTTCCAACCGCTTACAGGGCGCTTGCTTCTATGTAGTCAGCGGGCATGGCGGTCCCGACCCGGGAGCTATCGGGAAAATAGGAAAGGTGGAGTTGCATGAGGATGAATATGCCTATGATGTTGCCTTGCGCCTTGCCCGTAACCTGATGCAGGAAGGGGCGGAAGTACATATCATCATTCAGGATGCAAAGGATGGGATTCGTGATGATGCCTATCTGTCGAACAGTAAGCGCGAAACCTGTATGGGTGCTCCCATTCCCTTGAATCAGGTACAGCGTCTTCAGCAACGTTGTGATAAGATCAATGCTCTGTATCGTAATGACCGGAAAAAGTATAAATATTGCCGTGCCATTTTTATCCATGTCGATAGTCGCAGCAAGGGCAAGCAGACTGATGTGTTTTTTTATCATTCCAACCGAAGGGCGGAAAGTAAGAAACTGGCAAACAAGATGAAAGACACTTTTGAGTCAAAGTATGGCAAACACCAGCCCAATCGTGGTTTTACGGGTACGGTGAGCGGACGAAACCTGTATGTATTGACGCGTGCTACCCCTGTATCTGTGTTTGTGGAACTGGGAAATATTCAAAATTCACTCGATCAAAAAAGACTGGTGATACCTTCTAACCGACAGGCACTTGCGAATTGGCTGATGGAGGGTTTTCTGAAAGATTATAAAGGGATGTGAATATAACAAGAACGGATAACCGTACTGTGAGAATAAGTTCTATATTTGTCCGGAAATGCAAAGTAAGAACCTAAAAACTCACCTTACATGAATCAACTCTCTTTTGTCGATACATATCGGACTTGTCCTTACATCCTTACCGAAGGAGCTATTGTAGAGCGTTTACGCCATGAATTTCATATTCCTTTGGACGAACATCTTGTCCATGCCGCTTTGATTTATGACGATGCTCATCGTGATACGCTGGCAGGTCTTTACAAGCAATACATCGATATTGCCGCCGGTCACGATTTGCCTCTGATGCTGATGACACCCACCCGCAGGGCAAATGTCGAAAATATTGCTGTTTCTGCTTATCGGAACCGGAGTGTCATTCCCGATAATGTCCGTTTTCTTTTGCAACTGCGCGCATCGGCCCTTTCACCTGTTTATATCGGTGGTCTGGCAGGTTGTCGCGGTGATGCTTATGATGGTCGCTATCATTTTTCCGTAGAAGAGGCGATGCAGTTTCATTATCCTACGGTTCGTGCAATGGCTGAAGCGGGAGTCGATTTCCTGTTTGCAGGCGTTATGCCCCAGCTTACCGAAACGATCGGCATGGCCAATGCAATGGCGGCAACCGGTTTGCCTTATATTATCAGTTTTATGGTTCGGCGCGACGGACGGCTGATGGATGGCACTTTTATTCATGATGCCATCGATACCGTAGATAAAGAGACGACCACCCGTCCTTTGTGTTATATGGCAAACTGTGTACATCCCGATGTTTTGCATCAGGCATTATCACATCCGAGGAATGATACTTTTTTAGTTCGCGAACGCTTTCGGGGTATCCAGGCCAATGCTTCCGCTTTGAGTCCCGAGGAGTTGAATGGCCGTGCCGATTTACTTTCTTCTTCTCCCGATGAACTGTCTGACAGATTAATGACCCTGTTATGGGATTTCCCGTTGAAAATATGTGGCGGATGTTGTGGTACGAATGAGCAGCATCTTCGGAATTTTGCAGAGATGTTGACTTTGAATAGTGTGCCGATATGCTAATGAAAGAATGAAGAAATGAATAATTAAAGAATAGTCTGTCAATTGGTTGTGTAGAAAAGATATTGGATATATTTCCTACGTTTTACACGTTAACAGTTATAGCTTCGTTTTCATTCTTTAATTATTCATTCTTTCATTTTTTATATTCAAAGCGGCATATTGCCGTGCTTTTTCGGCGGATTGGTCTGCATCTTGTTTTCCGTCATGTCTAATGCTTGGATCAGGCGCTTACGGGTCTGTTTCGGCAAGATGATTTCATCGATAAAACCAAGTTCGGCGGCTTGATACGGAGTGGCAAATTTCTCTTTGTATGCTTCCAGTTCTTTGGCTTTGGTTTCTGCATCTGCTTTGCGGAACAGGATGTTTACAGCACCTTCGGCTCCCATTACGGCAATTTCTGCATTGGGATAGGCAAAATTTACATCAGCTCCGGTCTGTTTGGAGTTCATTACGATATAAGCGCCACCATAAGCTTTGCGGGTGATTACTGTGATTTTGGGCACAGTGGCTTCTGCAAATGCATATACGATTTTTGCTCCGTGACGGATAATGCCGTTGTTCTCTTGAGTATATCCCGGCAGGAAGCCCGGAACGTCTTCAAATGTTATCAACGGTATGTTGAAACAATCGCAGAAACGGATAAAACGGCTTGCCTTGTCGCTGGCATCGATATCGAGCACTCCCGCCAGATAAGCCGGCTGATTGGCAACAATGCCTACCGAACGTCCACCCAGACGGGCGAATCCGATAATGATATTTTTGGCAAAGTAGGGCATTACTTCAAAGAAATATCCATTGTCTACCACGCGTTCGATGATCTCTTTCATGTCATAGGGAACATTCGGATCTGTAGGGACGATGGTATTCAGAGACTCGTCTTCACGATTGATTTCATCTGTACAAGGTTGCTTGCGTGTCTCGTCCATATTGTTTTGTGGCAGGAAAGAGAGCAATTCGCGGATGGACATCAGCAGTTCTTCTTCGCTATTGGCCATGAAGTGGGTCACACCGCTTTTGCTGCTATGCGTCATGGCACCGCCCAATTCTTCCTTGCTTACTTCTTCATGGATAACGGTTTTTACTACATCCGGTCCGGTAACGAACATATGACTTTTCTCTTTTACCATAAAGATGAAGTCTGTCAGTGCCGGAGAGTAGCAGGCACCTCCTGCACAAGGGCCGAGAATGGCGGAGATTTGCGGAATTACTCCACTTGCGATCGTATTCTGGTAGAAGATATCGGCATAGCCTGAAAGACTCTCGATGCCTTCCTGAATACGTGCGCCTCCCGAATCATTCAAGGCAATGATCGGTGCACCGTTCTTGAGAGCCAACTGTTGCACCTTTACGATTTTTCTTGCGTTGGATGCCGACAGAGAACCGCCGTATACGGTGAAATCGTATGCATATACGAATACCTGGCGTCCGTCTATCTTTCCGTAGCCCGAAACAACTCCGTCTCCCGGAATCTTATTCTTGTCCATGCCATAGTTGGTACAACGGTGCACCATCAGTTTGTCCAGTTCCACAAACGTGCCTTTGTCCAGCAGCATGTCGATCCGTTCACGGGCGGTCATTTTCCCGCTTTCATGCTGTTTCTCTATCTTGTCGATGCCTCCACCGAGGGAAGCCATACGGTCACGCTCTTCGAACGTGGCATATGCTTTATTCATTTCCTCCATTATTCTATTGTTTCAAGGGTTATCAATGTCTGGTCACCGGTGATGTTGTCACCTTCTTGTACCAGAATTTCTTTAATGCGGCAATCTGAAGTCACTTTGTAATTGCTCTGCATTTTCATGGCTTCGATGACGATGGCTGTTTCGCCGGCTTTCATTTTTTGTCCTGCAGTAACAGGGATTTTTACCACCTTTCCCGGCATTGGCGAGGTGATGCGGTCATTTTGTTCCTCTTCCCCTTTTTTACGCATGCGCAGGTATTTGGCCTGGCTGTCTACGATGTCGATGTTGAAGCTGCTGTAGTGTGTATTCACTTTGTAGCTTTTTCCGTTATCGCTGCGAATCAGTTGGGCATTGGCACTGTGGCCGTCCATAAGAATGTTGCAGGTTCCGTTTTCCGCCATGACGACATCGGCTTCAAACGTTTTTCCGTCAATGGTGAGTACCACCTTGTTATCTTGTTTGCTGACCAGTTCTATTTCGGCCACGCGGTTTCCTATATGAATTTCCATAATTGATGTTATTTATATTCTGAGCACCCCTTTATGCAATCCGAACTCTTTCCACTTGCTGATCGGACGGTTGTCGGCTGCCAGTCCACTGTTGTTCTCTTCAAGGTTCATCAGATAGTCCATGTATGCGGCAATCATGGCAATGTTTTCGGCGCGTTCGCTGGTGCGGGTGATGCTTTGTTGCAGCAATTCTCCGTTTTTTGCAATGAATCCCGTGTCGTAGTTTCCTTCTACAAAATCCGGGGTATCCATGATGGCACGCAGGTAGCTGATGTTGTTTTTCACTCCGGTGAGTTTAT
>ERZ827450.3392-NODE-3392-length-10918-cov-11.252140_pt1 | contig 10918 bp, 9 predicted proteins | sample MGYA00519773_ERZ827450 | MGnify/ENA primary metagenome ERZ827450 (study PRJEB31778, sample SAMEA3449306) | human gut metagenome | biome: human gut; feature: human-associated habitat; material: faeces | place: United Kingdom | collected 2010/2012 ...
ACCTGCTGAGCTAGCGAATCAATCCTTATTTGCGAATCAGTTATTTCCTGATTGCAGGTGCAAAGGTAGTTACTTTTATTTAATTTGCAAGCATTACGTAGAAAAAAGTTTCAATTATTTTTCCTCGTTGTGGCTTGTTTCTTGATTATCAGTAGTTTCTACTTCATCATATTTTATTTTTTCTTTGTTGATAATAAAGCGTTGGTAGTAGGAGAGCATCAAAGTTGTTAGTGGCAAGGCGATAATCATGCCGAGCATTCCCATTAATGAACCCCAGATAGAAAGAGATAAAAGGATGATGGCAGGATTCAGTCCGGTAATCTTTCCCATGATTTTGGGGACAAGGAAGGTATCCTGTATGATTTGTACGATTGCAAAGACGGCTAATGCACATGCAATGATAATCCAGAAGTTCTGTCCGGTGTCGGCAGCTTTGAGGATTGCCAATAAAATGGTGGGAAGGAAACCAATGATTTGCAAGTAGGGAACCATATTCAATGCTCCGATGAAAAGTCCCAGAGCGATAGCCATGGGGAAATCGATAATCAGGAAACCGATGCTGAAAAGAATACCTACGCAGAAAGCAACCAAAGCCTGTCCACGGAAATATCTGTTCATACCATCCTGTACGTCGTGAACCAGGTTGGAGGCAAACGTACGGTATTTATTGGGTAGCAGATGCAACCATCCTTCAGCTATCGCTTCGTAATCCAATAATATAAAGATTACATATAATAATATAATGAAAGAGGCAAGGATGCTGAATAGAATGTTGAGAGATTCTGCAAGCAAAGTCCACACTCTGGGGACGGTATCCTTGATTGCCGCCAGGATATTCTCTTCACTTAATACACGGTTCAACGCCTGAAGATCAATGTTCTCGTGGATAAATTCAGAAAGATTCTTAGGCACATTGTTACCGGCTCCATTGGTGAGGTAAGTCACTAGCAAGTCGTTCATTCTGCCTATTTCCGAAATCATCGGCGGCACTAATAGGTAGAATAAAGTGACTCCGATAACCGTAATGAGGAATAAGGAACAGAAGATGGAAATAATGCGGCTTTTTAATCGTAGCTTATACTGGAAGAATTTGACTAACGGATAGACCATATAAGCTATCAGCCACGCAATAAAGAAAGGTAATAACACTCCGCTAAGACGTTCCACGAGCATTAATATTCCTACAACTAACACACATCCGATGGAACCGCGTATAAAACTGTCGAATGTTATCTTTTTCCTTTCCATAATCTGTTTCTTTTATAGAGTTTATACTTTCTGCTCATCTTCCCCTCGTGCACGGAGATAACATTCCCTGCACAGAGGCTCATATTCGGCTGTTTCGCCTAAAAGAACCTGTTTCTCATTCTTGACTGTACGATGTGAGAAAGAGGCCAGCTGACCACATTTCACACAGATCGCATGAACTTTGGAGACTTCATCGGCAATGGCGCACAATTGTGGCATAGGTCCGAACGGATTTCCTTTGAAGTCCATATCCAATCCTGCAATGATAACACGGATTCCATTGTTGGCAAGCTGGTTGCATACATCAATCAAACCACTGTCGAAGAACTGTGCTTCATCAATACCTACTACATCTATCTCAGAAGTAAACAGTAAAATGCTGGCTGACGAATCGATGGGAGTGGAGGCGATAGAATGGCTGTCGTGAGAGACTACGTCTTCTTCTGAATAACGGGTGTCGATAGCAGGTTTGAATATCTCGACACGTTGTTTCGCGAATTTCGCTCTCTTCATTCTGCGAATCAATTCCTCTGTCTTTCCGGAGAACATAGAACCGCAGATTACTTCGATCCGGCCTCTTCTTCTAGTCTCCTGTATGTGGTCTTCTGAAAATAATACCATGAGATTTTGTGTTTTCTTGATTAAATAAATATGTGGACAAAGGTAAGCAATTCAATGTGCAAGAACTGTTAAATTATCCATTATTTTAAGTTATTGCATAAATTATTCCTACATTCGCACCGTATAAACAATGGACTGACATGAAACAGAAGCTATTAACAGATATTGAGTTGGATGTTCATGAGTTGAAGTATCTCATGGATTCATTTACCAAGGAGCCGACTCCGACTTTGTCTGAACTGTTGAAGCGGAGCATTACACGGATGCAGGGGCGTTTGGAAGAACTGCAGCAGGAGGTGGATGCTGTTCAGGTAATTTCTCCGTCAGCTGTGGAAGAGACAGCGGAAGAGGAGGATGAAGTTGCCGGGTCTGAAGAGGATTCCCCCGTGATTATACAATCTCTCGAATCGGTTGTTGTGAAAGAAGATGAGGAAGGAGAAGCCATTGTTGCGGAAGAGAAACCTGTCGTAATAGCGGCAGCTGCAGAGACAGCAGCAGCAGCAGAAGAAGAAGAAGAAGAAGAAGAAGAAGAAGAAGGGAAAAAAGAGGAACCGGCAATTGTTGAGGGACCTGTCGTTGAAACTGTTGTGAAAGAGGAAGAACCTAAATCGGCTGTGTTGGGAGAAAGTCTCAAACTGTCTGCCGGCTTGCGACATGCTATCAGCTTGAATGATTCTTTCCGTTTTTCTCGTGAACTGTTCGGAGGCAACACTGATTTGATGAATCGGGTTATCGAACAGATATCAGTAATGAGTTCCTACAAGACTGCAGTCGCATTTCTGTCCTCGAAAGTCGAATTGAATGAAGAAAAGGAGGCGGTGAACGACTTTCTGGAGCTACTAAAGAAATATTTTAATCAATCAGTATAAAACAAAAACAAGATGGGAAAGCTATATGTAGTGCCTACGCCGGTAGGGAATCTGGAGGACATGACTTTTCGGGCTATCAAAGTCCTGAAAGAGGTCGATCTGATTTTGGCGGAGGATACACGTACTTCCGGTATTTTGCTGAAACACTTTGAAATAAAGAATGCAATGCAATCCCACCACAAATTTAATGAACATAAAACGGTGGAAAGTGTTGTTAATAGAATAAAGGCAGGTGAAACGGTGGCACTAATTTCGGATGCCGGAACGCCTGGAATTTCCGATCCCGGATTTCTGGTTGTTCGTGAGTGTGTACGCAACGGCATTGAAGTGCAGTGCTTGCCGGGAGCAACCGCTTTTGTTCCGGCACTCGTTGCATCGGGATTGCCGAACGAGAAGTTCTGCTTCGAGGGGTTTCTCCCCCAGAAGAAAGGACGGCAGACACGACTGAAGACATTGGCGGAAGAACACCGTACGATGGTGTTTTATGAATCACCCCACCGTCTGTTGAAGACGTTAACACAGTTTGCCGAATATTTCGGTGCTGAACGTCAGGCAACCGTGTCGCGTGAAATATCCAAGCTCCACGAAGAAACAGTTCGGGGCAGTTTGGCTGAATTGATAGAACACTTTACCGCTACCGAACCCCGGGGCGAGATTGTGATAGTATTAGCAGGAATAGATGATTAAATAATTTCATTAAAAAACGTAAAACGTAAACGTATGAAAAAGTTAGCTGTTTTATTTGTATGCGTAGCCATGTTAGCTTCGTGTGATAGCTTTAAAGGTGGAAGTAAAGACCTGAAAGCTGAAAATGATTCTCTTTTGATGGAACTGAACCAGCGCAATGCTGAACTGGATGATATGATGGGTACTTTCAATGAAGTTCAGGAAGGTTTCCGTAAGATCAATGCTGCCGAAAGCCGTGTTGACTTGCAACGTGGAACCATCACTGAAAACTCTGCCAGCGCCAAGCAACAGATTGCTTCTGACATCGAATTCATCTCTAAACAGATGGAAGAAAACAAAGCGCAGATTGCAAAGTTGCAGGCACAGTTGAAGAACAGCAATTACAATTCTGCACAGATGAAAAAAGCTGTTGCCGCTTTGACTGCTGAATTGAACGCTAAACAACAACGTATCGAAGAACTTCAAACAGAACTGGCTTCCAAGAATATCCGTATCCAGGAATTGGATGCTGCTGTCAGCGACTTGTCTGCTGCTAAAGAAACGTTGGCTGCAGAAAACGAAGCGAAAGCTAAAACCGTTGCTGAACAGGAAAAGAGCCTGAATGCTGCCTGGTTCGTATTCGGTACAAAATCTGAATTGAAAGCTCAAAAGATTCTTCAGAGCGGAGACGTATTGAAGAGCGCTGATTTCAATAAGGATTATTTCACTCAAATCGATATCCGTACAACCAAAGAAATCAAGTTGTACTCTAAACGTGCTGAGTTACTGACTACTCATCCGTCCGGTTCTTATGAATTGGTTAAAGATGACAAAGGCCAGTTGACATTGAAGATTACTAATCCTACTGAATTCTGGAGTGTATCCAGATACTTGGTTATCCAGGTAAAATAAGGTAGACATCCCTTTTTGAATTGCCAATGTGCTGATTCCTGGATTCAAGAAATTAGCACATTGGCTTTTTTATTTCCTATATACGCATAACTACTGATGAAATATAAAAATCTCTTTTTTGATCTTGATGATACCATTTGGGCTTTCTCTCAAAATGCCCGTGATACTTTTGAAGAAGTATATCAGAAATATTCGTTCGACCGTTATTTTGATTCGTTCAATCATTATTATACCCTTTATCAGCAAAGAAATACCGAACTTTGGATTGAGTACGGCGAAGGAAAAATAACGAAAGATGAATTGAACAGCCAACGTTTCTTTTATCCTTTACAGGCCGTGGGAGTGAAAGATGAAGCGCTCGCTGAACGGTTTTCGAGAGATTTTTTCGCTATTATCCCTACTAAAAGTGTTTTAATGCCTCATGCAAAGGAGGTATTGGAGTATCTTGCTCCCAAATATAACCTCTATATCCTTTCCAATGGGTTTCGTGAATTGCAATCACGTAAGATGCGTTCGGCAGGAGTGGACGGGTATTTCAGAAAGGTGATTCTCTCGGAAGATCTCGGAGTGCTGAAGCCTTGGCCGGAGATATTCAATTTTGCTTTGTCTGCTACTCAATCCGAGTTGCGCGAATCCTTAATGATTGGTGATAGTTGGGAAGCGGATATAACCGGAGCGCACGGAGTAGGGATGCATCAGGTTTTCTACAATGTGACAGAACGGACAGCTTTCCCTTTCCTCCCTACTTATCACATCCATTCCTTGAAAGAATTAATGGATTTATTATAGGTTTTCTGGATTAAGTCGTATTTTTGTTGCGTTTTAATTTTGCATAAAATACGATATAATCATGGATAGTACGCTTCTGCCTTTTGCCTTACTTTGTTTCACTTCATTTTTTACATTGACCAACCCATTGGGAACGATGCCTGTCTTCCTTACCATGACCCATGGTATGACGGATAAGGAACGTCAGTCTATCGTACGTCGCGCCACCATTGTGTCGTTTATTACAATAATGGTATTTGTCTTTGCCGGGCAGTTTCTTTTTAAGTTTTTCGGTATTTCTACCAATGGCTTCCGTATTGCCGGTGGGGTGATTATCTTCAAGATCGGCTTTGATATGCTTCAAGCCCGTTATACACCGATGAAACTGAAAGATGAAGAAATCAAAACGTATGCGGATGATATCTCCATTACTCCTCTCGGCATTCCTATGTTATGCGGTCCCGGAGCGATTGCCAATGCTATTGTCTTGATGCAGGATGCACATTCTTATGAAATGAAGGGAATTTTGATCGGCACTATTGCCCTGATTTATCTGCTGACTTTCTTTATTCTTCGTGCTTCTACGAAATTGGTAAACGTATTGGGCGAGACGGGAAACAATGTAATGATGCGCCTCATGGGATTGATTCTGATGGTGATTGCGGTGGAATGTTTCGTCAGCGGATTGAAACCGATTTTGGTGGATATTGTGAGAGAGGGGATGCTTCCTTGATGATAAAAGATAGAAGGGTTGAAGAGTCCTTAAAATGAAATTTATCTTTGCTGTAAAAAATGAACTACCCTTATAGAAGTTAATAAGATATATATAAATAAAGCCGTAAATGGATGACAACTATCAGGAATATTTTATTTTAAATTACTTTTGTAAAAAATAGATTCCCGAGTTTTTTTATAACCCCCTTAATAGAAATGAGACTAAAACTCCAAGGCTTGCCAAAGAGTTTAGTCTCATTTTTACCTTTATAAATCAGTATCTTTTTTATATCTTGGAATTGGATATATTGTATCTACTCTTTTTTATTTCATTAAAAAGAAGTGAATTGTTTATGGATTCTGATCAGTGGCAATATTTAAGCTTTCATTACCGTCGAACTCTGTCATTGGAATCATCATCGTCATTTCCCAGTCTTCCGGATCAATATAACGTCTGTAGTCTAATAGACGTGCTCCTTCTCCCCATTATTCGATACGATGTTGAAGTAAATGTTTCTTACGTAAAACTATTTATGTATATATTTATAAATAATAAGACCTGCAATTTCGATTAATTCTAAAATTGCAGGTCTCATCTACTTATTTAAAACTTATCCTTATATGGAGGCAATATTAAAAAATGTTTTATCGAGGTAGATTATCACTCCATCCCTCTGTTTGTATAACTCCAAAACCTGAATTAACTTCAAAAGAAGGTATTGGGTACACAAATTTGGCAATGTTGAAATTAGTATACGCTCCATCTGCCACACTAATAATTTTGCCTAATCTTCTTGCATCAAAGAAGCGATGTCCTTCTTGAACCAGTTCTAATTTTCTTTCTTTGTCAATCACATCAATAATCGTCTGATCCTCTGCAATTTCACTATCATCCAAATCCGGGTTTCTTTTTGCCGCTACTTCCAACAGTTTTTCTTTAGCTTTACCATAATCAGGAGTTGATTGTTTTGCATATGCTTCTGCCTGTATTAAATACATTTCAGGCAGTCTGAAAACCGGCAAGTTAGAAATCTGATTATTGGTTGTGATACCACGCATTTTTCCACCAGTCCACGTACCGCCAAGAAGTGCCAGACGAATATCATTAGATGAATATTCTGCTATTGTTGCGCTGTTAATAGACAAACCGTATTTATTCCATAAAGTATTCAGAGCATTAGCAGATAAATAATCATCTTCGGCTTTTGCTATAAAGAAAATGTCTTCTGTCGAAACAGCCAATGTCGTGTACATATTCTTATAGTCTTCTTTGGTTGATACAATTGTACCACCACTTAGGGTTATTGCCTCTTGAGCCGCCGTAATAGCCCCTTCGTAATTTTTCATATAGAGTTTTACGCGAGCTTCAAGTGCAGCAACTGCAGCCGTATTCATATACTGTTTACCTACATTTTCAACACCTTCTTTAGCATAATATTCTTTAGCCTTCGTTATATCATCAAGAATCAGGCTATAATTTTGTTCTACACTAACTCTTGACACCTGTGAATAGGCAGGGACGGGCTCAGTAACGTTTACGATACCTAATGTCGTTTTGTTGGCTTCCGAATATGGCAAACCAAACATGTTAGTCAAATAGAAAGAACAGAGGGCTTTAATTGCATAGGCTTGAGCGATGCATCCTTCCACTTCTGTCAGATCCCCCTTTGTTACTTCTTTAAATGAAGCACCTTCTTTAATGATACGTGCACAACGGTCGATAGCCCAATATCCGTATGCCCATATTTCTTCTATGTATGAATTAGTATCCAGTATCTGATAGCGGAAGATGTCATAGAAATGGGACGTTGCAACGGAATGTGAAGTGATATCCGTTGGCGCATCTCCAATTGCTAATACATCACGTCCCAGAAAACGATATGAACCTAATGTGTAATATACACCATTTAAAGCATTCTGAAAATCTTGGGTAGTAACCAAGGCTTCTTCTGTCGGAACAGAAGTTGATGGCGTTTCTGTCAAGAAGTCATCGCATGCGGTGAATGAAATAGCCATCCAACCGGTTAATAAAGCAAATAATATTTTCTTCATTGTCATAAATTTCTAAAGTTATTTTTTAGAAGCTAAGATTAAGACCGAACATGATATTTCTAGGTACAGGATATGCCCAAGACTGCATACCGGTAGATCTAGTTTGTGGATCAAATCCTATAAAATCTTTAGCAGTGATAGTGAACAAATTGTCAGCAGAGATATAAACTCTTAAATTGTCAATAGCCACTTTATTCATAAGGTTCTTCGGAAGAGTATATCCTAAAACCATGGATTTCATTCTCAAATAAGAACCGTTCATTAAGAAACGGCTGGAATTAGTTTCTGCTCCCGAGTTGTCTCCAGCTACAAATTTGGGTACGTCGGTTATATCTCCCGGCTTTTGCCAGCGGTTGTCATAAACATAGTTAGATACCGGACCTAAGAAATAATGTCCAACCTGCATATCAAATGCAAATCCGGAGTTATATACTTTATTTCCCAAGGTGAAACTGGTATCAAAAGAGAAGTCAAAACCTTTGTATTTGAAATTCATTCCAAAGCCACCATAAAATTTAGGATCGGCAGAACCTACAATTCGCTGACCGGCCTCATTTACATTTTTTGTTTTCTCATCCCCTTCTTGTCCTTTATACCACATTGCTTCTCCTGTTTCAGGATCCACTCCTGCATATTCCGGCATATAGAATGTATTATACGCCTCGCCAACTTTTCTGATAGTTAGAGTATTCTCAATTGGTTTTTCTGTGGCAAGTTTTATGATTTTATTTTTATTTGCCGTACCAGTGAAACGAACATCCCAATTGAAATCCTTATTTCTAAGTACGTTAGCGTTAATCAAGAATTCTATACCTTTGTTTTCCATCTCACCTACATTTTTCAGGATAGATCCGAATCCAGTTGTGTAAGAAAGTGGTACATCAAATATCATATCTTTTGTCCGTTGGTTATAATAGTCCACTTCGAGTGTCAGTCTTTCGAAGAAAACAGCATGGATACCGATATCGGCTTTTGCAACAGTCTCCCATTTTAGATCCGGATTGGCTATTTGGTAAGGAATAGCTCCTGGTTTACCATTATAAGAATATCCATAATTATATAATCCCATTGCTGCATAATAACCAATATCCTGATTACCTACAGTTCCATAACTACCTCTGATAGTCAAATCTGTCAACCAACTTTTGGTATTTTCCATAAAGCTTTCGTTAGAGATGCGGTATTTTGCTCCTATAGACCAGAAAGGAGCCCATTTGTTGTTTACACCAAATCTTGACGAGCCGTCATAACGGAAACTGCCTGACAGATAATATTTATCATTCAAGTTATATTCTGCATTCATAAAGAATGAAGAAAGAGTGCTTGCTTTGGTTGAAGATCCCGCCCCTGTTGGCTTGGAAGCATTGTCCAATTCAAAAACAGCATCACTAGGATATCCACTGGCAGCTGCATAAATTGTTCTATAAGATATTTTCTGTGCTTCTTGTCCCAACAATACATTCAAATGATGCATGTCTTTGAAAGTGCGGTTGAAGTTTACGGTATTGGTAATGGTCAAGGTTGTTGCCCTTTCCTGATTTCTTTGACCAAGCATACCGCTACCGGAATATTGAGGATTATAAATTGAACTGTAAAAGAACTCGTCCAAGTCAATTAAGCTCAATCCTGCATTTGTCTTCCATGTTAAGCCATCAATAATATTATAAGTAAAATATGGATTCACAACCAATGTAATCTGCTTTTGATTGCGTTTATCACCTTTTTCTTTATCGTTAATGGCTACAGGATTATAATTAACATTTGTATTATATGTTCCATCTTCATTGCGCACCTGTTCAAACGGACGGATGTCATATACTGCTACAATAGGATTAGTATATTGGCTTTCAGTCATAGTATTGTTTATATCGGAGAGTGCTCCATTCACCGAAAGTCCATATCCTATCCGCCCGCTTTTTCCATCTAAACTAATACGTCCGCTATAGCGTTTCATTCCAGTTCCGATGACGATACCTGTATTCTGAAAATATCCTCCACTAATATAATAGCGCAAATTTTCATTCCCGCCTTGAGCACTGATATCATATTCTTGTGAAAAACCATTTTGCAGAATCTCCTTCAGCCAATCCACACTCTTGATATTTTGCGTCAAGTCCACATTATACCAATCCATAACATAGGCATTCAGCCATTCAGCAGAAGTCATGCCATCCTCACCGTCATATCCTGCATTTGTTAGTCCTTCGGTCCAGATCTCTTTGTATTTATCCAGATTTGTCGTACGATAATTATGATCTATCTTACCTACAAAACTAGTTCCGACTTTTGCATTCACATTAAAACGCGCTTTTCCCAGACTACCTTTTTTAGTAGTAACTACAATTACTCCATTCGCTGCACGAGCTCCATAAATAGCTGTAGCTGTAGCATCTTTCAAAACTGTGATGGACTCAATGTCGTTAGGATTGATATTAGCCATCGGACTTGCCGCCATATCCCCTGTTCCGGCTTTGTTATAAGCCCCCATTTTGTCTGTGTAAATGGCAATACCATCAATTACGTATAAAGGTTCGGTTCCAGAGTTCATTGAACCAACTCCACGAATAGTAGTAGAAGCGTATGCACCAGGTTGTCCAGTCAAGCTATTTACCTGTAAACCAGCTACTGATCCTTCCAAAGACTTCATAAAGTTTGCATCTGTTTTTTTCATCAAGTCCTTGTTATCCACCGTTTGGGCAGATCCCGTAAATGCCGCTTTTTTAGTTACCCCATATCCGGTTACCACAACCTCATCTATTAGCTGTGCATCAGATTTGAGAACCACTCGCAAATTGGGCTTTATCGCCACTTCCTGCGTCTGCATACCAATGTGCGAAATCTGCAAAGTCTTTGCAGAACTTGGTACATTCGACAAATTAAAATTACCATCTACATCTGTGATTGTACCTTGAGTGGTACCTTTTACCAACACAGAAGCGCCAACAACTGGCTGCCCGTCTTCTTCAGAAATCACAACGCCTGTGATTTTTTGAGTTTGGGCAGTTACCAGGCCTATGCCCACAAAAAGGCATGCCAATAACAGCATCAATTTTCTTTTCATAAATTCT
>ERZ827450.3401-NODE-3401-length-10894-cov-3.104807_pt1 | contig 10894 bp, 9 predicted proteins | sample MGYA00519773_ERZ827450 | MGnify/ENA primary metagenome ERZ827450 (study PRJEB31778, sample SAMEA3449306) | human gut metagenome | biome: human gut; feature: human-associated habitat; material: faeces | place: United Kingdom | collected 2010/2012 ...
TCCCCATTGCTCTGATACTATTCTTGAAATATAAGCATATCCTCTGGTAATAATAGAATATCCTGGATAAGGATTATTTTGTATTTCTACATTTAAATAAACCCGTATATTCTTTCCATCTTCTTGTGGTACATCAATATAACATAAAATATCATAATAAACCATACCTTCATCTTTGATGAAGCCCTTTTTATCTACAAGATGAAAATGTGGATTAACTATTAGATCACCTATATGTACTCCTTTTATTAGTCTTCTAATTTCTTCAACATTTAAATGATTTGCTTCATCTACAGCTGCCTTTATGATTCTTGATAATACTTCTTCATTTCCTATGATCATCTTACATAAATGATCATACATTGTTGTTTGTTTACTCGTTGTTATTTTATTGATTGTTTCCATAAGTAGTCCTCCTACTTATTTATTCGCTCTTTTTTTATTTTTTCTTCTTTTTTGTAAAAATAAAAAAATTGTTAGGAAATCTTATGACTTCCTAACAATCATTCATATTAATCTTTAATTGCTTTATGATATTCTTGAAGTGATTTTACTTCATGTGTTCCATGAATTTCAGCTTCTAAGATACCTTCTACAGCTGCATTTGCAGCAGCAATGTTTGTCATGTATGGAATTTTCATTTTAATAGCTGTTTTTCTAATATAACTATCATCATGTGCAGATTCTTTACCATGTGGCGTATTGATCACCATATCAAGTTCACCATTTGTAAGAGCATCTGCAATATTTGGACGACCTTCTTTGATCTTTTTAATTTTGATAGCTGGAATGTTATTGCTATTGATTAATTCAAATGTTTTACCTGTAGCCACAATTTCAAATCCTGCATCATAATATTTTCTAGCAAGAGCAACAACATCTTTTTTATCTCTATCAGAGACAGAAATTAAAACACGACCAGATGTTGGTAATTTTGTTTGAGTAGCTTCTTCAGCTTTAAAGATAGCAGCTCCATAAGAATTAGCTAAACCTAATACTTCTCCTGTTGATCTCATTTCAGGCCCTAAAATTGGATCAACTTCAGGGAACATATTGAATGGGAAAACAGCTTGTTTTACACCAATATGAGGAATCTTTCTATCTTTTAAATCTTTAACAGGTGATGGTCTACCTGTAAGTTCACGCGTAACGATATCTGTTGCAAGTTTTACCATGTTGATGTTACATACTTTAGATACTAAAGGTACTGTTCTTGAAGCACGTGGATTTGCTTCTAAAACATAAACTTTATCATCAGCAATCGCATATTGCATATTCATTAAACCACGTACATTCATTTCTCTAGCAATTTTCTTAGTATATTCTTTTATTGTTTGTACATGTCTTACTGGAATATGTTTAGATGGTAAAATACATGCTGAGTCCCCTGAGTGAATACCAGCAAGTTCAATATGTTCCATAACAGCAGGCACAAAAACATTTTCTCCATCAGAAATAGCATCCGCTTCACATTCCATCGCATCATTTAAGAAACGGTCAATTAAGATAGGACGATCAGGTGTTACCCCAACAGCAGCTGCCATATATTGTTTTAATGAATCATCATCGTAAACAACTTCCATACCGCGGCCGCCAAGAACGTAGGATGGACGAACCATGACAGGATAGCCAATCTTATGTGCGATTTCTAAAGCATCATCGATTGTTACAGCCATTCCTGATTCAGGCATTGGAATTTCTAATTTTTCCATCATTTCATTAAATAAGTCACGATCTTCTGCCATATCAATTGTTTCAGGTGTTGTTCCTAAGATATTTACACCATTTTCTTTTAATTGACTTGCAAGATTTAATGGTGTTTGTCCACCAAATTGAGCAATGACTCCTAATGGTTTTTCTTTTTCATGAATACTTAAAACATCTTCTAATGTTAATGGTTCAAAATAAAGTTTATCAGATGTATCATAATCTGTTGAAACTGTTTCTGGGTTACAGTTAACAATGATTGTTTCAAATCCTAATTTCTTTAAGGCAAGAGAAGCATGAACACAGCAATAGTCAAATTCAATACCTTGACCAATTCTGTTAGGTCCTCCACCTAAGATCATGATTTTTTTATTATTTGATACTTCATCTTGATCTTTTCCATTATATGTAGAGTAATAATAAGAACTATCTTTTGTACTTGATACATGAACTGGTTCCCAGACTTGATGCATACCCATAGCAAGTCTTTGATTTCTAATTTCTTTTTCTTCAACATCTAATAACTTAGAAATATATTTATCAGCAAATCCATCTTTCTTTGCTTGTTTTAAAACGTCATCTGGTAATTGATTTCCTTTATAAGAAGCAATTTTTTCTTCTTCTTCAACGAGTTTGATCACAACGCGATCAGCAAGAGGTTTGATTTTCATGATGAAATATCCTCCTATAATTAAAGTTTCTTTGAAACATTTTATTTAGCACTCTTTTCTCCTGAGTGCTAAATCTATTATAGCGTTCCTTTGCCAAAAATCAACCCCTTGAAGTATAAAATTTTTGTGAACAGTGTTTTTTGTCGTTTATTCGTTGTAATTTATTAGCGCTCTGGGCTGTTTTCTATCTGTTTTTTGGTCTTGGCTGGCAGACTGCCCGGCTGAATGGCACACTGGCACTGCAAATAAAGGCGTGCTTTGGTGGGGATCAGCCTTCGCCGGGGCGGTGCCAGTGCAGGGTAAGCTCCGCCCGCAGCGCCCCCTGCGTGCTGCCATAACGGTTTTGCAGCCAGAAACACAGGTCGAGCGGGTCGGCATCCGGGCCGTTTATTCCGTACAGTGCCGTTATCAAACCGTCAAATTCCCGGTTGGCGGCTGCGGCAAATGCCACCTGCAGTTCGGCATCCGGGCGGGCGGCGGGAGTCAGGTCTTTCAGTTCCACATCCCGCAGGGTCAGGTTTACCCGCACGCTGCCGGGGGCCAGTACCTGCACATCGGCGGCGGCTTTGGCGGCAAGGTGCAGGTCATCCGGCAACGTGCAGTCCAACCGATGGGCCTGGCCGCACAGAATAGCCGCCAGCTGGGCAGCCAACGGGCTTTGCGTCTGGCGGGCTGTATTGGCAGCGGTATCATAAAACAGCATGGCGTATTCCCCGCCCGCACTGACGGGCACAGCGGCGGTTTCGGCGTTATCAAACAGGGTTTGCAGGCCGCAGTGCAGCTGCTGCTTTTCTTCCAGAGCTTTCAAGTTTTCGTACAAGGTCGGCGTTTGGTCCTGGATGGGCATCTGCACGGCAGGATCCAGCACAAACACGGCGATTTCCGGCGCGGGGTGGGCGGTGCTTTGCAACAGCTGAGCGATTTCTTCTGCCAGCGGCCAGCTGCACCCGGCAGGCAGAACGGCAAGGTCCATCAGGCCGTAAAACGGCTGGCCGTTCATGGTTTGGGCGGCGGCATTCCAGGCGGCAGCACAGGTAGCGCCGCTGCCGGTAAAGGTTTTGCAGGCGGCGGAATCCTCGCTTTGCTGGTCACTGGTCAAAAGCGTGACCGTGTAGCCGGCATCCTGCGCGGTAAAAAACACCGCCCGCACAATTTCCCTGTGGGAAAGCAGCTGCCCGCCGCAGCCCGCCAACAGGCAGCCCAGCAGCACCGCCGCCATCAGGCGGGATGTTTTATGCATGATACCAGCCATTGGCAGCCTCCTGTTACCATCACAACCGCAGCGAAGCCCCAGCAGACGGCACTGCGCCAATAAAATGCCTCTTCCAGCGGCACGGTGCGCAGCACAGCACACAACAGAGCCATGCCGCCAAAGTACAGCGGGTAACGGTCCAGCCCGGCGGCAGCGCTGCCCGCCCCGGCGCGGCCCCCCCACAGTTCCACCATGGCATACAGGTACAGTGCCAGCCGCACCGTGACTACCATGCACCACAGCAAAATTTGCAGCCATTCCAGCCGGTTAAAAATTGAAAGCGCCCCGCACTGTGCAGCCCCCTGCACCGGGGTTTGGCGGGTGGGCATGGCCGCGCCAAAAAACAGCTCCAGCAGCAGGTGGACCGCGGCATCAAAGCCCAGTGCTGATGCGGCAAATGTTACTGCCTTGCGGCAGCGCTGGCCGGGCTGCGGAGGCCAAAGGGCAAACAGCAGATATTCCGGCGGGAGCGCCAGCTGAGAAACAAACGCCGCCTGCCAGTCCTGCCCTGTCAGCGGTGCCGCATGCAGGTTGGGTACACGCAGGCGCGGCGCGACCGAGAATACCATGATTGCCATACACGCGGCACCGAACACCAACAAGGCGTTGGCCGTCTGGCGCAGGGCGGGCTCCCGCCGGAGGTAGATGACCGGTGCCAGCACGACAAAACAGGTGCCCGCCAGCCCCAGTGTACCGGGGTACACGCTGCCAAACAGGGCGTGCAGGCGCAGAATTTCCAATGCTGAACTGATTGCCAGCAAAACACAGAGAACTTTTTGCAGCAGGGCGTTTCCCTGCCAGCTGGTCGACACTAACAGAAGCACAGCGGCCAGCACCGCCGCGCTGGCGGGCAGAGCCAGCAGCCCTGCCCGCGCCCAATAACCGGTGTGCAGCCGCAGCAGCGTATCGGCCAGAATGCTGAGGAGCAGCACGGGGTAAAAATCCACATTACTTTTTTGCATGGCGCGGCAGCACCTCCCCTTTTTGTGCCAGGCGGGACCAGATGGCCCGCACAAAACCATCCCGCAAGGCTGCCTTGCCCGGCGGCATGAGCGGGTAAAGATAATCATAACCGAACGGGTCGCTGCCGCAGGCCATGGCCAGAATCAGCAGCGCCCCGCAGGCCAGCCCCGGCACACCGAACAGTCCCGCCAGCAGTATGACCGCAAAGCGGAACAGAATCGACTGTTCATACAGCGCCGGGACTGCCAGGGTGGCGATGGTGGCCGCCGCGGCCATGGTGAGCACCGGCACGCTGATGATGCCCGCCGAGACAGCGGTTTCGCCAATGATGAGCGCCCCCACAAGGCTGACGGTGTGGCTGATGGATTTGGGGGCGCGCAGCCCGGCTTCACGCACAATTTCCAGCAGCAGGGTCACGGCCAGCATTTCCGGCATGGGCGGTAGCGGCGTGGAGGCTTCGCCCTGGGCCAGTTTGGCCAGCAGGTGCACGGGGATCAGCTCCGGCGCAAAGCTGACCGCCATGACATACAGCCCCGGCCCAAACACCGCTAGCAAAAACGCCAGATATTTGAGCAGGCGGATGAGACCGGCAAACACTGCGCCGGAAGAATAATCGTCCAGGCATTCAAAGTGCTCGGCAAAAAAGCTGGGCACCACCATGGCAAGCGGGCTGCCGGATACAAGGATAACGATTTTGCCCTCACAGATGCGGGCGCAGGCGGTGGCCGGGCGCTCGGTATAGGCTGCCGCGGGGAAAAGGTTGAGCTTGTCCTGCTTGAGGAACGAGGCAAAATAGGTGCTGTCCAGCAGGACGGGGATTTGTACCCCGGCCAGCCGCTGTTTGAGGGTTTGCACCACATCCGCCGGGGCCAGGGCGGTATCATAACAAATGGCGTACTCGGTTTTGGCACGGGTGTTGGCGGTGCAGATCTCCGCCGTAAAGCTGCCGGTGCGGAACTGGCGGCGCAGCTGGGAAATGTTATTGCGCAGGTGCTCGGTAAAGGCATCCTGCGGGCCGCGCATGTTGCCTTCCCCGCTGGGGTTGGTCACGCTGCGGCCCGGCATATCCTGGGTGGAAAACGCCAGCGCCTGGCCGCTGCCCTCCACCAGCAGCACGGCCATGCCGCCGGCGAGGGCTTCCACCAGCTGGGTACGAGTGGTGATGGGGGTTTGCTCTGTGGGTAGGCAGCTTTGCTCTGCCAGGTACTGCACCAGCTGCGGCCCGGCCTTGCAGCCCGGCACGCCTTGACCCAGTGCGTGCAGCACCATGATGCAGAGTTTTTCCGGCGAGGAAAGCCCCGCAAACATGGCGATGCAGCAGCGGCAGCCGCAAATCGTAAAGCTTTTGGTATAGAAATCCGATGAGCCGCCAAACATAGTTTGCAGAAACGCCTGATTTTCAGCAAGGGCCTGCCCCAGCGGCTGGTTATCCGCAGTTGTCATGTAATCACCTTCCCTTGCTGTTCAGTGTGACCCAAAAACGGCAGGGATAAACGCAGGAGGTGTTTTTATGCTTGCATCGGTTTTGCATACCGTAATTATTTATGCTGTGGTTATTTTTGCCATGCGGCTGATGGGCAAGCGGCAGCTGGGGGAATTGCAGCCATCCGAGCTGGTAACAACGTTCATGATTTCCAATGTTGCCTCCATCTGCATTGATGAGCCGGATCTGCCGCTGCTTTCCAGCCTGGTGCCGATTTTATTGATTGCGGCGCTGGAAATATTGAACTCAACCGCCGCCTATTACCTGCCCGGCTATGCGGCGCTGCTGTTTGGGAGACCGGTGACGGTAATCCAGGATGGGCAGATTCGGCAGGATGCACTGCGGCATCTACGCATGACGCCGGGCGATCTGATGGAAGCGCTGCGCGGCAAGGATATTTTTGACCCGCGGCAGGTAGTATGGGGTGTGGTGGAGCCCAACGGGAGCATCAGCGCCGCGCAAAAAATGGCGGACGACAGCCCGCTGCTGCCGCTGTTGGTAGACCAGGAAGTTTACCCCGAAAATCTGGCCCAGCTGGGGCGCAATGAAGCCTGGCTGGATACCGACCTTGCCAGGCGCGGGATGCGGCGGGCAGAGGTACTGGCTTACCTTGGCAATAAGGAAAGCTGCGTTGTGATACAAAAAAAGACCGCCCAGAACGGGCGGTCTGAAAAACCGGAAAGTACAGGTGGTTTTTGAATGAAGCGCAACTGGTATGCCATCGCCATTCTGGTCCTGCTGGCGGCGGTGCTGCTTGGCTGCAAACAGTATGTAAGCGCCACTGCGGGCAGCCTGCGCGCCCAGGTGCAAAGCGCTTATGCGCAGACACTGACGCACCAGTACCCGCAGGCGCAGCAGGCTTTCCGGCAGGCCGCGCACAGTGCAAGGCAGGCCAGCAAAAAGCTGGGGCTGCTGGTGCGCCGCAACGCGCTGGATCGCATGAACGAAACCATGGCGGTTTTGCCGCAGTATGCCAACCCGGAAAACCAGGCCGACCTTGCGGTGGAAGCTGCACGGGTGCTGGCGCAGATCGACCAGCTGGAGCAGTGCTTTACGGGCACATTTTAGCCCTGCATACCGCCGTTTTTGGCGCGGGAATCCAGCATGTCTTTCAGCTCATCCATAAAGGTGTTGACATCGCTGAACTGGCGGTAGACGGAAGCAAAGCGCACATAGGCAACGTCGTCCATCTTTTTCAGCTGCTCCATGGCAAGGTCCCCAATATAGACGGAGGTCACTTCCCTGTCGTAAGAGTTCAGCAGCACCTGTTCAATGCGGCTGACGGCGGCATCCAGCTGCTCATAGCTGACAGGGCGCTTTTCGCAGGCGCGCAGCATGCCGTTGAGCAGTTTCTGGCGGTCGAACACTTCACGCGAACGGTCTTTTTTGATGACCATCAGGGGCACAGTTTCCGGTCAAACGGTTCCTGCATCCCATTTTTCTTGAGCACCACCACCGGTACCATCTCCACGATCTCGTAGGTGGTAAAGCGCTTTTTGCAGTTCAGGCACTCGCGGCGGCGGCGGATCTTTTCGCCGTCCTCCGTGGGGCGCGAATCAATTACCTTGGAATCATCGGCACCGCAGTACGGGCAACGCATAGCAAAGTTCCTCCTGGTTTACGCTTTCTTGGGGGCGGGGGCAGCCTTGCGGGTCTTATAGCTGACCCACAGCTGGGTTGCAATACACATGGTGCTGTAAACACCGCTGACCATGCCAAACAGCAGCGGCACCGCAAAGGTGAAGATGCTGTCCAGCTTGAAGATGATGGACACCACGCAGACGATTGCCAGTGCAATGCAGGTGGTGATGCTGGTCATCATGGAACGGCCAAAGCTCTGGTTGATGGACAGGTTGACCAGCTCCGGCAGGGACATCTTTTTGCCGTAAAGGCCGGTGTTCTCGCGGATACGGTCATAGATAACAACGGTATCGTTGATGGAGTAGCCCAGAATGGTAAGCATAGCTGCAATAAAGTTGCCGTTGAGGGGAATGCGCAGCAGAACAAAGACGCCGTACACAACAAACATATCGTGCAGCAAAGCAACGATTGCCATGGCACCGGCGGACCAGCCGCCAATGCGGCGGAAACGCACGGCAACGTACACCAAAATCAGCACGCAGGCAGCCACAACAGCCACAACGCTCTTGGCCAGGAACTCGTTGCCGATGGTGGGGTTGACGTTGCTGACTTCCTGCTGGACAAACTGGTTGTCCGGGTAGGTGGTGTTCAGGGTTTCGATCATGCTGTCCAGCTGCTCGGTGGAAAGGGTCTCGCTGCCGGGCAGGTTGATGGTCAAGGTCTGTGCACCGGAAACATCAGTGCCGGTCTGTACGGTCAGGTTGCTCTGGCCCAGCTCGGCGGCTACCGTCTGCTTGACATTGTTCAGGTCAACATCGCCCTGGTAGCCAACGGTAACCATAGCGCCACCCTTGAACTCGATATCCATGGTAACGCCGAAGACAAAGCTGAACACCAGCACCACGGCAACCAGAACGCCGGAGAAGGTGTAGAACTTCTTGCGGTTGCCGACAAAGTTGATGTTGGGGCACTTGTAAGTCTTTTTGCCATCCTTGGAACCGCCATACAGAACGGGGTTGCGGAACACCTTGCAGCGGGATGCACCACGGATCATAATGCGGGTTGCAAACACGCCAAAGACAAAGTTGAGCAGAACACTGGTGAGCAGCGTGAAGCCGAAAGAGTAGATGCTGCCAGCCGTGGAAGGACCAAACATGAAGAAGATGGGGTTGAACACCTTGCCCCAGAAGCCATCGGTGGGGCCAAAAGCACCCATCAGCAGGGCTGCAACGATGACAATGGTCACGTTGCCGTCAATGATGGGGGTCAGGCCCATCTTGAAGCCGCTGGCGATAGCGCCATCCAGCGTTTTGCCGTTGCCAAGCTCTTCTTTGATGCGCTCAGCGGTGATAACGTTGGCGTCAACGCCCATACCGATACCAAGGATGATACCGGCGATACCGGGCAGGGTCAGCGTGGAGCCATTGAACACGGTGAAGTAACCGGAAACAAATGCCAGCGTGGCGACAACCTGGCCAAACAGAGAGATGACCGCAATGGTACCGGGCAGACGGTAACGCACGATCATGAGCAGAGCCACAAAGGCAAAGGCAATGATGCCGGCCAGCACCATCACATCCAGGCTCTTAGCGCCCAGGGTGGGGCTGATGGTGGAGAAGCTTTCGGCCGAGAGGGCAAAAGGCAGAGAACCGGAGTTAATCTGGTTTGCCAGTGCGGTGACCTGGTCCTGGGTGAAAGAACCTTCGATCACAGCGTTGCCGTCCGTAATGGCAGTCTTGACGGTAGCGGTGGAGATGTTCTCGCCGTCCAGCCAGATGGAGATGGTGCCGTTGGACTGGGCTGCCAGCTCGGTGGTGGCCTCAGCAAACTTTTTGGCACCGTCAGCGCTGAACTGCAGCTGAACAACATAACCGTTTTCCTGGTTGTAGCCTGCGGTTGCGGACGTCACATCGTCACCGCTCAGGATCTCTTCGCCGTCGGCAGTAGAGCCCTTGCGGAACACCATCTCGGCGGTGGTGCCGATCTCGTCAATGGCGGTCTGGGGATTAAAGTCGGTTTCGCCGGTTTTCCAGGGGAAACGGACGATGATGCGGTCCTTGTTATAGTCCACATAATCCTCATAATCGGTAATGCCAAGGCCGACCAGACGGTCTTCGATGACGGTTTTGGCCGCGGTCATCTGGTCATCGGTGGCTTCCACACCGTCAGCCGGCATGAACGTCACGTCCACGCCGCCGCGGATGTCGATACCGAAGCGGATATCCTCCGCGCCCTTGATGTAGACGTTCTTGGTATCGCCGTATGTGTAGCTCACGCCGAACAGGGCGGTAAACGAGAACACGACGATCAGCAGCGCCGTGACAATCAGATGCCACGACTTCCCTCTCTTATTCATATGTACCTCCAAACATTGCCCGCGCACCGGCACGGGCGGGGTTTTATTACCAGCGTATGCGCGTTGCCGCACACCGCCATGCAGGGAAGCAGCCGCCTGCCGGAAAGCAGGCGGCTTTTTCCCTTTTTACAGGCGCACCCGGCCGGGAAAACCGGGCGTACCTGTTTTAACTATGTAGGATGGCTGCTTATTTTATTCTGCCAGCAGTTTTTCGACCACTGCCAGGCGCACGCAGACGGTGAGCAGCATGGATGCGGTTTCTACCTCAGACAGGCTGGGGTAAGTGGGGGCAATGCGCAGGTGGGAATCCTGCGGGTCAATGCCATAAGGGAACGCTGCGCCGGCGCCGGTCAGGGTCAGGCCGCAGTCCTTGCAGAGCTGGGCTACACGCTTGGCACAGCCAGGCATGACATACAGGCTGATGAAGTAGCCGCCTTTGGGGTTGGTCCAGTGGGCGATATCGCCGCAGGGGGTCAGCTCATGGGCAAAGGTGGTTTTGACTGCGTCAAAGCAGGGCACCAGGCGGCGGCGATGCTTGGCCATGTGGGCCAGGACACCGGCCTTATTCTTGAGAAAACGTACATGGCGCAGCTGGTTCATCTTGTCGTAGCTGATGATCATGACCGAGAAGCGCTTGCAGATGTACTTCATCATGGCCTCGCTGCAAGCCAGAGCGGAGACGCCAGCGCCCGGGAAGGTGATCTTGCTGGTGGAGGTGAACATAAAGACGCGGTCTTCGTTGCCGTACTTCTTGCACTCGTTCAGCAGGACGGGGGTCTCGATGATCTCCTCCGTCAGATGGTGGACGATGTAAGCCTCATCCCAGAAGATCTTGAAATCGGGGGCGGCGGTCTTGAGCGCGGCAAAGCGGCGGATCGTCT
>ERZ827450.3403-NODE-3403-length-10891-cov-3.372185_pt1 | contig 10891 bp, 10 predicted proteins | sample MGYA00519773_ERZ827450 | MGnify/ENA primary metagenome ERZ827450 (study PRJEB31778, sample SAMEA3449306) | human gut metagenome | biome: human gut; feature: human-associated habitat; material: faeces | place: United Kingdom | collected 2010/2012 ...
ATGGGGCAGCCTGCCGCCGTGAACATTGTCCGCCCGTTCACACAGTAGATTGAACATCTGCGAAAAGGCCAGCGCCACAAGGAAATTGTAGGTGCTGTCCGTGTCGCTGATGCAGAAAAAAGTAGCCGTCCGGCGATCTCCCATGCGGTCAAGCTCCAGCTCGTCATAGGACATGATCTCCCGAAGCTGGGGAATGTCAAAGGGGGCCAGACGTGCGCCGCAGGAAATGAGGATGCTTTTGGCCGTCTTGCCGCTGCTTAGCTTGAATTTGCGGTATTGCTTCACGGCAAAGCAATCCGGCTTGCGTTTGGCAAGGCCGTCAAACATATAATCCACGGCGTTTTTATAGTTTTCATCATCCTCCTTGACCTCCATGCCGGAGATCATGTCCACCAGCGTATTCATATTCCGATCCTCGGCAGGCCCCTCGAAAATGATATAGGCGATCAGGGCGCAGTACAAAAGCGTTTCCGCTTTCGTCCAGAACGGATCGCCCTCCTTGCCCTCGCCCTTGGTATTGGTGATCAGGGCGTTCACGAATTTCAGGATGTCGGCCTCGTTGCGGATATACGATAAAGGGTTGTAGTGCATGGATTTAGAAAAATCTATGCTGTTGAACACCTTGATCTGATAGCCTCGGCGCTGGAGAAAGGCCCCGACCTGCCCCAGCACACCGCCCTTGGGGTCTACCACCACATAGGAGGAATGGGCCTGCAAAAGCTGGGGTGTGAGCCAAAAGCGGGTCTTGCCGGAGCCGGACGAACCGATCCCGCAGAAATTGAGGTTGCGGGCGTTGGCGGGATTTTTGGGGCGGGTGTTCATGGTGAGCCGTTCCGTGGCGGTCAGCAGCATATTGTTTTCAAACTTGGAGTCAATGAACGGCTTGATGTCCTTTTCCGTTCCCCAACGGGCTGTGCCGTACTCGGCATCGCGGCGAAATTTCTTTGCTTTTTTCGCCTTGCAGTAGATCAGCAGCCGGAAGCCGACTGCGCCCACAATGCCGACAAACCAATCCAGCGGGGCAAGGCCGGGGGCAAAGCTGCCAAAGGCCGCGCCGATGGTCTGGCCCAGCCCCAGCAGCTTTTCCCCGAAGCCCGCGCCAGCGGCCAGACGGTACGCCGTGCCGATTTTCAGGCAAAACCAGCCGATGAACAGGTACGGGATATTCGGAAGAACATACTTCCTGATTTTATCTGTCGCCATGCGCCGCCTCCTTTGTCAATTCCCGCTGGGGCTGCTTTTTCACCTGTTCCTCGGCCTGCCGGAGCTGCTCCCGGATCGGCGTCTGCCGGGACTTGGCCCGTTTTAGTTCCAATCGGGAATACTCGGCAAAGCAGCCTGTGATGGCATCGGCCTGCCGCGCCTTGAACAGAAGCAGATATTTTTCATCCCCCACACGGCGGATGGCATAGTCCACGCCCCATTTCCGGGCTACCTTGTCAAACAGCTTGGGCGTGTCCACCTCGATGGCGTTGATGTCCCCACCGTGGCCTATGAGCTTTCGCACACTCTGCTTGCCGTGGGGTGTCTGCGCCTTGCGGTGCTCCTTGGCAATTTTCCGGCCCACGGCGGCCACCACATAGGCCAGCGCACGGGCGGTCAGCTTGGACGCCTTGACGCTGACAGCGATGGTCTTCCGGGACACTTCATCTCCGACGATAGCTTACACCTCCTTTGCCCTCTGGCCACCGTGACCAGAAGCGGCCTATCTTTCCTCGCGGCTGGCGGGGAGCCGCTGTTTTTCCTCGTTCAGCGCCGAACGGTCTATGACCTCCTGATACGCCGCCATCTGCTCCCGGATATTCAGCTTGGGATAGGCAAAGATGCGGTGCTCCGGGGGAATATTCTCCATTCCGTGATACCGCTCCACAAAGTTGCCGCCGTTATTGAACACATAGCCGCCGGGGGCAAAATGGCCGCCCTCGTTGATTCGCACGTCCCGCCCGTAGGCTTCAAAGTCGAAGTAGGGCAGCACATTATCCGGCACATCCAGCATTTCCATTTCCTCAATGTAGGCTCGGCCCAGCGCCTCCTCGCTGTCAATGCCGGGGTAAAAGTCATAGCAATCCAGATTTTGCGCGAGGTTGATCAGGTCATGGACGCTGCCTGTGTATTCGCCGCTGTCAATGACGGCCTCAAACTTTTCAATGTCGCTCTGGTCGAGGTCAGACAGCACATGGGCCAGATGGTTCAGCTCGTCAATGCTTTCATACTCGCCCAAATGGTCATACAGGCCCAGCACGTCACCGTCGAATGAGGTAATAAAGATTTCCTCATACCGTACCCCATCCACGCCGATGCGCTTCAAGAGGGCCTGCACCTCCTCCGTGGTGGCCGGGAATTTCAGCGTTTCGCCTACAAGCCGCCCCTCGTTGTATTTGCCGAGGTTGGTAATGTAGGCTTCAAACAGGGATGACATTTTCAGCACCTCCTTGTCAGAACATCGTATATGCCGCGCATAATGTACTCGGCGCAGGGCAGCGCGATTGCATTTCCCAGCGCCCGGTAGCGGTGGGCGGGCAGGATTTCCTCACCGTCTGCGCCGTACTTTGTCCAGCCCTCCGGCAGCCCCATGAGACGTTCACATTCTCTTTCCGTGGGAAAGCGGACACAGCCCCCGGCAGGATCGTCCTCATACCAAAAGGCAAAGGGACTGACCGCGCTGGCTAACAGAGTGGGAAAAGGGTCAGTTGGCAGTCCGAAGCTGTTTCGGAACGCCTCCGTTGTCCGCTCCTTTGCCGATGCCCGCATACGGTAGCATTGAAAGGGTCTGGTGATCGGTACACGCCGCCCTGCTTCAATAAAAGAGCCTCGATCTCCGCAGGCGGCGGACAGCCAGCAATCTCCGCCAGACGCAGAAATTGACTGCACTGTGCGGGGCTTAAAAAGTATTTCGTGGGAACATTGTCCTCCAAAGTCTGCCACAATAAAGACGCGCTGCCGTCGTGCCAATCGGGGGCTTGCCCAATGCTGGGCGTCCATGAGCCGCCATGAGAGATCGGGCGTATGCCCTCGCACCATTCCGGCTCCTGTCCATCTTCCAGAAGCAGGCATTGAAATGTCGGCGGCTGTGAACGCTGAGAGCACGGCTCTAAAGTCCATCCGGTCATTTGAAAAAAACGCTCCCATGACGTTCTCCCAAACAGCGATTGCTGGAAATATACCATTTGTCGCCTCCCTCATTTCACGGATAATACGGATCGCATGAAAGAACAGACTGGATTTTTCCCCGGCAAGACCGGCCCTGTTGCCGATCTGTGAGAGGTTCTGGCAGGGTGAGCCAAAGGTGATGATGTGGACAGGCGGAATGTCGCCGCCGTTCAGCTTTGTCACATCTCCTAAATGCGCCATACCGGGAAAGTGGCGTTTCGTGATGGAAATAGGCGCTTTTTCTATCTCGCTGGCCCATGCGGGCACGATGCCGCAGCGCACCGCCGCCAGCGGGAACACGCCGATCCCGTCAAACAGGCTCCCCAGCCGGATCTCGCTCATATCAGCGGCGGCCCTGACGCTTTACGGTCAGGATGCCGTCCAGCGTGGTTGCCGTGATCCCCAGCCGCTGGGCAACAGCCACATCGTTTTTCATGCCTTCCGTGGAGATACTGCCGCACACCACCAGCACATGAGAGCGGCGAAGCAGGTCACGGCCCATGTCGATGCCGCTCTTATGCTCCTCGGGAACGGCGTCGTTCAGGAAAAGCGGCTGATAGAGCGTGGGGCAGATGGGCGAAAAGCCCGCCTCATAGACAGCGCGGCAATACTTGGCGGCCTGCTCCGTCGCCTCGCAGGGGTCGCTGCTCCACGTGGCGGTGATATACGCAAGGGGTCGTTTCATTGTGAAAACCTCCGTTTTTATATAATGTAGTGGGTCAACCTTTTTCCCCCGCCCTTTTCCAATCTTGGAAAAGGGGGCGGCTCTGGAGGATATACCCCCGCCGCTTGCCGGAGAAAAAGCACAGCCGGGGCAGGCGGTCAAGGGCAAAGCCGCCGCACACGGCGGGGCAAAGCCCCCTTGACAGCTCACTCCCGCCTGTGCTCGATTACGGGCGGCGACGGGGGATATAACCGCAAGAGCCACATCCTTTCGGGGCAGCAAAAAGCCTCTGGTCATGGTGGCCAGAGGTCGTTACTTCTCCATATCCATTTTCTTGTCGGGCTTGGCAAGCTCGGGCGGCTGCCGCTCTTTCCAGTCCTCCAGCAGCGTCATGATCTGGTCTTTCATCTGCCGGGGCGTGGCCTCCTTGCCAAAAAACTTTTCCAGTTCAGCGCCAGTAATGATCACGTCACGATCCTCCTTTTTCTTTTCTTCACACAAAATACCGTCGATCACGTCCGGGGAGAGCTTGTTTTCCTTGTCCAGCTCACGGAGCCGCTTTGCCTGACCCTTGGAGGGCGAAGCCTGCTGGCCCTCAATGGACACGGCGATATACTTCTGGTGCTTGGGCCGCACACGGGAAATTTCCACAGCCGGGGTAAAAGACAGCTTTCCGTCATCCATCGTCTGCTTCAATTCCGGCACAAGATCATTGAGCCAGATATACCGCTGAACGGTTTTCACACTCATGCCGTTGCGCTGGCCCACGCTTTCAAGAGAGAGCTTTCCAGCCTCGGCGCTGTCACCACGCGCTCCCTGATGCTTGATGGCCTCATACTGCATTTTCAGGGACATAGCCTTTTCGCTGGGCAAAATCGTTTCGCGCTGACGGAGGTTGTCATCCGTCATAGCGAGAATGGCCTCGTCATCCGTCATATTGCGGACGATACAGGGCATATTGCGATACCCGGCAAGCTGGCTGGCCATCTGGCGGCGGTGGCCAGCGATGATCTCATAGCCGCCGCCCTCACGGGGACGCACAAGCGCGGGCTGGTTGACGCCGCCGTTGCGGACGCTCTCCACCAGAGATTTCATTTCCGCATCGTCACGGACACCGAAAGGATGATCCTTGAACGGGTGCAGGTCGGAAAGGTCAAGATAGACGATTTCCTCTTTCTCGGCGCGGGTAGCGTCACGGGGCGTAGGCGGTACTTCCGGGGCCGGGGGCGCTGCCTTTTCCTCGGGGGCCGCATGGGTCTTGCCAGCATTGGGCGGCTTGGCCTGCTCCGGGGACGCTTTTTCCGTCTTGGGCGGGCGGCCTCGGCGGGGCTTTTCCGCTTTTACCTCTTTCTTGGCCCCCGGCTCGGTGGGCGTAGCTTTTTCGGCTTTTGCAGGGCGGCCCCGTTTGGGCTTGGGCTTCTCTGGCTCCGGCATGGGCTTTTTCCATTCCTGCTTGCTGTACTCGGTGACGGAAACAGGCTGGGCTTCCGGCTCCTTGGGGATGTCCGTCGGAGCATCCTTTTCCGGCGTGGAACGCACAGCGGAAAGGTCAATCACCTTTGCGGACGGAGCAGGGCCGCCGCCCACATCAGGGATTTCGGCCTGCTCCATTTCCGGGGCCTTTCCCGACATTTCAGGCGGGGCCTGTTCCTCCGTGGTAGGGGGATGCTTGTTTTCTTCTGCCATGACACGAATAACCTCCTCAACAAGAATTTAGGCCACGCCGCACGGCTGGCCCATATCGGCACACAGAGAAAACGCTGTCTGCATACAAAAACACCGCCTATGTCCTATTAGGCGGTGCATTGTGTAAGGCTTGGCAGCTCATTTTCAGTTGTTTTTCTCTGTGTGCCCTTGTCAAGCGATGTTTTCTAACTTTACTACAACACCAGCAAATGTCGCTACTGGGTATGTAACAGCAGTTTTTGGAGTTGTTTCACAGGCAAAAGAATATGAGAAAGGGAACATTTCGAAGGAAGATTTTGTTATCAATAGTGAAGCTGTTTGCCTTGATGTGACGATTAGTGCTATTTCTGCGCTAGCGGGACAAGTAATTATTCCGGTTCCGGTACTTGGCGCGATTATTGGAAACATTGCGGGGCAGTTTGTGAGCAGTATTTGTAAAGAATATGCTGGGCAAAAAGAACAAGATATCATTTTCAACTACAGAGCGAAAACAGCGCAGTTGCGTAAGCAGATCGAAAAAAATTACGAATCCGTCGTTGCGGAAGTGCAGAAGTCATTTGAACGTTTTACGAGTTTAGAAGTACTTGCGTTTGACAAGGATGTGAATGTCGCATTTGCAGGATCTATTGCGTTAGCTCAAGAGGCGGGAGTTGATTTGTCTGAGATATTGTGTTCCAAGAAAGACATTGACAATTACTTTATGAAATAGGCGGAAAATAAATATGAATATCGATCAAGAATGCAGATTAGAAATTGCCAAAATGAACGATAAAGCTGAGAATGCAGTAAATGTGGCGGTTACGGCAGCATTTGCTACTTGTGCAGCACCAATTCCCTTTGCTGATATGCCAATGCTTGTTGCAGAACAGGTTACTCTGATGGCGACTATCTGCGGAATTTACGGTATCAATGTAAAGAAAGACGGGTTGAAAATGTTGGCGACAACGGCAATAAGTGCAGGCGGTGCCGCAGTTTTAGGAAAGAGTATTGTCACTGGCATTATGAAACTTATTCCAGGAATTGGGAGTGTTATTGGTGGGGCTATTTCGGCTGGTACAGCCAGTGTAATAACTCTTGCGATGGGGAGAGCATTCATTGAAGTATGTAAGATGGTCAAAATTGGAAAACTTAGTGAGGCGGAACTGGTTTCAAAAAAAGGTAAGGATATTTTTACAAGTCAATTCGCGTCACAAATGAAAAAGAGCAAAAATGCCTCCCAAAAGTCTACGAATATCTTAAACAATGAAAATACATTACTGGCTGAGATGGGGGAAACATGGGTGGATCTTGATAAATTATAAAATCTTCCCTCTAAAAAAGTTGACTTTGAAGGTTGCGTTTCAAGATTGCAATTTAATCATCATAATAAGCGACATAGCCCCAAAATACATATTGTAAAAGTTTAGAGGGATGGTTATGAATTATCGAATCGGATCTTTCAATCTACACAGATTTGGAGACGACCCGAATAAAGACTTGGACAAAATTGCGGAGATCATTCTTGGCGAAGACTTGGATGTTGTAGCATTCCAAGAGGTTTTCGGGAGAGGTGTAGGTACGAGAAGGCTGCTCGAAGAGTACGTTAGACATCGATTCTATAAATGGGATATAAGATGCTCGAAAGAAAACGGTGATTTCAGTGGGAGCGGTGAGGGATACGCCTATATATGGAATACGAGAAAATTTAAGCTTCCAGAGAGCGGGCAGGCGGGCGACTTGCGATTTGAACCAAAAGTTATCGATGACATGCCTGGCAGTTGCGGCGTGTTTTTCAGGCCTCCCTACTACATACGCCTGCTACCGTGTCATGGCGGATTTTTTGAACTGCGCTTGATCAATATTCATATTTTTCATGGCGATAGTAAGGACAAAATAAGTGCGATAGAAAGACGTCAATTTGAGTATAAGATGCTTGTTCAGAAGATTTACCCGCAAATCAATCAAGAACCGTATGGGAACTTTCGCTCTGCTTACACAATAGCGATGGGGGACTACAATCTCAGTATTTTCAGGCCATACATTCAGAATCGGTCAAAGGCCTTTTTATCTGAGGTTTACAACTACAGTGAAGGTCGAGAATCCTATCAGGTAATCACGATGCAGGAGCAATTAACCACCTTGTGCAAACCTGACAAAACTGGCGACCAAGAGCAGGAACCTTCACCGGCGAGTAACTACGCCAACAATTATGACCACTTTACCTACAGCCCGGAAACTTCGCCCTTTACGGGTGTTTCCTGCCATGCAATCGATGTTGTTTCAAAGTATTGCGGCGGAGACTTTGAGTATTACCAAAAAAATATCTCTGACCATATTCCGGTCGTAATAGAAATTGAGATTTAAATAGGGAGATAGAAAAATGATGTGTACAAATGAACAGCTAAGAGCGGCTTACGCTCTAAACCTCTGCACCGTTTCAGTTGCCCAGATCATCGACTATAATGATATTGGTATTTTGATGCAGGAATACGACAATATCTTAAATAACTTAAACATGGAGGCAATTCCTAAAAATAATGCTCTCAGGGAAGCTCTTGTGCAGATTTTGGACACGATTAAGCTGTGCAAGATTTCGGAAGGCGATAGAAAACTAATTGACTCCGAATATCAAAATAGAATGAAAAATGCAGTATGGTCTGCAGTTCCTCACTTAGGATTGATATTTGCCACTGGCAATCCTATCGCCATAGCAATGAATTTGGCGACCCAAGTCGGTATTGGTTATATGAACTACCGAAGAAACAGAGCTGAGTATCAGCAAGGCCAAGAGAAGGAGTATTGGCAGATTCAAAAAAGCAAGCTTGATATGTTCAGCAATCTGCAGCAAATGCTATTCGAGACGGCGTGGCGGTTAGCAGATACTTTCAATTTCCCTGACGAATACCGACTGACTGATCAACAAGTCCATGAGTACAATAATGCGCTGCTCGAAGACAATCCTATTAAGCGGTACAACAACTTAGACTTTATGAAGGATAAGTTTAAAGCATATCCTCACTTCTGGTATCAGATGGGCAGTACGGCGAACAGCATTTATCGCAGTGAGGATTTGGGCATTAGTGATAGTATGCGGACTATGTACAACGAACGGGCGATTGAATGCTTTGAGCGTTACAGGAAACTCAATAAGTTCAATTTGCTGCGCCATGACGCGATCACCTCGGCATGGGCGCTAGAGTACATTGACCTGCTTGACCTAAACGATGAGAATGATAGAGAGAAAGCAAGAGAACTGTTGGGAGAAGCGGAAGCGCATGCAGGAAATGCAAATGACGCACTTGAGTTGTGCGCCTATGCGGATTTGAAGCTTGGATGCTACGATGATGCTGTGAGGCTTTTCAAAACGTTGGTAAACAGGGATTATAACGCAGAGGTCAACGCGCGCATTCTGAGTGCGCTGCTGATTTACAATTCCCGCGACCCAGAAAAGCGCGACAATGCTCTTTTCGAATATGCTCAACTTCCCATGATCACCAAACAACAGTATCTGTTGCCGATGCCGTCCACAGAGGAGGAATGGAAAAACTGGAAGCCCGATTGGGCGAAAGATGAAGTCAGTGCAGGTACGGCAAATGAAGGCCTGACAGAGGGAAACAGTTCTGTTGCTTTAAGTGGTACGGCGGCAGATATGAAGAGTGCCATAGCCCCTTCAGAGAGCGCAGAAGATGCTATGGATCGTATAATTGGTTGGGCTGCGAAGAATTGTAAGTTTATTTCCGTGAAGATAGGATTCTATTCGAAGCCTATTGCAGTTTATGAAACTCAGAGCTACTATTTAATTGTCTATCAACCCAATCGTTATGATTGTCCTCATAATATGCAGCAGATGAGGGTTAATAAGAAAAATGGCAGCGTTGCATTTTTCAGCCTTGATACTCGTGCAGAGAAAGTAATGTACGAATCAGATATTTACGATGGTCAAACTTACATTTCAGATGCAAGACAAAGAGAGTATTATTCAGTGGATGATGATTTGTACTGCGGCTGTAGCGAAGGATTATTGAAGATCAGTCTGGATACAATGAAGTATGAAAAGATAGAACTTCAAGCCCAAAACAAATATGACAGCTGGAAAATAAGCGGATGTGGTAACAAAATTGTCCTTGTGTATAATGGCGATCAGAACAAAATCTATATATATGATATAAGCACGAAGAGTGCTATTCGGCTGGTTTGGAATGAGAATATCCCAGCGGCACAGGTCGATGTGTGTGCACAAAATAATGGATTGTATATTTTAGCGCGGAATTGGGTTGGCTCCGAAGTAGTGCTTTATAATTACGATGGTGAATTTATAACCTCACTTTATAACCTACAGGACAAATATAACAATATCTATCATGTTGAGAATGAAGAGACTTTCTATTTAGGTGCTGTAGGTCAGCCCTTTATTGCTAAAGAACGCATAGTTAGACTGAACACTAAAAACGGAGTGCAAAGGGAATCTGAATTAGACATTTCAACAGACGATAGCTGTAGTTTATTAACTGTTGCAAGGCCCTATCCCGATTGCTTGATGTATGTGGCAAAGGGCGGAATTATCAAAGAGGTCAACTACCAGAGTGGAAACGTCAGAGAGATTGCAGAAGGGGCTATATATGTGTGGAACAGGGAGAAAAAACATTTTCTCAAAAAAGAAATTGAACGCTGCACTGTAAACGAAGATTTCTTGAGGGTAGGACAGTATGTATATTTTTATCAAGGTGGGAATAACGGCGCAACGAGTGGACCACTTATGAAGGCATCTCTTTCAAACCCAGGCGGTGTCCAAGTTGTTCGTTTATATGATTCTTTGGAAGAAGCAGGGCTGGCCTGATAAGCACTGACGCACTCCAACTCTAAATGAAGCTACGGCAGAAATGCGATTGAGTGCTTGTGAGTAATAAAAGTTTTCCCTTACGTTTTCCCTTTACAGGTCAAAAAAGGCGTCTGACGGCTCAACCGCCAGACACTTTTTCGATAAACTTTTCCATGTGGTCGGCACTGCTCTTTTTCATCTTCTCCGTCACATGTCCATAGACATCCAGCGCAAAAGAAGATGTCGCGTGTCCAAGGTTCCCTTGCACCGTCTTGATATCGTTACCGGCATGGATCGCGGCAACTGCGTAGCTGTGGCGAAGATCGTGGAAACGAGCCTCGGGCATTCCTATTCAGGCTGCAAATTTGCTGTTCCACCAGATGTCCTTATGGTACGACTCAGTTCGTGTTCATTATCCTTGAGGATTTGTAAGATCGTGAGGCTGTCACTATTCATTATGGGAACTTGTGGTAGAATGGACATGCCGAAATTGAGTACTACATATTGTGGGGCGGCATTGCATTCGCGGGTCTCAATTGCAATGCGGGGAATGCAGTTGTTATTGTCAAAGAGTTGATCCATCTGCGCGCGAA
>ERZ827450.3406-NODE-3406-length-10885-cov-3.650785_pt1 | contig 10885 bp, 7 predicted proteins | sample MGYA00519773_ERZ827450 | MGnify/ENA primary metagenome ERZ827450 (study PRJEB31778, sample SAMEA3449306) | human gut metagenome | biome: human gut; feature: human-associated habitat; material: faeces | place: United Kingdom | collected 2010/2012 ...
GCTCATCACGGGGCAGGGAATGCTCGGCATCTTCGCCGTGATGGGGCTGATCACCGTACTGGTCACACTCTTCACCAAATTCGGTAAAAAGTAAAACCCCAAACATAAACAGGCGGCCGCTGCCAACGCAGCGACCGCCTGTTTTCGTATATAAGGGTTAAAAGCCTCGCAGAGTTTCGAGCCCGCAGGCTCGAAATGATTTTGATCGTAAATCGCCGCGACCGGTGCGTGGCGATTTGCACATCTCAGTCCGCAAGTGTGGAAGTTGCCCGCCAAGGCGGGCAACTTCTGCGCGCAGCGGGCTACAATCCCCTCTCAAAAACGCGGGACTCAGTCCCGCGTTTTTGAAGTAATATAGAGCATTAAAGCCGCAACATCTGCCGGACTGACGCCCGAGATTCTCCCCGCCTGCCCCAGATTCTGCGGACGAATGGCGGCGAGCTTTTCGCGCGCCTCCAGACGGAGACCGTCGATTTTCGCGTAATCGATATCCTCGGGAATGGCGCGGCGCTCCAGGCGCGCAAACTCCGCGACCTCCGCCATCTGGCGGCGGATGTAGCCCTCGTACTTGACGGCGATCTCCACGCTCTCGGCGAGTGCGGGCGGGAAGGCGCGGCAGCCCGCATCAAAATCGCGCAGGTCGTCATAGGTGAGCTGCGGGCGGCGCAGCAGCGCGATGAGGGGACTGCCGTCGCGCACCTCCGCCGTGCCGCGCGCGCTCAGAAGCGCGTTGAGCGCGTCGGACGAGGGGACGCCCGTGTGCTCGAGGCGCTTGATCTCGCGGCGCACCGCGTCATATTTATCATTGACTTTTTGCAGCGTTTCATCGCTGACAAGGTCAAGCTCGTGCCCGATGGGCGCGAGCCGCTCGTCGGCGTTGTCCTGCCGCAGGATGAGGCGGTACTCGCTGCGGCTCGTCATCATGCGATAGGGCTCGTTCGTTCCCTTGGTCACAAGGTCGTCGATGAGCGTGCCGATATAGGCCTGCTCGCGGCCCAGAATGAACGGCGTTTCGCCCTTTAATTTGCGCGCGGCGTTCACGCCCGCAACAAAGCCCTGCACCGCCGCCTCCTCGTAGCCCGACGAGCCGTTGAACTGTCCCGCGCCGTACAGGCCCTCGATGTGCTTGTATTCAAGCGTCGGGTAGAGCGCGGTCGGATCGATGCAGTCATATTCGATGGCGTAGGCCGGGCGCATGATCTCCGCGTGCTCAAGGCCCTTGACCGAGTGCAGCATTTCAATCTGCACCTCCTCGGGCATGGACGACGAAAAGCCCTGAATGTAGAGTTCTTCTGTATCGAGGCCCATGGGCTCAATGAAGAGCTGGTGGCGGGGCTTGTCGGGAAAGCGGACGATCTTTGTCTCGATACTCGGGCAGTAGCGCGGACCGACGCCCTCGATGACGCCGGAGTAGATGGGACTGCGATCCAGATTCTCGCGGATGACGCGGTGCGTCTCCTCCGTGGTGTAAGTCAGGTAGCAGACCGCCTGATTTTCGGGCGGGTGTTCCGTCGAAAACGAGAACGGCAGCGGCGTTTTGTCGCCCGTCTGCACCTCCATCTGAGAAAAATCGACGCTGCGCGCGTTCACGCGCGGCGGCGTGCCGGTCTTGAAACGGCGCAGCGGTAGTCCGAGCTTTTCGAGCGCGTCCGCCAGCGTGAGCGAGGCGTGCATCCCGTCGGGGCCGCTCTCGCGCACACATTCGCCGACGATGGTGCGGCCATCCAAAAATGTGCCCGAGCAGAGGATGACAGCCCTGACCGCGTAAACGCCGCCCGTCTCGGTCACAACGGCGGACACGTGGCCGTCGGTGACGCGTAAGTCGACGATCTCCGCCTGCCGCAGCAGCAGATTTTCCTGCGTTTCGAGCGTGTGCTTCATCACGCTCTGATAGCGCCGCCGGTCGGCCTGCGCGCGCAGCGACCAGACGGCGGGGCCCTTGCCGCGGTTGAGCATGCGGTACTGGATGCAGGCTTTATCCGCGGCCTTTGCCATCTCGCCGCCGAGGGCGTCGAGCTCGCGCACGAGATGGCCCTTGCCTGTGCCGCCGATGGCGGGGTTGCAGGGCATGTTGCCCACCGCGTCTAAGTTGATGGTAAAGCACACCGTTTTCATGCCGAGGCGCGCGCAGGCAAGAGATGCCTCGATGCCCGCGTGTCCCGCGCCGATGACGGCGACATCGTAGCTTCCGGCAGAAAATTCACGCATAGCCTCAGCCCCTTTCCAGTGTGATGACCGCGACCTGCGGCCGATTCAGAATGCGTGGGACGATCTTCGGCGAATTGCCGAGCCCGCGGTTGACGAACACCATCGCGCCCTCGCAATTTTCGTCCGTGCAGTGATAAAAGCCGCTCGTGAATGAGGGGAAAAGCGTCAGCGTCGTGTCGACCAGACCGTCGGTAAACGGCAGGCGCCAGATGCCGCCGTGCGCGTGGCCGGAGAACGTCAGATCCGCGCCGAGGCGGCAGTAGTAGCCGTTAAAATTGTTGTTGCGGTGCGCCAGCAGCAGCCAGAACGGGTCGCCGTATTTCGCGTAGACCTCCTGAGCAAGCTCGTACGGCGTCTCCTGATCGGCGTAGCCGTTCGGGTCGTCGATGCCCGCGAGGACGATACTGTCGCCGTTTCGCGTGAGCGGTACGAATTCGTTCGAGAGCACCGTCACGCCGCTCTCCCGCAGCGTGCGCTTGATCTCCTCCACGACCTTTGTGCCGTGGCCCCACTCGTGGTTGCCCGTGACGTAATACGTCGGCGCGATGGCAGAGAGCGCCGCGCCGACCTCGCCGGCGTAGACGGTCGGGTTTTCGGTCTTGCGGTCGACCAGGTCGCCCGTCACGAAGATATACTCCGGCTGCGCGGCCTTGACCGCGGTGTACAGGCGCTCGTTGCCCTTGCCGAAGTATTTGCCATGCAGATCGCTGAGCTGCACGATGCGGCAGCCGTCAAAGCCCGCAGGCAGCGCGCCTGAGGTGAATGTCGCCTCGTCGGTCTCGATGCTGCGGTTGCCCCAGTAGAGGTAAATGCCGAACAGCACGATCAAAATGAGCAGGTTGCGCCAGAAATGATGTTTTTTTCTTTGTCTCGCCATGGGAACTCCAATCTATAAGAAAGCAATAAAAGTCAAAGCGGCATGCCGCTTTTTTGACAATAGTAAGGGGCGGCTTTTGCCGCCCCTTATTGTAGCACACTGTCCTGCCTTGAAACAAGAAATTTTATTCCGCGCTCTTGAGGCTCTCGACCATGTCGATCTTCTTCATCTTAAAGTGCGCAAGCACGTTGACGAGCAGCGAGAACAGCGCCGTCAGGATCGCCGCGTACACGTAGGCCGACGGCGCGGTCTGACGTCCGAACATCATCAAATCGATCTCCGTTGAGCGCACGAGGTAAATGTGCAGCCAGTGGCCCATGAAGCAGCCGAGCAGGATGCCGAACACCGTGAGCACGATGTTTTCGCGATACACATAGGCCGAGACCTCGCCGTCGTAAAAGCCCAGCAGCTTGATGGTGGCAAGCTCGCGCTGGCGCTCAGTGATGTTGATGTTCGAAAGGTTAAAGAGCACGACCATCGCCAGCGCCGCCGCTGCCAGAATGATGATGACCACAACGAAGTCCACGCGCTCCATGCTGTGCATGTAGGTATCCTGCGTGTCGCGCATGCGCGAGGTCGTCGCCACGCCGCTCATGTCGAGCAGCTTTTCAAAAATGGCGTTGCAGGTGTCGGTATCGTCGCTCGTGAAGTTCAGAAGGTAGGCGTTCGGCTCGCCGTCGGCGTGGAGCGCATTTTTATAGTAGCCGGGCGTCATATAGATGAAGTGGCCCGTATAGTGCTCGTAGATGCCCGCGACCGTCACATCGCCGCGCACGTCGCCGTCGAGGAAGAAGGTGTCGCCCACCGAGACCTTCAAAAGCTCGGAGAGCTTCTGGTCGATGTATACGCCCTCATCGCCCATTGTGATGGGATCTCCGCTCTTGTAGTCGAAAAGGTCCACGACCTTGCCGATCTCGTCGGAGGCCATCACCTCGACATAGGCGGTGGTTGAATAGGAGGGGGTGACCACCGTGGCGGACGAGGCCTCGCAGGGAACATAGCTCACAATGCGCTCATCGCCTGCGAGGAAGTCCTCCACCGCTTGCCGCTCAGTGCTCAGCGCATTGTCCGAGAGCGTCACCTGCGCGGAGTAGTGGAAGAGATCGTCATACTGGCGCGACATCGTAAAGAGCAGGGAAGACCTCATGCCAAAGCCCGCGATGATGAGCGCCGTGCAGCCGCCGATGCCGATGACCGTCATCCAGAAGCGCTTCTGGTAGCGGAAGAGATTGCGCGCCGTGACCTTGTGGATGAACGACATACGTCTCCACAGGGGCTTGATATACTCAAGGAACACGCGCTTGCCCGCCTTCGGCGTGCGGGGGCGCATCAGGCTCGCAGGCGTTTCGCGCAGCGTGGCAAGGCAGGCCCAGAGCGTCGCGACTGTCGTGCACGCGACCGCCGCGAGCACGGAAAAGAGCGAAATATCCGTGTAGGCGTGCAGCTCGATATCCGGCATCTGATACATGATCTGATAGGCCGTGAAGATCATCTTCGGGAACAGGATATAGCCGATGACAAGGCCCAGAACGCCGCCGACAAGGCTCGGCAGCAGCCCGTAGCCGATGTACTTCCATGAGATCGCGAGGCGGCTGTAACCGAGCGCCTTGAGCGCGCCGATCTGCACGCGCTGCTCTTCGACCATGCGCGTCATCGTCGTCAGGCACACGAGCGCCGCGACGAGGAAAAAGATGATCGGCAGCACGCTCGCGAGGTTCGCCATACGGTCGGCGTCCTGGCCGAAGCCCGTGTAGCCGGGGTTGTAGCTGCGGCTGAAGATATACCACTCGCAGCTGTCGATATCCGCGACCTTGCGGCGCGCGTCGGTGATCTTCTCCTGCGCGTCGGCGATCTTCTCGTCAGCCTCCGCCTTGCCGTCCGCGTATTCACGAAGGCCCTTGCGGTAGTCGCGCTCGCCGTCCGTCAGTTCGGTGTAGGCGTCCGAGAGCTCCTTGACGCCGTCGGCGTACTGCGCTTCGCCGTCGTAGTAGTCCTTCCAGCCGTCGTCGAGCTTTTTGCGCGCGTCAGAAAGCTCCTTTTTCGCGTCCGCAAGCTGCGCAGGCGCGTCATCAAGCTGGGCCTTGGCGTCGTCGAGCTCCATTTTCGCGTCGCGCAGCTCCTTTCTGCCCGCGTCGAGCTCGGCCTCGCCCGCGTAATACTCATCCCAGCCGTCGTCCAGCTCACGTTTGCTCGCGGCAAGACTGCTCGCGCTGATGCTGTTTAACTGCGAGAGGTTCTCTTCCAGTTCCGCCTTCGTCGCCTGCGCGGTCGCAATGCCTGCCTCAAGCTGCGGCTTCGCGGCCTGCGCTTCAGCAAGCATCTGCTTCTGCTCCGGCGTCATATATTCGGGTGGAATCTGCGAGAGTTGGTCGATTGCTGTATTGACTGTAACCAACTGATCCTGCATCTCGTCAATCTTGCTCTGCGCCTTCGCAATACCGCCGGTGAGCTGTGCGCGCATATTGTTGAGCGCGCCGTCCGTTGCGGCGATGGCTGCGCTGTCGCCGCGGCCGAGATCGTCGAGCAGCTTCCCCGGCGCGCCCTCGTAGGGCGAGCCCGAACCCGCAAGCGTGTCCGTCACAGTCTTGGCGAGCGAGTTGAGCTGGCGCTCGCCGCTTTCCAGTTGTCTCCGTCCCGCGGCAAGTTCTTTCTCGCCGCTCTCAAGCTCCTTGACGCCGTCCTCGTACTGGGCGAGGCCGTCTTCATACTCTGCCCTGCCATTTTCGTACTCGTCCAGCGCGTCTTCGTACTCTTCCATGCCGTTGAGGTATTGCATTTCGCCGTCATCAAGCTCGATTTTTGCGTCGTCCAGCTCGACGCGCGCGTCCTTGAGCTCCTGCTGGCCGTCGTAGTAATCCTTCCAGCCGTCGTCGAGCTTCCTGCGCGCGTCGCTCAGTTCTTTTTGCGCGTCGCCGAGCTTTTCGTCGGCCTCGGCCTTCGCGTCGTCCAGCTCTTTCTGTGCATCATCGAGCTTTTCCGTCGCCTCATCGACGAGATCATCGTGGCGCAGCTGCGCCCGTGCGTCGCCGAACGGCTCCAGCTCGTCGATGACGGCGTCGATATAGTCGTCATAGTCGCTGTAAAACGCGGTCATCTCCGCCGCGCCGGAAACGCGAACATAGGCCGCCGTATAGTAGTCGAGCGTGAACGCCTCGCGCGGCAGGTAAAGATACGCCTTGACCGTGCCGCTGCCGAGCGTCGACGTGCCGCGCTCCACCGCGAGGTACACCGGCGAGCGCACCGTGCCGACAACGGTATACGTGTCCTGCGCGAGCGCGTCGGAGAGATCGTCCCTCGGCGTGAGTGTGATCGTATCACCGATGGAAATGCTCATCAGTGAGAGCATATTTTCCTCCACCACGCACTCGTCCGCGCGCTCGGGCATGCGTCCGTCGCGCAGCAGCACCTCGTTGATGCCGCGGCCCGTGAGGGAGAGGACCTTGACCACCGCGTCGAGTGAATCGGACGAGGCGAACGCGTCGATGACGTACTCGCCCTCGGCATCCTCGACCTTGTCCTGCGCTCGAAGAGAGGTAATGTCGTCGTCGGTCAGGCCGAGCGTCGAGAGCACTTGAATGTCCGCCAAGTGCAGCGAATCGAGATAGTCGTCGCCCGTGCGCTTCATGTCCGGCGCGGTCGCCTTGAGACCGGAGAGAAACGCGACCGAGAGCGCGACCAGGATCATAATGGAGAAAAAGCGGCTGCGCGTGTGCTGGATCTCGCGCCAGAAGTCCTTCTGCATGGCGTTTTTCATCGCGCCGCCCCCTTTCGTTCCGATTTCTTCGTTACCATTCGATCAGTTCCACGCTGGTCGGATGCTCATTGCACTGCATGCTCTCCACCGTGCCGTTTTTGATGTGGATCACGCGGTCGGCCATCGGCGTGATGGCGCTGTTGTGTGTGATGACCACGACCGTCACACCCTTTTGCCGGCAGGTGTCCTGCAAGAGCTTGAGGATCTGCTTGCCGGTCACATAGTCGAGCGCGCCGGTCGGCTCGTCGCAGAGCAGGAGCTTCGGATTTTTCGCGAGCGCGCGGGCGATGGCGACGCGCTGCTGCTCGCCGCCGGAGAGCTGGCCGGGGAAGTTGTTCGCGCGCGCGGACAGGCCGACTTCATTTAAGACCGTCGCCGCGTCGAGCGGGTCTTTACAGATCTGCGCGGCGAGCTCGACGTTTTCAAGCGCCGTCAGGTTGCCGACGAGGTTATAGAACTGGAAGACAAAACCGATGTCGTGGCGGCGATAGGTCGTGAGCTGGCGGGCGTTGAAGCCGCTCACGCGCGTCCCGTCGACCGTGATGGTGCCGCCCGAGCAGGCGTCCATGCCGCCGAGCATGTTTAAAACCGTCGTCTTTCCCGCGCCCGAGGGGCCGACGATGACGCAGAATTCACCCTTTTCGATCGTAAAGCTGATGTGGTCCACCGCGCGAATTTCGATCTCTCCGCTGTGGTAAACCTTGGAAACATCCTCAAATGTGACGAAAGCCGCCATAGTCCGACTCCTCCGCTTCAAATATCATTTCTATTTTATTATAAGTGGAAAATAACGGAAATGCAAGTGTAGATATAGCAACTTGCATGAAAAAACCGCTAATTTTTTAGGCAAAACCATGAGAGCTGACGATTGAAATTTGCGTTTTCCGCGCTTATAATACAAACTGAAGTAAATGAAGGAAAGGAGCGTGAAAACGAATATGTTTGAGAACTTCATCAAGCAGGATGTTGACGACATGATCTTCGGCAGCACCAAGCAGATCATCAGCGAGCGCTGAGATCCGTTGTATCGACCACGCGAAAGCGTGGCTTTTTTGTTTTTATCGCCGGAAAGGCGAAAAAGGGCCGCTTCCACGGGAATTTTCGTCCCGAGAGGCGGATTTTTCTTGCCTTTGCACGGTGTGTGTGATATACTCTTTCGGCTAATGAAGGATAAAAGTAAGGAGAGAGAACGCCATGGCTGTGATCGAATACGATTCCTACAAGCAAAAGCTGCTTGCGATGGACGAAACATTTGAAAACCTCTTCAAGGCGCTGGAGATCGAGCAGGCCCGTCAGGAGCTGAACCGCCTCGAGCTCGAGGCGCACGAGGACGGCTTCTGGAACGATCTGGAGCGCTCGCAGAAAAACCAGATGCGCTCCAAGCAGCTGCAAAATAAAATTCACCGTTACGAAAAGCTCGTTTCCACGCGCGACGATCTGCTCGCGCTGATCGACATGGGAACGGAGATGGACGACGCGAGCCTGCTGCCAGAGCTCGAAGAGGGCTACAGTAAACTCGAAGCCGATGTGGAGCAGGCGCGCCTCACGACGCTCCTTTCCGGCGAATATGACAACTGCAACGCCATTTTGACGTTCCACGCTGGCGCGGGCGGCACCGAGGCGCAGGACTGGGCGCAAATGCTCTACCGCATGTATATGCAGTGGGCGAACAAGCACGGCTTTGAATTCGAGATGCTCGACTATCTCGACGGCGACGAGGCCGGCCTCAAGAGCGCGACGGTCATGGTCAAGGGCGAGAATGCCTACGGCTACTTAAAGGGCGAAAACGGCGTGCATCGCTTAGTGCGCGTTTCCCCGTTCGACGCGAACGCCCGCCGCCAGACGAGCTTTGCAGCGCTCGAGGTCATGCCGGAGCTCCCTGACGATATCGAGATTGAGATCCGTCCCGAGGATATTGAAATGCAGGTCTACCGCGCGTCCGGCGCCGGCGGCCAGCACGTCAACAAGACGTCCTCCGCCGTTCGACTCATCCACAAGCCCACGGGCATCGTCACCGCCTGCCAGACGCAGCGCTCGCAGTTCCAGAACCGAGACTACGCCATGCAGATGCTCAAATCCAAGCTCATGGAGCTCAAAATTCAGCAGCACGCGGAGAAGATCTCCGACATCAAGGGCGTGCAGCTCAAGATCGAATGGGGCAGCCAGATCCGCTCCTACGTCTTCATGCCCTATCAGCTCGTCAAGGACACGCGCACCGACTACGAGACCGGCAACATCCAGTCCGTCATGGACGGCGACCTCGACGGCTTCATCAACGCGTATCTGACGAAGTCCGCGAACGGCGAACTGAAGAAATAATTCAAAAATGTGCGAAGCACATTTTTGAGAGGGGCTTGCAGAGTGCTGCGCGCACTCGCGTTGCTCGCACACTTGCACTCTGTAAAGTATTTTTTGTCACGCACAGGTCGCGACAAAAAATGATCAAACTTTGATTCCGGCGCTGCGGCGCCGGAATTTTATATGTCGGAACGAAAAAGTTAAGCAGGGAGGAAACATGGAAGAAAATACCAGAGAAAACAAGATGGGCACGATGCCCATCGGCAAGCTGCTGGCCAACATGGCGGGGCCCGTGATGATATCGATGCTCTTTCAGGCGCTCTACAACATTGTCGACAGCGTGTTCGTCGCGCGGCTCAGTCAGGACGCAATGAACGCCGTATCGCTCGCTTTCCCGCTGCAAACGCTGTGCATCGCGTTCGCCGTGGGCACGGGCGTCGGTATGAACGCGCTGCTCGCGCGTTCGCTGGGTGAAAAGAACATGCAGGCGGTCGACCGCGCCGCGGGCACGGGACTTTTCCTGACGCTCTGCACCGCCGCCGTCTTTGCTGTCCTCGGCTTTTCGCTCGCCACGCCATTTTTCCGCTTCCAGACGGAAAACGCGCAGATCATCGTCTACGGCAGCGCCTATGTGAAGATCTGCATCGGCGGCTCGCTCGGACTGTTCCTGCAAATTTACGGCGAGCGCCTGCTCCAGTCCACGGGGCGGACGGACCTTTCGATGATCTCGCAGATCGCGGGCGCGGTGTGCAACATCGTGCTCGACCCGCTCTTCATCTTCGGGCTGAACATGGGCGTGCGCGGCGCGGCGCTGGCCACCGTGCTTTCCCAGGGCATTTCCTGCGTGTGGGTCGTCAGCTTTCTGATGGGCAAAAAGACCAGCCTGCGGCTCAAGCCCCAAAACATGCGCATCGATATGAAGCTCCTCGCCCCTTGCATCGCGCTCGGCCTGTCCACGTTCATCATGCAGAGCACGGAGAGCATCATCTCCGTCTGCTTCAACTCCTCCCTGCTCAAATACGGCGGCGATATCGCTGTCGGCGCCATGACGATTCTGACCAGCGTGATGCAGTTCGCGATGCTTCCGCTGCAAGGTCTGGCGCAGGGCGCACAGCCGATTTCCAGCTATAACTTCGGCGCGAAAAACGCCGAACGCGTCAAGCAGACATTTTTCGCCCTGCTCAAAACCAGCCTGACCTATTCCGTGATTCTCTGGGCCTGCATCATGCTCTTCCCGCAGGCTTTCGCGGGCATTTTCACGCCGGATCAAGAGCTGCTGGCCTTCACGGCGAAAGCGCTTCGCATCTACTGTGGCGCGCTGTTCATCTTCGGCATTCAGATTGCCTGCCAGATGACCTTTGTTTCGATCGGCAACGCGCCGTGCTCCATCATCGTAGCCATCCTTCGCAAATTTGTGCTGCTGATTCCGCTGATCTTCATTCTGCCGCACATCCTGCCGGATCAGACGATGGCCGTCTATACCGCCGAGCCGGTCGCCGACACGCTGGCTGTGCTGTTTACGGCAGTCATGTTCGGCACACAGTTTAAAAAAGCACTGAAGAAGCTGGAAAATGCTTAACCCCTGTTTTCAGCCCTGAATACAAAACAAAAAGCATGTATATTGTGCCGCTTGGCACAATATACATGCTTTTTAATATCGATATGGGAAACCGCCCGCGTGCGCAGCATTTTCATGCTTTGCAGCCTTTAGCGAAAGTGCAGGCGGATTCATTTCGCTTACAGTCCCA
>ERZ827450.3415-NODE-3415-length-10841-cov-2.487669_pt1 | contig 10841 bp, 5 predicted proteins | sample MGYA00519773_ERZ827450 | MGnify/ENA primary metagenome ERZ827450 (study PRJEB31778, sample SAMEA3449306) | human gut metagenome | biome: human gut; feature: human-associated habitat; material: faeces | place: United Kingdom | collected 2010/2012 ...
GCCGGTGGTCCGAAATACCTGGATCTCAATGGCGACAACAAGATTTCCATCGGGAAGAATACGGTTGAAGATCCGGGCGACCGGGTGGTTATCGGTAATTCACTTCCAAGATATTCTTATACATTCGGCGGCGATTTCTCATGGAACGGCATTGATTTCTCCATTCTGTTCCAGGGTGTGGGCAAACGCAACTGGTATCCCAGTTCGGGGCAAGCCAATCTTTTCTGGGGGCCTTATTGCCGTCCGCACAATACATTCCTAAGCCAGCAATTGGTCGATCAGGTATGGAGTGAGGACAATCCGGATGCCTACTTCCCGTTCCCCCGCGGTTATGAGGCATATTCCGACAATACCAATTCTCACTATACACTGACATCGGCCAATGACCGGTATATCCAGAACGTGGCCTATCTGCGTCTCAAGAATCTGACAGTAGGCTATACGCTTCCGGTATTGAAGAAATATCTCCAGCAGATACGCATTTATTTTACCGGGGAGAATCTCGCTTACTGGTCGCCGATGAAGAAACACAGCAAATACGTCGATCCCGAAGCAGCTGTTTCGTCTTCGTCTTACATCGAGAACTCCGGTGAAGTATATAATTTCAGCAAGGTATTCTCATTCGGCATCGATATTACATTCTAAAAAAACAAACCAGCTATGCGTACTATAAAATACATATTCCTATCCGCCGCCTTGTCAATGGGCTTCGTATCGTGTGATCTGAATGAGTTTCCGAAGGATTCCGTCAGTCCCGACACTTTTTTTCATACAGAGTCAGAGTTGGAGCTTTACACCAACCAGTTTTATCTCATGGAATCCGCCGCAATCAATCTGTATGACGAACCGTCCAACCTGATTGTCGACGGTCTGTCGCAGAGCGATGTCGTCATCGGGCTGACGCGCACGGTTCCTTCCTCCGGTGGGGGATGGTCGTGGTCTTACCTGAGATATATCAACTATTATCTTCAGAATTCCCACCGCTGTGAGGATGCCTCCGCCCGCAAGCACTATGACGGTGTCGCTTATTTCTGGCGCGCTTACTTTTACTTCGAGAAGCTGAAGCGTTTCGGCGAGGTGCCGTGGTATGACCAGGTATTGGCTTCCGACGAAGACGAGCTTCTGGCCAAGCCGCGCGACAGTCGCGACGTCATCATCAATCACATCATAGAGGACTGCGACAGGGCGGCAGAAAACCTTCCGGCGTCTTCCTCCGTCTATAAAGTCTCGCGCTATGCGGCCCTTGCCTTAAAATCGCGCGCCTGCCTTTTCGAGGGCACTTTCCGTAAATACCATGCGGGACATACGTTCAACAAGGGCAACCTGCCTTATGAAGCCATCCTGCAGGAATGCGTCGATGCGTCGCTCGAGATCATGAATGATAAAAAGTATTCGATCTACTCGACAGGGCAACTCCCCTATTATTCGCTTTTCACTTCCGAAAACGCCGTTGGGCAGGAAGTGATCCTTGCACGCTGCTACGGGGGTAATTTCGCACATGCAGTCGATGCCTATGCGCTGATGCCGTCCAAAGGCATGGCGGGTTATACCAAAGCGCTCGTTTTCTCTTACCTTATGCAAGACGGCAGCCGCTTTACCGATAAGGAGGGATGGGCCACGATGCCGTTTACCGAAGAGACGAAAGAACGCGACCCACGCCTTGCACAGACGGTGCTGACGCAGAACGCCCGGTACGTGGACGGTACGGAGGGCACTTTCAATTTCGCCAATACGGTGACGGGATATCCGATGCTGAAATACGTCTCGGGGCCCAATTACGTGAATGCCTCGACCGTAGACATGCCTATTTACCGTATGGCCGAGGTGTACCTCAATTATGCCGAAGCCAAAGCCGAATTAGGGACATTGACACAAGACGATCTCGATCACTCTGTCAATTTAATCCGGGACCGCGTAGGGATGCCTCATCTGAATAAATCGGCTGCAAATGCTGATCCCGACCCGTTCCTTACATCTGAACTTTATGGATATAAGAATGTAGACAATGGCCCCAATAAAGGAGTTATTCTTGAGATCCGCCGGGAGCGTTCGATAGAAATGGTAAGCGAAGGGATCCGTTTTGCCGATTTATGCCGCTGGCGTGAAGGCCGGCTGCTGGCCCAGCCGTTTTATGGGCCGTATGTGCCCGGCGAGGGACGTTATGACATGGATGGCAACGGAAAAATCGACTTTGTGGTTTATCTGGACCGCCGCATCCCCGCCCCGGGAGTCACTCCGTTGAAAATCAATCAGGACATATTCCTTTCGGAAGGAGAGAGCGGCTATGTGCTGGCCCACGGGCAATTGATGAGGGCCTTCGATGAAGACCGTGATTATCTCTATCCGGTGCCGAGTAATGAGCGTACGCTTACCCAAGGCATGATTACGCAGAATCCCGGCTGGAATGACGGACTTGATTTTTAATCACATCCCGGCTGGAACGACAGACCCGGTTTTATCGCATCCCGGCTCTTCACAAGCCGGTTATTATCAAACTTTAAATGACAAGCAAGCAGTATGTTAAAAAGAAAATCGATCTATGTATGGCTATCCGCCTTCCTCGTTTCCGTAAACGGCTTTTGCATAAATGCTCCGGACGAGGGTGAAGCGCGCATCCCACAGAGATTGCGGATAGGAACGACGATAAGCGTTTTCGGCGGTTTGCAAGGACTGACGTATGAGAAGTTGAAAGAAGCGCGGTCTGCAGGTATCTCCGACATCGAGATTTCTCTCACCGGACTGGTCAATGGAGATCATCCTATCCCGAATGACGAATTGAAAGAGAAGTTCCGGCGGATAAAGCAGGATGCCGACAGCGCCGGGATCAACATCTGGTCGATACATATGCCTTATGGAGCCGACTGTGACCCGTCGCACGTCGACGAGACGATCCGTTCGCAGTCGGAAAGCGCTTACCGCGGATATATCGATGTCGTCAGCGTATTGAAACCGGAAGTGATACTGTTTCATCCGAGCTGGCGATTGGGCCTCAACGAACGCAAGCAGCGCGTCAGCCAATCGGTAAAGACCATCACTTCGCTGAATAAAGATGTAAAGGAGATAGGAGCCGTGATCGTGTTGGAGAATCTTCTGGGATACAAGCTGCTCCGCAGCCCCGGAGTGGAACGCCCGTTGGGACGTACGGTCGAGGAGATGGTCGAGATCATGGAGTCGATGCCGGCCGATGTTTATGCAGCGGTCGACATGAACCACATCAAGAATCCCGAACGGCTGATCGATGCGCTCGGCTCCCGCATAAAGAGTGTCCATATTGCCGACGGCGACGGAGAGAAAGAGTGTCATCAGCTCCCGGGACGCGGAAAGAACAATTGGACGCTTATTCTGCAGGCGCTTGATCGCGCCGGTTATACCGGGCCGTTCCTCTACGAGATAAGGGCAAAGGAAGCGGAGGGGTTTGCGGATCTCGTCACTACTTACAACCGGCTTTATGAAGAGTGCGTAAAGCAGATGCAACCTTAAGGGCCTGCCTGCAATACATCCACCGAACGTATGAAAGCTCCGAGTGATTTTATCAATACATTTTATTAACAAATCTATGCGAATTATGAAACTAAAACATTTCTTACTCTGTGTAATGGGAATTCTGATTTCCGCAACCACCTTTTCGGCTGAATATTATGTCGTACCGGGCTTACGCTCCACGGGCAACGACGGTTCGTCTTGGGAAAAGGCAATTACCATGTATGACATTTTCGAGAATGACGCCGCTGCGGCAAAAAATGACGAGGTATCCAAGTATAAGACCGGAGACGTATTCTTCCTGTCGGGAGGAACCTATTACAATGCCACCAGCCCCGGCGCTGATGCCGGACGCATCTACCGCGGTTATGTTTTCGTCGGAGGCTGCGATCCGAGCAAGGGCGCGGTTACCGAATGGCCTGCCTATCCGTCGGCAACGCCTACGGTTTTCTCCGGCGACCTCGATGAAAACGGAGAGCCGAGTGCAGGCGACCTTCGCAATCTGGTCCATGTGCGTCAAGCCAGGAATGACGATGCCGAGAATCTGGCCCATATCTGCCGGCTGATAGGCATCGATTTTACCTGTTCCTATTCTCCCGAAGGTTCGACGAATGCGAGCGGAGCCGTTCATTGCACCCAAGGGGCCATTGCACTGCAGTATTGCAACGTATACAACAACCTGAGCAAAGGCGAAGGCACGGGAGACGGAATAGGCGCCGGCATCCACATCTACGGCGGACTTTATCACATAAAGGACTGTAATGTATATGACAACAAGGCGCATAAGACGGGAGCCGGATTCCGGTGCACGAGCCGCAGTTCGAAGAAAGCGAATGGTGTGATCGAACGTTGCTACTTCGGCAATAACGAGGTGGAATCCCGCTACGGGGGCGCCATCGCCCACTCTTCGGGAGAGAATATGTGGATTGTGAATTCTACGATCGTCGACAACAAGGCTTTTTACGAAGGAGCCGGGGTCTGTGCCAACGGGAGTACTTTTGACGATGATGTGCGCGCGGTGCATATCATCAACTGTACGATTGCCGGCAATATCTGTTCGGCCGATCCTTCGGAGCTATATTCCGAAGATACGGAAACGGGCAATGTCACCAATCCCGGTTCGTGGCTGGGGTCGCAAGTGCGTATCGCCTGTGATCCGGCGATGAATATCTGCAATTCCATCATCGTCGGACGTGAAGACGACGGGACGGTTGCCAAAGCCGCCATTGTTCTCACCGGTATGGAAAAAGCACCTTCCAGTGCTTATCTGAATTCGTATGGCGGCAGCATACTGGGCACGTTCGGCTCGGTGATGACGGCTCCGACCATTGCCATCAACTGGAACAATGACCATATGGACGGCAGCCAACCGAATACTTATACCAAAATATTCGGCGAAAACAAAGCCGGTGGGAACGGCGGATTCACTAAGACGCTGAAACCTGTAGACAAGGATATTCTCGACCGCCTCGGGGTTTATGCCCTTTATGGTTTCGAGATCGGAGAATATATCAAGATGCTGAAAGAGGAAGGCAAGTACCTCCCGTTCGAGATCGATGTTACGGTAGACCAAACCGGTTCGAGCCGCAGCCAGAAAGAGATTGACGGTGAAACGGCTCCGGGAGCTTATGACTTCTTGGGCGAACATGGGACCGGCATCGTCGATGTGAACTCCCCGACGGACGCTCTCGAATTGCAAGTATCGGGCGACGGCATCTACCGGATTACAGGACTTGTCGGTCCTGCCACGATATATGTTTATGATGTACAAGGCCTGCGCATACGGTCTATCGACCAAAGCGACAAGATCGACCTGCGCGATCTTGCAAAGGGCATTTACATGGTCAGCGTGAACGGACAAACATTTAAAGTGGCACGCTAAACAACACGGGTTCGGGATAAGGATCATGCTGCACGGCTTCTCCTCCTTTCTGAAGGAGGAGAAGCTTGTATGGTTTTATAACCAAACCCGATGCATAAGAACAAAAATTTATAATTCATCAATATACAGGTAGATAGAAGTCACTATAAAAAAGGTTCACCTTTGGTAGGGACTCATTTACAGTGGTTCTACCTTGTAATCATCTATTCATATGCGAAACAAGACTTTTTATCATATCAAATACAGGCTATCAGCCATTTTATGGATATTCCTGTCAACCCTGTCCGCCGTCAGTGCAGCCGATGTGGCGACTCTGAACGTCGGATGTTTCAATATCCGTTTCAAGACAAGCGCCGATCAGGGAGAGCTGAGCTGGGACAACCGGAAGAGCTATGTGGCACGGACAATCACCGACTTCGGGTACGACATTGTCGGGGTGAACGAAATGAATGCCGGCTCACAGCAAGAAGACATGAAAAGATTGCTTACGGAGTACTCGTTTGTGGAATGGGGAGGGAACTCATCGACCGTGCCCAATCAGGGTACCATCAATGCGGTGTTGTTTCGCACCGATAAGTTCGATCTGCTCGAAGAGGGGCATTACTTCCTGTCCACCGACCCTTCGAAGTCGCTGCTATCATGGGACAACAGCAACGGGAACAAACGTTTCACCGTATGGGCCAAACTAAGGGTGAAGGCGACAGGCGAACAGCTTTATTATTTCATCACCCACCTCGATCATCAGGGAAGCGATGCCCGTAACGAAGGAACGCGAATCAACATCGAGAAGGTACGTTCCATCTCCGGCCATTATCCGGCCATCATATGTGGCGACCATAACTCGTCGGCCATACGCTATCCGTTCTACGACCTTTGCAGCGCCTACCTGTCGGACAGTCGCAAGGTATCGGAAACACCATTCCCATGGCCCAAGGACGGGACTTTGTGCAAATGGGACCCGGAGAAAAAGGATGGCACCCGGCTGGATTATGTGTGGGTAAAGGGGATGAAAGTACATACGTACCGCCACATCAACGAGACCTTCGGACGCGGTGTTACGCCTTCCGATCACTTTCCCGTAATAGCGAGCGTTTCATTGGAACCTTTCACGGAGAAGACTCACACGCGCTATGTCGACATCAATGCCGCCGAGGGAGGCGACGGAAGCAAGTCCGCCATATACAGGAAGCCGTCGATGCCACCTGCAACGGCGATACCATTTACGTTGCCCAAGGGCAATATACCGTGACCGGAACGGAACTGTCCGACGGCCGTAACGCCACACTCGACATTTCCCATTCCTTGGATATATTCGGCGGCTACGACTCCGCATTCGAAGAAGTGACAGGATGCACCGTCCTCTCGGGAGACATCAGCGGCAACGATGAAATCGTAGACGGAGTATGGACCGGCCGGGAAGAAAACGCCTATCGCGTAGTGACCGTTCAGAAATATTGCGCACTGACGCTCCGCAATTTCGAGATCGTCGGAGGGAACGCCGACGGAAGTGCCACCACAGGAGCGGGCATCGCCTGCCTGGGCTCCCGGCTACTCGACAAGGTGATCATCCGCGACAACCGGTCCACAGGACAGGGCGCCGGGATTTACGCAGCAGGCCAGTTGCTGTGCACCGACTGCCGGTTCATCCGTAACGTCTCGTCAGCCAACGGCGGCGCTTATTTCACCGCCTATGCCGGCGTGGAACTGTGGTGGCGTCATGCAATGACCGGTTGCTATTTCTCCGGGAACGAAGCGGTGCAAGGTTCTGCCGGATATCATTCGGGATACTCATGGGCCTATCTGGGGCACAATACTTATGCCGGCAACAAGGCTACGTACGGAGGAACCGTCTCGCTCAACGGAACCGCTTATGCATCCAGAACGACTCTGGTCAACAATACCTTTGTCAACAACCGGATAGAAGCCGTCGGCGGCGTCATTAACGAAACAAAAGGAGGATCGGCCGTCTATGCCAATCTGAATGCGGCATCCACCGTGTCGATCGTCAACAATACGATTGTCGGGAACCATGCATCGTGCTACAAAAACGGTGTGCCGACCACCGACTTTTGCGGTGCGGCGGTACATATCTATAACGGCACGCCGTTCATCTTCAACAATGTGATTGCCGGAAACCGCTCTACGTCGGCGACCGGAGATGTTTACAATGCAGGACAACCGGCAACTACCGGATACAACCTCTTCTCGAGCACCGATAACATAAACATAACACCGTCACCGACCGATATTTCAGGAACTTCAGTGGATGCATCCGTCTTATTGCTCGGCAATATGCTCGAAAGCAACATCGTAGAAGGAGAGATCGTCCCCGTTCTGGCCTTAAACGGCGGACCGGTCGAGACTGTCAAAGTGAAAAGACGCTTCTTCGGCACGCATGCCATCGATGTGCTGCCGGCATCGCAGTTTGATGAGAAACTGCTGAATGGAGACGTAGACAATACGATCGAACTGCGGAACAAGCTGATATTTGACCAACGGGGCGTAGCACGCTCGACCGACGGGACCTCATCGATCGGCGCATATGAGTACGGAAAGGGTGGAACGGGCGTCACCGAAACGACAGCCGCCGCCGACAGTCCGGTCAGAACCTACCAGAACGGTCCGACCCTGTACCTCTCCGCTTCCACAACGTTGCAGGACGCAAGAATATTCTCCCCGGCCGGATCGGCAGTCATTCACTTGGGCGAAGTCAGTGCAGGAAAGACTCCGGTCGATATTTCCCGGCTTTATCCCGGTGTATACATATTATCCTGGAAGGGAGGCGCCTCCCGGTTCATAAAAAGATAAATAAGAGCCCGATACCAAGAATCCCGCATGGCCTCTCCTACTTCCTGCCTTCCGGAAGGAGAGAGGAGAAGCCAGCGGGATGAAAACCAGATTGAATTCACGTCAAATTAAAAATCACCCGAGCCGGCATCTGAAATACGGGCCGCCCATCCCCCACCCGGGGCAAGCCGTACGACCATCTCGTTCTGCTCCAGTATCCCGGACGTTCTCCGATAATCTTGAGCCGCCCGATGGGCATTTACCCCGTCGCTGAATATCTCGATCCGTTTCCCGATACAGCCGTCCGGCAATCTTACCGTCAGTTCACGGGCATCCCAATCGCCCAATATCCCGATATACCAGTCGTCCCCCTTGCGCCGGGCCACAGCGATATACTCGCCGACTATCCCATCAAGCACGAAAGTCTCGTCCCAGACGGTGGGAATCCGCGAAATAAACCCGATGCATTCCTGTTCGCGCATATAATTAGACGGAGAATCGCAAAGCATGTTGAGCGGAGAATCGAATACAACATATTCCGCAAGCTGATGACAACGGGTTCCCTGGCTCATCGGATGACTTCTGTTCGGGAAATATCCGCCTTTGACACTGTTGCGCATCGCCCCCTGCGTGTAGTCGACCGGGCCGGCCACCTGACGGATGAAGGGGAAGGTGCAGTCGTAGGCCGGCATGTCGGCGTCCGTCTTGTCCGTCCATTTGAGCTGTTCCAGCCCGAAGATCCCTTCGAAATTGACGACGTTGGGATAGGTGCGCTGCAACCCCGTGGGCTTGTAGACGCCGTGGAAATCCACGATCATGCGGTAGCGCGCCGCAGCGTCGGCGATGCGGTAGACACGCTCCACGGCCGCCTGGTCCTGCCGGTCGATGAAGTCGACCTTCCAGCCCGCGACGCCCAGCTCCGAATAGTAGCGGCACGCCTCCTCGAGCTTGTCGTCGAGCACCTTGGCCACCACCCACAGGATGATGCCCACCTTCTTCTCGCGGGCGTAGGAGACGATCTCCGGCAGGTCGATCTCCGGCACGACGTGCATGACGTCGCCGTCGCGCACGCCCCACCCCTCGTCGAGCGCCACGTACTCGATGCCGTTGGCGGCGGCGAAATCGATGAAATACTTATAGGTTTCGGTATTGATGCCCGACTTGAAATCGACGCCGTAGACGCCCCAGTTGTTCCACCAGTCCCATGCGATCTTGCCGTCGCGCACCCACGAGGCGTCGGCCACGCGGCTCGCTTCGGCCGTCTGCCAGACCATGTCGTTCACGGGCAGTTCGGTCGCCGTCGCGGCGTAGGCCACAATGCGCCACGGATAGCTGCGCCGGCCGTCGACGCGGGCGATGTAGTCGGCACTCCGCTCCACGACGTCCTGAAAGCGTTTGGTCAGCGACGTCTCGGTCGGGCACTCCGCGAAACGGGCCGCAAACCCCTTGGCCTCCTTGTCGTAGGTAAGGTAGACGCCCGGATAGGCCTCGACGTCCGATTCGGTGTAGAGCACGTAACCCCGCTCTCCCAGATCGACAAGCACCGGCATGAAGGCCACCGTCTGCGTCCGGAACTTGCTCAGCGGCGCGTACTCGTAGGTATTTTCGAACGACGTCCGCATCGGAATCTCCGTTTTGGAATAGGGAATGTAGGCCGACGGATCGCCCTCGAAATTGAGCTGCGCCGTCTCGTCGACGATCGTCAGCTCGCCGTCGCGCTCCGTATAGAAGCGGTAGCAGACGCCGTCGTCGTAGGCGCGGGCCAGGATGCCGTAATCGCCGCGCAGGCGCAGGTCGAGTTCGTTGTAGGCCGCATCGAAACGGCTCTGGCGGTAGAGCGGCGCGTCGATCGTCTCGGTCACCGCACGCCGCCGTGCCGAGCGCACCCGGGGCGACTCGCCCAGCACCTCGCCCGTCGAGAGCGTCAGCGCCATTTCGGAGGGGGCGACCAGCGTCTCCCCGTCGCGGGCGACCGTAAAGCTCAGCCGTTCGCCTGCCGTGAGCACGAGGGCCAGACGACCGTCGGGACTCTTCACTTCATAGGTTTTGACCGGTGCGGCCGAAGCGCCGAGAAGCGCCGCCGAGGCCAGTGTCAACAGAAAAAATCGTTTCATATCGAATCAGGGTTAGTAGTTTGTCGTATCAGAAGGCGACTTCGGGCGCCTGCGCAGCGCTGTCGTCCGCCTCGAAATAGGGTTTCTGCCCGAACGAGAGTATTCCCGCCACCAGATTGGCCGGAAAACGGCGGACGGCGACGTTGTAGGCCTGCGTCTTCTCGTTGAAGGCCGTGCGGGCTACGGCAATGCGATTCTCCGTCCCCTCCAACTGCGCCTGCAACTCCTGAAAATTGCTGTTGGCTTTCAGATCGGGATAGTTCTCGGCGACGGCGATCAGACGCCCCAGCGCCGAACGCACGCCCTCCCGCGCCTGCTGGAATGCCGCCAGCCGTTCGGGCGTCAGGTCGTCGGCGTCGACATTCATCGAAGTCGCCTTCGAACGCGCATCGACCACCGCCGCGAGCGTCTGCTGCTCGTGGGCGGCATACCCCTTCACCGTATTGACAAGATTGGGAATCAGATCGGAGCGGCGCTGATACTGCGTCTCGACGTTCGACCACGCACCGTGTACGGCCTCCTCCTTTTCGACCAGGCCGTTGTAGACCGAATACCCCCAGACGGCGAGCACCGCAACG
>ERZ827450.3424-NODE-3424-length-10798-cov-2.590338_pt1 | contig 10798 bp, 10 predicted proteins | sample MGYA00519773_ERZ827450 | MGnify/ENA primary metagenome ERZ827450 (study PRJEB31778, sample SAMEA3449306) | human gut metagenome | biome: human gut; feature: human-associated habitat; material: faeces | place: United Kingdom | collected 2010/2012 ...
GGTATGCAGCATGTATACCTGAATGGTAATGATATTTCATCACGTCTGAGAAATGAAGAAGTGGGGAACATGGCATCTGTAACATCTGCAATTCCGGAAGTGCGTAAGAAGTTACTGGAACTGCAGCAGAACCTGGCGAAGACACAGGATGTAATTATGGACGGAAGAGATATCGGTACATGTGTCCTGCCGGGCGCAGACGTAAAGATCTATCTGACCGCCAGTGTAGAGACCAGGGCGAAAAGACGGTATGACGAACTTAAGGAAAAGGGCGAGGACTGCAATCTGGAAGAAATCGCACACGACATCGAAGAACGTGATCACAGAGATATGACCCGTGAGATCGCACCGTTAAAGCAGGCAGAGGATGCAGTGCTGGTAGACAGCTCACACATGACGATCGAAGAAGTGGTAAAAGCAATCGTAGATTTGTGCAAATAGACAATCCGGCACAAAGCGGCAGACGAAGATAATGGTAATATATTTGAAAAAGAGCTGTGGTACAGAAAGGAATTACACTATATGAATGTTGAACTGGCAAAAACAGCAGGATTTTGCTTTGGAGTAAAGCGTGCAGTAGATACAGTGTATAAACAGATAGAAAAACATCAAAGTGAAAAGATATTCACTTATGGACCAATCATCCATAATGAAGAAGTGATCAAAGATCTGAGAAGCCATGGAGTAGAAGTCCTGAATGATGAAGAAGAATTGAAAACAGTGGATGCGGATGTGGTTGTGATCCGGTCTCATGGTGTAGCAAAATACATTTATGATATCATGGATGAACGCGGGATTACATGTGTAGATGCGACTTGTCCTTTTGTGAAGAAAATTCATAAGATTGTTGCAGAAGAAAGTGCCAAAGGATCGTACATTGTGATCATCGGAAATGGCGAACATCCGGAGGTAGAAGGTATCCGCGGATGGGCAGGAGAACAGGTGACTGTGATACAGACTCCGGAAGATGCAGAAAGATTTGAATTACCTGAAAAAGAACAGAAAGTATGTATCGTGGCCCAGACGACATTTAACTACAATAAATTCAAAGAATTAGTTGAAATTATTTCAAAAAAGAGGTATGATATAGTTGTTTTAAATACGATTTGCAATGCGACGAAAGAAAGGCAGACTGAGGCTCGTCAAATTGCAGCGAGAGTAGATGCTATGGTTGTGATAGGTGATAAGCGTAGTTCGAATACTCAGAAGCTATTTGAAATCTGCAAAGAGGAATGTTTGAATACGTACTATATACAGACACTTGACGATTTGGATATTAATCAATTAAGGTCCGTGGAATCAGTAGGTATTACAGCAGGGGCATCCACGCCCAATAAAATAATTGAGGAGGTTCAAAATAATGTCAGAATTAACTTTTGAACAAATGTTGGAAGAGTCTTTTAAGACAATAAGAAATGGAGAGGTTGTAGATGGTACAGTCATCGACGTTAAACCTGATGAAATCATCTTGAATATAGGCTACAAAGCAGACGGTATCATTACAAGAAATGAGTATACTAACGAAGCAAACGTTGATCTTACAACAGTTGTATCTGTTGGTGATAAGATGAGCGCAAAAGTCCTGAAAGTAAATGACGGAGAAGGACAGGTTCTGCTGACATATAAGAGACTTGCAGCAGAAAAAGGCAATGAAAGATTAAAAGAAGCATTCGAGAATCATGAAGTATTAAAAGCTCCTGTAACTCAGATTCTTGGCGGCGGATTAAGCGTAGTAGTTGATGAAGCAAGAGTATTCATTCCTGCAAGCCTTGTTTCTGACACATATGAAAAAGACCTGAGCAAATATCAAGGACAGGAAATTGAATTCGTAATCAGCGAGTTTAATCCTAGAAGAAATCGTGTGATCGGTGACAGAAGACAGCTTCTTGTTGCTGAACGTGCTGAAAAACAGAAAGAACTGTTTGCTAAGATTAACGTAGGTGACAGAATGGAAGGAACTGTAAAGAACGTTACAGATTTCGGTGCATTCATCGACCTTGGCGGAGTAGACGGACTTCTTCATATCTCTGAGATGTCATGGGGAAGAGTTGACAATCCGAAGAAAGTATTCCATGTAGGAGATACACTGAAAGTTCTTGTAAAAGACATTCATGATACAAAGATTGCGCTCAGCCTGAAATTCCCAGAGACAAATCCATGGGCTAATGCAGCAGAGGATTATGCAGTCGGAACAGTAATTACAGGTAAGGTTGCAAGAATGACAGACTTCGGAGCATTTGTTGAACTGGCTCCAGGAGTAGATGCATTACTTCATGTTTCTCAGATTTCAAGAGCACATGTTGATAAACCGTCTGATGTACTTTCAGTTGGACAGGAAATTACAGCTAAGATCGTTGATCTGAATGAAGCTGAGAAGAAGATCAGCCTGAGCATGAAAGCTTTAGAACAGCCGGAAGAAGCTGCAGAAGAGACAGACGTTGAGTAATATCAAATCAGATATACAGACAGGAAAGGATAGAGGAAAGTCTCTATCCTTTCTATGCCTGAGGATAGAAGGAAACCTGCCATTGGCAGGTTTTCTGTGCGTATGTGCATTTGTTAAAAATGCAACAAGATGTTCATGAAAATATACAATGAAATTAGTCACTTTCTATAGAAATTAGTCTATATTTCCTGTATATTATATAAAGAGTAAATAGGAAGGAAGGAAAAAAGGATGGCATTGTTAACATTTAAGGGTGGTATTCACCCGGATGACGGCAAGAGCCTGGCTAAAGATAAGGCAATTGTCGACGTAAAACCTAAGGGCAATCTGGTGTACCCTGTATCACAGCATATCGGTGCTCCGGCAAATCCTGTGGTAGCCGTTGGCGATCATGTTTTAAAAGGCCAGATGATAGCAGAAGCAGGAGGATTCGTATCTGCTCCGATTTATGCATCTGTATCTGGAACTGTAAAAGCAATCGCACCACATCTGAATCCGACAGGAGGAAGAGTGAACAGTATCGTGATCGAAAATGATGGCGAATACAAAGAAGTGGAATATCCAGCTGTAACTCCGTTAGAAGACATGAGCAAGGAAGATATTCTGAATGCGATTGGAACAGCGGGAGTAGTAGGTATGGGTGGTGCCGGTTTCCCTACGAGAGTAAAACTTTCACCAAAGGAACCGGAAAAGATTGATTACATCATTGCAAACTGTGCGGAGTGTGAGCCATATATCACAGCTGACTACAGAACAATGATCGAGACTCCGGAAAAGCTGGTTGGAGGAATGAAGATTATCCTCCGTCTGTTCGACAACGCGAAAGGAATCTTTGGTGTAGAGGACAACAAACCAGACTGTATCGAAAAATTAAGAGAACTGACAAAAGATGAACCTCGTATGGAAGTTCTGGCACTGAAGACCAAGTATCCTCAGGGTGGTGAGCGTCAGCTTATTTACGCTACAACAGGGCGCGCAATTAATTCCGCAATGCTTCCGGCAGACGCAGGATGTGTTGTAGATAATGTGGCAACAATGGTAAGCGTATACCAGGCTGTTGTAGAAGGAAAGCCTTCAATGGAACGTGTTGTAACAGTAAGTGGGGACGCTGTTGCAGAGCCAGGCAATTTCAGAGTACCATTTGGCATCAATCAGCAGGAGCTTGTAGAGGCAGCAGGAGGATTTAAAACAGAGCCTGAGAAACTGATCTCCGGCGGACCGATGATGGGATTCTCTATGTTCTCATTAGATGTACCTGTAACAAAGACTTCTTCATCTATTCTTGGATTTACCAAAGATGAAGTGGCTAAGATGGAACCATCTGCATGTATCAACTGTGGACGCTGTGTAGAAGCCTGTCCAAGCCGCCTGATTCCATCGAGACTGGCGGATTATGCAGAACATCATGACGAAGAGAAGTTTACAAAACACGAAGGACTTGAATGTATGGAATGTGGTTCCTGCAGTTTCGTATGTCCGGCAAAACGTCCGCTGAAACAGGCAATCGGATCTATGAGAAAGATTGCATTGGCGAACCGTAGAAAGAAAAAATAAACTAGAAAGAAGAAGAGGTGAACAAAAGTGAGTGAGAACAATTTGAAAATGTCATCTTCACCACATATTCGTTCCAAAGCGACTACCAGTAATATTATGATGCTGGTGGCCATCGCACTTTTGCCGGCGTCTGCATTTGGTGTATGGAACTTTGGACTGCCGGCATTCGGAATGCTGGTTACAACAACAGTTGTAGCAGTACTGACGGAGTACATATATGAAAAATTAATGCATAAAAAGATTACGATCAACGACTGGAGTGCAGTTGTAACAGGTCTGTTACTTGGTCTGAATATGCCGCCTACAGCACCATGGTGGATGGGTGCGATCGGTAGTGTGTTCGCAATCCTGATCGTAAAACAGTTATTCGGAGGTCTGGGACAGAACTTCATGAACCCTGCCCTCGGAGCAAGATGTTTCCTTCTGCTTTCATTTACAAGCCAGATGACAAGCTTTGTATATGACGGTGTGACAGGGGCTACACCACTTGCACAGTTAAAAGCTGGTAATACAGTGAATACGATGGATATGCTGATCGGTAGAATTCCTGGAACAATCGGTGAGACATCCGTGATCGCAATCGTGATCGGAGCAATCTTCCTGATCCTTATGGGAGTAATTGATCTCAGAATTCCTGGAACATACATTGTTACATTTGTGATCTTTATCGGAATCTTCGGACATATTGCAAATCCGGATGTCGGATTCTTTGATCCACAGTACATCACAGCACATCTCTGCGGAGGCGGACTGATGCTTGGTGCATGGTTCATGGCAACCGATTATGTAACATCTCCGATCACACCGAAAGGACAGTATGTATACGGTATTATCCTTGGCGTGTTAACAGGTCTGTTCCGTCTGTTTGGCGGTTCCGCAGAAGGAGTTTCTTATGCGATCATCATCAGTAACCTTCTGGTGCCATTGATCGAAAGAGTTACTCTTCCAAAACCATTCGGTAAAGGAGGAGAAAAATAATGAATAAGATTGTTAAGAATACACTGATCCTTACATTGATTACTGTAATTGCCGGATTCTTACTCGGAGCTGTATATGAGATCACAAAAGATCCGATTGCCCAGTCTCAGGAAAAGACAAAGAAAGAAGCATGGCAGGCGGTATTTTCAGATGTGAAGCTTGATGATTTTAAAGCAGAAGATGTAGATCAGAAAGCAGCAAGTAAGGCTGTAAAAGATATGGGTACAAATGCAACAGTTGATGAAGTCTGTACAGCAGGTGATGAAGGATATGTCATCACAACAACAGATAAAGACGGATTCGGCGGCAATATCCAGATCACAGTTGGTATTAAGAAAGACGGAACCATCAATGGTGTGTCTATCCTTTCTATCAGTGAGACAGCAGGACTTGGTATGAAAGCTACAGAGCCTTCATTCTATAATCAGTATGTGAATAAAAAAGCTGATAAATTCGTAGTTTCCAAAGACGGTGGCGACGGAGAACAGATTGATGCCTTAAGTGGTGCAACCATTACTTCAAGAGCTGTAACAGGAGCTGTCAATACAGCACTCGGATATTATCAGAATGCATTTAAGTAAATTAGGAGGTAGTATATCATGAATAAATGTACTGAAAGAGTATATAACGGTCTGATCAAAGAAAATCCTACCTTCGTTCTGATGTTAGGAATGTGTCCGACCCTGGCGGTAACAACATCCGCAATTAACGGTTTAGGTATGGGATTGTCTACTACAGTCGTACTTGTACTGTCAAATATGTTGATTTCCATGTTACGTAAAGTGATTCCGGATTCAGTCAGAATGCCGGCGTTCATCGTAGTCGTAGCATCTTTCGTAACAATTGTACAGTTCCTTTTAGAGGGATTCGTTCCAAGTCTGTATGATTCACTTGGACTTTACATCCCACTGATCGTTGTTAACTGTATCATCCTTGGACGTGCAGAAAGTTATGCATCTAAGAACCCGGTACTTCCATCTATCTTCGATGGTATTGGTATGGGACTTGGATTTACATTTGGTCTTACCTGTATCGCGATCGTTCGTGAGTTTATCGGAACCGGAGCTATCTTCGGTGTTCAGATTCTTCCACTTGCAGACGCAGCAGCAGGAAAAGGCGGATATGTACCAGTAACAATCTTCATCCTGCCTGCAGGAGCTTTCCTTGTTCTTGCATTCTTAGTTGCAGGTATGAACAAGCTTAAGAAACGCGCAGCACAGAAAGGCAAGAAGATTGCCGAGCCACAGGGATGCGGTACAGACTGTGCATCATGCGGCGGATGCGGAAGCAAAGTATTCCCAACAGGGAATGAAGAGTAGGAGGAGTACATAGTATGAAAGAATTATTGATTATTGCAATTGGTTCAGCTATCGTAAATAACGTTGTACTCAGCCAGTTTCTCGGAATCTGTCCGTTCCTGGGTGTTTCGAAAAAGGTTGAGACTGCAACCGGTATGGGTGGAGCAGTTGTATTCGTTATTACATTATCATCATTCTTTACAGGACTGATTTACAAATTCATCCTGGTTCCGCTGGGGTTTGAATATCTGCAGACAATCGTATTCATTCTGTTTATCGCAGCTTTAGTACAGTTTGTAGAAATGTTCCTGAAAAAGAGTATGCCATCATTGTATAAAGCACTTGGTGTGTATCTTCCACTGATCACAACAAACTGTGCGGTACTTGGTGTGGCACTTACAAATGTTCAGAAAGAATATTCTATCATCGAAGGTGTTGTCAATGGTATTGGTACATCCGTCGGATTCCTGATCGCGATCGTGATCATGGCAGGTATTCGTGAGAAGATAGAATACAATGATATTTCAGAGTCCTTCCAGGGAACTCCGATCGTACTGATCACAGCTTGTCTGATGGCGATCGCGTTCTGTGGATTCTCAGGATTAATTTAGGAGGAGGCAGACAATGAGTGTTACAGGTATTATTCTTGCGGCAGTTATCGTAGGAGGCACCGGATTATTCATTGGTGTATTCCTCGGCGTTGCCGGTAAGAAATTTGCGGTAGAGGTAGATGAAAGAGAAGAAGCCATCCTGGGCGTTCTTCCTGGAAATAACTGCGGTGGCTGTGGTTATCCCGGCTGTGATGGCCTGGCAGCAGCAATCGCCAAAGGTGAGGCACCTGTAAACGGATGTCCGGTAGGCGGTGAGCCAGTCGGGAAAGTGATCGCAGCGATCATGGGACAGGAAGTTGTGGAGACTGCCCGTCAGGTGGCGTATGTGAAGTGTGCGGGTACCTGTGAGAAGACGAAGGATAATTATGAGTATACAGGTGTGGAAGACTGTGAGATGATGGCTTTCATTCCCGGTGGTGGTGCGAAGTCCTGTACTTATGGATGCCTTGGTTTTGGAAGCTGCGTGAAGGCCTGTCCGTTTGGGGCGATTGATGTTGTGAACGGTGTGGCGGTTGTTGATAAGGAGGCTTGTAAGGCCTGCGGTAAGTGTGTTGCCAAGTGTCCGAAGCATCTGATTGAGCTTGTGCCCTATGAGCAGACTACGTTTGTGCAGTGTAGTTCTCATGCGAAAGGTAAGGCTGTTACTTCTGCGTGTGAGGTTGGCTGTATCGGATGTAAGAAGTGTGAGAAGACTTGCCCGAATGGGGCGATTACGGTTGATAATTTCTGTGCGCATATTGATTATAGTAAGTGTACGAATTGTGGGGCTTGTAAAGAGGTTTGTCCGAGACATATTATTCAGTAATGGGAGGAAGAACTGCTGTGTGAAGGCATGGCGGTTCTTTTTTTCGATTAAGGGATGCGAATATATGTTTGCGTTATGGGGTGGGATGTGGTATGATGAATCGGAAGTGATGAATTTGGGACGGAGGATGTATCATGATTGCGTTTGTTCATGGAATGGCTGTGGATATGACTGAGAGCTCGGTGGTTGTTGAGGCCGGGGGGATTGGTTATGAGATATATATGACGGGGGCAGATTTGTCTGAGATTCGTATGGGGGAGGATGTGAAGGTCCATACTTATTTTAGTGTGAGAGAGGATGCCATGAAGCTGTATGGGTTCAGGGCTAAGGATGATCTGCAGATGTTTAAGCTGCTTCTTGGCGTGAATGGTGTGGGGCCGAAGGCTGCGCTGGGAGTTCTGGCGGGGATTACGGCGGATGAATTGAGGTTTGCAATTCTTTCGGATGATGTGAAGACGTTGTCGAAGGCTCCGGGTATCGGGAAGAAGACGGCTCAGAAGCTGATTCTTGAGCTGAAGGATAAGATGAAGCTGGAGGATGCGTTTGAATTGAAGCTGGCTCATGAGCAGGAGAGGGCAGCAGTGGGAGCCGGTGAGGTTTCGGATGGCAGGCAGGAGGCTGTTGAGGCTCTGGTTGCGCTGGGATACAGCAGTGCGGATGCGCTTCGTGCGGTGCGTAAGGTTACGGATGTGCCACCGGATGATGTGGAAGGTCTTTTGAAGGCTGCGCTGAAGAATTTTTAACTGAAGCAGGACTTTACGCTCTGGTAGATTGGATTGCTTGTATTGTTATAGAATTGTTATAGGTTAGGATGGGTAACAGATGGAGAAACGTATTATAACTACGGATGTGACGGAGGAGGATTTTTCTCTGGAGGGGAATCTCCGGCCGCAGACGTTGGATGATTATATTGGTCAGGAGAAGACCAAGAGTACTTTGAAGGTTTATATAGAGGCTGCGAAGCAGAGGCATGATGCGTTGGATCATGTTTTGTTTTATGGTCCTCCGGGGCTTGGTAAGACTACTCTTTCGGGGATTATTGCCAATGAGATGGGGGTTCATATGAAGGTGACTTCCGGGCCGGCTATTGAGAAGCCGGGGGAGATGGCTGCGATCCTTAATAATCTGCAGGAGGGAGATATTCTGTTTGTGGATGAGATTCACCGCCTGAACAGGCAGGTGGAGGAGGTCCTTTATCCTGCTATGGAGGATTATGCTATTGATATTATGATCGGGAAGGGAGCTTCTGCCAGGTCTATACGTCTGGATCTGCCGAAGTTTACACTGGTGGGGGCGACTACCAGGGCAGGACTTCTGTCTGCACCTCTTCGTGACCGTTTTGGTGTGATGCATCATCTGGAGTTTTATACTCATGAGGAGCTTAAGACGATCATTATCCGTTCTGCTCAGGTTCTTGGAGTGGAGATTGATGAGAAGGGTGCGGCTGAGATTGCCAAGAGATCCAGGGGAACTCCGAGGCTTGCCAACCGTCTGCTGAAGAGGGTTCGTGATTTTGCGCAGGTGAAGTATGATGGACGGATTACTTATGATGTGGCGTGTTTTGCGCTGAATCTTCTGGAAGTGGATCAGTATGGTCTGGATAAGATTGACAGAAGGATTCTTCAGACTATGATCGTGAATTTTCAGGGTGGTCCTGTGGGACTGGAGACTTTGGCTGCGGCGATAGGGGAGGATTCCGGTACGCTGGAGGATGTGTATGAGCCTTATCTGCTGCAGAATGGATTCCTGAACCGTACGCCGAGAGGACGTATGGCATCGGCGCTTGCGTATGAGCATCTGGGCTATCAGATGCCGGAGAAAAACTGAAGTTAAGGGCGTAAAAATATAAAAAAGTAAAAGTTTTTTAAAAATTCCTATACATTTCGACTGCTTTCGAGTATAATGAAGTAAATGTCCGGGGTTCCGGGCAGATTGAAGGAAGATACAGGAGGCTCGTACGGATGGCGGTCAAAAATACAGCAAAGGTAATCATAGGTGGTAAGATTATTACGCTGGGAGGCTATGAATCGGAAGAATATTTTCAGAAAGTAGCATCCTATATAAATAAAAAGATGGATGAGTTAAGTGCTATGCCGGGTTACAGCAGACAGCCCATGGAGACCAAGCATACACTTATCAGCCTGAATATTACAGATGATTATTTTAAGGCAAAGAAACAGGCGGAGGTTTTTGAACAGGATTTACAGCAGAAGGATCAGGAGATGTATGATCTGAAGCATGAGCTGATCTCGCTTCGTATGCAGATTGAGGAAGCGCAGAAGCATGAACAGGAAGCCCTGGAACAGAAGAGCCTTCTGGAGGGAAAGAATAAGGAACTGGAAAAGCAGATTGATGAGCTGCTGAAATAACAGAGGGGGGATTACTTCGGTGATTTCCCCTTTATGATTTGTTTCATATGTATTCGATTTGAATATTATAGCAATGCTCATAAATAATGCATTTAAGATGACTGTTATAGAAAACGTGAGGTATAGAATTGAGAAGAGAAGAGATTGAACTTCTGGCACCTGCCGGTTCCTATGAGGGGTTTGAAGCAGCGATCGGTGCAGGTGCAGATGCGGTTTATGTAGGGGGAGCAGCCTTTGGCGCGCGGGCCTATGCGAAGAATTTCGGAGAGGAAGAGCTTTTGCGTGCCATTGATACTGCTCATATCCATGGCAGGAAACTTTATCTGACAGTGAATACGCTGTTGAAGAACAGGGAACTGTCTGAACAGTTGTATGATTATCTGCTTCCATATTATAAGGAAGGTCTGGATGCGGTGATCGTTCAGGATATGGGTGTGTTTAAGATGATCAGGGAGATGTTTCCGGGTATGCATCTTCATGCCAGCACGCAGATGACTGTGACCGGCGCGGCGGGTGCGGCGTACATGAAGCAGCTCGGTGCGAGCCGGGTGGTCATGGCGCGGGAGATGTCGTTTGCCGAGATAAGAGAAATCCATGACAAGGTGGGAATCGAGATCGAGAGTTTTGTGCACGGTGCACTGTGTTACTGTTATTCCGGGCAATGTCTGCTCAGCAGTATGCTGGGCGGCAGAAGCGGCAACCGCGGACGCTGCGCGCAGACCTGCCGCTTGCCCTAT
>ERZ827450.3425-NODE-3425-length-10777-cov-3.232046_pt1 | contig 10777 bp, 8 predicted proteins | sample MGYA00519773_ERZ827450 | MGnify/ENA primary metagenome ERZ827450 (study PRJEB31778, sample SAMEA3449306) | human gut metagenome | biome: human gut; feature: human-associated habitat; material: faeces | place: United Kingdom | collected 2010/2012 ...
CTGAAGCACCCGGTCAACCTGGCTTACGAGGCTGCCACTGCCGACCTGAACGATGTGAACATGATCGACCCGTTCCATCTGGAGGCCTATGGCAAGACCGCGGTCAACTACAACCGCGACATTGAGATCTTCCCCGTGGTCAACGCCATGTTTGAGCTGATTGCAGGCAAGAGCCCCTACCACTCCCCCACCGACATGGGCGTGAATATGGCCGGCAACTGCATCGTAGACGATGCGGCCTGCTGCGAGGCTTCCCGCAACGAGATCGTCCGCCGCTACTTCAAGGCCCTGTGCGACCTCAAGAACGGCGCACAGATCCAGAGTGAGGTCTACAAGCTGGAGCTGCTGATGAATCAGGCCGGACTGACCCTGGGCAGCCGCCCGGTGGAGCAGGCCGCCCATGCAGTCTCTGAAAAGACCGGCGGTGCCCCCGCTGCCGCCATTGAGCTGCCGGATGGCACCGTTGTCACCGGCAAGACCGGCCCCCTGCTGGGTGCCGCTTCCTCCGCTCTGCTCAACGCGCTGAAAAAGCTGGCCGGTATCGACCAGGAGCTCGACCTCGTTTCTGCCGCCGCCATCGAGCCCATCCAGACCCTCAAGACCAACTATCTGGGCAGCAAGAACCCCCGCCTGCACACCGACGAGATCCTGATCGCTCTGTCCAGCTCGGCCGCGCAGAATCCCACTGCTGCAGCCGCCCTCAAGCAGCTCTCCCACCTGAAGGGCTGCGATATGCACTCCACCGTCATCCTGTCCAGCGTGGATATGGATACCGTGAAGAAGCTGGGCATGTATCTGACCTGCGAGCCCACCTATGAGGAAGCAGACCGGATGTATCATAAGAAATAATTTTCTATCGTTTGCAACGATAATTTGCAGTTTCATAAGGATTCACAAAACGGGAGGATTTTAAATGGCTGTTGTACCAGGCCTTTTTGGTATTACACATTCCAACCGAGATTTTTCTTTGAAAGATACCTGGGGAAAGAATCAGTTTAACTCGTCTTTTCCAGCAGCCTTAGCCTGTTATCTTTATTCGAAAGAGTTAAAAGCAGTTTATTATAAAACTGATTCCTCCATGCAAACGGTTATTGAGCATATTGGTATTGAGGATCTCTACAAAGCCGACCCTTTGGGGGACGATACATATTTTGCTTTTGAAACTCAATTCACGCCCTTTCAAAAATATGTCCTTGGCTCTATTCCTCGAAACGATCTTGTAATCATGAATGGCACCCAAAGTGTCAGTTCTTTGGAAATCAAGCTTACTGCGTTGCCTGACAATCCAACCTGTGATTTTTCTGAAGATGCATATGGTTCTGAAATTGTAATTCGTCCGGATACCATCATCTATCTCGCCTGTGCTTTTATTTATGCTTGCAACGATGATCGTAATGTTCTACAAAGCATTCTTCAGGATGCTGGTAACGCTGTTATCGACTGGACTTCTGCAAGTTGTGTTCTTCCGCATTTATATGATATCTATCAGGCCATCAAACGACTTGTTTCTATAAGTGCGTCATTCCAATCTCCTGTTGTAATGGAACCTGTATGGAAGACTCGAGGAAAGTCACCTCAGCTTGCTAACGACTGCCTTGATGTTTTTGTTTGGAGCAATTGTGGTCTTCTGAATTTATTTATGCCATCCGAACAAGACTTTATTTCTGTAGGTACAGTAAAAACATTAGATAAAATAAGTCGTCATACTCGCACAATGATTTGGCTCTTCAAAATGCTGAAAGATTATGCTGATACTGGTCATTTCAACGGCTCTAAAATCATTGATGAACTCTCTTACAATACCAAAAATGATAAAGCTTTTTCTTCAAATGGATTACGCACTCATCCCATTATGGCTTGTCCAGAACTCACCCATCCAAGAATCACCAAGGGAGAAATCAAAAATATCATCTTGGGTGGTGGACAAAATTTGTTAAGCCCAGAGCGGAGATTTGATGCCATCATATATAACTCACCTGATTTGTTCAAGGAGGATTTCCTCTAAATGCCTACTGCTATTGATTTATTCTGTGGCTGTGGTGGTCTTTCGCTCGGTTTTCAAAATGCAGGTTTTACAATTTTGCGTGCTTTTGATATCTGGGATAAAGCCATAAATAATTACAACCTCAATTTTTCTCATCCTGCAGAATTGCAAGATATCAATCAGCTATCTCCAGATTACTTGAAGTCATTCTCACCTGACGTAATCATTGGTGGCCCACCATGTCAGGACTATTCTTCTGCCGGAAAACAAGATGAAACACTCGGACGAGCCAATTTAACTTTACGATATGCCGAGTTGGTCTGTTCTGTACGTTCTCGCTGGTTCGTCATGGAGAATGTCGATCGAATCTTAAAGTCATCCACATTGCCAAAAGCTTTGGCATTGTTTCGTAACGCTGGCTATGGATTATCTCAAGTTGTTCTGGATGCTTCCAGATGTGGTGTTCCACAAAAAAGAAAACGGTTTTTCCTGATTGGTGAACTAAACGGTGAAGATTGTGCTTTAGAATTCGCTTTGCAAAATGACCAATCTACCCATTGCATGACGATTCGTGACTACCTCCAAAATGAATTTGGGGTTGAGTATTATTATCGCCATCCCCGTTCTTACGCCAGACGTGGTATTTTCAGTATTGACGAGCCAAGCCCAACGATTCGGGGGGTCAATCGTCCTCTTCCCCAAAATTACAAAGTGCATCCGGGAGATGCTACACAGAATTTGGATGGTCTGCGCTGTCTAACAACCTTGGAACGAGCACGAATCCAAACTTTTCCTGCCGACTTTCATTTTCAGGGTACCAAAACCGATTTGGAGCAAATGATTGGAAACGCCGTTCCTGTTGATCTCGCTTCCTATGTAGCGAAACACCTTCTCTCCTATATGGAGCATGGCGCATCATATACCCAGCTCCATTTTTGATTAAACAAAAAGCAAGTGCAACGCATTTTTCAGGACAGTTTCCTGTAACAATGGGTTTGCACTTGCTTTTTTGCGTTTCTCTTCTTAGGCTCTTGTTTGTTCCCAGTAGGCTCCCATGCTCTGACCGGGCTGGTCGGTGACATCATCGTTCAGATAGTCTGCAAGGCCAAAGGCTTCCGGCTTCCAGCTGCGGGCAGCATCCACGGTGGGGTATTCCACCTCAGCGTACCAGAACGCAGTGGGCTGGCCCTCATCCACATGGTTCACCTCCAGCACAAGGCCATCGGGCAGGGCGTAGCTTCTGCGGATCTTCCCGATCAGGGGTTTACCGATGATCTTTGTTTCCAGTTCATCAAACAGTTTCTTGTCGATGGGGCGCTCGATCTCCTCCCGTGCAAGCCCGCTTCCGGACTTGAAGCAGAGGATATAGGCCGTCTCGCCGCCCTTGAGCACCTCCTCCCGGATGCGCACGGTGGGCCGCACGCTGATATATCCCTGCCGCATGGCAAACTCTTCCTTGAGCGGCAGAGCCGGGAAGTTTTCACCTTCCGGCCAGCCGTTCACCATCCATTTGCGTTCGATCTCCATGACGTTTTCCTCGTTTCTGTGTTTTTGTATTTATTCTAGCACGTTTTTATGTTAGAATAAATATCAGTATGAAATTTTAGCATCCTCACCCTCTCAGTCAATGCCTGACGGCATTGCCAGCTCCCCCAAAGGGGGAGCCAAGAGCCGCTCTGTATTCAAGCTTGATGAGACTGAATCGAAAATTGCCAAAGGCTCTCCCTTTGGGAGAGCTGGCGAGCGGAGCGAGACTGAGAGGGCGAGCCAGTTATAACAGGAGCAACTATGAAATCTTCTCGCAATTACCCCGTTTACACCGTCAACAAACACGCCGAGGGCCTGCTGGTGGGCGGCCACCCCTGGGTGTACGAAAACGACATCCTGAGTTCCCCGGAGGCGGAGCCGGAAAACGGCACGCTGGTCGATGTGGTCAGCACAAAGGGTGCCTATCTCGGCACCGGTTTTCTCTCGCTGAAAAGCAAGATCCGGGTGCGGCTTATCTCCCGCAACGCCAACGACACCTTCGATGTCGCTTTCTGGAAGCGCCGTGTCGAATACGCATGGGCCTACCGCAAGACCGTGCTGGAGCCCGCCGACCTGACCGCCTGCCGTGTCATCTTTGGCGAGGCTGACCAGTTCCCGGGCCTGACTGTGGACCGGTTCAGCAATATCCTTGTCACCCAGACCCTGAGCGTGGGCATGGAAAAGCTCAAGCCCATCCTCTTCCCCCTGCTGGCAGAAGTCCTGCGCGCTGACGGCCAGACCATTGACGGCATCTACGAGCGCAACGACGAGGCTCTGCGGGCCAAGGAGGGCCTGGCACAGAACAAGGGCTGGTTTGACCTGCCCGGCGAGACGCACCCCGACAGCACCCAGACTGAGATCTGCGAGAACGGCGTGTTCTACCACGTCGATTTTGAGAACGGCCAGAAGACCGGCTTTTTCCTCGACCAGAAATACAACCGCCGGGCTGTGGCCCGCATTGCTGCCGGTCACACCGTGCTGGACTGCTTTACCCACACCGGCAGCTTTGCGCTGAACGCCGCCAAGGGCGGGGCTGCCCGGGTCACTGCCGCTGACATCAGCGCCGAGGCCATTGCCATGGCCCAGCGGAACGCCCAGCGCAACAACCTGACCAACATGGATTTTCTCTGCGAGGACACCTTTGAACTGCTGCCCCGGCTGGAAAAAGAGGGCCATCCCTACGACTTTATCATCCTTGACCCGCCGGCCTTTACCAAGGCCCGCCGCACGGTGGAGAACGCCATGCGCGGCTATAAGGAGATCAACTACCGCGCCATGAAGCTGCTGCCCCGGGGCGGCTATCTGGCCACGGCCAGCTGCTCTCACTTTGCCACCGAGGAGCTGTTCATCAAGATGCTGCACGCCGCTGCAAAGGATGCCCACCGGCAGCTGCGGCAGATCGAGGTGAAGCAGCAGGCCCCGGATCACCCCATCCTGTGGGGCGTGCCCGAGACCAATTACCTGAAGTTCTTCCTGTTCCAGGTGATCTGAGGGTCAGAGTTCTAAGGGCAGCGTATCCCCCGTACAACCTCTCCGTCATCCCGCGGGGATGACGGAGAGGTTTCATCCGTTCTAAAAGTAATACCAAATACGATATCTCCCAAAAAAACGAGAACGTGTTTGTGCAGAATCGTCAGTTTTGTCAATTGCCTTTTGAGCCGTTCCGGGATATAATCAAACCATAGACAGCAACGGCGCTGTGGGTCACCTCCTGACTCGCAGCGCCGTTTTTGTTAAAAAGCTTTTCGCTGTTTTCGGGCCGCAGTTCGGCGGCGGGAGACAGTTTCGGAAGGGACAGACATAAGATCAAGTAAGGAGTAGGATTTATGGCAGCAAATGTTATGGAAATCTACGGCAGCAAGGTCTTTAACGAGCATGTAATGAAGGAGCGCCTGCCGAGCGCTACTTACAAGAGCCTGGAGCGCACCCTGCACAAGGGCGCACCCCTGGATATCGAGGTGGCAAACGTTGTGGCCAGCGTGATGAAGCGCTGGGCCATGGAGCTGGGTGCCACCCACTACACCCACTGGTTCCAGCCGTTGACCGGCATCACCAGTGAGAAGCATGACGGCTTTGTCAGCCCCCAGCCGGACGGCACCGCCATCATGGAGTTTTCCGGCAAGGAGCTCATCAAAGGCGAACCAGATGCTTCCTCCTTCCCTTCCGGCGGCCTGCGCGCCACCTGTGAAGCCCGCGGCTACACCGCATGGGACCCCACCAGCTATGCTTTTGTAAAAGATGACGTGCTGTGCATCCCCACTGCATTCTGCTCTTACACCGGCGAAGCACTGGATAAAAAGACCCCGCTGCTGCGTTCCATGCAGGCCATCAGCGACCAGGCCTGCAAGGTACTGCACCTGTTCGGCAAGGATGTTGAGCGCGTTGCCACCACCGTTGGCCCGGAGCAGGAGTACTTCCTGATCCGCAAAGAGGATTACAACAAGCGCCTGGACTTGGTTCTGACCGGCCGCACCCTGTTTGGCTCTGCACCGTCCAAGGGCCAGGAACTGGAAGAGCACTACTTTGGTGTGATCCGCCCCATTGTCTCCGACTTTATGAAGGATCTGGACACCGAGCTGTGGAAGCTGGGCATCCCCGCAAAGACCAAGCACAACGAAGTTGCCCCCTGCCAGCATGAGCTCGCCCCCATTTACGATACCACCAACGTTGCCATCGACCACAACCTTCTGACCATGGAAATGATGAAGAAGATTGCCGATAAGCACGGCCTGGTCTGCCTGCAGCACGAAAAGCCGTTCGAGGGCGTTAACGGTTCCGGCAAGCACAACAACTGGTCCATCAGCACCAAGAGTGAAAACCTGCTGGATCCCGGCGATACCCCGATGGAAAATCTGCAGTTTATGGTCTTCCTGACCGCCGTCATCAAGGCAGTTGATGAATACGCAGACCTGCTGCGTACCTCTGTTGCCACCCCCGGCAATGACCACCGCCTGGGCGCTAACGAGGCACCCCCGGCCATCATCTCCATCTTTGTCGGTGAAGAGCTGGAAGCTGTTATCGATGCTGTCTGCACCGACAGCCCCTATGCCGGCCCTGTTAAGATGAAGATGGACCTTGGCGTTGATGTTCTGCCCAAGTTCAGCAAGGACACCACCGACCGTAACCGTACTTCTCCGTTCGCCTTTACCGGCAACAAGTTCGAGTTCCGTATGCCCGGTTCCGCTGAGAACCTGAGCGATGCCAACACCATCCTGAACACTGCTGTTGCCAAAGAGCTGAAGCAGTTTGTTGCCGATGTGGAGGGCGCTGCTGACTTTGAGTGCGCTGCCGCCGCCTGGGTCAAGAAGACCCTGAACGACCACCGCCGTGTGATCTTCAACGGCAACGGTTATTCCGAAGCCTGGGAAGCTGAGGCTGCCCGCCGTGGCCTGCCCAACCGCAAGTGCACCCCCGATGCCATGGTCGCCCTGAAGGAAGAGAAGAACATCTCCCTGATGGAAGAGTTCGGCGTTCTGACTAAGACCGAAATGCTGAGCCGTTACGAAGTTGAGATGGAGCACTACTCCAAGATTATCAACATCGAAGCCCGCACCATGCTCAAGATCGCATCCAAGCAGCTGATTCCTGCCGCCACCAGCTATATGGGCGAAGTTGCCAGCACCGCCGCAGCCAAGACCGCTGCTGTGGAAGGCATCTCCACCAAGTCCGAAGCAAAGCTGTTGACTGCACTTTCCAAATACACTGACGAGATGTCTGATGCAACCGATGCTCTGAAGGCTGTGACCGATAAGGTCAGCGCCCTGGACGATGAGACCGCTAAGGCTCATGCTTTCCATGATGAGGTTCTGCCCGCCATGGATACCCTGCGCGCCGCCGCTGACGCTGCTGAAGAGCTTGTCGATGAGGATTACTGGCCGCTGCCGTGCTACAGCCGTATGCTGTTTTACACTGAGTAAGCAGTGACCCAAAAAGCCCCCGGCAGCAAGGGTTTGTGCTTTGCACAAAATGCCGGGCACGGCTTTTTAACACGCCATTCTCCTTTTCCTATTTCTTACACCAGCTCGAAAGGCCCGCCGCGAGGTGGGCCTTTCGAGTTTAGGTAGGAGTCAGTTGAAAGTTAGGAGTTTATTGGGTTCAATTCTGAATAAACTCCCGGCACTCGTCCCGCCCTATCGACCATACCGGAACTTTGCTCCATATGCTATAATGGGATTACCCAAAAGGCAACGGGCGCACATTGTGCGCCCTACGGAATTTCTAATTGCTAATTCCTAATTGCATCAACTCCTCACTCCTACCTCCTAACTACTCTCCCCTCTCTGCCAACTATGTAGCTCAAACATTGGAGGATTCCACCATGAAGCATACTGCACAGGATATCCTGAACTATGTCGAAGATAACGACGTAAAATTTGTACGTCTGGCGTTTTGCGATATTTTCGGCAATCAAAAAAACATCTCTGTCTTTGCCGGGGACCTTCCCTATGCCTTCGAGCAGGGTGTCTGCTTTGACGGCAGCTCCATTGCCGGGTTTATGAACACTGAGGAGAGCGACCTTGTGCTTTGGCCAGACCCGGACACAATGACCATTCTGCCCTGGCGCCCCACCGAGGGCCGCGTGATGCGCATGTACTGCGATATCACCCTGCCCAATGGCCGCCCCTTTGCCGGCAACAGCCGCGGGTACCTGCAATCGGTGGTCAAGCGCGCCAAGGCCATGGGCCTGCGCTGCGATGTGGGCTGCGAATGTGAGTTCTATCTGTTCCAGACCGATGAGCACGGCAACCCCACCCGCATCCCGATGGACCACGGTGGCTACTTTGACATCGCCCCTTTGGACAAGGCCGAGAACATCCGCCGCGAGATCTGCTTTGCCATGGAGGATATGGGCCTGCGCCCCCAGCACAGCCACCACGAAAGCGGCTTTGGCCAAAACGAAGTGGACTTTATGTATTCCACCGCGCTCAAATCGGCCGATAACCTGAACACCTTCAAAAGCACCGTCAAAGCTATTGCGGACCGCAACGGCCTGTTTGCCAGCTTTATGCCCAAGCCCATGCAGGACCAGGCCGGCAGCGGCATGCATGTGAATGTTTCCATCCACCGGGACGGCAAAAACCTGTTCCAGGGCGACATTGCCCCCGACAGCGAGGCCGGACATTTTATTGCCGGTATCCTTGCCCACGCGCGGGAGCTGACCTGCTTCTGCAACCCGATTCCCAACTCTTACACACGGTTTGGCAGCTGTGAAGCCCCCAAGTATGTGAGCTGGAGCCGCCAGAACCGCAGCCAGCTGGTGCGCCTGCCTTCCGCCACCGGCGAATTCTGCCGCCTGGAGCTGCGCAGCCCCGATCCCTCCTGCAACCCATATCTGGTCATTGGCCTGATTCTGGCCGCCGGGCTCGACGGCATTGAAAAAAAGATGCCGCTGCCCGCTCCGGTCAACCGCAATCTGTTCCACAAGAGCGCCGCCGAAGGGCTGGAAAGCCTGCCCGAAAGTCTGCGCGAAGCCATCACCATTGCCGCACAGAGTGACTTTATCGCCAAAGAGCTGCCTGTGCCGCTGATGAACAAATACTTTGAATACCAGACCCAGCTGTGCCATGGTTACGAAAGTGCCCCCGACCCCCAGGCATGGGAGCGTGAAAACTGCTTTTTGAAGATTTGATGTTTCCCAAAGCAGGGCAGGTTTTGTAATTTAACAGATGGGCGGTGATGTGTTTGTGCCTTCAGCTTTGATTGCCTCTGCGGGGAACAACGCAAATGAATACCTGGCAAAGCATGTAGCGGAGCTGGGTTACCTGCGCCCCACCATTGTGGCCAGCGGCGGCGAAGCCCGCCGCCGCATGGGGGATATTGATTTCGAGGTCGTGATCATCAACACCCCCCTGCCGGACGAGTTTGGCCACGAACTTTCGACCTATGCGGTAGAAAAATCAAACGCCGGTGTCATTCTGCTTGCCAAGGCGGGCACTGCAGACCAGATTTCCGATAAATTGCAGCAGCACGGTGTGTTGGTGTTGGCAAAGCCCTTTACCGGGGTGCAGTTCCGCCAGGCCGTTCAGATGGCCGCCGCCTGCTGCCGCCGCCTGGATTATCTGCGGCAGGAAAACGACAAACTGCGGGATAAGATTGCCCAGATCCGGCTGGTGGACCGTGCCAAGTGCTATCTGATCGAGCACAAGGGCATGAGCGAAGCGGAAGCCCACCGCATGATTGAAAAGACCGCCATGGATACCCGCCGCGACCGTGCAGAGGTTGCCGCAGAGATCTTGGAAGAAGAGTAAAACCGCTGCGGAATTTCGCCGATTTTGCGGCAAAAATGCGGCAGGCGCAAAACCTGCCGCATTTTTTCAGCCTATTTTCAGCTGATTGTGGTATACTGTATCTGTAAATTGAAGAAAGCCGAAGGAGATTTGCCGGTGAATATCCTGATTGTAGCGGACGAACCCCGGTCAGACCGTGCAGGGGGATGCCGCCTCCCTGCATCGCTTGGCGGTGATCCTGCTGGATAATGCCATCAAGTACGCGGCACCGGCGGCGCCGTGACCCTGCGGCTGGCCGCAGCGGGCAGACAGGCGGTTTTGACGGTGCACAACACCGGCACGCCCATCCCACACCGGCAGCGGAACCGGGCTGGGGCTGGCGATTGCACAAAGCATCTGCCAGGCACATCACGCCGCTATCCGGGCGGAATCCGGGCAGGATGGCACGACATTCCGGGTAGAAATCAGGAAAGAGCAAGGTGAACACCATGGAAATTGAACGCAAATGGATGGTGCAGGGCTGGCCCCAGGGGCTTCCCCTGCTGGAAACTTACCGCATGGACCAAGGGTACATCAGCGTGCGCCCCACAGTGCGCATCCGGCGCGAAGCATTGCAGGGCGGCCGCACCGCGCTGGTGCTCTGCTTTAAGGGCGCACCGGACAAAACCGGCCTGATGCGGGAAGAGATTGAAACCGAGATCACGCCGGAGCTGTTTGAAAAGCTGGAACGCCTGATCGGCAAACCGCTGATTGCCAAGGAGCGCCGCACCTATGCCCTGAAGAACGGCCTGAAGCTGGAAGTGAACGATGTGGACGCCGGGCTGCCCAGCCATTTTATGTATGCCGAAGTAGAATACCCCGATGAACCCACCGCACGCGCCTGGACCCCCGCCGACGATGCCCTGACCCATTATCTCTCCAATGAATGCACCGGCCAGCCGGGAGCAAGCATGGGAGAGTACTGGACCGAAACGAGAAAATAAGTTAGGGCAACACCGCACAATTCCCGCCTTGCGGCTTAAGCACCGCTCCGGCAGCT
>ERZ827450.3433-NODE-3433-length-10755-cov-3.967383_pt1 | contig 10755 bp, 7 predicted proteins | sample MGYA00519773_ERZ827450 | MGnify/ENA primary metagenome ERZ827450 (study PRJEB31778, sample SAMEA3449306) | human gut metagenome | biome: human gut; feature: human-associated habitat; material: faeces | place: United Kingdom | collected 2010/2012 ...
CAAGGTCACCCCGATGCTGATCGAGGCCTTCAAGGCCGCGAAGGCGAGCAAGTAAAATACTCAAAAAAAGAGGACACCGTAAGGTGTCCTCTTTTTTTGCTTTTTACACCCGCTGCGCGCAGAAATTGCTTGCCGCAGGCAAGCAATTTCCACACTTGCGGGCGAGAAGTATTTTTCTGACGCACATGTCGTCAGAAAAAACGAATCAGAATCATTTGCCGTCTGCGGACGGCAAAGTCTGCGACGCTTTTACAAGAAGCCAAAAAGGAAGAGGTTCCCGACGGGAACCTCTTCCTTTTTTGTGATGTGTTTTGTGATGTAAGGTGTTGAGAACTTAGCCCTCGGAGTCGGTGCGGTTTCTCCAGGAGATCTCCTGCTCGAGCTCGTAGCGCAGCTTCTTGTTCTCCTCGACAAGCTCGTCGTAGTGCTCGCCCTGCACGTAATACTTGACGAACGTGAACGTTGCCTCGTCAAGCTCCTCTTCCGTGTAGGACGGGAGAAGCGAACCGTTCTTGCGCTGAAGGCCGGAGATATTCACGACCACCAGACGGCGGTGCTGCTCGGAGAGCTGGAAGAGCTGGAGCTTTGCGGGAATTTCAAGCCCTAAGTCATAGGTGCTGTTCACGCGCTCCATGATGTTGCGGTACTCGGGCTTGGCCGAGACGATGACGCCGTGCTGCATAAACAGCTTTTTCAGGTAGTCCACAGAAACGTCCTCGCGGGTGATCGTGCCCTTGCCGAGACCCGTGAGCATCGTGTTAGACAGATTCAGGCTGACGTAAACTTCTTCGCCGGTCTTGGGATAGCTCATAATTTGCCTCCATTAAAGTCTGCGCCGCAAGCGCGGCTGGGATTGATATGACATTTTTATGGTAGCATGGCGGAGCGGAAAATACAAGCGGCAGGTTGTATGAACTGTCGCTTACAAATTTGTCGGAATCGCCGCCGCGGCAGGATTTTCCTTGACAAGAGCGCGCGCCGCTGATACACTTTCCTTGTCTATTACGGGTGCGCACCTACCGGCAGTCAGGCGGAAGTCTGGCTGCCGTTTTGCATCCGGCATTTGAATAGGAGGGAATATTTATGGCTTACTTCTGGCCGCTCATTCTCGTTGTGGCATCGAACACCGTGTATCACATCTGCGCCAAATCGCTGCCCGAGAGCGTTGATCCGCTCGCGTCGCTCACGGTCACGTATCTGATCGGCTCAATCTTTTCGGGCATCCTGTATTTTGTGACGAACCGCGGCGGGGCGAACCTTCTGCACGAATACAGCCAGATGAACTGGGCGCCGTACCTGCTCGGTCTCGCGGTCGTCGGTTTGGAAGCTGGCAGCATGCACGCCTACAAGGCGGGCTGGCCGGTCAGCGCGTTTCAGGTGTCGTCTGCGGCGGCCATCGCGACGATTTTGGTGTTCATTGGGTATCTTGTCTACCACGAGGCCATCACGGTCAACAAGCTCGTGGGCCTTGCGCTGTGCCTTACGGGGCTTTTTTTCCTCAACAAATGAGTTGTGCCGCGGCTTTTGCCGTGGTATGATGGGGAAAACTTGTTTTAAAGAAGGAATTTTGATCTATGAAAGCTGCACGCGACTATCCGATCCTGACCGTCACCGCCAAGGGCACGCGCTGGCTCGAGAGCGGCCACCCCTGGGTGTACGACTCCGACGTCGCCCGCGAGCCGGACGAGAGCGAGTGCGAAAACGGCGCGCTCGTCGACGTGGTGTCGGAAAAGGGCAAGTACCTCGGAACGGGCTTTTTGAGCCGCTTGAGCAAGCTCCGCGTGCGCATCGTCTCGCGCAACGCGAACGACCGCTTTGATGAAAATTTCTGGCGGCGGCGCGTACGCTACGCCTGGGACTACCGCAAGGCGGTCATGGATGGGCAGACCGGCTGCTGCCGCCTGATCTTCGGCGAGGCGGACGCCTTCCCCGGCCTGACGGTCGACCGGTTTGAAAACCTGCTCGTCACGCAGACGCTCTCGCTCGGCATGGAAAAGATCAAGGACATGCTCTTCCCCCTCATTGTCGAGGTGCTGGAGCAGGACGGCGAGACGATCGACGGCCTTTTTGAGCGCAACGATGTCGTGCTTCGCGAAAAGGAGGGCTTGACGCAGAACAAGGGTTGGTTTCCCCTCCCTGGCAAAAAAACGCCCGAGAGCCCCATCACTGAAATTTGCGAGAACGGCGTTTTCTACCGTGTGGATGTCGAAAACGGACAGAAGACGGGCTTTTTCCTCGACCAGAAGTTCAATCGCCTCGCCGTCGCGCACCTCGCGCGCGGCAAGCGCGTGCTCGACTGCTTCACGCACACGGGCTCGTTTGCGCTCAACGCCGCCAAAGGCGGCGCAGAGCACGTGACGGCGGTGGACGTGTCCGAGAGCGCCATCGAAATGGCGCGCGCGAACGCGGCGCGCAACGGCCTTGAGGACAAAATGGACTTTCTCGCCGCCGACGTCTTCGACCTGCTCCCGCAGCTCGAGGCCGCACACGAAAAGCCCTATGACTTCATCATCCTCGATCCCCCGGCGTTCACAAAGTCTCGCCGCACGGCGAACAACGCCGAAAAGGGGTACAAGGAGATCAACCTGCGCGCGATGCGCCTGCTGCCGCGCGGCGGCTACCTTGCGACCGCGTCGTGCAGCCACTTCATGCCCGCCGAACGCTTTGAGCGGATGCTGCGCTCCGCCGCCGCGGACGCGGGCGTCGAGCTGCGGCAGATCGAAGCGCGCACGCAGGCAAGCGACCACCCCATCCTCTGGAACGTGCCGGAGACGGATTACCTCAAGTTCTACTTATTCCAAGTGGTATAAATTGATATAAAAAATCCTCGCTGTAAAAACAGCGGGGATTTTTTTGGTTGTTTATTTGTTTTCGTCAGTGTTTTCCGCGGAAGTATCCGGCGTTTCGGGCTCAGTCGAGGGCTTGTCCTCAGTCTGAGCATCTTCGCCCTTGTCCTCCGGCGGCATTTCGATCTTTTCGCTCGTCATCGAAATGTGCTTGGCGGGCGCTTCGATCACGCTCGGCTGCGAGGGGCGGAAGCCGTCCTCGCTCTTGCGCGTGGAAGCGTAGGCCTCTTCGACGGTCGAGGGATCGCGGCCTTCGAGGATGGCGACCATTTCGCCGCCCGTGATGGTCTCCTTTTCAAGGAGGTAGGCGATGACCTTGTCCATATCCTCGCGGTTGTCGCGGATGACCTGTACGGCGTCCTTGTAGCACTCGTCGAGAATGCGCTTGACCTCGCGGTCCATGATGGCGGCGGTATCCTGCGCGCAGTCGAGGCCGTAGCCGCCGTCGAGGTACTGATTGCGTACCGACCCGAGCGCGACCATGCCGACCGCGTCGCTCATACCGTACATGGCGACCATGTTGCGCGCGATGCTCGTCGCCTCCTGAATATCCTGCGAGGCGCCGTTGGTCATCGTGTTCATCACGACCTCCTCGGCGGCGCGGCCGCCCATCGAGACGGCGATCTTCGCCATCAGCTCATCGCGCGTGCGCAGGTTCGTCTTGTCCTCCTCTGGCATGAGGAGCGTGTAGCCAAGGCTTCCCTCGGTGTGCGGGACGATCGTGATCTTCTGCACGGGCTCGGCGTTTTTCTGCTTGTAGGCGACCATCGCGTGGCCGACCTCGTGATAGGCGACGAGCTTCTTTTCAAACTCGGTGAGGACGCTGCCTTTCTTCTCGCTGCCCGCGATGACGAACTCGAACGCCGCGAGCATGTCCTCCTGCGTGACGAGCTTGCGTCCCTTGCGCACGGCGCGCAGCGCCGCCTCGTTGGCGAGGTTGGCAAGGTCCGCACCCACGCAGCCCGCGGTCGCGAGCGCGACCTTCTTAAGATCCACGTCCTCGGCGAGCTTGATGCCGCGCGTGTGGACCTGCAGCGTTGCTAAGCGGCCGGCGAGGTTCGGGCGGTCGACGGTGATGCGGCGGTCGAAGCGGCCGGGGCGCAGCAGCGCCTTGTCGAGCACCTCCGGACGGTTCGTCGCGGCAAGCACGATGACGCCCTTGCTCGGGTCAAAGCCGTCCATTTCGGCGAGCAGCTGGTTGAGCGTCTGCTCGCGCTCGTCGTTGCCGCCGCCGTAGCGGCTGCCGTCGCGGGATTTGCCGATGGTGTCGATCTCGTCGATGAAGATGATGCAGGGGGCGACCTTCGACGCCTCGGCGAAGAGGTCACGCACGCGGCTCGCGCCGATGCCGACGAACATCTCGACAAAGTCAGAGCCGGAGATCGAGAAAAACGGTACCTTTGCCTCGCCCGCCACGGCCTTGGCCAGCAGCGTTTTACCCGTACCGGGAGAGCCGACGAGCAGCGCGCCCTTGGGGATCTTTGCGCCGATGGCGGTGTATTTTTCGGGGTTGTGCAGAAAGTCGATGATCTCGACGAGCGATTCTTTCGCCTCGTCCTGACCGGCGACGTCCGCAAACGTCACGCCGGTGGATTTTTCCATGTAGACCTTGGCGTTGGCCTTGCCGACATTGCCGATGCCGCCGATCCCGCCCATGCCGCCGGACTTTTTCGTGATGAAGTTCATCAGCAGCATGAACGCGCCGACCATCAGCACCGTGGGCAGAATATAGCTCACCATGAACGTGAGGATCGGCGAAACGGGCGGCTGATAGGGCTTGGTGTAGGTCACGCCGTGCTCATCGCACAGGGTGATCAGCTTTTCCGTCGCGTCGGGAATGATGGTGGTGAAGAGCGTATAGTTCTGATCATAGCTCTTGCCGTCGTCATCCGTGTAGGTAAAGCCGTCGACCGGCGTGATGGTGAAGACCGTGTCGCCGAATTCGATGGACTTGACCTTCCCCTCCTCCACGAGTTCGACAAGCTCGCTGTATGCGATCTCGCACGAAGACTCGGCGGTGCGGGCCTGGTCGAGCATGACGGAGAGGTAGTTCACGCCGATCGTCAGCAGCAGCGCCCATAGGACGATCGACCACATGCCCCCGCCACGGCGGCGGTTCTTGTCGCCGCGATTGCGGTTGTTTCTGTTGTTTGGCTCCATGTTGTTCCTCCTGTCGGGAGACAGAAAAATGCGAAGATGCGCACTTTTTGAATTAGTGATTTCAACTATACCATATATAAGAAAATCGCACAAGTTTTCTACGGTGAATTTTCGATGAACTTTTGTTTTGCGCCCTCTTTATCTTGCCCTTGTTCTGTGTTATAGTTGCAATGGAGTATTCTATAAAAATTTGTCACAAGGAGAAATTTCTTTTATGGATAAGGAACGCAAGGAAAAGACCGCGCGCGTGCAGGACGCGGAGGCCGACGGCATCATCGAGGGCCGCAACGCCGTGATCGAAGCGCTGCGCGCGGGCACGACCATCGACAAAATTTTCATCCAGAAGGGCGAGACCGATAAGACGCTCGGCCACATCGCCTCGACCGCCCGCGCCGCGGGCGTGGTCGTCGTGGACGCGGACAAGCGCAAGCTCGACTTCATGTCCCGCACGCACGCCCATCAGGGCGTCATCGCGCTCACGAGCGTGCGCGAATATGTCAGTGTTGAGGATATTTTGAACATCGCGCGCGAAAAAGGCGAAAACCCCTTGATCGTCGTCTGCGACGAGATCTCCGACCCGCATAACCTCGGCGCGATCATCCGCACGGCGGAGTGCGCGGGCGCGCATGGCGTCGTCATTCCCAAGCGCCGCAGCGCGGGCCTCACGAGCATTGTCGCCAAGACGAGCGCGGGTGCGGTGAGCTATGTGCCCGTCGCGCGCGTGCCGAACATCCCCGCGCTTTTGGAGCAGCTGCAAAAAGAGGGCGTCTGGGTCTTCGGCACGGCGGCCGAGGGCACGAGCGACCTCTACTCCGCGGACCTCAAGGGCCCCGCGGCCATCGTCATCGGCAGCGAGGGCGACGGCATGACGAGACTGGTGCGCGAAAAGTGCGACTTCCTCGTCAGCATCCCGATGAAGGGTAAAATTTCGTCGCTCAACGCCTCCGCGGCGGCGGCCATCCTCCTCTACGAGGCGGTGCGCCAGCGCTTGGGGCAGTGATGGTAAAGAAGGAACGATATGGACCCCAAAGACCTTGAATTTGAAGAAACGCTCGCCGACTCCGAGCTGCTGCTGAAAAACACGGCCCGCAGCATGGACGAGGACGCGGAGTTCACGCTCGAGAGCATTCTGGCCGAGTACGGCAGCGGCACGCCCGCCGCGCCCGAACCGGAAGAAAAAGCAAGCGAGCCGCCCGCGGAGGAAAAGCAGTCGGCAAAGGTCGTCCCCCTGCCGAAAAAGGCGGAGGCGGCGAAAAAAACGGTGGATGAAACGGCGGATGAGACCGCCCGCATCCCCGTCATCCCCTTCCCCGGCGCGAAAAAGGCCGAAGAGCCGGTGGAAGCCGAGCCGGAAGAAACTCCCGAAGAAGAGCCCGCGCAGGACGACGAGCCCAAGTCCATGAGCTTGCAGGACGTCCTGGCCCAGACCGTGCAGGAGGCGCTCTCCGAGCGCGAGGACACGGTCATCGAGGAGGAGCCGCCGCGCCGCGGTTTGTTCTCCCGCCGCAAGATGCGCGACACCGAGCAGCTCTACGACGACGCGGAGGAGGAAGAGGACGAGGAAGAAGAATTCGAAGAGCCTGAACCCGAGCTCCCCGAGCCGCCGCTGACCGAAACGCTCTCCGACTACCGCGCGCAGCTCTCTGGCGCGACGAAGGCGCGCCGTGGGGCGGGTATTTTCACGCTTTTGCTGTGCGTCATGGCGGTGCTGGAGCATTTTTCCATCCTGCCGGAGGCGTACACCGCTGATCCGATGATCCGCGCGCTGCCGCTGCTGGCGGTCGAGGCGATCGTCTGCGCCATCGGCTGGCGCATCTTCGCGCGCACGATCCGCTCGCTCAGGCAGGGCAAGACCACCTCCGGTTTTTTGACGATGCTTCTATGCCTTGTCACGCTGCTCGATACGGCGCTCTATGCTTTTCTTCCCGCGCGCGCGGCGCTGTCGCTGCCGCTGCCGGTGCTGGGGGCGATGTCGGTCTACTGCGCGCTGCTGGGCGAAAGCCTGCGTCTGCACGGCATGTATGACACGTTCCGCATCGCGGCCATCGGCAACGCGCCGTATATCGTCACCGTGACGGCGGGGGGCGCGGCCAAGCGCATGGGCCTGCCGGGCGGATTTTCCAATTCCGCACGCGCAAGCGACCCCTATTCGCGCTGGCAGAGCGTGCTGCTGCCGGTCTTCCTCGCGGCGGCGGTCGTGTTCGGCGTGCTCTCGACGCTCGAGACGAAGCAGAACGCGCTGCTTGCGTGGAACCTCTCGGTGATGCTCGCGAGCGCGAACCTGCTCGCGTTTCCGATGGTGTGCGCGCTACCGCTCAAGCGCATCGCCGCGCGGCTTGCCAAAAGCGGCAGCGCCGTGGCGGGCTTTTCCGGCGCGGACGCCATCCGCCGGAGCAACTGTGTCATCCTGACCGATGGCGACCTGTTCCCGCCCGGAACGGTCACGCTCGGCGGGCTCAAGGTTTTCGGCGAGGAGAGCGGCAAGGTCATCTCCTACGCCGCGACGATGGCCCACGCGTCCGAAAGCGGCCTGAGCCGCCTTTTTGACAATCTTCTCGCCAGCGACGGCGGCTTCCGCGAGCAGGTCGAGGATGTCGACTTTTACGAAGAGGGCGGCGTCGGCGGCCGCATCCACGGCGAAACGGTGCTCTTCGGCACGGCGGGCTTTATGAGAAAACGCGGCGTGAACCTGCCGCGAAACCTTGGCCTCAAGACCGGCGTGTTCCTCTCGGTCGACGGCACGCTCATCGCGGTGTTCGCCGTGAAGTACATGCCTGCGGAAAATGTCGACTGGGCGCTCCACGCCCTGCACCACAGCCGCATCACCCCCGTCCTCGCCGTGCGCGACGGCAACATCACCCCTGCACTCTTAAAGCGTAAGTTCGGCACCGACGCGCGCGCGGTCTATCCCAAGCTCTCGACGCGCTTGGCGCTCTCCGAGCGCGGCGGCGGGCGGCCGTATGCGTTGCTCATGCGCGAAGGTCTCATGCCGTATGCCGAGGTCGTGCTCGGCAGCAAGCGGCTCTGCGCGTCCGCCAAGCGGTGCACGGTGCTTGCATTTTTAGCCGCCACGGCGTCAACGCTCCTTGCATTTTATTTAACTTTTGTCGGCGCATACAGCGTGCTCACGCCGTTTTCTCTGCTCATTTACGTACTTTTGTGGTCGCTCAGCGCGCTGGTCGACGCCCTGCTCAGCGACCGTTATTGACACTTCGAACGAAGAAAACGAAAATTTGCGGAAAAATATGGTTGTAATGGAGAGAAAAACATGATATCATTTCTGCATTGAGTATTATCCCATCTTATGGCGCGAGCCGATCTGGGATTTACGATTTTCGGAAGGAGACTGACCCATTATGAGTGCAAAAGACATCCGCAATATCGTGCTGCTTGGCCACAGCGGCAGCGGCAAGACCACCCTCGCTGAGAGCATGCTGTATCTCACCGGCGGCACGGACCGTCTGGGCAGAATTGCCGACGGCAACACCGTTTGTGACTACGATCCCGAAGAGATTCGCCGCCAGATCTCCATTTCTCTGGCCGTGGCTCCCGTGGAATACGACAGCTGCAAGATTAACGTGCTTGACGTGCCCGGCGGCTTCGACTTCGCCGGTGAGGTCGCGGAGGCCGTTCAGGCTGCCGACGCTGCCGTCATCGTCTGCTCGGCCAAGGCCGGCATGAGCGTCGGCGCGGAAAAGGCGTGGAAATATTGCGAGAAGAACTCTCTCCCCCGTCTGCTCTACATCTCCAAGACCGACGAGGAGAACTCCGACTACAACGCCGCGTTCGACACGCTGCGCGAGCGCTTCGGCAAGAACATCGCCCCCGTCGTCGCCCCCATCTGGGACGAGAGCAAGAAGGTCATCGGCATCATCGACGTGCTGCATAAGCGCGCATTCGAGTTCGGCCCCGGCGGCGGCCGCGTCGAGATCGAAGTGCCTGAGAACAAAAAGCCCGTGCTCGATGAGCTCTACGACGCGCTCAAGGAGTCCGTCGCCGAGACGAGCGAGGAATTTATGGAAAAGTTCTTCGCCGGTGAAGACTTCACCTATGCCGAGATGATCCATGGCCTGCGCCAGGGCGTCAAGGACCTGTCCCTCTTCCCTGTCGTGTGCGGCTCCGCCATTCAGGGCATGGGCACGCGCATCCTGATGGATACCATCGTCGAGCTTCTTCCCAAGCCGCAGGACGCCCGCGCCCTGATGGCCGAGAATGAGGACGGCGAGTCCTCCGAGTTCGTCGTCGCGCCCGGCGCACTGCCGACCGCGTTCGTCTTCAAGACCATTTCCGACCAGTACGGCAAGTATTCCTACGTCAAGGTGCTCTCCGGCTCCATCAAGCCCGATATGCCCATGGTCAATGCCCGCACCGGCGAGACCGAGAAGCTCGGCCGCCTGTACATCCCCAAGGGCAAGAAGTATACCGAGGTCAAGGAGCTCACCTGCGGCGACATCGGCGCCATCGCCAAGATGGACAAGGTCAAGACCGGCGATACGCTCTGCGAGCCGCGCAAGGTCGTCAAGATCGAGCCCATCCCGTTCGATGAGCCCTGCTACAGCGTCGCCATCGCGCCCAAGACCCGCGGCCAGGAGGATAAGATGGCCCAGGGCCTCAACCGCTTGAACGAGGAAGATCCGTCCTTCCGCGTCGTCAACAACGCCGAAACGCACCAGATGGTCGTCTCCGGCGCGGGCGACATCCAGATCGACGTGCTCGTCAACAAGCTCAAGAGCCGCTTCGGCGTCGAGGTCGTGCTCGACACGCCGCGCGTGCCCTACCGTGAAAAGATCCGCAAGACGGTCTCCAAGCAGGGCCGTCATAAGAAGCAGACCGGCGGCAGCGGCCAGTTCGGTGACGTTTGGATCCGCTTCGAGCCCAACGAGGAGAGCGAAGAGATGGTCTTCGCCGAGGAAGTCTTCGGCGGCAGCGTCCCCAAGAACTTCTTCCCCGCGGTCGAAAAGGGTCTGCGCGAGGCCTGCGTCCACGGCCCGCTCGCGGGTTATCCCGTCGTGAACCTCAAGGCTGTCCTTTACGATGGCTCCTATCACCCGGTCGACTCGTCCGAGATCGCGTTCAAGACCGCGGCGAACCTCGCCTACAAGGCAGCCATGCCCGAGGCGTCCCCGGTCCTGCTCGAGCCGGTGTGCGAGCTCAAGGTCACGGTGCCCGACCAGTACATGGGCGATATCCTCGGCGATCTCAACAAGCGCCGCGGCCGCGTCATGGGCATGACCCCGACCGGCAACGGCGAGCAGGTCATCGAGGCCGAGTGCCCCGAGGCAGAGCTGATGAGCTACGCCATTGACCTGCGCTCCATGACCCAGTCCCGCGGCTCGTTCGTGATGCACTTCGTGCGCTACGAGCAGTGTTCCGCCGACGCACAGGCGAAGGCTGTCGCTGCCGCAAAGGCGATGCAGGAAGCAGAATAATTGCTTCTGCACAGCAGAAAATAAGTAAAAAGAGAGGGCTTCTCGAAAGAGAAGTCCTCTCTTTTTCCGCGCATGGCGCGGAGGGGGAGCAGCCCGAAGAGGCTGCGGCTTTTCCCCGCACCGTGTGGGGCTGCGGATAAGGGGGATATTCTCTCACGTGAGAGAATATCCCCCTTGGACCCCCAAGAGAACGCAAGGGGCCCTGCCCCTTGAACCCGCCATTGCGGGTTTGCAGCTTGAAGGGCTGCACGCGCTGCGCAGTGTGGGTGCGGTGTACATGGCTTCGCCATGAATCCCTGCGAGTTGTTACTACGATCAAC